>Ga0209347_1000229_pt1 | contig 154785 bp, 118 predicted proteins | sample AutmiccommuBRH23_FD_187382 | JGI IMG/M metagenome (GOLD analysis project Ga0209347, IMG submission 187382) | Deep subsurface microbial communities from Mt. Terri, Switzerland - Autotrophic microbial communities BRH/23 (SPAdes) (version 2) | ecosystem: Environmental > Aquatic > Deep subsurface... | reverse complement strand
TAGTTAAAAAGTAGGCTAAAGCCCACTAGAACCCAGCTAACCCGTTTGAACGGGTTTCCCTTTCTCCCAGCCTGGGACCTTCAGTCCCAGGTGGGGCTGTGCATAATCCGCTTGACCAATACAGAAATACACGAAAGGACACGAAAGTGTCTGCGCGTGAAAGCGGGACTACAGCAGAACAAAATCAAGGGCACGGTTTGTGAGCCGTGCCCTTGATTTTGTTTATCCGTTTTTCGTGTATTTTTGTATTGGTCAAGCGGATGTTACACAGACATGGGTAAGTGGTTGATTGCAGACAATTGCTGTGTGCTTATCGTAGGCGCGGTTTCCATACCGCGTTCTGCGCTGGATTACGCTTCTTTCGCGGTATGGAAACCGCGCCTACGAGTACCCAACGTCGCCGCCTTAGCGCAGGTGTGTAACCTCATCCTGACCATCACACCATTCGTGTATTTCGTGGTTAGCTTATCCGTTTCACAAAGCGTTCGATGCGCTCCAGGGCTTCTTCCAACTGCGAGACGGGCACGGTATAAGCGATGCGCACATGCCCTTCGCCCGATGGACCAAAGGCGTTGCCCGGCACGACGGCGACTTTTTCTTGCAGCAGAAGCCGCTCGGAGAACTCGGCAGATGTCAGGCCGGTTTCCCGCACCGAGGGGAACGCATAGATGGCCCCGCGCGGCTCGGAGCAGGGCAGCCCGATGTCGCGCAGCCCGGCCAGCAGCACCTCCCGGCGGCAGGCGAACTCTTGAATGATCTCCCCGGCGCAGTCGTCCTCATCGCACAACGCGCTCAGCGCCCCCACCTGGCCGATAGTCGGAGCGGACATAATGATATACTGGTGTACCTTGTGCATGGCCTCGATGACCTCCGCCGGGCCGCAGGCATAGCCCACGCGCCAGCCGGTCATGGCGTAGGCTTTACTGAACCCGCCCAGCAGCAGGCTGCGCTCGCGCATCCCTGGCAGCGCGGGGAAGCAGGTATGCTCGGCGTCGCCATAGATAAAGCGGTCATAGATCTCGTCCGACAGCACGAACAGGTCGTGCTGCTCGGCGAACCGGGCCACGTCCAGCAGGCTGGCGCGGTCCATGACCGCGCCAGTGGGGTTGTTGGGGTAACTGAGCAACAACGCGCGCGTGCGCGGAGTCCGGGCGGCGGCCAGTTGCTCCACCGTCACCTGGAAGCCGTTCTCCATGTGGGTCGCCACCGGCACGGGCACCGCGTCGGCCAGGCGCACGCAGGGGTCATAGGCCACGAAGCAGGGTTCGGGCACCAGCACCTCGTCCCCCGGATTGAGCAGGGCCAGCATGGCGGCGTGCAGCCCCTCGGACACGCCGACAGTGATCAGAATTTCCTTTTGCGGGTCATAGGAGATGCCGTAGCATCTCTCCAAGTGAGCCGCGATCGCTTGCCGCAGTTCCAGGATGCCCGCATTGGACGTATAGCCGGTGCGCCCGCCGTCGATACAGGTCGTGCCCGCGCGGCGCACGCAGGCGGGAGAGGGTACATCCGGCTCCCCAATGCCCAGTGACAACACATCGTCCATCGTCGCGAGGATGTCGAAAAAGCGCAGCAGGCCAGACGGGGCGATGGCTTGCACCCGTTGGGATATACTCACGCCCATTACTGCACACTCTCCTTGTCTAGCCGCAGCAACTCGCCCGGCGCGTGTCCATTTCGTCTGCTATCGCGTACACGCGCTAACTGTTGGACGCTATCGGCGGCACATTCCTAATCGCGCAGTATCTTGCGAGTGACCTGGTTCCACAGGCGCATCTGCTTCAGGTCGGCCTGTAGATCAAAGGCGGTGTTCATAGACCCGCCCCGGATATACAACGCCGCGCCTTGGCATTGGTCTGTCAGGCTGCGGATTTTGGCCGCCATCTGCTCCGGCGTTGCTGCCATGATGTCGTCCACGGTGTTGACGGCAATCATCAGCGGCGTATCAGCCCCAAACGTCTCCATCACAGCCGCCACGTCGGTCCAGGGGCCGGTGTAGAACTGGTGGACGTTGGGGATGGATTTGATCAGGGGCAGCAGGGGCGTCGTCGTGCCGCACGAGTGCCAGCAGGTAAGGCCGCCGTGGAAGGCGCTGATCTGCTGCTCGTAGGGCAGCAGGAACTCGCGATAGATGCGCGGCGAGACCAGCGGCACGGTCACCTCGTCGTTCCCGATATGCCCCAGGCCGAGCGGCTCGCCCAGGTATTTGTTCCGTTCCGTCCAAAAGTGGCAGTGGAAATCGGTGACATACTGGAACAGGCGATGGGCAAAGGCAGGCCGGTCGATCATATCCATCACGATATTCTCGTGCGGCCCGCGCATGGTCTGGGCCAACCCCAGCACGCCGCGCATGGCGCCGGGAAAGCCGACGTGCCAGTCGTCGGCCCCCAGGTCAGCGAGCAGCTCGCGGGTTCGGGCGTACATGTCGAATACGAGGGGCATTGCCCCCGCCGTCTGAAAGTCGGGCATCTCCAGGCGGTCCAGGTCCTCTTCCGTCTCGACGACCGGTTTGTCGTGCAACGCCCAGGGTTCCATGTCGGTGGGAAAGCCGATTTCTACTCCCAACATGCTCGGCTCGAGCACCACTCCCACGGGATTGACGCCCACCCCTTTGCCCACGACTGTGTCGTCGCACAGGTTCTCGTGGTGCCAGAGACGCATCAACAAACCATAGCGGATTTGGGTGGCTGCATCCGCATAGTATTGTCGCACGTCGAACCCCAGGATGCGGGACCAGGTAGGGATGCCAATGTCCATCGTGAACATGGGGCCTTCGGGGTCATCACAACTGGGCACTCCTGCGTAATAGCGCGCCCAGTGCTCGCGCTTGAGTTGATTCTCGGCGCTCTCGGCGATCTCGGCCACCCGGTCGAGCAGGCTACGTAGCTCGTTCTTTTGCTCGTTTTGCATGAATCTTTTCCTCGTCATCAGGCGTGGCGCAAACGGCGTCTTGAGGCGCTGTTTCCGCCCGAATGGTCTCCAGTCGCGGTCTAGCCGCGTCTGGCGGCTGGAACGGTAAAGTCGATTACCAGGTCTTCGTCTTTGGGCAACAGCTTGGGCAGCTCAAAGTGGAAAGTGCTGCCCAAGCCGGGCTTGCTCTCGACCCAGATTTGCCCGTGGTGGTATTCGATGATGAACTTGCAGATGGTCAGGCCCAGCCCGGCCCCGCGATAGGAGCGCGTGCTGCTGCCATCCACCTGGTAGAACCGTTGAAAGATGTGATCTTGTTCTGCTTCGGAAATGCCGATCCCCGTATCGGTGACCGAAACGCGCACCCGATCATCCAAATCCACGGCGGAAATGGATACCAGGCCGCCGGATGGGGTGAACTTGATGGCGTTAGACACCAGGTTGGTCACCACCTGCTCGATGCGCAAGGGGTCGGCTTCGATCAGTGGCAATTCGGCAGAAACCTGGTTCACCAGCGTCAACTGTCCATCCTGGGCCAGGGGCGCGACCTGCTCTACTACCCGGTGGGCGATGTCGCACACGGCGATCATCTGCGGCTTGAGCTTGACCTGTCCGGCTTCCATCCGAGAGAACTCGAGCAGATCGTCAATCAACCGCTGCAAGCTGCTGGTGGCCTCCTTGACCGTGGTCAGGAAATCGCGCTGCAACTCGTTGATCTCGCCCGTTTTGCCCATCAGGATGATGTCTACAAAGCCCTTGATCGAGTGTAGGGGTGTGCGGAGTTCGTGGGACACCACCGACAGGAAATCGGACTTGATCTGGTCGATCTCCTTCTGGCTGGTGATATCTCGCAGCACAGTCACTACGCCGCGAACCTCGGCGCTGGCCCCGCGCACGGTGGAGGAGAGTGCCTGATAGACGGCTTTGCGCTGCTCATCTCTGTCCAGGGTGATCTCGCGGATCAGCGACCCCTCCACTTCGGCCAATGTTTCGTGAATGGTGGCGATCAGGGCTTCGCTATCCACGATTTCCGGCAGGCGCACCCCCTGCCGGGGGGCCTGGGAAACGCCGAATATGCGCGCCGCCACGGGGTTCATCATCAGCAGGTGCAGGTTGGCGTCGACAAACAGCACCCCATCTCCAATCCCGCGCAGCACCGCCTCCAATTCGTTGCTCTTTTCCAGCACGCTCTGGTAGAGGCGGGCGGTCTCTTTTTCTTCCTGTACCAACTGCTCGTAGAGGCGGGCGTTTTTCACGGCGATAACCGCTTGATCGCCGAAAGCATCCAGCAGATTTACGTCCGTTTCGGTGAACGCGTGGGGGTCAGGGGTGGTAGCCGTCAATGCGCCGACCACTGCCATATCGGAGACAAGCGGCACGCTGACCAGCGAGGCGATTGGGCGGCCACCCGTGGAGCGAAAGCGAGAGTCCTGGTCCACCGCATGGATGAGCGCCGGCTCGCGGTTTGCCACGACCCAACCGGCGACCCCTTCCCCGATGCGGAAGCAGGTGCCGGATAGTTCCTCCTTGGGGACGCCCGACGCCGCTGAGGTAATTACGTTCTCTGCCTTTTCATCGACCAGGGCGATGGTGCAGCGCGCTCCGCGCAACACCTGCGTGGCGTTCTCGACGATGCGTTGCAGCAATTCGTCCAGCGCCAGCGCCGAGTTGATGGCTTTGACGCTTTCCTGCAACGAGCGCAGCTCCAGCAAGCGGTTTGCCAGATCGGCGGCAGTGCGTTGCACGATGCGCGCCTGAGCTTCCAGGTCTTCGCTCTTGCGGGTCAGGTTTTCGCCCAGCAAATGAATAGCGCGCTGCCTGCGCTCCATGATCCAGCTAATCAGGAGGGACCCCATGATCAAGCCATACAGCGCCGCGTACCGCCCGATGAACCCATCGTCTGCCAGGAAAAAGAGGCTGTCGGCCTGGACATAGGCCACGAGCACCCACAGCCCGCCTGAGAAAAAGGTGACGACTACCAACTCGCGCACATAGGGGTAATAGATGGCCGATTTCAGGGCCAACAAAGCATAGAGAATATAGAGGTCGCTTTGGAATCCCCCTGTCAGACCGACCAGGGCCGAGATATAGAGGTAATCCACCAGGTAGGAGGCGGACAGCAGGGCGCGCCTGGCGGACGCCGGGATGGCCGGCAGGCGCCAGCGGGTCAACAGGGGCGGGGGGATGAACGCCAGCGTGAACAGCAGGTTGAACACCGCATAGCCCAGCAGGACAAACACCTCGAAGGGCCGCTCTCCCTCACCGCTCAAGACCGACTGGCGAATGCCAGCCAGGAATAGCAGGCTGGCCAGCAGCAACGCCCATTTGACCGGGTTGCCGTACCTGGCCTCGACGCGAAAAGCGGTCTCCAATTCGTCTTGTGGTGCGATTATTTCTCGGTGCATTTTCCCATCACGTTATCCCGTGTGCCCGGCCCCGTTCCGGTATACAAGGTCTGCATCGCAGATGTCGCTGCCGCCTATTCAGGGGGTGGCCGCCAGGGAGAGACGCCATAGGCCCCTGGGCGTGCCCGCGTAGAGCGTGCCCGAATCTTCCTCGTCCAATGCCAGGGACATGACGGGGATCTGATTCAGCCCCCGGCCCAAGCTGCTCCAGTTCTGGCCGCCATCCTGACTGTGGAGCACGCCCCCGGCGGCGAGTCCGGCGTATAGCGCCTGATCGTTGGCCGGGTCTACCAGCAGGGAGGTGATGGTCTGCGATTGCAGCGCGTCACCCAACACCTGCCAGGTTATCCCCCCATCGCGCGTCGTGTAAACGCCCCGGTCTGTGCCCACATACAGCCGGTTGGCGTCAGTGGGGTGCGGGCAGATGGTATAGATAGCTGCCTGTTCCCAGACATAGCGCGTAGCCGGGTCATCGCTGCTGAGCGTGGATATCTGCAGGATGCCCCCCTGATCCAGGATCATCTCCAGTCCATCGCCCTCGGTCCCCGCGTAAAGCACCGTCGCCTCGTCGTCACCCTCTGCATTGGAAGCGGCCTCTGCGTCGCTTGCGCCGGATTTCCAAGAGCTGGCGATAGATTCTTGCTGAGCCATTGGCATTGCCAGATCGAGCGTGTTGCGGAGGGCGTACGCGACAGTGGCCTGAGTGGGAGAAGGAAAAGGGCTGATGCTGAGCCAGTGCAAATCGTCCACGCTACGCGCATAGCGCTCCTCTGGTGACAGGTGCGGCGCTTCCTCCTCGTAGACAAAGGCCCGCAGGACATCGTTCTGGGTGATAACGTACAGGTCGTCGCCCGTTACCCCAAAAGCGATGGCCCGGACGCGCTCGCGTCCCAGGCTGGCGCGGGGTTGCCAGTTCAGGCCGCCGTCAACGGTCCAGTAGACCATAGGGCGTGGAATGGCAGAGGGAGAATCCACGATGGCATAGGCTATATTCCGATTGTAGGGGTCGTTTGTCAACCCCAGGATCTCGATCTCCCCCAGCGTGCCCCGCGGGAGACCCTCGTTGCCAGAGAACCAGCGCTGCCCGCCGTCAAAGCTCAGGTAAAGCCCTCCCGCCGAGCCGACGACATACAAGATGCGCTCATCGCCGACCCGGTTTACCATGACCCGCGGGACGGTCAGCCCGCCCGGATAGGTGGCGAGGCGCTCCCATAGCATGTCCACGTTCTCTGAATGGACCAGGGGGACCAATAGCAGGGGCACGCCGAAACACACCAGGGCTAGAAGGCTCTGCCGCAAGCGGGTTCTTGACGGCAGAGCCAAAAGCTCGATCAAACGACCGGCGAGCCGGAACAACCGAAGCACCATACTGACCTTGCCTTCCCGATGGCGAATAATCCTTGCTCCCTTGCGCCTTTAGCGCGGCGGTATGTCGAGCGTCGGTTTGGCCGTAGGCTCTGGCACTGGCGTATTGCTAGGCTCGGGCTTGGGCGGCTTTGGAGGCTCTGGCGTATTGGTCGGGATGGACGTAGCCGTGGCCGTCGGTTGCGGCGTGTTGGTCGGCATGGGCGTATAGGTGCTGGTCGGCGTCGGCGTATGGGTTGGCGTGGCCGTGAAGGTTGGTGTGGCCGTGGGGGTTAGCGGGAAGCCCGCCTCCCACATTCTGGTCTGGACCAGTGCAACATCGCATACCTCCATATTAGCCATCGCCTGGTATTCGGCCAACGCGGCCTCAAAATTCTCTTCCTGGAAATAGTTGTCTCCCAGGTGCAGGTGGGCGTCGCACAGGATCGCGGCCAGTTTGCCCGACAAATAGTTGGCATCCTTCGCATAGACGCCCGCAAGCTCGGCAACGCCCTGAGACCAGAGGCGCGCCCCGTAATTCTGCAAGCCCCGCCCGAGCGACTGGGCCAACGCCTGCGCCGAGCGCGCCTCCTCGCTGGAGGGGCGTTCGGCCAAAGCCCGCTCGTAAGACTTGATCGCCTGTCTCGCTTTGGTCAACAGGTCTTCGGTGATCTCGAAACGGGAATCGGCTGGCTGCGCGTCGGGATTTTCTTCTAGCTCGCCCTCTACCATATCCAACCACTGGCGTCCCTCGCCCATGTAGGCTTCGTACAGATCATCGCTAATCGTGCCCGGCCTGTACTCGGCGTCTACGGTGCGCAGTTGTAGCAGGCGTTTGATGGCCTCCCCGTAGGCCCGGCTATCGATATATCCACGGGCCTCCTGGTATTGCTGATCCATCTCTTGCCGCACGACCAGCTTGTCGATCATCACGCGCACGTCTTTGAAGTTGGGGTCATAGTCAAAGATACAACGCAGGTTCTCCAGCGCGTTCGCCACCGCGTTGGCTTTGACATAGGCCAGTGCCTCATCGTAGAGCTTGGCCTTGGCCTTTTCCACGCCATTCAGCGCTTCGGGGTCGTCGGGGACCACTGTCGCCAGTTCGGAACAGACTTCCAGCGCCCGGCAATAACGCTGGGCGACAGAAAAGCTCTGGCATTGGTTGCGCAGGCTTTGCGTTTGATGATCGGGCGTCAGGAAGGGGAGCATCCCCTGGGCGTACAGGTAGACGCCGCCCACGATCCCGGCGACGATTACCAACACCAGCGCACCAATCCACCAGCCATGTCTTTTGCGTTGACCACCCCTGACAACCTGCACGGTGGCCGCTCCGGTTTCCCCGCCGTCGGGCAGCAGCCCCTCTCGTGTACCGTTCTCCACCGATTCGAGCTTTAAAAAGATGTCCAGCTCGTTCAGCAGCGGCTCGATGCCTCTGCGGGTGGGTTGCAGGGTATGGAGTTGCTCAAAACACGCCCTGGCCTGTCGCCATTGGCGCCGCCGGTAGTATGCCATCCCCTGGCTGTATAACTCTTCCGGGTCCAGGGGGGCCTCGTTATCTGTGGATGGGCGTTCTTCGGTTGGGTTCAATTCTGCTTGTTGATCGTCTGTCATGTAGTTACTCTGTTCTGAATGCCCTAGCGACGAGGGATGACGTTACCGGTTTCATTATTCGATTCTTCTGGGCTGGCGGATTGGCCCGCGGGAATGACCCTGGGTTCTATGTCGCACGTTGGATCGAGCACGAGAGGTAACTTGATAGCGCGACCCGGTGCGGGCAGCAATTGGACGTCATCGATAAAGGCCCAGCTTGGCAGGGTGTAATGCTGGCGATTATGTAGCTGGAATGCTATCCGCACTCGTTGACCTGCCCAGGGAGTCAGATCGACGCTCAACCGTATCCAACCCGATTCCCAGAGGGTAGGATTGTTTGGGTCAATACCCTCCAGATCGAAATTTCCATAGCGCGTGGCGAGGGAAGAACTGGTTCCATCGGCCTGGCTTACGCGCACGTCCAGAGTGTCCCACCAGTTCTGCCTTGCCTCGCTCCAGGCGATATCCCAGCTTTTCATGTTTGTCCAGAAGGACAAGATCAACCCGTGGTCGCAGTCCGCCGGGGGTAGCTGAATGGTCTGATAGATAGCTCCGTAGGAGTTGGCAGGCACCGAATCGCCGTAGGGATCGTACATCTCATCACCTATGCGGACCATGTGGCTGTTGCCTCCCGTGCGGCCAGGAGCATATACCAGCGTGACGGGCAACGCGCTTGCCGGATCAATGGTCCAGCCATTCAGCGAGCCATCGAACCGTGGGTTGGTGAGACCCTCCCTGTAGATGTAGCTTTTGGCTTGCCCACTGGCAGGGGACCACTCGGAAACGTGTCCCGCCTTGTCTTCGGCTCGGACGCGGAAGTAGTGAAAGTTGCTCGCCCATAGCGCGGAGAAGGTTTCTCCCGTGCGATCGGAGGCGATGTTTGTCAGCCAGGATTGCCATGAGCTACATCCGCCCCGCCGGAACTGCACCGTATATCTGACGATGCCGGACCCGTACGGGCCGTCGTTGGCCGACCAGCTTACGTAAGTAGATGAGCCGCTCGCATAGTCGCTCAGGGAAGGAGGATTGGCTACCGGTGCGTGCAGGTCCACTTTGTAGGGCTTGTTTTGCGAGACTTCGGTATTATTGGCCAGGTCGACGGAATAGTAATGCACGGTATAGTTGCCATCCTGGTCCAGGATGATGTTCGTTCCGTTCCACGTTTGCCACTCGCCTTCCACACCGTTCAAGTCGATGCGGTAGGCGGTTTGCATAATCCCGGCGGTAGCGGCCTCGCCGGGGTCCTCGGCGGCCAACCGGATGGTCGCGGGGGTGATATAGTAGCCATTGCGCGTCGTGCCGGTGGCGGTCAAGGTGGTGACTGGCGGCGTGATGTCATATCGCAGGGGCACACTGACGGCGGTAGTATAGTCGATGTTGCCCGCCTTGTCCTTTAGCCAGACGAAAACGGGCGTTACCCCTTCCTCCTCTACCGTCAGGCCGGGGATTTCCGCCTGGCCGGGGGACAGGGCGCGTACCTGTCCGTCGTCGTTGGCGGTGGGGGCCGCTCCCATTTTATAGTAGGCAGCGCCTATGCCCGCGTAATCCGACGGGTTGGTCCAGTTCAGGGCAAAGCTGTTGGTCTTGCTCCACTGTTCCGGGGTGACGCGCAGCTTGCTAGGGGAAGCGGGCGCGTGGGAGTCAAAGTATAGGGTGACGGGGCCTATCTTGGTGGTCAGGTTGCCCGCTGCATCTTCAGCCCAATAGAACAGCTCTTTGCGGCTGTCCTCACGGAGCAGGTGAAAGCTGGTTGTGGCGGTGATGGGCGTTCCCGGTACAGGCGCGGGAACCATCGACTCGCCTGCTACCTGGTAGTGGAACCCGGTCAGGCCGCTATGCGTATCGGTGGCCGTCAACGTCACGGTGATCGTGCCGGTGTAATGCTTCCCGTCTTCGCCCAGCGGTCCTGCAACGCTACACGTCACCGGCGCAGGGACGGAGGCGTCGTACTTGAACGCATCCTCCAACACCTGACGCGTGGCGGGGTCGTGATTGCCAGCACCATCCACGAGCCAGATGTACGCATCGTGCTCGCCTTCAGTATCAGCGGCCAACTCGGTGAGCGACTGGATGTCCTCCCCCATGATGGGTTCTGTTGTCGTCACTTGCAACGCGGGATCGGTATCCAACTGATAGTAGACACCGACAATCCCAGAGAAATCAGTGGGGTTGGTCCAATGTAGCTCAAAGGTGTCATCCACCTTGGCCCAGCCAACGGGCATGGCGTACAGGCTCGTCGGCGTGGCGGGGGGCGTGCTGTCGACGTTCACCGTGACTGTCTTGGCTGCGGACACGTTTCCAGCCATGTCACGAGCGCGATATTCGTAGGTATAGGTTCCGTCTCCCTGGCTTTCGTCGATGAGGATCGTATCTCCCTGGCTCCAGGTCGTCGTCCCCTCCCGGCGGTACTCGATCATCTCTACGCCGGAATCGAGGTCCTCGGCTTCCAGGGTAATGGTCACCGGAGGCTGTACGTACAGCGCGGTATCGCTAATGGTGGCCGTAACGGTGGGTGGGTCCTGGTCGATCTGGCACACGTCGAGCCTGGTTTTGGCGCTTTCCGTGTTGCCTGCGATGTCGCGGGAGTAGTATTGCAGGTCATGGGGGCCAGTTCCCGAGATTGCTGCCTGCGTGCCCCGCTGCCAGTCGCCGTCATCCACCTTGAAGTAGCTGGCGGCCCAGCCGGACAGGTTATCCGTGGCGGTGATGTTCACCGTGACAGTATCGGTGAACCACCCGCTGGGCGGCACGGGGGCGGCCAGGCTGAAGCTGCTGGTGGGAGCCAGCTTGTCGATGGGCACCATGACCGGATGGGGCTCTTCTTCGTTCCCCGCGTTGTCCTCCGACTTGATCGAATAGGTGACGTGACTACTGGCCGAGATCGAGTTGCCGTTGATCCAGAAGGGACTGCCCTCTTGCTGCGATTTGGTTACCTTGATGCCGGAGAGCGCGTCTGTCGCGGCCAGGTTCACGGTCACTGTGTCGCTGAACCAGCCTCCCGCTGGCAGGGGCGGGGCAAAGCTGTAGGTGGTCACGGGCGGGGTGATGTCATATTGGGCGGTGCGGGTACTGTGCCGGCTATAGTCCCGGCGTCCGGTGCCGTCCTCCAGCCAGACGTGCAGGTCCCACGAACCCTCGTCGGGCGCGACCAGTCCGGTCAGTGTGTTGATCCCCGCTCCTGCGACGCGCCCATCATAGTCCTCGTTGTTGGCGGGCGGATCGCCCCACTTGAACCACGCGGCATGGATACCCGACTCTTCGGTGGGGTTGGTCCAGGTGGCGGTGAACTGGTTGGTCGACGTCCACGCACTGGGCGCGATTTGCATATTGATGGGCGGCTCGGGGGCGCTGTCGCCAGCGTAGTAGAGCGTAACGCTGGTGGCCGTGGCATAATTCGCATTGCCCGCCGCATCTTGGAGCCAAATGTAGCAGGGGACAGAGCCCCCGCTGGGGACCGATATCCCCGTGATCTGGGCAATGTTCAGACCGTCTTGATACCCGCTATAATTGGCGTTGCTGGTGGGGGCGCTACCCAGCTTGTAATAGGCCCGCTGAATGGGCGCATCGCTCTGGGCCGGGTTGGTCCAGCTCACGGCAAAAGCGTTGACAGGCGTCCATGTGCTGGGTTCTGCCGTCAGGTTTTGTGAGCTTGACGGGGGCTGCAAGTCCAGCCACAGGTCGGCCTGGCTCACCTGCGTGTAGCTGCTGTTGCCCACCGCGTCCTCCAGCCACACGTAGGCGATCTGGTGGCCGTGGCTGCCCAGGGAAATGCTTGGAATCGAGGTGATATTACTGCCGGTGGCAGAGCCGGTCACATCGGCCCCAGAAGAAGGCTGCGCGCTGCCAATCTTGTAGTAGGCTTTGACCACACCCGATAGCTCGGTGGGGTTCGTCCAGGTGATGGAAAAGCTGTCCTGGTTGGTCCACCCGGCGGGGTTGGCCTGGAAATTGGCCGGAGCAGCGGGAGCCGAGCCATCCACCTTGATGGTGTAAGCTGGGGAGGTGACTTCCGCCGCGGTGGCATCGGTCATGCGGAATTGCACCTGGTTGGCTGTCGCCGAATCCACCAGAGAGCCGATGGTAACGGTCATCCGCGCCGAAGTAGAAACGGACGAGCTTACCTGTAACGCGCCGTCCGACGCCCATGAACTCCAATTGCTGCCCCCGTTCGTGGAGTAACGATAGGCAGCCGTAGACGTCTGTAGGCCGTCGGCATCATCCACCGTGGCAGAGATAGTGGTGGGCTTGGCCGCCCAATCCTGGGGAGTATGGAACGTCCAGTTGGCGTCGGCCAGCAACGCGGCTGCCTGATGCGAGGCAAAGGAGGCGGCCCCGGCCGACTGCAATGGCGCGAGCAGGAGCAACGTCACCAGCGTAAGGGAGAACACTCTGGGCCATAGACGACCGGGATGGAAGCTTCCGGAGAGTACCGCAAACCTGATGGACCGATTCATGCGTCGATCACCTCGTATGCAATCTACTATATTAAAGCGCTCGGTCGGTACTGTTCCTAATCTTTTTCGAACCGATAGCCCAATCCCCGCACCGTCGTGATCAGCTTGGGGCTGGTTGGGTCTTCCTCGAGCTTGCTTCGCAAACGCCGGACATAGACAGCGATCTGGTTGCTATAGCCCTCGTATTCATAGCCCCAGGCATGACTCAACAAAAAGTCATGGTTCAGGGTCCTGCCCGCGTTGCGCATCAGGCAGTGCAGCAACCGGAACTCGATGGGAGTCAGCTCGATGGGCTTCCCGCTGGGCAAAATCACCCGGTTGCCGACGGGGTCTACGCGCAGGCCGTTGACTGCCAGGGCGGTGTTGGAATCGTCAAAGTTCGAGATTTCGCTGCGTCGCAACACGGCCTTGACGCGCGCCAACAACTCGGACGGCTCGAAGGGTTTGGGCAAATAATCGTCGGCGCCAAGCTCCAGCCCCAATACTTTGTCCGTCGTTTCGCCCTTGGCGGAGAGGATGATAATGGGCACATCCATCGTCTGCCGAATGCGGCGGCAGACCTCCAGGCCATCCATGTGAGGCATCATCACATCGAGGATGACGAGATCAGGATGCTGTGTGTCGACCAATTGTAGCGCCGTCTGCCCGTTATCTGCCGTCAGGACTTCAAAGTTCTCCTCGCTTAGCAGAAAGGCGAGCATCTTTAGATTGTTACGGTCATCATCAACGGCCAAGATGCGCATCGCCAGCTTCTCCTTCCGGTACCGTTTTGCAGTACCAGGGCGTCAAGATTATAGCATTCTCAAATACAGCGTGCAAGGGCTGCCGCGCTATCTGGGCGATCCCGGGGTTTCAGGATGGAACGCGCGGCGACGAGTCTAATAGTGCGGTATTTTCTATTCCGTTTTAGACGGTTCTAAAGCAAAAAGGTCACGGCTGATTGTTGCAGGCTCTTGGCGGGGAGGTAGAGTGACGGCGCGCCACAGCGCGCGAGGTGTCTCCCTGGCAGACTGGCCGGGAGATGGGTGTGTTGGCTCCCCTTTGGCGCCATCAGTCGTCGCGGCCATCGTCCCGAAAGCGTGATAGGAAATCTTGGCGAATCTCGCTGTCTGCAATGCGGTCCAGATGCAGTTCAGCTTCGATAATCTCGGCACAATCCTGGTTGGCCTGCGCCAGCACCAGCCCCAGAGGATCCACAACCTGCGAGACGACGATCTGCAGGGGGCCGGCGACATTGGCTGCCACCACGAACACGCCGTTCTCTGCCGCGCGCGAGCGCAAATGGGCTCCCAGCACGGGCACTTTCCAGGTGCCGCCAGCGGCTCCATAGAACCCGATCATCACCACTTCTGCTCCCCGATCCAACAGCGCGCGATAGCCCTCCGGGAAACGGACGTCGTAGCAGATTTGCAGCCCGACGGTGATCCCTTTCAGGTCCAAGACCACCTGCTCGGTGCCGGGCTGGTAGTACTGGGTGTCCGGGCGGGTGAGGTGGACTTTGTCATAGAGCGCGGCAACCTGCCCTGCATCGGAAAAGGCGTACAGGCGGTTCACCCAATGCGTGCCCACCCATGCTTCGCAACCAACCAGAACCCAGATGTCGTGCTCCTGCGCCGCCTGAGCGATGGCCGCCAATGCGCGCTCGATAGTCGGCCACTCGGACGCGCTGCGGCCATGACCTATCGTTGGGCTATAGCCGGTCAGGGCTGTTTCGGGGAAAAGGATAACCTCGCTGCCACGGGCGGCCTGGCGCTGGATCGCGTCCAGGATGGTGCGCAGGTTGCAGGCGAGGTCGTCGGTGATCGAGATTTGAGCTGCTGCCACACGGAGCGTACGATTTGGCTGGCCCATGCTATGTTCTGCTCCAGGAGAGTGGTTGTGTGCCCATCAAGGGGTCTCTACCTGGCATTCTATCACGGGAAGCACGAACTACCAAACCCCGCGTATGGGATGCGCGTTGACACCTCTCTGACGCCGGGCTAGAATGCTTTTTGCAGTTTGTTGAAATGGAGGCGAAGCATGAAACTGGTAACAACCGCCGAGATGCAAGCCCTGGAGCAGGCAGCCAACGCCAAGGGCCTGGATTTTGCGACGATGATGGAAAACGCCGGGCGCGCTACCGCGTTGGCGATTCGCGAAGAGATCCCGACCACGTCAGCCAGCGTGCTGGTGCTCGTGGGGCCGGGGAATAACGGGGGGGATGGACTGGTCGCCGCCCACTACCTGGCCGAGTGGGGCTACCCGGTCACCGCGTACCTCTGGAAGCGGACACAGGAGCAAGATGCCAACCTGGAGCGGGTACAGCAGCAGGGGATCGAGGTGCTCCGGGCCGCGGACGATGAGGGATTCCAACAGCTGGGCGAGTTGGCGCGGACGTGCGATATTCTGGTGGATGCGTTATTGGGCACGGGGATCAGCGGCGAGTTGCGCAGTACGCTGAAGGATTTGTTGCAGGCCGTGCAGGAAACCCTCGCTGCGCGCCAGGCGGGGGACCAGATTTTTCGTCGGCCCAGCCACCCCGGCCCAGGTCTCTATATGGAGGGACGGGAGCGGCCCTTTGTTGTGGCGGTGGATGTGCCCACTGGCCTGAACTCGGATTCGGGGGAGGCAGACGAGGCGACTCTGGCGGCGGACCTGACGGTGACGTTTGCCTATCCCAAGCGGGGACACTATCTCTTTCCGGGCGCGAGCTATGTAGGGGACCTCTGGGTGGCGGATATTGGCCTGGACCCCAAGCTGGCGGAAAGCATTTCCCTCCAGGTCGCTACTCCCCAGGAGATCGCCCGGAAGCTACCTGCCCGCCCTGCAGACGCTCACAAGGGGACGTTTGGCAAGGCGCTGATCGTGGGCGGTTCGGCGAACTATATCGGCGCTCCCTGTATGGCCGCCGAGGCTGCCTACCGGAGCGGGGCTGGCCTGGTGACGGTAGGAGTGCCCCAGCGGATTTTCCCCATGGTGGCCAGCAAACTGACCGAAACGACCTTCCTGGTGCTGCCCGATGATATGGGGGTGCTGGTTCCCTCGGCGCTGAACGTACTGGCGGCACGTCTGGCCGACTATGACGCCGTGCTGGTGGGGCCAGGGCTGGGAACCGAGAACGTCACCGGCGAACTGATTTACTCGATGCTGGGGGCTTCGAAACGTGCCATGCGCATGGTGGGCTTTGGCGTGGGCGGGCAAGCCGTTGGGAAAGTGCCCTCGCTCAAGCTGCCCGCGTCGGTAATTGACGCGGATGCGTTGAACCTGCTGGCCGGGCAGGATAGCTGGTGGGAATACTTGCCGCCCCAATGTGTCCTGACCCCTCATCCGGGGGAGATGGCGCGCCTGACCAGGCGAGATGTGGCCGCCATCCAGGCGGATCGGGTGGGAACGGCGCGCGAAGCGGCGCAGCAATGGGGATGTGTGGTCGTGCTCAAGGGGGCATTCACCGTGGTGGCGGCGCCTGATGGACAGGTAATGGTGATCCCGTTTGCCAACTCGGTGCTGGCGGCGGCTGGCACGGGCGACGTGTTGGCAGGAACCATCGTGGGCTTGCTGGCCCAGGGGTTGTCTGCGTTTGACGCCGCCGTTTGCGCCGCCTACTTGCACGGGCTGGCGGGCGAACTGGCAAGCCAGGAAATCGGCCAGGTTGGTACGCTGGCCGGGGAAATATCGACCCTTCTGCCAATGGCCCTGGAACAGGTGCGAGCGCAGTAAGTGCGGGCGCACCAAACGCGAGCGCACATCGTGCGTCGGGGGGCACATCAGAACGCGACGGATAGCCTCCGTCGCGTTCCTGGGTGAGACTAGATTTTGGGCTCGGTTATATTCACAGAGCCGGTGGCGGGTTTGGTATTCTCGAATTGGGCCAAAAGTTCCTCTTTGCGCTGCGCTGCCGCACGCTTGCCCTCTTCGATAGCATCCTGGAAGCGCGCCTTCTGCTGTTCGAGCAGGGATTGCCCTCTCACCTTGGCGTCGTCGACCCGTCGATTCGCTTCTTCGCTCAGGTCTTCTGCGCGGTCCTTAAGCTCGATGCTTTTCTCGCGAATCTGCTCGCGCATCTGCTGACCGGAGAATGGAGTGAACAAGAGCGCTATCGCGGTCCCAAACAGGGAACCGAGAAAGAAACCCAACATAAAGTCACCAGAGCCTTGCTTCGTCACAGTCCGCCTCCTTCACTAACTTGATCCGGGTCGAGGGTTGGTTATCGTTCTCTGGAATCTTCCAGAGAGGGAGTTTCGACCACGACCGGTTTCCGACTCTTGATCCTGCGGCGTATCGTGAAAAGGTTACGCAGCGTTTCGGTAACGCCCGCTGAGTAGCTGGATACCTTGACTACGGGATCGACGACATTGTGGCTGACGAAATTGGTCGTTTGCTTGACGCTATCCAATGTTTCTTGCGTAGTGTGGAGCAGGGGGGCAATCTCCTCTCGCAGCAATCGCACGAGCCGGATGATCTGCACCATGATGATCGCGAGCAGGACTCCAATGACTATGGATTCGATCGCCAGAAGAACGATCGCAACATCGCGAACAGCCGCAAGCCACATGGGCGCTCCTTCCGAGTCTACTTCTCTGGATGCCAGCAAACTCTAGTTGCCGCGTAGTATATCATACTTTCAGCCATCTGGCAACGAGCATTGCAACCCAGCAGCACAGGGTGCCTTCCATGAGGTGAACTCGACCTACGAGTAACCAGCGCAGGTCCAGCACGTCTGCTGTGGCCTGTCCCACCGCGAACCCAATTAACCCAATGAACCAGAAGAGGATCAGATCGGGCAGCTTTTTGCCGAACAGCAGATGAAAGATGGCGGCCCATAGCGTGGCCAGCGTCGAACTCACCAGGAACACGGGTGAAGCGAACATAGGCGCCTTCCTCATGGGTTCCCCTCACCTGCCTCCGCGGGGGCCTGTAACCGCGCCTTGCAGGCGCGCAGCTTGGCACACCACCCGGCTACAGGCGGGGTGAGAGCTTGTCCAATGCAACACAACAACGCCCCAAACCGGGCCAAATGCCTATAGCGCGCGCTGGATGATCCCGCCGCCCAGGACCTCGTCGCCACGGTACAAGACCACGGCCTGTCCTGGCGTAATATCTCGCAGCGGTCGGTCGAACACCACCCGCGCCTGCCGTCCAGGTAGGGCAAACACTCGCGCGGGAACCAGGGCCGCGCGGTAGCGAATCTTGGCTTCTACTGGCGTGTCGTCCGGTAACCCTTCCCCGGCCACGTAGGACATCTCGTCGGCCAGCAGAGCGTCGTGGCCTAGCTCTTCCGCATATCCGACGATCAGGGCGTTTCGCGCGATATCCAACTCCAGCACATACAGCGCGCGCGGGGCAGCAATGCCCAGCCCCCCGCGCTGGCCTACTGTATAGTACGGCAATCCGTGGTGCGTGCCAAGTCGATTTCCCTGCGCATCCAGAATGGGGCCGGGACGGATGGTTTCGGGGGCGCGCTCGCGTAGGAACCGCCGATAGTCATTGTCCTGCAAAAAGCAGACGTCCTGGCTTTCCGGGCGATCCGCCACTGGTAGCCCGCGCTGGCTGGCGTAGGCGCGCACCTGCTCCTTGGTCATCTCTCCCAGGGGGAACAGCAGCGAGCGGAGTTGCTCTTGCTGCAAGGCGTATAACACATAGGACTGGTCCTTGCGCCTGTCCACTCCGCGCAGCAGATGCCAGGTGCCATCCGTCTCGCGGATGCGCACATAGTGGCCCGTAGCCAGGTAGTCAGCTCCTTGCTGGCGGGCATAGGGAATCAAGACGCCGAACTTTAATATTCGGTTGCAACGCAGGCAGGGGTTGGGGGTGCGGGCGTGGGTATACTCCTCTATGAAATAGTCCACCACGCGATCCAGGAACGGCTGGCGCAGATCGAGCACGTGCAGCGGGATGTTGAGGTAATCGCAGACGGTACGGGCGTGCGCGATGCTTTCCCGATCCTTTTCTGCCGCCGATGGCTCGCGCCACAGGCTCATGATCAGTCCCTCGACGCGATAGCCTTGTTCCATGAGCAGAGCGGCCACCGTGGAGCTATCCACGCCGCCGCTCATGGCGACCATCACGCGTTTGTTCTGGTGCACAACACTCTCCTGCTACTCGTCACTATACCTGCTTACAGGTTCCCTTCATCCGCCCACGGACCCGCAGGTCCGCTGGCTCTGTGAGCCGCTGGCACCCTTCTCCCCAAGGAGAAGGTAGAGGCGTCGGGGCCTCAGCCAGCCTGCCCATTCTCGCCGCTTTCCTGGGGCCGGGCCTCGGGGTGCTTGGCGTAGTAGTCTTCCAGGGCGGCGTGCAAGGCGCTGGCGGCCAGGTTCGAGCAGTGCATCTTGGCTTCCGGCAGTCCGCCCAGGGCGGCGGCTACTTGTTCATCGGTCAGTTCGGCGGCCACACTCAACGGCTGGCCTTTGACCATTTCGGAGGCGATGGAACTGGAGGCGATGGCCGCCCCGCAGCCAAAGGTGCGATACTTGACGTCGACGAGATGGCCCTCCTCGACCTTGATATAGATCTCCATCAAGTCCCCGCAAACCGGGCTGCCCACCCGGCCATAGCCATCCGGGTTGTCGATGACCCCCACATTGCGAGGGTTGGAGAAATGTTCGATCACCTTTTCTGAATACATTCCATCCTCCACAGGATTGTTGGTCTATCGGGTACGCGCATTGAGCACGCGCGTATGGTTCAAGTGAAGTGCTGCCAGCCGACCTATAGCGGCGACATGGCCCGCAGTTCGGGCACGGTGGTAGTCAGCACAGTGACAACATAGTCCACCTCTTTGGCGGTGGTATGGCGGCCCAACGTCAGCCGCAAGCTGCCACGCGCCAGGGTCGGCTCGATGCCGAGCGCCGTCAACACGTGTGAGGGGCCTTCCTCGCCGGAGGCGCAGGCCGAGCCGGTGCTGGCCGCGACCCTCGCCAGATCGAGGCGCAGCAAGATAGCTTCTCCCTCGATCCCCTGGAAGACAAAGCTGGCGTTATTCGGCAGGCGTTGCTGCGGGTGGCCGGTCAACTGCGCGCCGGGGACGTTCGTCAGAATGCCCAAGATAAGGCGGTTGCGCAGCTCTGTCAATCGCTCTCGCTCCGCCTCCAGCCCCTCATGGGCCAGTTCCAGGGCGGTAGCCATCCCCACGATATAGGGCACATTCTCCGTGCCGCCCCGCAAATGTCGCTCCTGGCCGCCGCCCGTCTGGGTGGGCAGCAGGGGCGTGCCCTGGCGCACGTATAGCACGCCAACCCCTTTGGGAGCGTAGAACTTGTGGCCGGAAAGTGACAATAAATCCACCTGCAAGCGGTTCACGTCCAGGTCCAGGCTGCCGCCAGCCTGCACGGCGTCTGTATGGAAGGGGATACCCTTCCCGCGGGCGATCTGGCCGATCTCGGCGATGGGTTCGATGGTCCCCACCTCGTTGTTGGCGTACATCACCGAGATGAGAGCGGTCTCGTCGGTAATGGCCCGCCCCACGGCATCAGGGTCCACCATTCCCTGCCGATCCACCTCGACGTACGTCACCTGATAGCCGAACGTTTGGGCCAATTGCTTGCAGGTGACGTCTACCGCGCTGTGCTCGATGGGCGTCGTGATGATGTGCTTGCCCCGTTCGCGCTGGGCGAGGGGCACTCCGCGTAGGGCCAGGTTATCGCTCTCGGTGCCGCAACTGGTAAAGAGGATTTCTGTCGGCCTACAGCCCAGGATGTTGGCCACCTTTTGGCGCGCGTCGTTGAGGGCCTGGCGCGCCCCGTTGGCAAAGCGGTACACGCTGGACGGGTTGCCGTACTGTTCGGTGAAATAGGGGAGCATGGCGTCCACGACGCGCGGGTCTACCGGCGTGGTGGCGGCATGGTCCATGTATACCAGATGATCTGTAGATGCCATCATTTCCTGTTCTCACATCGCACGCTGTCGGAGCGTGCGGTTATTCTCCCAGACGCACAGTCTCTGCGTCTGAGGTCGTTGTGTCCTTGACGCTGCTGCCATTTCCCGACGCGTTCGATCCTTGGGCCTGTTTTACAGATGCCAGTTCCTTTTCCAGCCCCTGGACACGCTTTTCCAACTCGCGGAAGACATCGGCAATCGGGTCGGGCAGGCGCTCGTGGTGCAACAGGATGCTCGGCTCTGGCTCGACATGCGGGCCGCGTACCACGCGGGCGGGCACGCCCACGGCAGTGGAATCCGCCGGGACGGGCTTGACCACCACCGCGCCGGAACCGATGCGGGCATTTTCTCCGATGGTGATGGGGCCAAGGATGACCGCGTTGGAACCAATCACCGCGCCGTTATTGATGGTCGGGTGGCGCTTGCCCTTTTCCAACGAGACGCCGCCCAATACGGTGCCCTTGTACATGAGTACATCGTCGCCGATCTCGGCGGTCTCGCCGATGACGATGCCCATTCCGTGGTCAATGAAAAAGCGGCGGCCAATGGTAGCGCCGGGGTGAATTTCGATCCCCGTGAGAAAGCGGTTGAGATGGGAGAGAAAGCGCGCCAGCCAGAGCAGCCGATGGCCCCACAGCGCGTGGGCGATCCGGTGCATCCAGATGGCGTGCAGGCCGGGGTAGCAGGTGACCACTTCCCACCAGGTGCGTGCTGCCGGGTCTTTGGAGAATACCGTTTGCATATCTTCTTTCAATCGAGCAAGCATGGGTGGAAATCCTTTCGGGCTGATGGTTCCGCAGGCTAGCGGAGCAAATCGGCCAGGGATGTGCTATCAAGCGTTTCGTGCAGCCGGTCAGATACCTTTTGCCAGACCATGCGCGCCGCGCAGATGGGCTCGCGCTCACAGTGGGCGCCGTCCTCATCCAGACATTCCAGGGAGGTCAACGACCCTTCTACGGCGCGAAAAATGTCCCCCACGCTGATTGTTTCCGGCTCGCGGGCCAGCGTATAGCCCCCCGCTGCCCCCCGCACGCTATCCAGCAGCCCGGCGTGACGCAAGGAAGCGACCACGCGTTCCAAATAGGGGAGGGGGAGATCCTGCACGCGAGCAACTTCGCTCAGGGGGATAGGGCCTTGACCATGTTGCCGTGCGAACTCGACCATCGCTCGCAGGCCAGTGCGTTCCTTGGCAGAGAACCTCATGTTGATCCAATTCCTACCTAAAAGTAGGGATTATGATAGCAGGTTTTTTCCAGATGTCAAAGCGGGGGCCATACTCGTGGGGCGGTTTCGATGAGCAGCCGGGCTGCAATTGCGGAGAGAAGATTACCACAGAATACACAGAAAACACGGAAGGAGATCGAACCACAAAATACACGAACGACACGAAACATGTATTGGTCAAGCAGATGTTACACAGACATGGGTAATCGACTATTAGCCGTCGAACGCATTCATTGGCAGTTGAAACTGCACCAACCACCGCGAAGCCGCCCTTCGGCGGCTAATTTCCCAGCTTTTTCCTAGCCTGCGAAGGCAGGCTTTGCGAGGGTTGCAGCGATTTCAATCGCCTCCTTGCCGTGCAAGTGTGTAACCTGATCCTGACCAATACAGAACGACACGAAACAAGAAGATATCGCCTCCCGGTCTTCCTTTTGATCGGGATATGCTGGATCACGAGTTCGTCGATCCCGGAACGCGCTATGGAAGATATTGTTGGCGAATTATATGGAAAACCCGGCCGATGCTCCCTCATCCGCCCTTCGGGCACCTTCTCCCGATGGGAGAAGGCGTCTGCTTCCAGCACGTGTGGCTCCCTCTCCCTCCGGGAGAGGGAGCGCCTGTAGGGCGCGGGTGAGGGCACTCGCGCTCCTATACAGAACATTCGCCAACAAGGTCATGGAAAGCGCGCTACGATTCCTGCTATTCTTTCGTGTGGTTCGTGTATTCTGTGGTTCAAGTCGAGCTATTTACAGGGTGATCAATTGCCCGGACAAGCCATCTTTGTCGGCGGAAGTGCAGCGCACGCGGGCCAACACGTTGCCCAATTCCTGATCAGAGGCCACGGTGACGCGCAGGTAATGGCCGGTTAGTCCGTCCCACAGGTGGCTTTCGTCCTCCGGGCTGCCAGACTCGAACAGCACCTCCACTTCCCGGCCTACGAACCGCTGATGGAATGCCGTCGCCAGGCGCTGCCCCAGGGCCACCAGTTGCTCACTGCGCTGCTGGGCCACGTTGGGGGGCACCTGGTCGGGGAGCCGGTCGGCGGGCGTGCCGGGCCGCCGGGAATAGCGAAAGACGTGCAGGCGAGCGAACCCCATCCGCTCGACAAACGCTGCGCTCTCGGCAAACTCGGCCTCCGATTCGCCCGGAAAGCCCACGATTACGTCGGTGGTCAGCGACACATCGGGGATGCGGGCGCGGACGGCATCCACCAGCGCGGCAAATTCGTCGGGGGTATACCGGCGGGCCATGCGCCGCAAAGTGGCCTTGGAGCCGCTTTGCAGGGGTACGTGCAGGTGGCGGCAGAGCCGATGGCCGATCCGCTCATCGTCCCACAGCGCCAGCAGTTCGGGGGTCACGTCCCACGGTTCGACGGAGGAGAGCCGCAGGCGCTCGGCGGGCGTACGTTCCAGCAGCAGCCGCACCAGCCGGGCCAGCGACCAGCCCGCCGAAACGGGCAGCGGCCCTTCCCCGGCGTGATCGCGCCCATACCCGCCGATATTCACGCCGGTCACCACGATTTCCCGATAGCCGTCAGCCAGGCGCGCGCCAACCTCCTGCAACACCTCCTCTGGCAGGCGGCTGCGCTGCGGGCCACGCGCCAGGGAGACGATACAGTAGGTGCAGCGGTTTTCGCAACCATCCTGGATCTTGACAAAGGCCCGCGTGTGCCCCATCTGGGGACCGTGGGCTGGATGGGCGACTGCGGTGAACGGGCAAGCTGGATCATCCAGCGACAGGATGCGCTCGACCACCTGTTCCTTCTCCCGGTTGGGGAGCAGCAACGTCACGCCCTGGAGCGCCTCGACCTCGCCGGGGGACATGGTGGCGTAGCAGCCGGTCACGGCCACGCGCAAGCCGGGGTTGGCCCTGTGCAGGTGGCGGATCAGTTGGCGCGATTTGCGGGCGGCTACGTGGGTCACCGTGCAACTGTTCACGATGGCCCAGTCGGCTCCCTCTGGCGTTTCCACCAGCAGGTGACCGTGGGCCTCGATTTCGCGCGCCAGCCCGTCTATCTCCGCTTGATTCAGTTTACAGCCTAGTGAGGTGAGATAAAACTTCATGCTTTGATGATACCCCAGCCGTACGATACCTCCAAGAAGCGATTTTTAGAGGGAGTACCACGAAAAACACGAAATAACACCAAAATGAAACTTGGAGCGCCGGCACCCCTGCCGGCTTCTATGGCTATATGGTACCTTGGAACAATGCCGCCAAGGGTGGCGGCGCTCCAGGGGGCGTGTATTCTGTGGTCTATCTCTTGATGGCGTGGACACCCGGTGCGGGATGGCGGTATAATCGGGGCAGATACGGCAAACCCGATCGCGAATGGCCCTCACATGACTTTGATTGCCCTCACTATCGCCTGGATGCTCGGGATTTGGATCGCCAGACAGGTGGGCCTGTCCCCCCTGGCGCTGGGCGGGTTGACCCTGGCGGGCGTCGGCTGGGCTATGCTGGCGCGACGGTGGGGCAGAGCGCGCTGGCAGGCGGCGTTGCTGTTGGCCGTCGTGTTGGGCGGCTGGCGCTATTGGCTGGCCGAGCCGCAGATAAACGAGGGCCATCTGGCCTTTTACAACGATACCGGCTGGGTCGCTGTGGAGGGGCATGTCTCCGCTGACCCCAGCATCCGCGATACGTACACCCAGCTAGAGCTATCCGTCCGCGAGGTGGAATCCGAGGGGCGGCGGTATCCGGTCCGCGGCAAGGCAGTGCTGAACGTCGCGCACTATCCGGCGTATGCCTACGGGGACGTGCTGCGCGTCGGCGGGCTGTTGGAAACTCCCCCCGTGCTGGATGATTTCGACTATCGGGAGTATCTGGCCTCGCGGGGCGTGCGCTCGCTGTTGCGTCGTCCGCAGGTGACGCGACTGGAGGAGCAGGCGGGGAGCGCGCTTCTGCGGCTGATGCTGCGGCTCAAAGGCTGGCTGCGGGGCGTGATCGAGGGCGTACTGCCTTACCCGGAGGCCGGGCTGCTGTGCGGGTTGTTGCTCGGCCTGGGGCATACCCTCCCCGATTATCTCGCCGACGCCTTTCGCGTGGTGGGCCTCACCCATCTGATCGTCATTTCGGGCTATAACATCAGCCTGGTCTCCCAGGCGGCGATGACCCTATCGGGGCGGTTCCTGTTTCGCTGGGTGGCGCTGCTGCTCAGCCTGGCGGCCATCGGCCTGTTCACCCTGTTCGTCGGGCCCTCCCCGCCGGTGGTGCGGGCGGCGTTGATGGGCGGGCTGTTCATCGGGGCGCAACTGGCGGGGCGCAAGGCGCACGCGCCCACCAGTCTGGCCGCCGCTTCTCTCTGCATGACGCTCTGGGATCCGCTGTCGCTCTGGAGCGTGAGCTTTCAGCTCTCCTTTGCCGCCACGCTGGGACTGATCCTGCTGGCCCCTGCCCTGGAGCGGCGGTTAGCCGCTCGTTTGAACGCCTGGGGCGGCCGGAACCAGAAGGCGGGCTGGTGGGGCTTACTGCGGGATGGGCTGTTGGTAACCGGCGCGGCCCAACTGGCGACGTTGCCCATCCTCTGGTATCACTTTCAGCAGGTATCGGTGGTCTCGCTGCTGGCGAACGCGCTGGTCCTGCCGGTGCAGCCCGCTGTGATGGCGCTGGGGTTTGCCGCGACGGTGGGCGGGGCGGTGTGGGAGGCGGCGGGACGTGCGCTGGGCTGGCTGGTGTGGCCCTGGCTGCGCTATACGATCTGGGTGGCACAGCAGTTGGGGGGATGGTCGTGGGCGGCGGTAGAGGTGCCGCACATACCGGCCCTGCTGGTGTGGGCGTTCTATGCCGTGATGGCCTGGTGGCTGCTCGCGCCTCGTCGCTTGCGCTTGTCAGTGGATTGGCGCGGGTGGCTGAGCGCATGGCAAGTGCGCCAGTTTGGCGGGCGGCGACAGGTGGGCAAGTACAGTCTGGCAGGGTTGGCGCTGGCGGTGCTGCTCGTCTGGAGCGCCGTTTTCTCTCTGCCCGATAACAAGCTGCACGTCTATTTCCTGGATGTGGGCCAGGGGGACGCCATTTTACTGCGCGCGCCCGGCGGCCAGGTTGTGCTGGTGGATGGCGGTCCCGATCCGCTGACGCTGGCCTCGCGCCTGGGCCAGATCTTGCCTTTCTGGCAGCGGCGGGTGGATCTGGTGGTAGCTACCCACGCCGATCAGGACCATCTGGCGGGGCTGATTTCCGTGTTGGAGCGCTACCGGGTGGGCCACGTGCTGCAACCGGCGACGATGGGCGAGGGGGCGTTGGTTGCCCAGTGGCAGGAAGCGCTGCTGTCGTCGGGGGCGCAGGTGGTGGAGGCCTCGCGTGGCACGCGCGTCTGGCTGGGGGAGGAGCTGTGCGTGGAGGTGCTTCATCCGCCACCGGCGGGCAGCCGCAACGTGCGAGAGGCGGACGACAACCAGGATTCGGTGGTGTTACGCGTCCAGCAAGGCTCTTTCGCCCTGCTGCTGACCGCCGACATTGACGCCGAGGGGGAGGCGGAGCTGTTGCAGATGGGCCAGCCGTTGCAGGCGACTCTTTTGAAAGTGGCGCATCATGGCTCGACCTCTGCGACGTCGGCCCGCTTTCTGGCGGCAGTCAGCCCGCAGATGGCGGTGATCAGCGTGGGCGCGGGCAATCGCTTCGGCCATCCGGGCGAGGAGGTGCTGCAACGCCTGGAGCAGGCCGATTGCCGGGTGTTCCGCACGGATGCGCAGGGCACGGTGGAAGTTGTTACTGATGGGCAGCGGTGTTGGGTGAAAAGTGATGGAGGTGGCCGATGAGGGAGATGGCGCAGGGGCCGAGATTGCAGCGGGTGATGCCGCTGATCCAGGTGCGCGACATGCAAGAGTCGCTGGCCTATTACCAGGTGGTGCTGGGCTTTGGCCTGGACTTTGTCTGGCCGGAGGGGAGCGCCGATCCGGGCGGGCCCGCTCCCCGGTGGGCGCAGGTCTCGCGCGGGGAAATCAGCTTTTCATTGACCATCGACCTGGGGACCAGTTCGGGCCAGTTCATCGCCGAAAAGGGGAACGGCGTCGTGTTCTATATCACGGTAGATGACATTGACGCGTTGTACAAGGAGTTGCAGGGCGGGGAGGCCATCGTCGTGCAAGAGTTGTTTGATTTCGGCGGCCGCAAGCAGTTCAGCGTGGCCGATTGCAACGGGTACGTGATCGCCTTCACCGAGGAATTCCAGACCCGGAGATAGGGGATGAACCACGGAGAGGGCCAGCGCGCCCTGCAGGGCGCGCTGGCCCTCTCCGTGGTTTCGCTCTGATTGCGCTTGACGGCGACCCCGAAGTATGCCAAGATAGGGCCTGTCGTAGTCGGAAGGATCCCCCCACAAAGGAGGCAAACATGAAAGTAGAGATCAGCTACTGCACATCTTGAGGCTACTTGCCAAGAGCCGCCAGTCTGGCGGAAAAACTGCTGAACAAGTACAAGAATCGACTAGCGCAGGTTGCCCTGATTCCCTCGTCCGGAGGGGCCTTTGAGATCACCGCCAACGGTGAAACGGTTTACTCGAAATTGGAGACCGGCAGGTTCCCCGATGAGAGAGTGCTGCTGGCGGAAATGGACACCCGTTTCTAGCCTGTATTCCTGGGGGAACGTTCTTCAAGGGCGTTCCCCCGCTCTACCCCCCGCAGGCTCGTCTTCTTATTGCGGTACTCCGTTTGCCCTCCGTGTATGGCGTGGATACAGATGCGCCCACTTTATGCGTTTCTCATAGTGCCATCTTTCCCACTCTGCCTATTCCGTGGTAGAATATCGGTTCCGGGTGAAGCTTTGACGGCAAGGGCTACTCTCATATAGTGTTACCATCACACCATCGGTTTAGTCAGCGCCTCCGCCCACAGGCTGGGATAGGGGGTTGTCAAACGAAAAAATGGGAGACGGGGAAATGACCGAGCAAGTTCGGTTCGTACTGCTGGGGTTGGGAAACATTGGCCGCAATCTGCTGGATATTCTGGTGCATCGCCAGAAGCAGATCGAGGCGGAATATGGCCTCACGTTTGTGCTGGTTGGCGCCGTGGATTCATCCGGGGCGGCGGTGAACCAGGCGGGCCTGGACATGGCGCACGTGCGCGATTTAAAGCTGGGGCGGGAAGGTGCTGCCGATTACCCGGGCTTTGGCCGGGCGGGCATGGTGGCCCTGGAAGTCTTGGAGACCGTGCGGGCCGAGGTGCTGGTGGACGCCTCCCCTACGAACCTGCGCACCGGCGAGCCGGGCCTCAGCGCCGTGCGGTTTGCCCTGAACGCGGGCATGGATGTGGTGATGGCGAGCAAGGGGCCGTTGGTGCTGGCCTATCAGGAGTTGATGGCACTCGCCAAACAGATGGAAGTCGAACTCCGCTTCAGCGGCACCGTGGCCGGGGGCTTGCCCACGGTCAATCTGGGCGTGCGCGACCTGGCGGGCAGCGGCATCTTGCGCGTAGAGGGCATTTTCAATGGGACGACCAACTATATCCTCACGCGGATGGAGCAGGAGCAGATCTCTTACGAGGAGGCGCTGACGGGCGCCCAAAAGGCCGGGATTGCCGAGGCGGACCCTACCCTGGATGTGGATGGTTGGGATGCAGCCAACAAGCTGGTGATTATCGCCAACAGCGCACTCAAGCGGCCCACCAAGCTGTCGGATGTGACCGTCGAGGGGATTCGGGGCATCACTTTGCAAGATCTGCAGCAGGCCCGCCGAGAGGGCAAGGTGATCAAGCTGCTGGCGCTGGCTGTCCAGCAGGACCGCGACTATCGGCTGAGCGTCAAGCCGACAGCGCTAGATGCCAAACACCCGCTGGCCATGACTGGCAAGTGGGACATGGGGGTAGTGTATCATAGCGATTATATGGGCGTGATCAGCGCCATCATCGAGGAAAAGGGTCCCGTGCCCACGTCGGCAGCCGTGTTGCGGGACATGATCAACATCTATTCGGATTGAGTTCCCGGCAGAAGGCAATGACGGACAACAGCCAGGCAAGAGGAAAGCACCCCGTTTGTCTGCCTGGCCGGAGTGGAAGCGATGATGGATGGCGGCGGCAGGGGTCTGTTCAGACTCGGATGTCAAAGGCCTTGATGACGATTTCGGCGATGGCGCTCACGATGAGGCCCCACGAGGCCAGCAGGAGCGTGATCAGGCCGAGATACAGCACCGGGCTTTGTTGGGATATTTCCAATAGTACCCGCAGCAATGATACGTACATACGCATCTCCCAGCGACTCTTGTAGATAGATCGTATTATAGTTAGCAAGTGTGGATAGTGCAAGATTTCATCATGGATTCAAAGAACTGTTGTCAAACTGTTACCTCGGATTCACTCACAGCGATTACCGAGCTATTGTTGGCCTGGTTTCGAGCGCACAAGCGGGACCTGCCCTGGCGGCGCACGCGAGACGCCTATGCGATTTGGGTGTCCGAGATAATGCTCCAACAGACGCAGGTTCCCACGGCGCTCCCGTATTATGAGCGGTTTCTGCGGCGGTTCCCCACCGTCCGCGATCTGGCGGATGCCTCGCTGGATGATCTGCTGGCCGAGTGGCAGGGGTTGGGCTACTATGCCCGCGCGCGCAACCTGCACGCCGCCGCCCGGCTGGTGTGCGAGCGGCATGGCTGCGTATTGCCCGCCAGCCGCGCCGAGTTGGAGGCGCTGCCGGGCATCGGGGAGTATACGGCGGGCGCAATTCTGAGCATGGCCTACGGCCAGGACGAGCCGAGCATTGACGTGAACGTGGCGCGGGTGCTGGCCCGGCTGTTCGACTATGACCAACCCCTGACCAAGGCGGCGGGCAAAAAGGCGTTGCGCGGTTACGCGGCGGCGCTACTCCCTCCGGGGCGGGCGGGCGAGTTCAACCAGGCGATCATGGAACTGGGCGCCACGATTTGCATGGCCCGCGTGGCGCTGTGCGATCAGTGTCCGGTGGCCGCCCATTGCCGGGCCAGGGCGCACGGCGTGCAGAATCAGCGGCCCGTTGCGGACGAGCGGCGGGTCAAAACCATCGAGCAGGAGCGGGTAGTCGCCCTCGCGGAGCAGGCCGGGCAGGTGTTGATCGTCCGGCGCAAGCCCGACGGACTGCTCGGCGGCCTGTGGGAATTGCCGGGCGGCGAGGTCGAGCCGCACGAGGACCGCGCGCAGGCGTTAGCCCGTCATCTTCTGGCCGATCTGGGCCTGGAAGCGCAGGTCGCGGAGCATCTGGCGGTGATCAAGCACGCCTACAGCCGCTTCCAGGTGACGGTGCACGTCTACCGTTGCCATACCGGCGGGACGCCTGCCCCGGCCAATGGCTGGGATGCGTACCACTGGCTGTCAGCCGATGAGATAAGCGCCTATGGCTTGACCGGGGTGGCGACCCGCGCGCTGGCCCGCGTGCCGTGGGCGGGATCAGGGCTGCTGCTCTGATCCCTGGCCGGGGATGCCCGGCTCGGTCATGGCGATGGGGTCCAGTATCTGGTCCAGTTGCTCCTGGGTGAGGTACCCCTTTTCCAGCACTACCTGGCGCAGCGATATCCCTCGCCGCAGCGCCTCCTGGGCCACCTTGGCCGCGGCGGAATAGCCGATATAGCGATTGAGCGCCGTGGCCAGGCCCATGCTCCCCTCGGCGTAACGCTGGCAGCGCGCCTCGTCGGCGCGAATGCCCCGCACGCAGCGCTCGGTGAACGCGCGCACTCCGTTGGTCAGGATGTCCAGGGATTGCAGCAGGTTATAGGCCAGGATGGGCATCATCACGTTTAGCTCGAACTGGCCCGCCTGGGCGCATAGCGCCACCGCCTGGTCGTTGCCGATCACATGATAGCAGACCATGTTGAGCATCTCGGCCATCACCGGGTTCACCTTGCCGGGCATGATGGAGGAGCCGGGCTGCACGGCGGGGAGGGCAATTTCGGCCAGCCCTGTGGTGGGGCCGGATGACATAAGGCGCAGGTCGTTGGCGATGCGCGTGAGGGTCAGGGCCAGCGTGCGCAGGGCCGCCGACAGGTCGACGGGGTCAGCCATGCTATGCATGGCCTCGAACAGGTTGTCCGCGCTCACAAACTTGACGCCGGTCAGCCGGGACAACTCGGCCACCATCGCCGCGTGATAGCCGGGGTGCGAGTTGAGGCCGGTCCCCGTGGCGGTTCCGCCGATCCCCAATTGGCGCAGGTTCGCCGCCGCCCGCGCGATGCGCTCGCGGTCCTTGCGCACAGCCTGGGCGTACGCGCCAAACTCCTGCCCCAACCGGACGGGTACCGCGTCTTGCAGGTGGGTCCGCCCCGATTTGAGCACCAGATCGAACTCTTGCGCCTTGTCGTCCAACGCTGCCGCCAGTTCGTCCAACACGGGGAGCAGTTGGTTCACCTTTAGCGTGGCGGCCACGCGGATGACAGTGGGAATGACATCGTTGGTGGATTGGGCCATGTTCACGTGGTCGTTGGGATGCACGGGGTCATATTGGCCGCGCGTGCCGCCCAGCGCCTCGTTCGCCAGGTTGGCGATCACCTCGTTGGTGTTCATATTGTGGGAGGTGCCTGCCCCAGCCTGGAAGGGATCCACGACAAAATGGGCATGCCACTGTCCCTGCACGATCTGTCGAGCGGCCTCGGCGATGGCTTGCCCCAGCCGCTCATCTAATTGCCCCAGGGCCATGTTCACCTGCGCGGCGGCCTGTTTCACCAGGGCGCTGACGGCGATATAGTCCTTGTGCTGGCGTAGGCCGCTGACGGGGAAATTCTCGACCGCCCGTTGGGTCTGCGCGCCCCATAGGGCGTCTGCGGGGACGTGTACTTCTCCCAGGGAATCACGTTCAACTCTCATGTTCCTCATCCTCTTCGGTGATGTCATTAGCGGAGGTATCTGAATCGTTGATCTGTTCCAGCTCCATCGCCATCAGATAGCCGCGGGCGCGCTCGGTCTTGGGGTAGCGGTAGACCAGCTCCCAGAAGGCGGGGGAGTGGTTGGGTTGGAGCAGATGGGCCAGCTCGTGTAAGATGACATAATCCAATACAAAGGCGGGCACGTGGCGCAGCCTGTCCGAGATGCGGATGTTCCCACGGGCGGGGGAGCAACTGCCAAAGCGCCGTTGTTGGTTGGAGACAAAGCGGATGCTGCGCCAGTGCAATTTGCCCTCGAAATACTGGTTGTTGTAGCGCGTAGCGCGCTGTTCCAGGGTCTCATCGGAGGCATAGTTGCGCATCTTGCGCCGTTTTCGCAGCACGCGTGCCACCATTTCCTGGGTGATGCGCTCGACTTGCGCGTCCGGCAGGTGGGCCGGGACGCGAATCTCCAGAGTGTGCCAGTTGAGCAGCCGGGCGTCGACAGTTTTGCGGCGGCGCTTGCTGCGCACCACGCGGACGGCCAAGTCTTCCGGGGAGGCTGTTTGCGGGGATTCGGTTTCGTCTTGCGTGGGCCGGGTCTTCACGGGTGGCAACTCCGATGGTGTGCGCTGGTGCCTATCAAACAAAAAACCCCACGTCGGGGGACCGACTGGGGCTTGTTCTGGTGCCGAGGGAGGGATTTGAACCCTCACGGATCTAATATCCACTACGCCCTGAACGTAGCGCGTCTGCCGGTTCCGCCACCTCGGCTCAACTTCAACAGGGGTAAATATACCACTGCCGGTTTGGGTTGTCAAATCGAGTAAAATGGCTCGATACGTCTTTGGATGTCGCCAGGGAAGGGCCAGCAGGATGCTGGCGGTCCGGTTGTGTCTCGTAGCGCAACATTCGAGGACCCGAAGGATCCACTCGCGGGGGAAGCCGTCAGGGATGGTGCGGCCTTTGGCCGGCGGTCCAGGGGCCGCGGACGAGCTTTTGACTTTTATGCGGGGTTGTGGTAGCTTACAGGGAATCTGCAATAGGATAGGTAGCGTGATGCGCCAGAACTGGCCCGCAAGCCGCATAGCCCAACCCCAAGCAGCCTGCCCCCAGCAGGGGCGTTCCCTTACGTCCTGGTCCAGCGCTTTTTATTACTACTTTTATTACCCTTATACCATAAGGGGTACTCGGTGCTGCACGGAAGGGTAAAGTAGACCAAGGAAGCGCTACAACCAACCAAAGAGAATCAAGAGCGTGGAGCACACAGGCCCCACGCTTTTTTGTTTCATCTGACCCATTCATGAGCAAAGGAAGGTGCGATGACCACCAGAGGGATTCGGGGAGCCACCACCGTCGCGACGAACGATGCCGACAGCATCCTGGCAGCCACCCGCGAGCTGCTCCAGGAGATTGTCTCGGCGAACCACATCTCGGCAGAGGACCTGGCCGCGGTGTTTTTCACCGTGACCGACGATCTCGATGCCGCTTTTCCGGCCAAGGCTGCGCGGATGTTGGGCTGGCAGCAGGTGCCCCTGCTGGATGCCCGCGAGATTCCCGTCCCCGGCAGCCTGCCGCGTTGTATCCGCGTGTTACTGCTGTGGAATACCGACACTCCCCAGGCACAAGTCGTGCACGTTTATCTGGGAGAAGCGCGTTGTTTGCGGACCGATCTGATTCAGCCAAACGATACGGACCAGGAGGAGAGCCATGATCGTTGTCATGCGTAGTGGGGCGCCCAAGGAATCAGTTGCCGCGGTGGTAGAGCGCGTCAAGGATCTGGGATTCCAGGCCCATCTGTCCCAGGGGCAAGAGCGCACCATCATCGGCGTCATCGGGGATGAGCGCCCGGTGAGCGAGAACGTGTTCCGGCTGATGCAGGATGTGGAAAAAGTAGTACGCATCCTCAGGCCCTTCAAGCTCGCCAGCCGCGATTTTCACCCGTCCGACACCGTGGTGCCCATCAACGATCACTCGGTTGGGGGGCAACAGGTGATCGTGATGGCCGGGCCGTGTGCGGTGGAGAGCCGTGAGCAGCTTTTGGAGACGGCGTACGCCGTCAAGGAAGCCGGGGCACACATCCTGCGGGGTGGGGTATTCAAGCCGCGCACTTCGCCTTACAGCTTCCAGGGGGTGGGAGTGCCGGGGTTGGAAATGCTGGCACAGGTCAAAGAAGAGACCGGGCTGGCGGTGATCAGCGAGGTGATGGCGCCGGAGCAGGTGTCCCTGATGGCCCAGTACGCTGACATCTTGCAAGTGGGCACCCGCAATATGCAGAATTACAGCTTGCTGCACGCGCTGGGGGAGGCGGGCAAGCCGGTCCTGCTCAAGCGGGGGATGATGTCCACGATGGAAGAGTTGCTCATGTCGGCGGAATACATCCTCTCCCACGGCAACTATCGGGTGATGCTGTGCGAGCGCGGCATCCGCACCTTTGAGACCTATACCCGCAACACACTGGACCTCAGCGCTGTGCCGGTGCTCAAGCAGATGACGCACCTGCCCATCGTCGTGGACCCCAGCCATGCCACCGGCAACTGGGAATGGGTGGAGCCGTTGTCCAGGGCTTCCATCGCCGCCGGGGCGGATGGCCTGCTGATTGAGGTGCATCCCCATCCCGACAAGGCCCTGTCCGACGGGATGCAATCGCTGCGGCCCGAACGCTTTGCCGAGCTGATCCAGCGGGCGCGGGCGGTGGCCGAGGCCGTGGGCCGGACCCTATAGGAGCGCGTGATGGAGCCGGGGTTTGCGGACGCACAGGTAACGATAGTCGGGTTGGGATTGATGGGCGGCTCGCTGGCTGCCGCGCTGACCAGCCGGGGGGCTTGTCGGCGAGTGGTGGGAGTGGCGCGCCGCCCCCTGACGCTGAGGACGGCGCTGGATTTGCGCTTTATCCACGAGGGTACCACCGACCTGCGGGAGGGGGTGCGCCAGGCCGATCTGGTGGTCCTGGCGACGCCAGTGCGGGACATCCTCGACAAGCTGGAGATCATCGGCCCCATGCTCAAGCCGGGCGCCGTCGTGCTGGACGTGGGCAGCACGAAAAGGGCTATCTGCGAGGCGATGGCCGCGCTGCCCGACCATGTGCAGCCGGTGGGCGGACATCCCATGTGTGGCAAGGAAAGCTCCGGGCTGACGATGGCCGAGCCGGAACTGTACCAGGACAAGGTGTTCGTGCTGGCCCCGCTGCCGCGCACGCAGCCCGCCGCGCTCAAGCTGGTTCAAAGCATGGTGCAGGTGATCGGCGCCCGCGCGCTCGTGCTGGACCCCGAGCGCCATGACCGCCTGGTGGCCGCCATCAGCCACCTCCCGTATATGCTGGCCGTATCCCTGGTCAACGCGGCGGAATCGTTGGCCGATGGGGATGACCTGATGTGGCAGTTGGCTGCCAGTGGATTCCGCGATACCAGCCGCGTTTCTGCCGGGGACATCCGCATGATGACGGATATCCTGATGACCAACCGCCCCGCCATCCTGGATGCGCTGCACGAGGCGAAAACCCAGATCTCCCTGCTCACCGAGCGCCTGGAGCGCAACGATATGGAGGGGCTGGCCGAGGCCATGCAGGCGGCCCGCAATAGAAGATTGGAGATGTTCTGATGAACCTGTGCGTGCGACCTGTTTCTGGTTTGCGAGGAACCATCGACCTGCCCGGCGACAAGTCCATCACTCACCGGGCGTTGCTGCTAGGCTCGCTCTCGTCCGGTGTCTCCCGCATCGGGGGCTACCTGGATAGCGGTGATTGCCGCGCCACGATGGGCTGCCTGCACGCCCTGGGCGTGCCCGTGGAACAGGCGGGGGAGGACGCCCTGGTGGTGCGCGGGGCGGGCCTGCACGGCTGGCAAGAGCCGGAGAACGTGCTGAACTGTGTACGCTCTGGCACGACCATGCGCCTGCTGGCCGGTCTGCTGGCGGGCCAACCTTTTTACAGCGTGTTGGGCGGGGAGGCCCAGCTTTTGCGGCGGCCCATGGACCGGGTGGTACACCCCCTGCGGCTGATGGGCGCGCGGATCATGGGCCGCCAGTCGGGCAAGCTGCCCCCGCTGACGCTGGTCGGCGGGCCGCTGCACGGCATAGAGTATACGTTGCCCGTAGCCAGCGCGCAGGTGAAATCGTGCCTGTTGCTGGCGGGGCTGTACGCCGAGGGGGTGACAGCGGTGATCGAACCCGGCCCCTCCCGCGACCACACCGAGCGCATGTTGCGCGCGCGCGGGGTAGAGTTGTCCAGTCGGGGACTGCGCCATGAGGTGCGCGGCCCTGCCGCTGACCTGACCGCGCTGGACCTGATCGTGCCGGGCGATTTCTCCTCGGCGGCCTATTTCCTGGTGGGCGCGCTGCTGGTGGAGGGGAGCGAGGTGCGACTGCGCCACGTGGGAGTGAATCCCACGCGCACCGGCCTGTTGGATGTCCTGCGGGCGATGGGCGCGGAGGTTACGCTGCTGGAAGGGCGAGAGGAAGGGGGCGAGCCGGTAGCTGATTTACTGGTGCGCTCCGCTGGGTTGCGCGCCACCACTATCGAGGGCGACCTGGTCCCCCGGATGATCGACGAGTTCCCCATTCTGGCGTTGGCTGCCACCCAGGCGGAGGGGATTACCCACGTGCGGGATGCCGCCGAACTGCGCGTCAAAGAGACGGACCGGATTGCCACCATCGTGGAGGTATTGCGGGCGTTAGGGGCGCACATCGAACCCCGGCCAGACGGGTTTGACGTGGAAGGGCCGACTCCGTTGATCGGTGCGGCGGTGGATGGGTGCGGGGATCATCGGCTGGCGATGACGGTGGCTGTAGCCGGGCTGATCGCCCGCGGCGAGACGACGGTGATCCGCGCCGAGTGCATTGCCGACTCGTTCCCCGGTTTCGAGCCGCGCCTACAGGCACTAGCCCCAGGAGCACTGTCATGAGCCAGACGACTATCGCCGGGCAGCCGAGCGCGCCCTTGCTGTCAGGGCACACCCAGATCGTGGGGGTGATCGGCTGGCCGATAGAACACAGCGTTTCCCCGCCCATGCACAACGCCGCCTTTCGCGCCCTGGGGCTGGATTGGTGCTATGTACCGTTCCCGGTGCCGCCGGAGCGCGTGCCGGAGGCGCTGGCGGGCGTGCGGGCCCTGGGGTTGCGAGGAATTAACGCCACCGTCCCGCACAAGCAGGCGTTGTTATCTTTGGTGGACGAACTTACCCCTGAAGCGCGCGCCATCGGCGCGGCGAACACCGTCATCGTGCGGGGGGAGCGGCTGATCGGCCACAACACGGATGCCAAAGGCTTTTTGCGCGCCCTGGGCGAGGCGGGTTTCCGGCCCGAAGGATGTACGGCGCTGGTATTGGGGGCTGGCGGCGCGGCGCGGGCGGTGGTGTACGGGCTGGCGACTGTCGGCGCGCAAGTGACCATCTTGAACCGCACAGAAGATCGAGCGGTGGCGCTGGCGGCCGCTTTTGGACAGGTGCATCCGCAGGCCCGGATCATCGGCGGCCCGCTGGAGCCGACCAATCTGGCCCGCGTGGCTGATGAGGCGCAGTTGATCGTCAACACGACGCCGCTGGGCATGTGGCCGCGTGTCGAATGCTCACCCTGGCCGGAGGGCGTCGAGTTTCCCTCCAGCGCCATGCTCTATGATTTGATCTATAATCCCCGCGAGACGCTGCTGATGCGGCAGGCGCGCGCGGCGGGTGCGCCCGCCGTGGATGGCCTGGGGATGCTGGTTCACCAGGGGGCGGAGGCGTTCGAGCTATGGACGGGGGCAGAAGCTCCGGTGGACGTGATGCGCGCGGCCTGTGTGGCGGCGCTGGGAGGAGAGTGACATGCTGCGTTTTCTGACCGCTGGCGAATCGCATGGCCCGGCCCTGACCGCCATCGTGGAGGGCCTGCCCGCCGGTCTAGCGGTGGACACGGACGAGGTGAACCGCGAATTGCAGCGCCGCCAGAGTGGTTATGGCCGGGGCGGACGGCAAAAGATCGAGCGGGATGAGGTACGGGTACTGGGAGGACTGGTGCAGGGGCGGACCATCGGCGCGCCGCTAGCCCTGATGGTCGCCAACCGCGATTGGGAGAACTGGCGCGAGCGGGAGGTCCCGGCCTGGACCAGACCCCGGCCCGGCCACGCTGACCTGGCGGGGAGCATCAAGTATGGGCTGGATGACCTGCGGCTGGTGGCCGAGCGGGCCAGTGCCCGCGAGACGGCGGCCCGCTCGGCGGTGGGCGCCGTAGCCAAAATCCTGCTGCGAGCGGTGAACGTGGTCGTGGGTAGCTATGTCGAGGCGATTGGCCCGGTGGTGGCCCAGGTGGAGGAAATGCCCCTGGAGGAACGGCTGGCGCGGGCCGCGCAGTCGGACGTTTTCTGCCCGGAGGCGGGAGCTGCCGAGCAGATGCGGGCGGCCATCGACCAGGCTCGCGAGGCGGGGGACTCGCTGGGCGGGGTAATCGTGGTCGTGGCGCAGGGCGTGCCCATCGGACTGGGCAGCCACGTGCATTGGGATCGGCGGCTGGATGGGCGTATCGCTCAGGCGTTAATGGGCATCCAGGCCATCAAGGGGGTAGAGATTGGCCCTGCGTTCGAGAACGCCCGGCTGCCGGGTACTGCCGTCCATGACCAGCTTTACCCCGGTTCGCCTTACCCTCGGCGGACGCACAACAGGGCTGGTGGTGTGGAAGGGGGGATGAGCAATGGCGAGCCGATTCTGGCGCGTATCGCGATGAAGCCCATCCCCACCACCGTGCACCCGCTGGACACGGTGGACCTGACGACGGGCGAGCCGGTGGCTACCGAGTATCAGCGCTCGGATGTCTGCGCCGTCCCGGCGGCGGCAGTGGTGGCCGAGGCCATGCTGGCGTGGGTGCTGGCGGACGCGCTGCTGGAATCGTATGGGGGAGACCACATGGAAGCGTTGGTGCGGAGGGTGCTTGATGGTCGTGAGTGAGCGTGCCGCTCAAGAGCGAGCTGCTAATGAGCGCAACATAGTCCTGACCGGGTTTATGGCGACGGGCAAAAGCACCGTGGGGCGGGAAGTGGCCCGCCGTTTGGGTCGTGCCTTTGTGGATATGGACACCCTTATCGAACAGCGGGCGGGCATGAGCATCCCGCAGATTTTCGAGCAGGCGGGCGAGCCGACCTTTCGCCAGTATGAGCGGGAGGTAGCCGAGGAATTGGGCGGCCAGCGCGGGCTGGTGATTGCCACGGGCGGAGGCGCGTTGGTGGACGCGCGCAACCGGCAGGCGCTGGGGCGCGACGGTTATCTGATTTGCCTGGATGCCACCCCGGAGGCCCTACTGGAGCGGCTGCGGGGCTGCGAGGACCGGCCCATGCTGTGGGCGGGGGACCGGGAGGCACGGTTGCGGGAGTTGTGCCAGGCGCGACAGCCCGCCTATGCCGAAATCCCCTATCACATCGACACGACCCGCCGCACCCCCGCTGAGGTGGTCGATCGCGTGCTGGCGTTGGTGCAGGCTGCGCCCACCTGCTGGGACGTGGCTACCCCCACGGGCAAATACCCGGTGTTTTTGCTGCCGGGCGGCCTGGCCTACCTGGGCGATGCCCTGCGGGCGCGGGGGATCACCTCGCAGGTGGCGGTGGTTAGCGACGAGCGGGTCTGGCCCCTGTATGGGCAACAGGTGTTGGACAGCCTGGAGGCCACCGGCCATCAGGTGACTGTCATCACCCTGCCCGCCGGGGAGCAATACAAGACGCTGGACACGGTGCGCTCGATTTATGACCGGCTGATCGCGGGGCGCATTGACCGCAGTTCGGCGATTGTCGCCGTGGGCGGCGGGGTAATCACGGATATGGCGGGCTTTGCCGCAGCCACGTATATGCGCGGCGTGCCATTTGTGCCCGTGCCCACTACCTTGCTGGGCATGGTGGATGCCAGCGTCGGGGGCAAGGTGGCCGTGGATCACCCGCAGGGCAAAAACCTGATCGGGGCGTTTCTGCAACCGCTGTTCGTGCTGGTGGACACGCGCACGCTAGAGACACTGCCCGCCGCCGAGTATCGCTCTGGCCTGGCGGAGATCATCAAGGCGGGGGTGATTGCCGACTCGGAGCTATTCGTCGCGTTCGAGTCGGCGGGCGATGATCGTCGCGAGTTGCGCTGGATGGTCGAGCGCGCGCTGGCGGTCAAGATCGACGTGGTGCAAGAGGACCCCTACGAGCGCGGGCGGCGCGCTGTGTTGAACCTGGGGCACACCTTTGCCCACGCGTTTGAGGTGCTATCGGACTATCAACTGGCGCACGGCCTGGCGGTGAGCATCGGCATGGCCGCCGCCGCCCACCTGGCCGAGTTGCGCGGCGTTTGCTCTGCCGAGACCAGGGCGCGCATCCTGGCCGCGCTGGAACGGGCCGATTTGCCCACCTGCTACGACGCCCACGCGCCTGCCGAGGTCTATGCGGCGATGGGGATGGACAAAAAGCGGCTGAATTCCCGGCTGCGGTTCGTCTTGCCGCAGGCCATCGGGGAGGTGGTCGTGGATGGGGATGTACCGGCCGAGCAAGTGCTGGCCGCGTTGGAAAGGAGTCGAGCGTGAGCCGTTATCTGGTGATTCATGGGCCGAACCTGAACCTGTTGGGCAGGCGCGAGCCAGAGATCTATGGTCGCGATACGCTGGAGGATATTAACCGGCGGCTGCTACAGTGGGCGGAGGAGCGCGGGGTCGAGTTGCACACGCTCCAGTCGAACCACGAGGGGGAGATCATCGACGCCATCCAGGATGCCGCGAGTTGGGCCGAGGGAATCGTGATCAATGCGGGGGCTTTTACCCACTATAGCTATGCCATTCGGGATGCCATCGCGGGGGTGCAATTGCCCACCGTCGAGGTACACCTATCCAACATCCACGCGCGGGACGAGTTTCGCCACCACTCGACCATCGCGCCGGTTTGTCGCGGGCAGATTTGCGGGCTGGGGTGGCTGGGCTATCAGTTGGCGCTAGAGGCCCTGCACGCGGAGATGGGGGACGCGCGCTAGAATAGCGCGGCTACAGTCTGCACGCAGAGACGGGGAAGTAGGCGAACCACAGAATACACGGAAGGGTAACCACAAAAAACACGAACAAACCTCACCCCCAACCCCCTCTCCAGATTTGGCGAGGGGGCTACGGGGCTTTAAAGCGTCAAGCCCGTCCACGCGCTATCGCATGGACGGGCTTGTTCTAGTCAGCAGGTGAGGAGCGAGTTATCTCTTGCGCAGGAACGATGGCACGTCCACGTCCGTGTTGTCGAATGGACGCTGGCGGCGGCGCTCCTCTGGCACTTCCTCGCGGGTCGGCATCTTGACAGTCAGCTCGGCGTTCTCGGTCAGTTCAAAGCCAGTGGCGATGACGGTCATCTGAATCTGGTCGTGCATGGCCGGATCGATCACGGCGCCAAAGATAATGTTCGCATCGGTTGCAGCCGTCTGCCGAATCAGTTCGGCGGCCTGGTTGACCTCGAACAGGGACAGGTCTTCGCCGCCCCGCACGTTGAACAGCACTCCCTTGGCCCCGCTGATGGTCGTATCCAGCAGGGGGCTGGTGATGGCCTGCTGGGCTGCTGCCAGGGCGCGTTCCTCACCGGAAGCGCGGCCGATGGTCATCATGGCCGCCCCGCCATCAGACATGACCGCCTTGACGTCGGCAAAGTCCATGTTGATCAGGCCGGGAACGGTGATGAGTTCGGAAATCCCCTGGATGCCCATGCGCAGGATGTCATCAGCCACCAAGAAGGCGCGCTGTAATGGGGCGTGCCGATCCACCAGTTGGAGCAGGCGGTCATTCCTGATGGCGACTACCGTGTCTACCCGCTGGCTGAGTTGCTTAAAGCCCTCATCGGCCACTCGCCCGCGCCGCGCCCCCTCAAAGGTAAAGGGCCTGGTCACCACGGCCACCGTCAGCGCGCCCAGCTCGCGGGCGATTTCCGCCACTACCGGCGCCGCGCCCGTGCCCGTGCCGCCGCCCATTCCGGCGGTGACAAAGACCATGTCCGATTCTTCGAGCACGCTGCGCAACTCGTTGCGCGACTCTTCCGCCGCCTTGCTGCCGATGGTGGGGTCGCCCCCGGACCCCAGGCCGCGGGTGGTGTTGCTGCCGATGCGGACCCGCACGGGAGCATTGGACAGGGCCAATGCCTGCGCGTCCGTATTGATCGAGATGAACTCTACCCCGGCAATGCCCGCCTCAATCATCCGGTTGACGGCGTTCTGGCCGCCGCCGCCTACTCCCACGACCTTGATCCTGGCTGTCCCGTTCTCGACATCGCCAAAACTATCCATACGAAACCTCCCCAGCAAGAACAGAGTATGTCAACGCTTCGCGTAATCTGTGATGGTGCGAACTATCGGTAGGCAGGTCTCTTGCGTACACTATCGGTGCCCCATGAGGGGACAAAAAACGAGCAGCCCAGAGGGTGAGACGATGTGGGTAGTGAGGCGAACATGGCTGCTGCTCTGCGATGCAGGTCTGGATTCATAGTAGCACGCCATGTCGCCTTTGTCAATGATTGGATGGCGCAAAGGCGAGTAAGCAGCATGTAAAGCGTAAATTTTGCGCAAAAACAACGTAAATAGGGTTTATTTGAAATCTTGATTGTGCGCTCTGCGTTTCTAGCGTTTGTTGGGCAGGATGCCGGGGATGTCCCGACTGGGTCCGGCGGCCATCCGCTCCGCCAACCGCGCCAGGGCCTCTGCTCCGGCGTTCAGGATGCGCTCCCCCTTGGCTGCCGTTGCCAGAGCGGGGTCGTCGGTGATGCCGTCCACCATCTGGTATTTGGCCTGGCGCACGTCGTCTGGCGACAGGAACAGGATAGCAGACGCCTCGGCCTCTCCCGCGTGGCCGATATTGGGCGTGGGGCCTTCGGCCACCGCCGCAATCACGTCGGGGATCAGGTCGAACCAGCAGTTGGCCTGAATCTGCCGATTGAACTGGTACCGCATCTCTAACGCCGCCGCGCCGATCGTGCTGCCGTTGCCCCCGTGCCCGCTCAGGATCAGGATGCGCTCAAAGCCGTGGGCGATGATCGATTCGCACACGTCGTGCAGCACGTCCATTACCGTGGCGATCCGTAGGGTGATGGTACCTCCCCCGAACATCATATGATGGGGGGATACCCCGAAGGGAATGGTGGGTGTGACCAACACTGGCACCGAGGCGAGCTGTGCGCCACGCCGAGACACATACTCTACTGTCTGGCAGTCGGTGTCGATGGGCAAGGCCAGGCCGTGCTGTTCGGTGGAGGCGATGGGCACGATCACCACAGCATTCTGCTCGGCCAGGACCGCGAACTCGTCCCGCGAATGCTTGGCCCACAGGATTTCTTGGACAGGTTTCATGATCAGCTCCTTCTAGAAGATGATAGACCACAGAACACATGGAAAAACCTCATCCCTGGCCCCTCTCCAAATCTGGAGAGAGGAGAAAAGCGCGTCGCCGACGCGCCTATTGGGCGTGCGGTCAACATTTGGCGTCCTCTGTGGCTGGCGTTGGCGGTTGCACCTCCATCGGCCCCAATTCCACCGCGTCCCCGATCACCGCGCCGCCTGCGTCTAGCAGCGCCAACCGTTGGCCCGTCTCCGGGTCATACAGGCCCACCAGCAGGCGGTGGGGGCCCGGTTTGGCCGTGTCTTTCATAGATAGCATGTGCAAGTCGGCCAGCGACTCGCCCGCCCCCCAGAAGCTGGTGGGATAATCGTCGTTCAGGGGCGGCCCATCCCCCTGGCCCGCCATCTCGCCGTGCTCGTCCACCAGATGGAGGAGCACGGTATAGTCGCGCGGCAAGCTGTCGGTCACTTGCCAGTATAGGACAATGGGCACCGACGCGCCAGCGCGCAATGCCTTTTCCTCCAGCATATAGCCGGTCAGCCGCACGCGGTTGTCCAGGTTGGCGTCAACCTTGCGCGGGGGCATTATCGGGTCTGTGGGCACGGCCAGCTTGACGCGGGTCAGGATGGGGCGGCCCACCGGCTGGCCTTGCCCGTCCACGGCGGGCAGATTTTCCATCGTTTCCAGCTCGTACACCCCCACCTGCAACCGGGCTGCGGTCGGCCCGCGTGGATCCTCGTCCACCGGCACAACGACCCGCTCTCGTATCACCTGGCCGGGCACCCACTGGCTCGTGGGGTAATTCCCGCCGCCCGGATAGGTGTTGAGCTGGCCCACCGGCTCGTCTCCCCGCCCGAACAGGTGCACGTACACGGAGTAATCCTGCTCCATTGGCTGGAGCGCCTGCCAGTAGAGGGTGACGCCCACCTCCTCGCCCGGCCTGACGCTGGTTTGCTCCATCTCGTAGGCCACCAGCCGCATAGAGCCACCGTAAGCCACCTCAAAGCGGCGGGCGGTGGCGGGTATTTCCTCTGGAGTGAGCAGCGTGGGTTGGGCATACGCCGGGCGGATATAGGCCAGCGGGGCAATCAGGGCCAGCAGGGCCAGCAGCCCGCCGACCCCCGCCAGCACCCGGCGGCTATAACGTGTGGTCAACCACCCCGCCAGCCCCAACACCAGCAGCAGCGCCAGGACCGAGATGCCGGGAAAGAGCAGCCGTCCCTGAGATGCCCTGGTAGTCATCGTCCAGCGCACCAGCGAGACGCCCAGCGCCCCCACCCACGCCAGCAGCAGGGCGTAGATGGGCCACACACGGCGCAACGCCTCTCGCCCAGCCCGGTACATGCCGACCCCCAGGCCCACCAGCGCCGCAATGGTCAGGGCGTCCAGTAGCTTGTATAGCCATGTGGGCCGCATGAGCACGTTGAACCAGCCGAAAATGCCCCAGAAGCTCATGCGCAGCCCGCGGAACTCGCCGATCAACTCGGCCAGGGTGGGCGTGTCCGTGCGGCGGCCCATCATCGTGACCATTGCCTCGGTTCCCAGCGGGTCGCCGTACAGCCGCCAGTTACGCAAGTACCACCATCCGGCCAGCAACAGCACCGGCCCCAACACCAGCAGCATCTCGCACGCGAGATCGCGCACCCATCCCGCTGCGTGGCGGGCGAACATTGCGCGGGCGGGCGTGGCAGGTTGCGGGAGGCTCGCGCTGGCAGACGTAGTGGGTGCAGCTTCCAATGCCGCGGAAGGCGCAGTGGCCCGTTGGGCCAGCCGCACCCGTCGCAGGGCCAGCGCCAATCCCGCCAGCGGCACCAACGCCAGCCCGCTCAACTTGCTCAGGCAGGCCAGCCCGATCACCGCGCCCAACAGCAACAACTGTTTGGCTGGGAGAGTTGCCCTCACCCCACGACCTGCGGTCGTCCCCCTCTCCCAGGGGGAGAGGGAGAGGCGCGCCAGCAGCAGCACTGTCACCGAGGCCAGCAGGGTAATCAGGTTGTCGTTGTTCACCGAACTGCTGATAAAGAGGAACTGGGGGATAAAGGCGTTCACTGCCATCGCCGCCAGGGCGATCTCGGGCCTGTCGGGGACTATTTGCCGCGCCAGCAGGTAGGTGCAGAGCACCGTGCCCGCGCCCAGCAGCAGGGAGAAGAGCCGAACCAAGTGTACCGCCAACACGCTCCCCTGCCAGGGGAATGCCTCGCGGGCGGTGTGGATCAGGACATTTTTGTTGTCCGGGGCCAGGGGGATGCCCACCTTGGCATGGGGGTTCAACTGGCGCACCTCGGTCAGGTCATCCGTGTCGATCCAAAAGGTCAGCGCCGCGGACAGGGCGTAATACAGGGGTGGCTGGCTCCCCTCCTGCTCCCACAGCGCCTCGCTGTCCTGCCCCTGCACCGGCAGTCCGCCCCCATCGGCCAATTGCTTCACGTAGGGGTAATGCATCAGCTCGTCAGGAGACTCGAACAGGGGATTGACCGCGCCGTATACGACGCCCAGCGCCAGGTACAGGGCCAGGATGATGACAGCGCCCTTGTTATACCACGACAAAGCAGACTCCTCCCAGGAATCTAGAAGATTCAACAATAGATACCGTGTTGCCCAGCATTGGCAGCCGAAACTGCCAGGCTTGATCGCGGTAGCGGACCTGCAGGTGTGGGGCCTTTGGACCCTCGGGGAAACCGCTCCTACGAGCCCATCACTCAGCCGCCTTCTACAGAGGGCAGGATGGTGATGGTGGCGATGGGCAGATCGTGTCCCGCCCAGGGTAGCAGCCCGCGTCGCAGCGGCAGGAACTCTTCGCTGGCCCGGTCACGCACCAAGATATGCAGCGTATGCGTGCCCGCCGGAGCGCCCTCTGGCACCTTGACCCGCACGATGCCCCGCACCACCTGTCCCGCCCGCCAGTCGGTGGTGGGATAGTCGCTACCCGTCAGCGAATGCGTGGCAGTGTGCCACGTGCGCCCGGCCTCGTCCTGCCAGTTGACCACCAACTCGCCATCCTGCTCCACGTCGGCGCGTGCCCACCAATAAAGGTCCAGTTGCACCCGGTCTCCCGCGCGTGCCTGGTCGGGGGTGGCGGTATAGCCCAGCAGTTCCAGCGTCGGCCCAAAGCGGGTGGAGAGCCGTGGCTGCGTGACCCCTTCCGGCAAGAGTTCGCGCTCGACGGTCTGCGATGGCAAGTGCGCGCGCATGACCGGCGCCACTACCACCTGCCCCAGCGAGGCGAACGGGGCCTCTTCCTTCGCGCCCTGCGCGTGAAAGCCCAGGGACTCTCCGGTGTCGGCCTGATAGACCCACAGTTGCAGGTGATACACCCCCGGCGGCGTGCCGGGAGGCACGCGCAAGCCCGCCTCATGGCGCACCATCTCGCCCACCGGCCATTGGGCTGTGGGATAATACATATAGGGCTCGCGATCCTCCTGCGCCCATAGCACACCCTTGCCGTCCACCAACCGCAGGGAGGCTTTGTAATCGGGCAATTCAGCCAACACCTGCCAGTATAGAGTCAGCGCGAGCGATTGTCCATCGCCAACGGGTGGCAGCCCCGCCGGGTTGCCCGTCAGCCCCTGCCGCGTCGTCTGGTGGGCCGCGCCATCCGGCCCGCTATACCGCGCGACATAATCTACCAGCGCCAGTTGCTCCCCAAAGATGCCTGCGGGCAACGTGCTGGGCGCTGGGGAGGCTTGCTGCGGGTGTTGGGTCAGATAGGTGCTGACCGTCATCAGCGAGCCGGTGCTGGGGAAGGACCAGCGATCCAGCAGCAGAGTATTCCCGTCCAGCCAGGTGGTCACCCGCTCCTTGGGGTCCGAGAACTCGATGCGGCAATGTACCAGCCAGATCCGGTCGTACTCGTTCGTCAGGGCGGCCAGGTCCGCCGCCACCTCGTCCGGGTCGGGGTCGCCGGTCATTACGTAGCGGGGCAAGCCGACGACAGGCAGGTTGCCCCGGTAATAGTGCTCGAACGCGGGGATGTTCTCCGGTGCGGTCACGACCACCACGTCGCCCACCCGCTCATGGCGGACTACTACGTCAGCCGCCGCGCGATGGTCCTCTTTGACGCTAAAGGTGGGGTCGTAGAAATACTGGTAATCGGAATAGCCCATCCCCGCCAGCAGGACCAGACCCAGAGCCACGGCGGGCACCGCGGCCAACGCGCGCGTGCGGGGGCCTTGGGCCACTGTGCGGCGGGCGAGAGATGCAGTGCCCACGGCGTCCAGTCCCACCGCCAGCCCCAGGTAAAAGGCCGGGCTGGAGGCGATCAGGTAGCGGCTACCCATGTAGATGGGCACGAACAGCGACACGCACCACATGACCACGGCGGGGAACAGGATGGCGCCCACCAGCAGGGTCAGCGCTGCCCCGCGCCCGCGTCCCACGGCCCGCGCGCCTGCCCTTTCCCATGTGGGCGGGCGCCGCCACAGGGAGACCAACCCGCCCAGGAACACCAACCCGAACAGCAGATGATAGGGCCACAAGCCGTGCGGCTTCCACGAGATGCCCAGGCTAAAGACGTGCAGCGCGTCGGCCAGCATGGCGGGCAGGGCGATATACGCCCGGCCAGGGGCCAGTGTGGGGATCAGCTTCCAGGCGCGATAGCCCAGCACACCCAGGATGGGCAGCAATACGACAGCGCCGCCCACCAGCGTAAGGGCTACCGGGCGTTTGAAGAAGGGGCGAGATCGATTCGCAAGCGGCTGGCTCGCCCGGTGGGGATGCCCTACCCTGAGGGGGGTTAGGAATAGTGCCACGACCAACTCTACAGCCAGCAGCAGCAGGAACAGGTATTGGGTGGCAACGGCGGCGGCGGTAATCAGCGCGCAGGCCAACCCCCATTTCCAGTTTCGCTCGGTCAGGGCGCGCCAGAGGGTGTAGATCGAGGCCAGCGCCAACGCCGCCACCATCGTATACATGCGCGTTTCCTGAGCGTACCACAGGTAAAAGGGGGATAGGGTTCCTAGCGTGGCCGCGATTAGCCCGGCCCGCCGCCCGCGCAGCCGCACTCCCATCGCGTACAGCAGGGGCACCAGCAGCGTGGCCCAACCTACGGCGGGGAGCCGCAATACCAGATCGCTCTCTCCCGCCGCGCGGATCATGGCGTACAGTTGCACGAAATACAGCGGGGGATGTAGGTCGTGCGATAGGTGGCCTGGAAAGGTGATGCGGTTGCTCAGGATAGTGAGCAGATCGAACCGGGCGCGGTACAGGCTCAGGCTTTCATCCCACCAGATGCCCTTGGCCTCGATGCGCCATAGATGCAGCGCGAAGGAGGCCAATACCAGGAGGGCCAGTATCCAGTGATCGCGCAGACGAGCAGGGGGGCGAGCGCCGGGCCGCTGTTCCAAAGGGTCCATGCGCTACCGCCCCACGTACACAGGCCCGATACGCACATAGTCCGTCGGAGATTCCGAATCGACCAGGGGCAGTCGTTCGCCTGTCTCCAACCAGTACAGGCCAATATGCAGGTAATAATCTCCATCGGGCAGGTAGGATGGCAAGGGCAAGGAATGGGCGTCCTGTACGGTCTCCTCGGCTACCCACAGATGGGTGGGATAGTTTCCGGCGACGGGCTGCTCATCCACCTGGGCCACGATATTGCCGTCGTCGTCCAACAGGTGGAGAAATACCGTGTAGTCGTTCACCATCCAACTGATCGGTTTCCAATACAGCGTGATGGGCAGATCCTCTCCCGGCGCGAGTTGGTCAGTGGGCAGATCATAGCCAGTCAGCAAAACCTGATCGCCGAGGTTAATGGACACCTGTTCCCGTGGCTGGTAGATCACCTGCGCATCCGGCGAAATGCGCACCCGCGCGATTTCGGGATGGAAGGCCAGCGCCCGCTCCTGGGCATCCATCGTCACCAGGTTCACCTGCGAGATGGAATCATACACACCCACACGCACGATCCCTGCCGTGGGGGCCTGTACCTCGGGGCCGATGGGAATGGAATATGTCTCCACGACCACTTCGCCGGGCACCCATAGGCTGGTCGGGTAGTTGCCGCTGCCCGGATAAGTGTCAATTCCACCGATGCGCGCATCGTTCCGACCGAACACCTGCACGGAAAAAGTATAGTCATTCCGCATGCGCTTCAGGGCCAGCCAGTAGAGTTGCACTCCCAGAACTTCTCCTGGTTCCACGTTATCATCGGGAATCTGGTAGCCCAGCAGGAAGAGCTTGTCGCCAAAGTAGATATCCAGCGGCTGCAGGTCGGCAGGCACCTGATCGAGGTGGATGCGTTGCGGTTGGGCATAGGTGGGGGCAATGTATCGGTAGGGCACGAGCACGGACACGCCGACAAAGATAGCAGCCATGAGCCAGGCCAATACGCTGCCCATACGTCGCAGCATCCAGCCGGTCAGCCCAGCGAACAGGAAGAACGAGATGGCGGCGATGGCTGGGAACAGCAACCGGCCTTGCGGCCCGGCGACTACCAACGTCCAGCCTACCAACCAGAGCGCTGTCACCAGACTCCACACGGCCAGCAGAGAAAAGGCCCGCCAACGTTGATCGTGGAATGTTTTGCGCTGCCAGTAGGTGCGCGCGGCCAGCAACAACATTCCCACGATGCCCACCAGGCTGAACACCCGCACCCACATGTAAAAGATCTCGTCGGCCAGGACGTTCATCCACCCAAAGACACCCCAGTACGAGACGACGGACTCGGCCAGTCGGCGCACAGCCGCGCCCAGGGATGGCGCGGCTGTTGGCGTGGCGATCACACTCAACCAGACGCTCATGCCCAACGGGTCGCGGTACAGGACGATATTGCGCACGTACCACCAGCCCGCTACCAATACCGCCACTCCCAGGGCAATGCCGATTGGTCGCAGAACGTCGAGCACGTTCTCCCTGGACAGCTTGCGGGATTCGGTTTGCCGCGCGCGCAGCAAGTACGCGCCGACGATTAGCGCGATGGTGGTCAGCCCGCTGAGTTTGGTGATCGCCGCCAATCCCACGAAAAGTCCTAGCAGGATAGGCGAGCGCCGAGGGCGGTCCCAACCATTGGCGATCTTGAGCGCCAGGTACAGGGTGATCGTGCTGAACAGGATCAGCAGCGCATCACTGCTCACGCCGCTGCTGATGAACAAGAACTGGGGGTTAAAAGCGGTCAGGGCTGCCGTGCCGGTGGCAATATCGCGCCGTCGCGGGGCGACCTGCAGGGCCACCAGGTAGGCAAACAACACCGTGCCCGCCGAACAGAGCAGGGAGAACCAGCGCAACAGATGGACCGCCAGCGAGACGCCTTGATAAGGGAACGCCTCGTCAGGGTGGTGCAGCACGGCGTTTTTGTTGCTGGGCGCATGGGGCATGCCCGACGCGCTAAAGGGATTGGATTGGTACAATGTATCTGTCGGGCCGGTCTCTATGGGGGCAATCAGCAAGGCGCCCAGGGCGTAATAGAGCGGCGGCTGGTGGGCCTGCCCCTGTTCCCACCCCGCTGCTGTGGGGGTTGAGGAGGGCAGCCCCTGCCCATCGGCCAGCCGCTTGGCATAGCCAAAGTGCATTGGCTCGTCCAGCACCTCGAAAACCGGTGTGACGACGCTATACAATACGCCCAGCGCGATAAAGATGGGCAGAATCAGCAAGAGTGGCCAGTATTGGCGCACCCCACGTAACGACCGGCGGCGGAGCCGGGTGTTCGCCTGCATTGCGTTCGAAACAGTCATTAATCCAGCACCAAGAGTGATGGTAGGAGCACGCGGGTATCGCTTGCCCCGTTGGTCCCCTGTACGGGCAGCCGGGTATTGTTTGCCCGCTCGTACATCCCCAGTTGAATCTGGTAGACTCCCGGAGGGGCATCCTCCGGCAGGGACAGATGGTACCAGTCTATAACAATTTCGTCTGGCACCCAAAAAAGGGTCGAGTAGTCAAAGCGTGGCACCTGATCGTGTTGAGCGCGCACCGCGCCGCTCTCATCCAGCAGATGCACGAACACGGTATAGCTCTTGGGAATCCAGCGACGGGCCTGCCAGGCCAGCAGTACGTCCACCGTCTGGCCCGGTTGCAGCGTGGCGTACGGGGCGGTCAGCCCCTCGTGCGGCGCGTCGCTCCAGGTTACGCCGTCCAGGCGATACCCCACCAGCGTGACCTGGTCGCCCAGGTTGGCGTCAACTGGCGTCAGGTCGTCCGGGGCAGTGAACTGCCGCTCGCGGTTCGTCACGGTAATGGGGGTGGTGGCCCACGCGGACAGCCCTTCGTTCAAGACCAAGTGGTATTCGCCGGGCCGGGTTTGTCCCGCGACCAGGAAAAAGGCCCGCTCGATAATGGCTGTGCCCGTCCCATAAGTCTCGGTGGCGAGGGGTGCCCACACGCTCCCGTCGGTGGTCTCTAATCGGGCGGTTTTTGCGCCCGGATCTGTCACGGATAGCGCCCCGCGATAGCTCACCACGCGCTCTGCTGCTCCCTCGATATCTACCTGAAGGCCACCTGTCGAACTCGCAGCGGCGCTGACCTGGAGCGTGCCCGCATCCAACGATGGCCCGAGTGGTTGCAGGTCGTCCGTGACCCAGGCGACGCGCAACGGGTATTCTCCGGCGGGCAGCAGGGCAGGCAGGGCCAGCATGTGCCGGTCGCTCAGGTAGGTTCCCACGTCCCACGCGCGCGTCGGCCAGCGCCCGCCCAACGGCTGGGACAGGTGCAGCAAGCGGGAATGTCCCTCGCTATCCACCAAATCTATCCGCAACAGGTATTCCGTCTCGATGGGAGCCACAGCCTGCCAGAGCAAGGCCAGTTCTACCGTCTCCCCGGCGCGCCCGGCGATCTGCTCCGAACGGGGGCCCAGGTAGCGGATACCGGGAGCAGCTTCCGCATCCATCGGCGATTCCGGCTGCCACGCGCGGATCAGCGTCGTGCGGAACGGCAGCAAGGGCTGGTAGGCGGGCATCACCCAGGCTGGCAGGGCGATCACGCTCAGGATCAACAGAGCCGCTACCAGGGTGGACGCAGCCACCCGCTCGCGGCGAGCGGGTATCCAGGCCAGCAACCCCGCCGCCAGTGCCAGCGCCCAGGCGGGCATGGCCGAGTACATATGCCGACCCTGGGCGGTGTCGGGCAGCCGCCGCATGATGGTGTAGAACAGCGCCTCCAGCAGCAAAAAGGCCACGGCCTGCAAGGCCAGAATCCCCACGCCGAGGCCCAGCGAGCCGCCTTCTGGCGGGCCGCCTTTTTGGGGGGCATCTTGCGGGGATACCGCGCTCTCCGCGTGGGACTGACGGTGTGCATCTACACTGTCGAGCGATGTGGCCGCCAGGGTCTCGACCTTGCCCACGCCAGGGGTCGCCACGCGCACCGTTCGGCGGCGGAGGTTGCGACCCAGGTCGCGCGCCGCCAATCCCAGCAGGCCCGCGCCCGCCAGCGCCACCACGCCTAGCAGAGCGCGATACAGCGCGGGGCTGGCCGCCACGGTCATGGGGCCGTAGTAGGCCCAGAAGGACTGGAAGAGCAGCGTGGCCCAGCGTTTGGGCTCCAACTGGAAGAAGGACAATACCATCGCCGGGAAGGCGGACAATCCCCCGCCCGCCGCGCTCATCCCCTTGGAGCGCAACATGCGGTCGGTGTGGACGATGTCCAGCAGCTTGGCGATGAACCCGACCACGCCCTTGGGCGCGATGTCGGGATTATCCGGCTGTACGGCGATGATCCAGGGGGAAGCGACGGCCAGTGTTAGCCCCAGCACCAACAACCCACCCAGCGCCGCCCGCCCCCAGCGTTTATGTTGCCAGGCGATCAGCAGCAGCGCCACGGCGATGATGGGCAGCAGCAGCAGGGTATAGAACTTTGTAATTCTTGCCAGCCCCACCAGCACGCCCAGCAGGATGAACCAGCGCCAGCGCAGATCGCCCCGCCGGGCCATGTGTACCAGCACCCACAGCGCGGCCACTGACAGGGGCACGGCCAGGTTGTCGTTATTCATCACCGAGCTGATGTAGACGAATTGGGGGATAAAGGCATTGATCCCCGCTGCTGCCAGCGCCAGATGACGGCGCTGGGGGAACAGCGTGCGGACGATGCCATAGGTGCACAGGATGGTGATCATCCCCAGGGGGATGGAGAGCAGGCGCAACCCGTGCCAGGCCAGGGAGGTACCGTGCCAGGGGAATCGCTCGTCTTCCGTGTGCAGGACGCTGTTCCACAGCATGACCTCATCGCCGATGCTATGCCGGGGATAGAGATCGGGGTCGATCAAGGGCAGCATGGGGCGTTGGGCCACGTGCAAAAAGCGGGTCAGTTGGTGGGCGCCCAGATAATACAGGGGCGGCTCGTGCCCTTTGTAGCCCGACTCGCTGCGGTGCTGGGCCGTCAGGGGCGGGTGGCCGGTGGCGTCCAGGTAGCGGACGTATTGGTAGTGGGCCAGTTCGTCAGGTGGCTCGCCCAGCGGCACGATGGCGCTATAGACGCCACAAAGCAGCGCGAACAGGGCCAGGATCAGGAGCAGACCGCGATGTTCTCGCCAGAGTATGTCGAGCCGTTCGGCGCAAGATATGTGCTTTGTGGCCGACTGCGGGTGCTGCGCAGCCGGCGGGTGCTGCGCGTCCGATGGATCGTCAGCGCGTCGAATCAACGATATCCCCCATTCTGCGTGCATGGCCCCCGAAAGGTTCTCACCCCCAGCCTTCTCCCAAAGGGTGAGAGTGGCCTGGGGTGAGGGGCTTTTGCCTCTATTCCTCCCCCGGCACGATGCGCACGTTGCCCAGCAGGATCCGCACGTCCTGTACGTGTCCTCCTTCGCCCAGGAGCGGCAGTCGCTTGGCGTCCGAGCCGTACATCCCCACTTCTAGCTCGAACACCCCCGCCGGAGCGTCGGGCCGGACGACCAGTTCATACGGGTCGCGGATCACCTGGCCCTTTTTCCAGGTGGCCGTGGGCGCGTCGCCCCCTAGCGGCCAGCTATCCATCTGCGCCCAGATGCTTTGCTGCGCTCCCAGCACGTGGGTGAACACGCTATAGTTGGTGTCCAGGTCGCGCAGCGCCTTCCAATACAGCGTCAGTTCGAACGCTTCGCCGGGCGCGGCGGACGTGCGGTCCAGATCGTACCCGATGAGCGCCACCTGGTTATCCAGGTTGAAATAGACCGGGTTGGGAATCCCCTCGACCATGCGCGGCGGCAGCACCAGCCTTCCAAAGCGCAGGTGATCTCCAAGTGGTTGGCCCATCCCATCCACCACGGGCAGGCGCTCGCCAGTTTGCAGATTATACAATCCCACTGCGAATAGTGCCTCACCGGGGGTCATGGCAGTCGGGGAAATGGGCACGGCATAGGTGTCTGCCACGATTTCGCCCGGCGACCACAGGCTCGTGGGATAGGTTCCTTGTCCGGGGTACATGTCCCGCTGCCCCAGAATCAACTCGTCCCCGCCCACCACGTGCACGAATACGGAATAGTTCTCCTGCATGGGGGCCAGCGCCTTCCAATACACGGTCACATGCACCGTGTCGCCGGGGGCAACCTCGGTCTTGTCCACCTCGTACCCCAGCAGGCGCACGCTATCGCCAAAGGTCGCGTTGATGCGCGGGGAGAGGGTCGCCACGTCGCGCTCGGTGAGGATGGGCGGGGTGGCATAGGCTGGCGTAATAGTTACAGCCGGGAGCAGCGCGGCGGCCACGAACAGGAACGCGCTCAGCCCGCCGGGCAGCAGCGCGCGCAGGCGGCGGGGGGTGAATGCGGCTAACCCCATCGCCATCAGCAGGCTCAACGCCGTCAGCGCCGAGAACATCAATCGGCCCTGGCTGGCGATAGTCATCAATGTCCAGCGAATCAGCGAGACAAACACCGCAGCGGGCCAGAGGATCACCAGCCCCAGTGCCAGCCAGCGCCACAGGTCGCGGCCCGGCTTGACCATGCGCCAGATATACAGGGGCACGCCCGCCAACCCCAGCAGGGCCAGCACGCTGGCGATGGTGTAGACCCAACCGGGCGCGGGCACGTTCATCCCGCCGAAAAAGCCCCAGTAGGACATGACAAAGCCCTTCCACTCGCGAGCCAGTTGCAGCAGGTTGGGTTGGGGATAGCGCCCGCCTACGATGGCGATGAAAGCGTTCAGTCCCAGCGGGTCGCGGTATAGCTGCCAGTTGCGATAGTACCACCACCCACCGATCAGCAGCACGGGTACGCCGATCAGCACGCCTGCCAGGAGCAGCTCTTTCCAGGAACGCTTGCGCCAGGCCACCGCCGCTCCCGTTACGGCGGCCAGGGGCAGCAGCCCTAGCGCGCTGGCCTTGGAGAGGCTGGCCAGCCCCAGCACGACCCCCAGCAGCAGGAACTGAACGTAATAGTTGTGTGCTGTAGCCGCGCCATCCTGGCGCGCGCTTTCATTCCCTCTCCCCTTGGGAGAGGGTGCCGACCGTAGGTCGGGGGTGAGGGAGAGAACGATGCGCACCATCAGCCACAGGGCGATGGCGGAAAGCATAATCACCAGCGCGTCGTTGTTCACCGACGAGGTGACAAACAGGAACATGGGGTTGAAAGCGGTCAGGGCGGCGGCAGCCGTGGCGACCACGGGGTCTTGAGGCAGCAACTGGCGCGCCAACAAATAGCCCATGATGACCGTCACTGCACCCATCAGCACCGACATCCAGCGTACCAGATGTACGGCCAACACCGTGCCGCGCAGGGGTTGCCCATCGGGGTGGATCACCATGTTCACGTTGCGGTCTGCTGTGGGGATGCCCATATTGGCGTGGGGGTTGATCCAGCGCACGCTGTCCATGTCACTGGTGTCGACCCAAAAGGTCACCAGTGCGCCGAGGGCGTAATACAGGGGGGGCTGGCTCCCCTCTTGTCGCCACGGGCCAACCTGATCGACGCGTTGTACGGGCAGCCCGTTGCCGTCGGCCAGATGCTTGACAAAGGGGTAGTGCCAGACTTCGTCAGACGCCTCGAAAATAGGCGTTGTGCGGCTATAGACCATGCCCAGCACCAGGTACAACGCCAGCACGACCAGCAGGCCCGCATGGGCGGCGAGACCCGCCGTGGCGCGCGGCTTCTGCTGGCTGCGCGCGATCATGGCCCCTGCGGTAGAGCCGTTCCCTTGTTCAGCGGCCTGCAACGTCATGATATACCTCCAGTGTGCGGGCGGCAATCCGATCCCAGTCGTATTCCTGGGCCAGCGCGCGCGCCCCGTTCCCCAGTTGCTGCCGCAATCCCTCGTCCTCGGCCAGCCTGGCGATGGTCTCGGCCAGCGTTTGGGGGTTGGCAGCCAGAGTCAGGAGCATATTCCCGCCGTCAACCAGTTCGGGCAGGGAAACGCGCGGCTCGGTGCTGACGATGGGCATGCCATGCACCAGGGCGGCCATCAGGCTCCCCCGTCGGAGGGACACCCCATCCCGATAAGGCAGCACGCACACATCGGAACTGGCAAACGCCGCCGATACCTCGTCCGAAGCGACGAACCCGGTCCAGGTGACCCGGTCGGCCAGCCCCCGTTCGACGATGGTTCCCCGCACCTGGTTCAGATACGCCCGATTGGTCGGGTCGCTGGCTCCCACCTCGCCCCCGATCATCAATAAGTGCACATTATACCCACCGTGGCAGAGGCTGTCGAATGCGTCTATCAGGTCCTCGCCCCCCTTGCTGGCGTTCAAAAAGCCGAAATAGCATAGCACGCAGGCATCCGGGGCGATCCCATGACGCTGCCGCCAGGTCTGCCGCTCGTATCCCGTAGGCAGCACGCAGGGGATATTGCTCCCGATAGGTATACGTATAAGACGAGCGATGCCGGAAATGGTTCCCAATTGCTGCTCGTCTTCCGGGTTGGTCACGATCACCGCCTGGCTGCTGCGGGCCAGTGTCAGGACGGCTTCACGGCGCAGCGGTCCCGCCTTGGGGAACAGATAGGGCACCAGTAGATCGTGAAAGGTCGCTACACAGGGGATGGGGCGCAGGGGATAGGGGAACAGGTGAATGGCCGGATGCATGGCATAGGCCGCAGCCTGATACTGGATGTTGACCACGTCCGGGCGGAGTTGCTGGATCAGCCGTCGCGCCCGGCCATACAGGGCTGTCCAGCCCCAGGAAGGCATGATCGCGTGCCGCTGCACCAGCGAGCCGTCCTCGTCCTCCGTCGCGGCCTTGTCGGCGGTTAGCACATGTACTTCGGCTCCCTGGTTGGCCAGGGCGACGCCCAGCAGGCGGGTGAAATCGCCCACCCCGCCCTCCATCGGCGGGTATTCGCCGGTGATAAGCAGTACGCGCAGCGCATCAGCCATGAGCAGGTCGCAGGCCGGAGCGCACCACCTGGGCGTAGGCCGAGAGGCGCGCGCGGCGCAGTTCTCGCTTGTGGCCCAGCAGGTACTTGGCCCCCTCCTCCATCAGCCGATACAGGTAGGTGGACAACAGGAACAGCCGCAGCAACCCGGCCTGTACCTCGCCGTGATGCTTGCGGAAATAGCGGATCTTGCTCCGCTCAAAATGGATGTGCCGCGCCGCCACGACCTGGCCACTGCTCTGCCCCTCGTAGTGGATCACCATTGCGTGGGGCAGATAGACCACCTTCCAGCCGTCTGCGACCATTCGGCGGCACCAGTCCAGTTCTTCGGAATACATGAAAAAGCCCTCATCTAGCAGCCCCACTCGTTGGATGGCTTCACTCCGCACCAGCATGCATGCCCCGTTCACCCAATCCGCCTCTTGCGTGCGGTCGTCGGGGGTTTCGGCCATATAGTAGCGACGCGCCCAGCGATTGTGTGGGAACCATTGTTGCAGAAGGGTGCTTTCCATGAAGGCGGTCATCAGGGTGGGGAAGCGACGGCGAGAGGATTGCAGGCTGCCATCTCCATAGCGCAGTTGGGGGCCGACTACCCCGACAGCGCCGTGGGACTCGATATAGTCCAGCATGACCGTCAGGGCGTTGCCTACGATGCGCGTGTCCGGGTTCAGCAACAGGACATAGCGGGACTGGCAGCGGCGGAGGGCCACGTTGTTCCCGGCGGTAAAGCCCAAGTTCTGCTGGTTTGCGATCAGTTGCACCCGCGGGAACTGCTCCCGCACCATCTGCGGGCTGTTATCGGTCGAGGCGTTGTCTACGACGAACACGTGGCAGAGATAGTTTCCCAGGCGCAACGTGCCGTCCGCCTCCAGTTGCGCGCCGGGCGCATGATAGATGGACTCTAGACAGGCGCGCAGCAGGTCGGAGACGTTCCAGTTGACGATGATGATGGCAAGATCAATGCTTGGCACCCCAAACCCCTACTAGCAGACTCGGAACAGACGACACGCGTTCTCGGTGGTCCGCTGAGCCACCACGTCCACTGGCAGGCCCAGCACCTCGGCCAGCTTTTCGGCCACATGCACCACATAGGCCGGTTCGTTGCGCTTGCCTCGCCGGGGGTGAGGGGCCAGATAGGGCGCGTCTGTTTCAATCAATAGCCGGTCTGGCGGCATTTGCCGCACAATGTCCGCCAGATGATGTACATTCTTGAAGGTAATCGGCCCGGCGATGCCCAGGTACAAGCCCCGGCCCAGCGCCCACTCGGCCATTGGCAGGTCGGACAGAAAGCAATGCAACACGCCGCGCAGGTCGGGGGCGGCCTCGTCCACCAACCGCCGCACGTCCTCATCCGATTCGCGGCTGTGGATGACGACTGGCAGCCCCACTTTGCGGGCCAACTGTAACTGCCGCCGGAACACCGCCCGCTGCACCGCCGGTGGGGAAAAGTTATAGTGATAGTCCAGCCCGATCTCCCCCCAGGCCACCACCCGTGGTTGAGCGGCCAGTTCGGTCAGCTCTGCCAGGGCGCGCTCGTCCAACGTCACGGCGTGCTCGTCATCGCCCGCATCCGGGGCGTCGGCGGGCACCAGGGAGCGGGCCTCGTGGCCGTGCACCCCCACGGCAGCATACACGCTGGAATGGGCTTGCGCCAGCCGCAGGTTCTCCTGGCTGGTGGGCAGGTCGCTGCCACAACTCAACAGGCGGGTGACGCCCGCTGCTTCTGCATGAGCGATCACCCGCTCGCGGTCCTCTGCAAAGCGCGACGAGTCCAGATGGCAGTGCGAATCGAACAATTGCATACCGCTCTACGCGGGCACGGCCAATCCGGCCAGCCGTAAGCCCTCGTGCAACAGGTCTTGCACTTTATCTTGATGGGTCGTCTCGCAATAAACCCGGATCACCGGCTCGGTACCGGAGAAGCGGATCAACAGCCAGCCGCCATCTTCCAACACAAAGCGAAAGCCTTCGCGCGTGTCGATCTCTTGAACCTTGAGGCCCGCCAGCGCGTCGGGGCGGGCCGCGCCCACCCGCGCCAGCACGTCCGGCTTTTCCTCCGGTTGCATCCGGCTGTCAATGCGGTCATAGTAATGGGCGCCCACCAGGGAAAAGATGTGATCCAGCAGCTTGGCGGGGGTCTTGCCCGTTTGCACGATCAGGTCCAGCAAGTACAGCCCCGCCAGGACGCCGTCGCGCTCTGGGATGTGCCCCTTGAAGGCAAAGCCGCCGCTCTCCTCGCCGCCCAGGATGGCGTCTACGCGCAGCATTTCCGGAGCGACGTATTTAAAGCCGACGCCCGTCTCGTACACCTGCACGCCGTAGCGCTTGGCCAGCTTGTTGGCCATCACGGTGGTGCTGATAGTCTTGACCAGCGGCCCGCGCAGGCCGCGCACCTCCAGCAAATAGTAGGACAGCAGGGCGTATACCTGAAGCTGGTTGACGAACTCGCCTTTCTCGTTCGCCAGGCCCACCCGGTCCGCGTCGCCATCGGTGGCGATGCCCACATCCGCGCCCCATTCGGGGATGCCCTGTAACAGATCGCGCAGGTTGTCCTCGATTGGCTCCGGGCGCTTCATACGCGGGAAGAGCGGGTTGCGCTCGTTGTGGATTTCCTTGATGACGGTTTTGCCGCCGGACAACAGCCGGGGGAACCACCCCTGGCCGACGCCCCACATGGGGTCCACCATCACCTTTAGCCCGGCTGCTTTGATGGGCTGCACGTCCAGCAGCCTGGCCAGTTGTTGCATATAGTCCGGGTCGGGGTCGAATACCTGGATCATCCCCTGCTTGACGCCCGCATCATAGTCCAGGTAGGCGATACGCTGCTCTTCCTGGGCTTTGGCGATCATCCGCTCCACCTGCACCAGCGTTTCCGGCGCGGCGGCCCCGGCGTAGGACGAGCGCAACTTGTAGCCGTTGTCCTGCGGGGGGTTGTGGCTGGCGGTGATCCAGACCCCGCCAGCGGCCTTGAGCGGCAGGATCGAGTAGGACAGAACCGGGGTGGGCGCTGCGGCCTGGGCCAGGTAGACCTTGATGCCGTTTCCGGCCAGCACTTCGGCTACTGTTCTGGCGAAATCCTCGGAACGGAAACGCATGTCGTAGCCGATGACCATCCCCTGGGCCTGCATTCCCTCGGAAAGGATATAGTCCGCCGTGCCCTGCGCGCAATAGCGCACGTTCTCAAAGGTATAGTCCTCGGCGATGCCGGCGCGCCATCCATCGGTCCCAAACTTGATCTCAGTCATGGTGCTACTTTCTCCCTTGCAACAAATACTCCTCGAATCGAATGCGGGAACCCGTCGTCTCCTGTTGGAGCAGTTGCAGGTCGTGATCCACCATCATGTGGATGAGTTCTTCGAATGATACGGTCGGTTCCCAGCCCAGTTTTTGCTTGGCTTTGGAAGCGTCGCCCACCAGGTCGATGACGTCGGCGGGGCGCAAGAAGCGTGGGTCTATGGTGACATAATCCTGATAGTTTAGCCCCAGATGATTGAACGCGCATTCCAGCAGCTCGCGGATGGAATGACGCACGCCCGTGGCGATGACGAAATCGTCCGGCTGGTCCTGCTGAAGCATCAGCCACATGGCCCGCACATAGTCCCCGGCGAATCCCCAGTCTCGCAGGGAGTCCAGGTTGCCCAGGGGCAGCGAGTCCGCCATACCGAGCTTGATTTTGGCCGCGTTGCGGCTCACCTTGCGGGTGACAAATTCCAGTCCCCGGCGCGGCGACTCGTGGTTGAACAAGATGCCCGACACGGCGTAGAGGTCATAGCTCTCGCGATAGTTCACGGTGATCCAATGGCCGTATACCTTGGCGACTCCATACGGGCTGCGCGGGTAAAAGGGGGTCAGCTCGGTTTGGGGCACTTCGCGCACCTTGCCAAACATCTCGCTGCTGCTCGCCTGATAGAACCGAATGGAGGGGTCTACCATGCGAATAGCGTCGAGCATGCGGGTGACGCCCAGTGCGTCAAACTCGCCGGTCAGCACAGGCTCGGCCCACGAGGTGGGCACAAAGGACTGTGCGGCCAGGTTATACACCTCTTGTGGCCGGTGCTCGCGCAGGATGTCGATCAGCGATACTTGATCCAGCAAATCCCCCTGCACGATGGTCAGGTAGTCCAGGATGTGCTGGATGCGGTCCATGTGCGGCACGCTGGCCCGCCGAATCATACCGATCACTTGATACCCTTGTTCCAACAGAAACTCTGCCAGATAAGAACCATCCTGGCCTGTGATACCCGTTATCAGTGCCTTTTTACTCATGCGTATACCTGCCTACTATACTATTCTTGAATGCGTTGGCCTGTACGTTGAACTCCTAAACCCATTGTATCTGGGTTTGTAACCTGGGTTCGCCAGTAGTCGAGCACAGCTTGCAAACTCCCCCGGAGGCTGTGCTCGGGCTTCCAGCCGGTGTCGGCCTGGAAGAGACTGCTATCGCACACGCTGACGGGGATGTCGCTAGGCCGCATCAGCGCGGGGTCTGTTTCTACCTGAATGGCGGCGGTGCTCAGCTCCAGCAGGATTTGCAGCACCTCCTCGATGGAGTGGGCCTCGCCAGAGCCTAGATTATACACGCTTCCCGGTTTTCCTGCATGCAACGCGAGATAGTAGCCGCGCACCATGTCGCGCACGTCCGAAAAGTCGCGGCTGGCTGACAGGTTGCCTACGCGGATGACCGGCTCTTGCAGCCCCGCTTCGATCAGGGCGATCTGTCTGGCGAAATCGGGCACCACGAACCCCGGTCCCTGGCGTGGGCCGATATGGTTAAAGGGGCGCACCCGCACGACGTGTAGCCCGTGGCTGAGATGGTATTGGTATCCCAGGTAATCCTGGGTGATCTTGCTGACGGCATAGGGATTCAGAGGACGCAGGGGAGTCTCTTCGGTGATGGGCAGTTCAGCGGGATGCACCAGGCCGTATTCGTCCGCCGAGCCGACCACCAGGATGCGCGCATCGAGTTCGAGCGCGATGATGGCTTGGATCAGATGCAGTTGAATGCTGATATTGTTGACCAGGGTGGACACCGGGTCTTGCCAGGCGCGTTCTACCGAGGCCTGGGCTGCCAGGTGAAAGATATAGTCGGGCCTGACTGCCGCCAGAAGCTCGTATATCGCCTCATAGCTGCCCAGATCGACAAAATCCAGCTCGATCCGGGCCAGATTCTGTTCCAGATTGCGTGTGCCATCTCTCGGCAGGCTGACCCCATAGACCTGGATGTCCTCCTGCGTGAGCAGGTAATCGGTAAGATGGCTACCCGCGAATCCGGCAATACCCGTTATAAACGCTCGCAGCGTATGTCCCTCCTATCGTACTTGCATCATCATGGACCGCCGTCCGAGAGAGACCTTTCCCCCGGCCACCTAGTGGCCGCTCCCCCTCTCCAGATTTGGAGAGGGGGAGATATGCCGCCAGGGATGGTGCGGCAATCTTGCCGGGCGGTCCATGTACAGCTATAGCCCTGCTGCGTCCCGCAGGTCTTCGGCCTTGTCGATGCGCTCCCACGGCGCGTCAATGTCCGTGCGCCCAAAGTGGCCGTAGGCCGCCGTCGGCTGATAGATGGGCCGCCGCAGCCTGAGTTCTTGGATGATAGCGCCTGGCCGCAAGTCGAAATGCTCGCGCACCAGCTCGACGATGCGATCGTCCGCGATTTTGCCCGTGCCGAACGTCTCCACGCACAGGGAGACGGGCCGCGCCACGCCGATGGTATAGGCGATCTGCAACTGGCACTGTTCTGCCAGGCCCGCCGCCACGATGTTCTTGGCGACCCACCGGGCGGCATAAGCGCCGGAGCGGTCTACCTTGGTGGGGTCTTTGCCAGAGAACGCGCCGCCGCCGTGGGGCACCATGCCGCCGTAGGTGTCCACGATGATTTTGCGGCCTGTCAGCCCTGCATCGCCCATCGGCCCGCCGATCACAAAGCGGCCTGTGCTGTTGATGAAATAGCGCGTGCTGTTGTCGAGCATCTCTTCGGGGATTACCCGGCGCACGACGTGCTCGCAGATATCCTCGTGGATCTGCTGCTGCGTCACCTGGGGGTCGTGCTGGGCAGCCACGACTATCGTGTCCACCCGAACGGGCCGCCCGTAGTGGTACTCGACGGTCACCTGGGTCTTGCCGTCGGGGCGCAGGTAGGGCAGCGTGCCGTCCTTGCGCACCTTGGCCAGTTGCCTGGCCAATCCCTGGGCCAGCATAATCGGCATGGGCATCAACTCGGGGGTTTCATTGCAGGCATAGCCAAACATCATCCCCTGGTCGCCCGCGCCCACCTGCTCGATTTCGTCCTCGGTGCTCATTTCCCCGCACTTGGCTTCCTGGGCCTGGTCCACGCCCAGGGCAATGTCCGGAGATTGTTCTTTGATGGACGTGATGACACCGCAGGTTTTGTTATCAAAGCCGTATTCGGCGTTGGTGTAGCCAATCTGCCGGATGGTTTCGCGCACGACAGACGGAATATCCACGTAACAGGCGGTCGTGATTTCCCCGGCTACCAGGATCAAGCCGGTGGTCGCGGCGCACTCGCAGGCCACCCGCCCAAAGGGGTCCTGGGCATAGATGGCGTCGAGCACTGCGTCCGATACCTGATCGCAGAGCTTGTCGGGGTGTCCCTCCGAAACGGATTCGGAGGTGAACAAGAACTTGGGCGAGTTCAGAAACGTGCTCATGACTCTAGTCTTCCTCTCTACAAGAAATCACCGTGAGATTTTCGTGGTCCACTCTCTAGAACGCCCCGGAACAGGGCGAGTTACGATCAGGTACCCGACTCCCACGAAGTGAGGTATTCCTGCTGCTCTGCTGTGAGGGTATCGATCTGGATGCCCATCGCCTCTAGCTTTAAACGGGCAATGGACTGGTCGATATCGCTCGGCACGCCATAGACCGCCTTTTCCAACCGCTCGTGATTTTGCACCATATATTCGCTGACCAACGCCTGGTTGGCGAAGGACATATCCATCACCGCCGAGGGGTGCCCCTCTGCGGCGGCCAGGTTGACCAACCGCCCCTCGCCCAGGACGAAAATCTTGCGCCCGTCGCTCAATTTGTACTGCTGGACGAACTCGCGCACCCGCGTGACCTCGTCGGCCATCTCGGCCAGGGCGGTCAGGTTCAGTTCCACGTTGAAATGGCCCGAATTGGCGACGATCGCTCCGTCCTTCATGCGCTCGAAATGCGCCCCATCAATCACATTCTTGTCGCCCGTGGCAGTCACGAAAATATCGCCTACTACCGCGGCGCTCATCATGGGCATTACCCGGTAGCCGTCCATGACCGCTTCCAAGGCCCGCAGAGGCTCTATCTCGGTGATGATCACGTTCGCGCCCATGCCCCGTGCCCGCATGGCAATGCCCCGGCTGCACCAGCCGTATCCGCTGACGACGAACGTTTTGCCCGCCAGCAGGATGTTGGTAGCGCGGATTATGCCGTCTATCGTGCTCTGGCCGGTGCCGTAGCGGTTGTCGAACAGGTGCTTGGTGTTCGCGTCGTTGACGGCAACGATGGGGTATTCCAGCTTGCCCATGTTTTGCAGCGCCCGCAGGCGAATCACACCGGTGGTGGTTTCCTCGGTGCCGCCGATCACGTTGGGCAGCAATTCGCGGCGGGTTTTGTGCAGGATGGACACCAGGTCCGCGCCGTCGTCCATTGTCAGATTGGGCTTGGTATCGAGCACGGCGTTGATGTGCTCGTAATAGGTCTGATTGTCCTCGCCCTTGATGGCGTATGTGGGGATGCGGTATACCTGCACCAGGGCCGCCGCCACGTCATCCTGGGTCGAGAGCGGGTTGGAGGCACACAGGGCCAGCTCGGCGCCGCCCGCTTGCAGGGTTCGCATCAGGTTGGCCGTTTCGGTGGTCACGTGCAGACAGGCTGCCAGGCGCATCCCCTTCAGCGGCTTTTCCTGCTCAAAGCGCTCGCGAATACTACGCAGGACGGGCATCTCCTGTTCCGCCCACAGGATGCGCGCTTGCCCTCCCTGGGCCAGGTTGAGATCCTTGACGTCGTATGGCTTGGTCACGTTTATTCCTTTCATCAATTAGTGAATCAATTGGCGGAACCCCTGGCACTGTGCGTCGTCCAGAGGCTCGAAATGGGTCAGATAGCGTAGATGGTTATAACGCCCCTGAATTTCTTCCAGGGTCAGCGTGCGCAGCCTATCCACGCTGAAATCTTCGACAGTGAACGAAGCTACGACGGCTCCGTGAACCACGGCCCGGCGTAGCGACTCCAGTGTGAGTTCCCCGCTGCGGGCCAGGTAGCCCATGAAACCGGCAGCAAAGGTATCTCCCGCGCCGGTGGGGTCTATTACCCGCGATACCGGATAGGCCGGTGTCAGGAACAGGCTCTCGCTCAGTTCCTCGCCGCGAGTGATCAGCATGGCCCCGAACTCGCCCCGCTTGATAATCAGCGCTTTGGGGCCCTCTGCCAGGATCTTTTTGGCCGCGGTGATCAGATTCGGCTCCTGGGCGTACATCTTGACTTCCGTGGCGTTGAGCAGCACTACGTCTACCATCGAGAAGGCACGCGCCAGCGAGTCCCGTTTGGAGGTGATCCAAAAGTTCATCGAATCGAGGGCCACCAGCCTGGGCTTGGGCACCTGCTGCAGCACTTCGATCTGCAAGTCAGGATCAATATTGGCCAGAAAGACATATTCCGTCTGGCCCAGGTCCGGGGGCACGATGGGGTGAAAATCCGCGAAAACGTTCAGTTGGGTATCCAGCGTCTCGGCGTCGTCCAGGTCTTGGCCGTAGCGTCCGGCCCAGAAAAAGGTCTTGCCTTCGACGATCTGCAACCCACGCAAGTCAATATTCCGCAGTTGAAGAAAATCCAGATGTTCCTGGGGAAAGTCTGTGCCTACGACGCCCACGATGCTGATGCGATCGTACAGGCTCGCCGCGGTGGCGAAATAGGTACACGCTCCTCCCAGCGTTTTGATCCGACTGCCCGTGGGGGTTTCGACGTTATCGAGGCCCACGGATCCTACGACCAGGACAGCCAACTTGACCTCCCTACAAATGATCTCTTGCTGCATACATGCAGGTGTTCTGCACAGGTGCAGCCTCCACGGGTGCAAGATCAAGACTGCCGGTAGCAGGACCGGGGTCGGATCGTTGACAACGGTGGAGATGCGATAATGCCCGGTTGTCCTCTCTGTGACGAAAGGGGATATCCTGGCCTATTGTGTCATGCCGATGTGCCGGGGCGGCCTCACTAGCTGGTGGCCGCGCTACTGCCGGAAGGCTTTTCCGCGACGCTCGCCTTGGTATAGCGCTGCCGCATTTCTGCCGAAACTCGGCTGCACAGGTCCATTACCCGCGTGGCCAACTCGACTTGCAGCGATCCCAGGCCACAGGAGGCTGTGACCATGCCCTGGCTCAGGAGGGCATCTTCCGATACACCCTTGTCCACCAGGAGTTGGATGGCGTCATGCAGGCGTTGGACCAGGCTTTCGACCGTTTCGCTCTCGGCGGTGCTGCCCGTTGGCACAATCCCCCAGGCGATGATCCCGCCACGCGACAGGAAGCGTTTGACGTCGTCGGGATACAGGGCCAGGGTTTCGGCGTAATCGTACGCATCCAGGCTCAGGATATCGAGTGACGTGTTCAAGAGAATGGACCAATCGGTATTGCCGCAGCAGTGCACGCCTTTGATGCCTCGCAAACCGGCGAACACTTCTTCCAGCAATCCGATTACCTGCTCCCGGCTCAGGGCCACAAAGGCGGAGCCGAAAGAGGCCATGTAGGGCTCGTCTATCATCATAATCGTTCGCGGGGCAAACCTGGCCAGCTCGCGCTCTTGCCAGGCTGCCTTGAGACGCAGATGCTTACCCACGGCGTCTGCCAGCACTTCATCATACAGGATAGGACGCTGGTTCTGGTCTACCACCGTCAGCCCCCAACTGATGGGGCCGGTCACCTGTCCCTTGATGGCTGCCACGCCGGTTGCCAGATCAATCTCCCCTTGTCGTAGCGCTTCAAGGGCCAGCGCATACTGGGGACTGATCTGGCCGTAGGTCAAATCATCTTCCAGGTAAGCCAGGTAAAGCTGCTCCAGGCCCTCATCCAGGTCCTGGTGGCGATCCACGTAAATATGTTCGTCGCGCAGTGTGATACCGGGAAAGCGCTCGCTGAACTGCGCGTACATATTTTCGAGGTGGGCCCGATGGGGAAGCTGTGGCCAGGCGGGGATAGCGCCATAGTATTGCAGCACAGCATCCCAGGCTGCACGAACGTTCGTGTGAGGTAGACTGCCCAGATGAAAGGACAACCAGCCCCCTGAAAAGGCAGACATTTATACTCCCGTAAAGCTCAGCTTACGAAATGAACCTGAACAAACGATGAACAAAACCGCAGTGGAGGTTTACAACTTGTTCACGCACAGCAGGGACATACCTTCTGTGTGGATGGCAGATGGATGGTAGGGGCGTGACGTTCGAGTCAAAAGACCGGCGTCGTATCCCTGACGCGCGCTCGAATCAAAAAAATCTCCCCTGGGGGAGATTGGAAACCTCCCTCTCATCTCTCAGGCATTCAGATTGCCTGCCGGAATTGGCACCGAAGGCGGGGATCAGATACCAGTGACCTTTTCCACGCCAGGTTGCCGGGGTTTCATCGGGCCGGTCCCTTCACCCCTCTCGATAAGAGTGTGCTAGCTACTTTTGCCGCCCATAGTATCACACAATCTGGGGCATGTCAAACGAGTATGGCGTTTTCAGTGTAGCCGCGCTATCCTCGCGCGCTTGCCCAGACGCGCGAGGATAGCGCGGCTACTCATCAGTCTATCAACTTTTGCCCCACTTGCGCACTGCCTCCACCAGTTCGACGGGGTTGCCCCCCTTGGGCACGTAATCTACCGCCCCGGCCTCGCGCATGCGCGTCTCTACCTCGGCGCCCTCGTACATGGACAGGCCGACCACCTGCACATCGGGCAGGTCTGCCACGATACGCCGGGTGGCCTCGATGCCGTCCATCACCGGCATGCTCACATCCATCAGGACGATGTCCGGGCGCGTCGCATGGGCCAATTCTACCACCTCCCGGCCATCATTGGCCTGGCCCACCAGTTCGATGCCCGGCTCGTCCTCCAGCAGCCGAGCCAACCCCTGCCGCATGATCACATGGTCGTCGGCCAGCAACACGCGCACCGCTTGCAAACCGGCAGCGGCGGCCTGCACCGCTTCCTCCCGTTCGGCGGCCAACTCTTCTGCGGCAATGACTGCCGCTTCCCGCGCGACTGCTGCAGCCCGGGCCGTCTCCTCCTCTATCGTCTCCGTCGGGCGCAGGGGCACCCGCAGCGTTACCCGCGTGCCCTCTCCAGGCGCGCTGTCCATGTGCAGCCTGCCGCCCAGCGATTCCAGCCGCTCGCGTACGTTGAACAGGCCGAACCCGCCCTTGGTTTGCTGTTTGCCCATCTGGGCGGGGTCTACTCCCACCCCCTGGTCGCTGACCACCAACTCGAGTTGGTCCTCCGGCAGGCGGCGCAGTTCGACCCTGGCCCGGTCTACCTTGGCGTGCTTGACCACATTGAACAACAACTCCCGCGCGCCCTGGAACAGCACCAACCGAATGTCCTCGGGGGCCTGGCCATGCAAATCCTCTGCGTCTACCTCCACGTGCAGGTGATGCTTTTCCTCCATCCAATGGGCCAGCCAATCCAACGCTGGAGCCAGCCCGGCGTCGTATAGCACCGGCGGGCTTAGTTCGGCGGTCAGCGAGCGTGACTCGGCAATGGACTCTTCCAACAGGCCATCTACCTGGCCCAGCGTCTCGGCCTGGCGTTTGTCCTCCAGCCGGTTGCGTACCATGTTCACGCTGATCCGGGCCGCCGCCAGCAACTGCTGCAAGTGGTCGTGCAGCAGTTGGGCCAACCGCCGCCGCTCCCGCTCCTCGGTGCGGGTCAGCTCCAGGGCCAACCCCCGCAGGCGGGCCGTGCGCTCGATTACCTGTTGCTCCAGCGTCTCGTTCAGCGCGCGCAACTGCTCCTGGCTCTGCTGCAATGCCTCCTCGGCCTGCTTGCGCTCGGTAAGATTGTCGGCGGAACCAAACCACTCGGTGATGTTCCCCTCCGCGTCCAGCACAGGGATCGCTCGGGAGTGTGTCCAGCCTATGCTGCCATCCGCTTGCCAAACGCGATGTTCCAGATCAAAGACGCTCTTGGTCCGGATGGCTTCCTGGATAGCTGTAGTCACTCGCGGCTGCTCTTCGGGAGGGATGTACTCCTGCAGCCAATTGGGGTTGGAGGTTTCCGTGTTGGCGAGAAATTCTCGGCTATGGAGCTGGCGCATCTCGCTCCAGTCGGGACTCATCTGATAGATCACCTGCGAACTGGCTGTCACCAGCGCGCGGTAGCGTTCCTGGCTCTCCCGCAGGGCCTCCTCGGCCTGCTTGCGGTCGGCGATATCAATGAAGGTTGCCACAGCACCCTTGGTGGCGTTTGTATCCGGGTCTATCACCGGCGCGGCGCTGACCAGCACCCAGTGTGTCTCATCGTTGGGTTGGATCATGCCAATGATCACATCGCGCACGGTTTGCCCGCTTTGACGGGCCACGACAATGGGATGCTCTTTTCCCGGGAAGGGGGACCCGTCTTCGCGTACCGCCCGCCAGCGGGGATCCATGGATGTCAAGCCACGCATTTGATCGAGTCAGCCCGATGATCTCCTGTGCCGCTTCGTTTGCTTCGACGATTTGGCCTTCCGCGTCCTGCAGCACGATGCCGGCTGTCGTCGCGTCATAGAGGCTACGATAGCGCGCCTCGCTCTCCCGCAGGGCCTGCTCAGTCTGGGATCGTTCCTCCTCGGCCTGCTTCTGCTCGGTAATGTCGCGGAGCGTGCCCACCAGGATGCGAGCATGGGCCTCGCCAGCGGGCAGTACTGTGCGCGTGCTGTTCAGCCAGCGGTAGGTACCGTCCTTGTGCAACCAGCGGTATTCCAGCGTCTCGGGTCCCCCCTGCTCCAGCAGACGGCGAATGCCCGCCAGGTTGCGCTCCTGATCATCGGGATGGACGCGCGCGCGGAATCCCTCCACCCCCATGGCGTACAATTCCTCAAGGGAAAAGCCGGTGATGGTCCCCATCGCCTGGTTCAGGTAAGCCCAGCGGCCGCTGTCCAGGTCGGATGCATAGATACCGTCCGGCAACTGCTCCACTGCCTGCTGGACGAACTCTTGTTTTCCCCATATCCAGTCCATGAACCCAGTTGCGCTCATCCCCTGACATCCCCCAAATCGTATGCTTCGCAACACTATCACTGCTCAGAATGTTGAACGGCTTAGTGTACCAGAGATGGCGTAATATGTAAAGTTGGATGAGTTCCCCCAAAACGTTACTCGATTGTGGGGACAGATGCAAGCGTATCGAGCGGGGGGGAATAGGAGCGTTTTCTCTTGATATGCATAACCGTCACAGTGCCAAGGGCACGGTATCGGACCAGAATCCAATACCGTGCCCTTGATTGATCCAGTGAGAACGGAAGCTATATCGCTCTCTAGCTTAGAGGCGGACGGGGCCTTGCTGCGTACGCTTGTACAGGTCCGCCCATTCCGGGCTACCGTCGTCGGGCAGGATGTCCAGGCGCACCCCGCGATGGAAGAGCGGCTGATTTCCGGCCTCGAAATCCACCCACAGCCCGTCATGGCCGACCTTGTAGACCACCTGCGCGCCGGAAGGCCAATTCACGCGGTAGAGGTTGCGCGGCGGGTCGGGGCGATAGCCCTCCTCCACCCGGTAGCGGGTGAGGGCCTCTTCATCCGGTTCCACGCCCAGGCCCGGCGCCTCGGGCACATGCGCATAGCCGTCGTGTACATCGATGCGCTCCTTGAGCAGGTCGTCCATATAGATCTCGTGGCAGGTGACGGCTGGCCAGCGAGCGTGCGTCATGGTGGCGCCAAAGTGCAGCATAAAGGCGGTGGTAAAGCCGGTGCCCACCATTTGCAGGAAGAAGGGCTTGTTGAACTGGGCGGCCAGCTCGGCATTCTCGCGGACGCGATAGGCGCCGCCGCCGATCACGAATCCGTCGCACACCTCGTCGCGCACGGCGGTCTGGATGGGCGGGCTGCCAAAGTGCATGGCAATCGGGCGGGCGATTTTCTGCCGGAGCAGGGCGTTGCCCTCCACGTCCCCTTGCGGGATGGGGCTTTCGATGATGTGCACGTTGGGGATGGCTTCCAGCTCACGCAGGTGAGCCGTGGCCGTGCCGACCTCGCGCAACAGCCCGTTATAGTCCGCGTCAAAGGTGAAATCCGAGGGCACGATCTTGGACAGGGTCTCGATCTGCCCCACATAGTCTTGCCAGGGGCGGGCCTTGAGCTTGGCGCTCATATAGCCCATGCTCAGGGCCTCTTTCATCTCCTCGACCCAGTCTTCCGTGAGGAAATCCAGCGTCCACCACGAGATGGGGCACCACTCGCGCACCTTGGGGGCCAGCAGCTTGTAGACAGGCACGTCCAGCATCTTGCCCACCAGGTCATAGATCGCCATCTGCAGACCGGCGCCCAGCTTGTCATCCCACAGGAATTCTTGCGGGGAGTGCCCGATCACGCGGTCGATCTGTTCCTGCGGCACCTTGCTCCAGGTGTAGTAGACCATCGTCTCGCCATACCCGACCAGTTCCGAATTGGTGCGCACCCGCAGGATTTCAAAGATCGTCCAGTCCCAATTCTCCCGTGTGAGGTTCCGGACATGGCGCGGCTTGAGTGGCACCTCTACCCAGATACGCTCTACGTCTGTGATTTTCAGGCTTGGCATTATTCCTCCACTTTCTGATAGATGACCCGGCCACCGGCGATGGTGGCCTCACACTCTAGCTTCCACCTGCCAGACAGCGGCTGCTGCTGCGAGTCCACAAAGGTGAACTGCCCTTCGTGCAGGTTCAACACAGAGATATCGGCGATTTTGCCCGGCTGTAAGCTGCCCCGCTCGGTCTCGCCCACGGCCTGCGCCGCGTGGAAGGTGGCCCTGGCAAGCGTGTCCTCTAGCGACAGGCCCAGGTTGAGGAATTTCGACAGGGTGGTGGGCAGGTCGATGACGGGCGAGTCGATGTTGGCGTAGTAGATGTCCGTGCTGATGGTATCGGGTAGGAAACCCTGGGCCAGGGCTTTTTGAGCCACGGCAAAGGAGAAGCTGCCCGCTCCATGCCCCAGATCGAACAGCACGCCGCGTGCCCGCGCCTCGCGAACTGCCGGGCGTATCTTGCCCGCTTCATCGAGCAAGCCCTGCCCATGCGGGGTGAACGAGTGGGTCAGGATGTCCCCGGCTTCCAGGTGGGCAAGGATGTCCTCCAGGCTGGGGGGCGGTACAGAGATGTGCACGGCAACAGGCAGGCCCGCCGCCTTGGCGACGCGCTTGGCGGCCTGCACGGCGTCCAGTGCCCATTTGCCGACCATTGCCGAAGTGGCGAACACCTTGATGCCCCGGATGTCCTGGCGGTTGGCCTCGATGGTCCGCAGCGTGTCCGCCTCGTTGATATAGTCCCCATAGTGCTCCACATAGTAGGGCGTGTGGATGGAAATGGTGCCGATGGAGGCGATGTTGATGAATTCTAGTACGCGGGTCGTCGCCTGCCGGAGCACCTTGTCGCGATACCAGGGGAAGGTAAAAGCGCCGGTGCTGCCCATGTCCACTGCCATCGTGACGCCGGAGCGGGGGCAGATGTCGTCCGGCTCGACCACCTTGGTGTGCAACTCAAAGCCCAGGTGGGTGTGCAAGTCGATCAGGCCAGGCACCACCAGGCGACCAGCAGCATCCAACACCTGGTCGGCTTCTGCGGCGGGCAGGTTGGCCTCCAGGCGGGCGATGCGCCCCGCTCGAACCGCCACGTCCAGATGGCCGCGCGTTCCTGTGGCGGGGTCGATCACTTGTCCATTTTTGATCAAGAGATCGTATGTAGACACGATAGTTCACCTCCTATGAGGGATGTTGGGTAGTAGCAATAATGACAACCAGGATGCCAGCAAGGGTGCTGCGGTATGTATGCCGAGCGCTCCTGACGTAGCCGCACGTGCAAGCCGCCAGGGAGGGCGGCGGTCCGCCCTCCCCTCGCCCCTTGGGAGCGGGGGGGCACGTAGTGCCGGGGGTGAGGGCCAATTCCCTAGGGCCGCTCGTGCAGCGCGTCCTTGAGCCACCCCAGGCTCCTGAGGGGCATCAGCCCATAGTTGTAAAAGTACAGCCCATCCGCTCCCGCTTGCCAGGCAGCGCGCACTTTGGCTTTCAAGTTTTCCGCGCAGGGCGATAGGTGGGGGTTCGCCTCCAGGCCGATGCTGAGCGTCAGGTCAGGGGAGATGGCCCGCCGGGCGGCCTGTACGTCGCGCTCTACTTCCTCCGGCCACATCCGATAGGCGCACTCGGTCACCTCGGCGATCCCCTGCTGCACCTCGGCCATGCGAGGGGCAGCGCCCAACAGCGCCAGGGGTTTGCGGCTGGCCCGGCTCAACTCTTGCACCCATTCGGTAATCACGTCGTCGCGCATCTCCAGATAGGGAGCCAGCAAGGGCAGCGCGTCCACCATTTCCTCGCGCGACGCACACCGGGCGGGCTGTCGCCCCTCGAATGCGGCTTCCAGATAAGCGCAAGTGGCCTGGCGCACCTGCTCGAAATCGACCCCCCGCTGCTCGGCGGCGCGCTGGCAGGCGGGGCAGAAGCACAGCCCCATCAGGTGCGCGCTCAAGGGGTCCAGGTTCGCCAAAACTTTTTCGTGGTGATAGCCGTGCGTGAACCCGCCAAAACCGTAGGATTCCAACTGGATGGTTTGCAGAGGATAGTCACTCAACGCCCGCATCAGGGCCAGCAGATAGGCGCGGGTTTTAGGCTGGGTGGGGCACAGGTTAAAGATGTAGGGATCGCCGAATGCGTTGCGCGAAACCGCGTCGGGATGGCGCTCCCCCTGATAGCTGTTGTGGCAGCAGACGGTCCAGGCGATGACCTTCAGCCCATGCCGCTGCGCCACCTGGCAGGTGTCTCCCAGGGGATCCTGCTCCACCGTCAGATCGCTAAAGCGGGGCTGGAGGTCCGTCCCCCGGAAGTGATGGTCGGCGGGATGGAAGTAAATGGCTCCGTCTTCCAGAAAGCGCACTCTTTGGCGGGGATTGTGGGGCAGGAACAGCATTCCGGCGTGGTAACTGACTGCCAGGCTAATAGCGGTCAGACCTGTCTGGGCGATGCGTTCCAGGCTCTTATCCAGCCCCTCGGCCAACAAATCCCAGGGATAGGTCCAGATGGCAGTGAATCGCTCTCGTGCAGTGCTTTGCATCAGAGCCTCCTCGGGCTGCTATATAGCTATTTTGATGTCGCGGCTGTCAGCCGCGGTAGGATGGCGCAGCACAATGCCGCTGGTATGCATGCCGCCCGGCATGCATGCCGCTGCAACCGGTCAGAACTTGAAATCGTGCAGGATGGACCCGCCCACAAACTCGCGCAACAACGAGTTATCGGGCACAAACTCGGGCGTGCAGGGCCGCACCCAACGCAGAAAACCTGTCAGCCGCCGCGCCTCGACCGCTTCCAGCGATCCGCGTGGCACCCGCAGCAGCAGCGGCTCGGCAAAGGGCTTTAACACGGCCAACTCGTAGGCCAGGGCCGAGTTGAACAGAATGTCCGCGTTCTCCTGGTAGGGGAAGATGTTCTCTTCCTCGCCCCGGCGCACGCTCTCCCACCGTTGGATGGTGTCGCGGGCGGAATAGCCGCGGAACTGGGCATCCCGCACGATGCGCCGCAACAACCGGTTGTCCGTGGTGGGCACGCGGTTGTGATGGTCGATGTTGAGCTGGGTCAACGCCGAGACATAGATGCGGTAGATATTTTCCGGCGGTATCTTGGGTACGAGGTTGGGGTTCAGGCCGTGAATCCCTTCCACAATGATGACAGCGTCCGGCGACAGTTGGACCGTATCCCCCCACTCGCTCTGGCCCGTGTGAAAGTTGTACCTGGCCAGGCGCACAGGCTCACCGGCCATTAGGGCCAATAGCTGCTCGTTGAACAGGTCCAGGTTGATGGCTCCCAGCGCCTCGAAATCGAAATTGCCGGTGACGTCGCGGGGCGTCCGTTCCCGATCTACAAAGTAATCGTCCAGGCCCAGCGCAAAGGGACGCAGGCCGTTCACGATCAACTGGATGGACAGGCGACGGGCAAACGTCGTCTTGCCAGAAGAGGACGGTCCCGCAATCAGTACCAGTCGGACCTGCTTGCTGCGAGCCGCAATCTCGTCGGCGATTTGCGAGATGCGCTTCTCGTGCAGGGCCTCGGCGATGAAAATGGCCTCGCGGATGCTGCCCCTTTCCACCGCCTCGTTGAGGGAGGCGACGGTGTCCATGCCGAGGATGCTCAGCCAGTGGCCATACTCCCGAAAGACCCGCGTGAGCTTCGGATAGTCACGGTGGGGCGGCAGGGTGGTGGGGTGCTGACGTGGGGGCAGGCGCAAGATCACCCCCGGCGGGTAAAGCTCCAGACTGAACCAGCGCAGCGATCCGGTGTTGGGCATCATCGCCCCGTAAAAGTAATCCGACACGCCGCGCAATTGGTATAGCGTCACCTCCGGCCCCTCGCGGAAACGGAGCAGTTGCACCTTGTCGTCATAGCCCTGTTCGGCAAAGATGCGCCTGGCCTCCTCGACAGAGGTGCGCTCCTTGCGAATCGGCTCTCTGGCGTCGACGATCTCCCGCATGCGCTGCTCGATGGCATCCAGTTCGGCCTGGTCAAAGAGTTCGCGTCCGGCAATCTGGCAAAAGACGCCACCCAGCGTGACCGAATGGTCAATAATCACCCGCGCCTCGGGGAAAAGCTCGTGCACGGCCACGATGAATAACAGGAACACCGACCGATGATAGATGCGCATGCCATCGTTGGTGTAGGTATCCAGGGGCGTGACCGTCACGTCGGTGGTCATCTCGCAGGTCAGCTCGCGCAATTCGTCGTTCACCAACGCGGCGGCAAAAGGAGGTTCGGCCTCAGGATAGGCCGCCTCGACAAAGGCCGATAGGGGTGTACCGGCTGGCCCTTCAAAGGTCCTGCCATCGACGAAATGTACCTGAACGGTGCGACGGGGTTCCGTTTCCCATACTTGGGTCATGTCTGGTCTCAATCCTTTTTCCCCTGGCCATACTTTTCCACGTATCGGCGGTGCGCCCGCGCTACCTCCTCCGCTGGAATCTCGTCGGGCTGGCCCAGTTGCAGGGCATAGAACATGGTGCGGGCCACATCCTCAGTCATCACGGCGGCCTTGACGGCGGCCATCACGCTCGCCCCGATGGTGAACAAGCCGTGGTTCTTCATCAAGATGCTCGGGCTGCTGCCGATGGAGCGAACGACCTCTTGCCCGATTTCTTCCTCGCCGATCTGGGCATAAGCGCCCACCGGGATGGGGCCGCCGAACTCGTCGGCAATGGCCGTCAGGCAGACGGGGATGGGCCGCCCCATCGCGGCAAAGGCGGTGGCAAAGCAGGAGTGAGTGTGTACCACGCCGTTTACGTCGGGCCGGTGGCGGTAGATGTAGAGGTGGGTGGGCGCATCCACCGAGGGCTTCATCTGGCCCTCGATGACGTTGCCATCCAGGTCGAGCACTACCATATCTTCCGGCTTCATCGCCTCGTAGCGCACGCCGCTCGGCTTGATAACGATATAGCCGCTATCAGTATCTCGACCGCTGACGTTTCCGCTGGTCCAGGTGACGAGGCCGGATTGGGGGAGCATCATGTTCCCCTCGTATACCTCTTGGCGTAGTTTTACAAGTAGCACGACGTTCCTCCCGTGGAGTGCTTGAGCGTCTGGTGGGAAATGGGTTCCGCGGTGTGCAGTTGTGAATCTGGGGCACGGTTCAAGGGTAGTGCAGTGGTGTGGCACGTGCCTTCCGGGTCTCTGGCGACATTATGACACTACCCCCTTGCCCTGTCAATTGGCATACGCCGGTAGCGGTTGCCGCACCTGTGCCTTTGACGACGGGTGGCAAGCGGGGTAGTATGATAGCCGCGTCGGGGCACATCGCACACAGACAGGAAGGACGACACATGGCGGAATACGTGGCCGCTATCGATCAGGGGACGACGGGAACGCGGTGTATCCTCTTTGACCGCAACGGCAGGGCCATTGCCTCCGATTACGCCGAGCACCGGCAGATTTACCCCCAACCCGGCTGGGTGGAGCACGACCCGCTGGAAATCTGGGCCAGGGTCGAGCAAGTCGTGCGGGGCGCGCTGGCCAGGGCCGCCCTGACCCCGGCAGATATTGCTGCCGTGGGTATCGCCAACCAGCGCGAGACGGTCATCGCGTGGGACAGGCACACGGGCCGCCCCTACACCAACGCCGTGGTCTGGCAGTGCACGCGCAGCCAGGAGGTTTGCCAGCGTTTGCTGGCGGACGGCTTGGAGCCACTGGTGCGCGAGCGCACGGGGCTGGTGGTGGCGACCTATTTCTCCGGTCCGAAGTTGCGATGGCTGATGGCTCAGGTGCCAGAGGTGGCCGCTGCCGTGCAACGCGGCGATGCGCTATTTGGCACAGTGGATAGCTGGCTGATCTGGAACCTCACCGGCGGGCCAGCGGGAGGCTCGCCAAAAGGCGGCTCGCACGTGACCGACGTGACCAACGCCTCGCGCACGATGCTAATGAACCTGCGCACCCTGGACTGGGATCAGGACTTGTTGGACTTGTTCGGCATTCCGCGCGAGACGTTGCCGACCATTCGCCCCTCTTGCGACAAGGAAGCCTACGGGCTGACCGCTGCCAATGGGCCGCTGGGCGGGGGGATTCCCGTTTGTGGCGACCTGGGCGACCAGCAGGCGGCCTTGGTGGGGCAGCTTTGCCTGGCTCCCGGCGAGGCCAAGAACACCTATGGCACTGGCTCGTTCATGCTGATGCACACCGGCCAGACCCCTGTGTCGTCATCCAGGGGGTTGCTGACCACGGTGGGCTATAGCCTGGAGCCGGGCGCTTGCTGTTACGCGCTGGAGGGGTCCATTGCCATCACCGGCGCGGCAGTGCAATGGCTGCGCGATAACCTGGGGCTGATTCGGGACGCCGCCGAGACGGAGGCCATCGCCAGTTCGGTAGAGGACGCGGGCGGGATGTATTTCGTGCCTGCTTTCTCGGGCCTGTTCGCCCCCCATTGGGATATGTATGCGCGGGGGGCCATCGTTGGCATGACCCGCTATATCACCCGCGCCCATCTGGTGCGGGCCACGCTGGAAGCCATCTGCTATCAGACCCGCGAGGTGCTGGAGGCGATGGAGGCCGATGCGGGCATTGCGCTGCGCGCGCTCAAGGTGGACGGCGGAGCGGTGGTGAACGATTTCTTGATGCAGTTGCAGGCCGACATCTTGGGCACGCGAGTGATCCGCCCGACCATCCGCGAAACCACGGCGTTGGGGGCTGCGTATATGGCAGGGTTGGCCGCTGGCGTTTGGAGCAGCCTGGACGATTTGCAGCAGAATTGGGTCATGGACCGGGAATTTGCGCCCCAATGGGGCGAGGACCGGCGCGAGCAGGGCTATCGGGGCTGGCAAAAAGCCGTCGAGCGAGCCAAGGGCTGGCTGGAACCCTGAGAAGAGAACGGATTGGTGCATGCCAAATCGAGCGTATGACGTGATTATTATCGGGGCGGGCGTGGTCGGCAGCCTGATTGCCCGCGCGCTGTCGCGATATCGCCTGCGCATCCTGTTGTTGGACAAGGCATCGGACGTGGGCGAGGGCACGACCAAGGCGAACACGGCCATCGTGCACGCCGGATACGACGCCAAGCCGGGCAGCCTGAAGGCGTGGCTGAACGTGGCGGGCAACGCCATGTACGATCAAGTGTGCGCCGAGTTGGATGTGGATTTCGACCGCTGCGGCACTTATGTGGTGGCGGTGCGCCCGGAGGATTGGGAGACTTTGCGCTACCTGCACCAACGGGGCGTGCAAAATGGCGTCCCCGGCCTGGGCCTGATCGACGCGCAAGAGATGCGCTGCCGGGAGCCAGCTATCACAGAGAGCACGGTGGGCGCTCTGGTGGCCGAGACCGGCGGGATCGTCGACCCCTTTGGGCTGTGCATCGGCGCGGCAGAGAGCGCCATGCTAAACGGCGTAGAACTGGCCCTGGAGACGGAAGTGACCGGCCTGATGCGGGAGGGGCGGCGGATTACTGGCGTGCGCACCAACCGGGGGGATTTCGCCGGGCGGTGGGTGGTGATTGCGGCGGGCCTATGGGCGGATGACCTGATGCATCAGGCGGGCCTGGATGGCTTTATCATCACGCCGCGCAAGGGAGAGTATTTTGTGCTGGACCGGGTCGCCGCCGAGACGGTGCGCAACGTGCTGTTCCCCTGCCCCACGCCCATCAGCAAGGGCATCCTGGTGACGCGCACGATTCACGGCAATGTGATGCTGGGGCCGAACGCCAACGATGTCTGCTCCAAGGAGGACGTGAGCGTCACGGCGGACGGGCTGAACGAGGTGCTGACCGGCGCGTTGGCCCTGGTGCCGACGCTGAACGCGCGCCAGATCATTCGCACGTTTGCCGGACTGCGGGCCACTGGCAACACGGGGGATTTCGTGATCGAGTGCCCCCAGGACGTAGAGGGACTGTGTGTGCTGGCAGGGATCGAGTCCCCCGGTCTGACCGCCTCGCCCGCCATTGCGGAATATGTGGTCGAGTTGTTGCGCGAGGCCGGGTTAGAATTGGCGGAGCGCCCGGATTATCAGCCGATCCGCCAGGCTATCCCCCGCTTCTCGGCGCTGAGCCGTCGCGAGCAGGCCGAGTTGATCGCGCGCGACGCGCGCTATGGGAACGTGATTTGCCGCTGCGAGACGGTGACCGAGGGGGAGATTGTGGCGGCCTGCCATGCGCCCATCCCGGCGCGGACGTATGACGCCATCAAACGCCGAACGCGCTGCGGCACGGGGCGATGCCAGGGGGCGTTTGACCTGCCGCTGGTGGTGCAGATCATGGCGCGCGAGTTGGGCCTTTCCCCGCTCGAGATCACCAAAAAGGGTGGAGAATCCCGCTTTTTGCTGCGCGAAACCAAGCAGGTGGCCCCATGAGAGCGATGACATGCGACGTGCTGGTGATTGGCAGCGGGCCTGCGGGGTTGGCGGCGGCCTATCAGGCCCGGCAGAGCGGGGCGCAGCAGGTATTAGTCATCGAGCGCAACGGGGAGCTGGGGGGCATCCTGCCCCAGTGTATCCATAATGGTTTTGGCGTGCGCGTGTTCCAGAGCGACCTGACCGGCCCGGAGTACGCCTACCGTTGGGTGCGGCAGGCCCAGGAGGCCGGAGTCGCGTTTCTCACGCGGACGATGGTGCTGGCGATTGAGGCTGGCCCGCGCGTGGTGGCCACGAGCGGCGAGCTGGGGATGGTCGAGATCACCCCCAGGGCGTTGGTGCTGGCGATGGGCTGCCGCGAGCGCCCGCGCGGGGCGTTGGCTATTCCCGGCACGCGGCCCGCGGGCGTCTATACCGCCGGGACGGCCCAGCGATTGGTGAATATGGAAGGGTATATGCCGGGCAGCCGCTTTGTGATCCTGGGGTCCGGCGACATTGGGATGATCATGGCCCGTCGTCTGACGCTAGAGGGCGCGCAGGTCGTGGCGATGGTCGAGATTTTGCCCTATATCAGTGGGCTGCGGCGCAACCTGGTGCAGTGCGTGCGCGATTTCGACATTCCCCTGCACCTTTGCACTACGGTGACCGACGTGCGCGGCCAGGAGCGGGTCGAAGCAGTCGAGATCGCGCAGGTGGATGCCCGCTGGCAGCGCGTGCCGGGCACGGAGCAGACGTTGGAATGTGACGCGCTGCTGCTGTCGGTGGGGCTGATTCCAGAGAACGAGCTATCGCGCATGGCGGGAGTGGCGCTGGACCCTGTGACCGGCGGGCCGATGATCGACGAGCGCTGCGCTACCAGCATACCGGGGATTTACGCCGCGGGCAATGTGGTGCATGTGTATGACCTGGTGGATGATGTCACGGCCAGCGCGCTGCGGGCGGGGCGGTACGCCGCCGAATACGCCCTGCGGGGCGCCGCCACAGGTGGCGCCGCCACACGTGGCGCCCCTGCTCCGCAGCCCACGGTGCCGGTCATGCCTGGCGCTAACGTGCGCCACGTGGTACCCCAGCATTTGCATCTCCCCGCGCTGGACGGTGATCCGTCGGTTGTCGAGTTTCGGGTGCGGGAGCCGATCGAGGAGCCGGTACAGGCCCGTGTTCGGGCGGGCGAGCGGGTGTTGGTGGATAAACGCCTGCGCTATGCCCGACCTGCGGAGATGATCCGACTGGAGATCGAGGCGACGACCTTGCAGCAGTTTGCCGGGCAGCTTGCCGGAGTAAATGGCCTCCAGGTAGAGGTGGTGCGGCGGCGGGGCGAACCGCAGCCTTGATCTGTATCAGGTGTTAAAACGCAAGGTTTTGCGAGGAGAGCGTGTTGGTGGCAGAACAACGTCAATTTATCTGTGTGACCTGTCCGGTGGGGTGTACCATTGACGCCACAGTAGAGGACGGGGAATTGGTGCAAGTTCAGGGGCAGGCGTGCAAGCGGGGTATCGCCTTTGTCCGCGAAGAGCTGACGGCGCCCCGGCGCACGCTGACCACTACCGTGCGCGTGCGCGGTGGGGCGCTGCCATTAGTGCCCGTGCGTTCGTCAGAGGCCTTGCCAAAAGGGTTCATACTGGATATAGTACAGGATTTGCGGGGGATTATCCTGAATGCGCCCGTAGAGGAGCATCAGGTGGTCTTGCGAGATGTGCATGGCACCGGCGTGGACATTATTACGAGCCGGGCCATGCCCTCTGCGGAACCGGTGTAAGCACGGGGGTCAGGCCACCTGCACGCGCTTGAGCCATACGAGCGGCTGGCCCAGCTTGGCGCCGAGCAGCCAGTGGCCCAGGACAAAGCCCAACTCCCAACGCGAGAAGAGGATCAGGCGCAGGTGCGATGGCGAAAACTGGTAGGCCGAGATATATTGAGCGGGCCGATAGGTGATTACTACTTGCCAGGCGTAATAAGAGCGTTTAGACTGGGGCAGGTAGGCGATCAGGCTTCCGAACAGACGAATAATAGTCGTCATCCGTTCGCGTTCCACCCGTTTCCAGATGAACGAAGCCACACGGTCTACCGGTCGATGAGCGTCATTGAGAATGAACATGCTGCGCGACTCTCCCTGAGCAGAGTATCAGTCGCTACCATTCTACTCTGAGAGAGGCTGGTCGAACGTAAAAAGATTCTCAAGACTGGATAAAGTTGGCGTCAAGATTTGGCCTATTCCCACCACCAGAGGGGTCCGGTGTTTGTGCGGCTGCGGGAACAGGTCAGGCGAGCCAGGACGTTGCTGCCCCACGCAGGGGTTGGCCTGCGGGCCGGAGTTGTGCGGCAGGCGAGCGCGCGTTTGGGCTGGCGTTTGTGAGCGCGGCGCTTGGCGTGGGCGGGCCGAGGCCACTTGTCGGCATCGGCGGCGCTGAGTGCGACTAACGCGAGTATCACAGTGATCAGGAGTTCCATAGGCTGTCTCCCTTGATTAGAACGTCTGTTCTATCATAGCACAGATGTTCCATTTTGGCAAGGGGTATGGACGGCGAATTTGGGATTGGGGGTGATATTGGCGCGGGGAGTGTGAGCCTGATCTCCGTCATGTGGGCGGATGGGGGATGGCTTGCTAACGGAAAGCGGTTGTGCAGGTCACCTTGCACAGCATTGAGTTTACGAAAGAATCCCTGCATCAGTTGACATATTCAGGTCCTTATGTTATAATACGGGTACACTTTGGGGGAACTCAACGCAGCACTTATCCGTACTAATGAGGCAATTGTCGCCTCACTGTATTCCCTATTTGCTTATGCTCAGGCTAAGGAGCGCACTCCTTTATCCGCCGACGGCTTGGCCTCGGCGGTTTCATTTGTGTAAAGGGATGGTTGGTTCCCCCACCGGTAATTATATACAGGTGGTCTGGTAAAGATTATGGTATCCAAATTCGATGACAACAAGGCAGTCCAGCTCTTACTGGTCAAGGCTGAAGATCAAGGGTACGTGACTCTGGATGACCTGATGGAGGTCTATCCAGAGGTAGAGGAAAACGTCTCCGAGCTAGAGGACCTGTTCATCTACCTCAGTGAAGAGGGCGTGCAGGTCCTATACGGCGACAAGAAGGAAGAAGAAGAGGCCGGAGAACAACCGGAGGAGGCCGAGGAGCCCAGGGAAGAGGAAGAGGAGAAGGTAACACCTACTGCTGCGGAATCGCCCTTGAGTGACATTGCCAGCGACGACACGATCAGCCTGTATCTCAAAGAGATGGCAAGAGTGCCCTTGCTGACGGCGGAAGAAGAAGTGACGCTGTCCCGCCAATACGAGCAGGGGCGCAACGCACAACTGAAAATGTCCAAGGATGGCAATCTGTCAGAGGACGACAAAGATCACCTGTTCACGCTGGTGGAACGCGGTGAAGGCGCCCGAGCGCACCTGATCAAGGCCAATACCCGCTTGGTGGTCAGTATCGCCAAGCGTTATCTGGGCCAGGGAGTTCCGTTCCTGGACCTGATTCAAGAGGGGAATCTGGGCCTGATCAAGGCGGTGGAGAAATTCGACTATCGGCGCGGTCACCGTTTCAGCACTTATGCCACCTGGTGGATCAGGCAGGCCATTACTCGCGCCCTGGCGGACCAGGGGCGGGTCATCCGTCTGCCCGTACACTTGAGCGACCGAATTCGCAAGGTGTATCAGGTGGCTCAGCAGCTAGAACAGGACTGGGGGCGTCAGCCCACGGCGGAAGAGATTGCTGAAGAGTTGCAGTTGCCGCCGCAGAAGGTGCAGTGGATGCTCAAGGTTTCTCAGCGTCCGCTCTCTCTGGAAAAGCCTGTCGGGGAAGAGGAAGATAGCGAGCTGGGTAGCTTTATCCCCGACGATGATACGCCCATGCCGACCGATACAGCCTATCACAACCTGTTGCAGGACAAGCTGGATGACATTTTGATGACCCTCACCCCGCGTGAGGCGCGCATCCTGCGCCTGCGATTTGGCCTGCAAGATGGCCGCAGCTATACGCTGGAAGAGGTTGGGCAAAAGTTCGGCCTTACTCGGGAGCGTATCCGGCAGATCGAGCACGAAGCTCTGGACCGTTTGCGCCATCCCAGCCGGAGCCGTCAGTTGCGGGATTACTTGAGCTAACGCTCGAAGCGACTCGCATAGGCTGATTTTCTACGCCAGTAGAGCAATTGTTGGGTGCACCAACAGGTCAAGGGGGCATAGAGGATCGTTACACGATCTTCTATTGCCCCCTCTTTTGTTGCTGCAAACTATAGGCAGTTAAAACTGCACCAACTCCTGCAGCGCCATGTATGGCGCTGCAGGAGTTGCCGTGGTTTCAACCGCCCGATCCCGCCTATACATATAATTCGCCAACAATATCATGGAAACCGCGCCTACGATACGTCGCAATCACCTTGCCCCGTAGCCGTGCTTTCTATAGCACGCTCCCCTATGCCCGGACCGCTGTCATCTCTGGCGGCCATCGTCATAGTGGGGGCCTGGGCTGGCTGGAAGCCGGCGGTCCGGATCTATCCCCTCAAGAGGCTATCCCGCCTTGCCGCCATCTCCCCTGTGACGTATAATGCAGGCTCTATGGAAAGCACAAAGGGTGAGGCATCGTTCCGCCCTTTTATTCTGCTGCTTCGGGTAGGGCCGGGCGCATTCATGCGCGACTTTAATCAACGGGGGACGAACAGTGAAACAATATCGCATTGCCGTGGTGCCCGGAGATGGCATCGGCGTGGATACCGTAGAGCAGGCCGTCGAGTCCCTGCGCACCATCAGCCAGGCGCATGGCGGCTTACAGTTCACCTTTGACACGTGTCCGTGGGGTTGCACGTACTATCTCCAGCATGGGGAGATGATGCCCGCCGATGGCCTGCGCATCCTGGGGGATTACGACTCGATCCTGTTTGGTGCTGCCGGATTCCCCACCGTGCCCGACCATATTTCCCTGTGGGGGCTGCTGCTGCCCATCCGCCAGGGGTTTCAGCAGTACATCAACCTGCGCCCGGTCAAGCTGCTGCGCGGCACACAAGGGCCGCTGCGCACCAAGGGGCCGGAGGAGATTGACTTTGTCTGCGTGCGGGAGAACACCGAGGGAGAGTACAGCGGCGTTGGCGGGCGAGTGCATCGCCACACCGACAACGAGGTGGCCGTGCAGACGTCCGTGTTCACGCGCTCCGGGGTGGAGCGCGTGTTGCGCTATGCCTTTGATCTGGCCGCCAAGCGCCCGGCCCACGATCTGGTGAGTGCCACCAAGTCTAACGCCCTGCAATACAGCATGGTGTTCTGGGATGAGGTGTTTGCCGATCTGCAGAAGGAGTACCCCCAGGTGCGCTGCCGCCAGTACCACGTGGATGCGTTGGCGGCCCGCTTTATCACCGCGCCCGAGACGCTGGATCTGGTCGTGGGGTCCAACCTGTTCGGCGACATCCTGACGGACCTGGGCGGCGCGTTGCAGGGCAGCCTGGGCATCCCGCCCAGCGGGAATATCAACCCCGAGGGGCGCTATCCCTCCATGTTCGAGCCGGTGCACGGCTCCGCCCCCGACATTGCGGGGCAGGGGATTGCTAACCCCATCGCGGCCATCTGGGCGGCGTCGATGATGCTGGACCACCTGGGGCATGAGGATGCCGGGCGGCTGATGCTGGAGGCCATCGAGACGGTCACCGGCGCGGGGCAGGTGCTCACCCCCGACCTGGGCGGCACGGCCACCACTCAGCAGGTGGGCGACGCCATTCGCGCCCAGATTCACGCCCTGTCCAGGTAGCTACTCACTCCCGCCGCCCTGGAGGCTTCCCATCAGGGGTGGCGGGAGCATTCTTAACAAGCCCCGAAGACAGTGCATGGGAATAGGTCGGGGCGCGATATGGTCTTTAGGGAGAAGCTGGTATTTTGGATACATCCCGTGAGGCACGTGCCGGGCAGGCCGCCAGAGCGCAATCTGCGTCATGGACCGCTGCCCGATTCACGCATCGCCTGCGCCGACGACTGGCGGCGATCCCCTCTCAGTTGAGCTATAACGAGCGCGTGCTCTATGTTGAGGTGTTGTTCCAGGCAGTTTCGGTCTCGGGCGCAATGGCTTTTGTGAGCGTCTTTCTAGTGCGTCTGGGGTCGCCTAACTGGCTGGTAGGTCTGCATACTTCTCTGCCTGCCCTGGTCGCCACGCTATCCGTGCTGCCGATGGGGGCCTTTGTGCAGCGGCAGCCCAACTTGGTCAAGGTGGTCAACTGGGGGCGGCTGATCTTTCGCTCGGTGATCGGAGCCTTTGCCCTGTTGCCCCTGCTACCTACGGGGATTGCGCCTTATGTGCTGGTCCTAGTTCGCAGCGCCGTTTCGGTTCCATCGGCGGCCCTCAACGTGGCCTTTACCACGCTACTGGGGCATGCGGCCCCGCCGGAGCGCCGTCCGCGGCTGTTGAGCACGCGCATGGCTATCCAGGGGTTAGCAGCGACGGCGGTTGGTTTTCTGGCGGGGCAGTGGCTCGACTGGGCACCCTATCCCCTGAATTATCAGTTGTTGTTCCTGAGCGCCTTTGTGGCCGGGGTGGGCAGCGTGCTGGTGCTGTCGCGCTTCAGAATACCCGATAGGCCCGTGCAGGCGGGACCCAGGGCGCGTGCTAGCCTGAAGGAAATGCGCGCGCTGTTTACCAGGGTGCCCGCTTTTCGCAACTTTTCTGTTGCGGCGTTCTTCTTTCGGATCACCATGTCCATGCCAATGGCTCTGTACGCTATCTACCGGGTGCGAACCCTGGGTGCGTCTGACTCTTGGATCGGGGTATTGATGACGGTGGAGCGCCTGTTGGGGGTGGTGGCCTATTTCGCACTGGCCAGGGTGCTTACCAAATCCAAATATCGCCGTTGGCTGTGGGTCACCTGTTTGGGGGCGGCCCTATACCCGCTGACGATGGCTTTTGTACGCACACCGCGCATGCTCCTGTTCCCGTCCGTGCTGATTGGCCTGTTCGGGGCGGGGATGAATATCTTTATGACCAACACGCTGTTGCAGGTTTCCCCCGAAGGGGAGCGGGCCACGTTCGTAGCGGCCAATTCGTTCCTGACGAACATCACCGCCTTTGTGGGGCCCTTGTTGGGCACGGCGCTGGCCGATGCCACCAGTATCCCCTTGGCCCTGGGGATGGCAGGTGGCCTGCGTTTCGTATCTGCGCTAGTCTTCTGGCGGCTGGGAGTGGGCAGGGAGAAGTAATCGCTCAGGACTGGCGTTCGCCTGGCTTTTGCCTGGAAAGGTTGAAACCTTGGATACCTCTCAACGAGCAGCCGATGAAGGCCCTGATGGCCCGCCGCCTACGTTGGCCACAGCCGCTTATCTTCGGTACCGCTTGCAGCGCCGACTGGCGGCGATGCGCCGCATCCCTGGCAGGGTGGCGCACAACGAGCGGGTGCTATACACCGACGTTATCTTTCAAGCCATCTCCGATTCGGGCGCGCTGGCCTTTCTCAGCGTGTTTCTGGTGCGTCTGGACACGCCCGCCTGGTTGGTGGGCCTGTTTTCCTCTTTGCCCGCCCTGGTGACGATGGTGAGCGTGTTGCCAGCGGGTTCTTTTGTGCGGCGGCAGCGCAGTCTGGTCAAGGTGGTCACTGTCACTCGACTGCTCTTTCGCTCGGTGGTTGGGGCATTCGCTCTGTTGCCACTGTTGCCGGTGCATATTGCCCCCTATGTGATGGTAGTAGCCTACAGCCTTGCCGCCATTCCCTCGTCCGCCCTTAACGTGGCCCTCACCACGTTGCTGGGTCAGGCCGCTTCGCCAGACCGCCGCCCTGGCTTGCTCAGCACGCGGATGGCTATCCACGGCATGATGGCGACGTTGGTAGGCTTGGCGGCAGGTCAGTGGTTGGACCGTGTCCCCTATCCGCTGAACTACCAGTTGTTGTTCCTGAGCGCCCTCGTGGCCGGGGTGGGCAGCATGTTGGTGCTATCCCATTTTCGCGAATCAACCACTTCTGCCACTGCTCTGCCTCCGCGGGCGCGGATTGGCCTGGGCCAGATGTGGGCCTTGATCACAGGTGTCCCGGCCTTTCGCAAGTTCGCTGTGGCGACGTTGATTTTCCGGCTCACCATGTCTATGCCCATGGCCCTCTACTCCATCTATCGGGTGCGCATGTTGGGCGCGTCGGATGCGTGGATTGGGGCGCTATTGACGGTAGAGCGCCTGCTGAGCGTGTTCGCCTATTTCGGGTTGGCCCGGCTGCTGACCAAGCCGAAATACCGGCGCTGGCTATGGGTGACCTGCATGGGCATGGCCTTGTATCCTCTGACGACGTCGCTGGCCCGCACGCCGGAAATGCTGCTGATCCCCTCGATGCTGGCCGGGTTCTTCTCAGCAGGAATGAACATCTTTATGACCGAAACGCTGTTGCAGGTCTCTCCTGAGGGGGACCGGCCCACGTTTATCGCCGCGAACTCGTTCCTGGTGAACGTTACCGCGTTCGTCGGCCCCATGCTGGGCACGGCCCTGGCGGGAGTTACCAGTGTTCCGATAGCGCTGGCGATTGCGGGTGGTCTGCGGCTCGTGTCGTCGTTGGGCTTCTGGCGGCTGGGCGTGGGCAGCGAGAAAGAGCCTGCAAGCCCGGTGACAGAAGAGGCACCGGCCCCGTAGGCGCAGCCTTGGAGGTTGTATGGGTCGCGACAACCGGACCGCGCGGCATACATGCCGACGTCGTTCTTGGCGGCAACCGGAGCATACGGCGATCTGGGCCGCCAGGGGTGGCCAATGGCGCTAACATTTCGCGGATCATGGGTAAGTACGTACTACCGATGAAAGGGCTGGGTTCCGTCACGGCTAATACTCGCCGCGCGGCATGTAGGCCGCGCCCGCACCCAGCACTCAAGTGCTGGGCTAATGGTATTAAAGTAGGCTAAAGCCTACTAAAACGTATTTAACCCGCTTCAGCGGGTTTCGCCATCACTAGCCTGGGACCTTCAGTCCCAGGTGTAGCGGGCAGTATAGCCTCTCTTCGCCAACGCTCCCTAACGGATAGGTGGGATGAAAGCCGTTTCTATCGCGGGGTTACGCCTCTTCTCCCGTGATAACCAAATGTTAGCGCCATTGGCCAGGGGTGGCGGCGCTCCATTTGTACTAAAAAGGGGCGGGGTGCTGTACATCAAGCATCCCGCCCCTGATCATTCTGCGCAGGGCAATTAGCTGCCCTGGACCCAGGCCAACACTCGATTAGCAATGGCCTCGCTGTTGAACCCCAGCTCTTGCATGAGCACCTGGTACGGGGCCGAGTGCCCATACGTGTCCTGGGTAATCAACAGGGCGTCGCAGCCCACGATGTCACCCCAGCCAAAGCCGGTAGCTGCTTCCAGCACCACCTTCTTGGCTCCGGCGGGGATCAACGCCTGCCGGAAGGCGGCCTCCTGCTGCATGAACAACTCGCGGCAGGGCATGGACACGATCCGCGCGGCATAGCCCGCCTGCTCCAGCGCGGCCTTGGCGGCGACGGCATACTGCAATTCGGAACCCGTGCCCACCAGGACGACGTCGGGGGCCTTGCCGGGGGTCTCACTCACCAGGTAAGCGCCCCGGTTGAACGCGTCAAAAGAGAATGCCTGATCGCGCGGGATGGCAGGCAGCCCCTGGCGGGTGAGGATCAATGCCGTGGGGCCGTCCTGATGGCGCAGGGCATACGCCCAAGAGGCCGCCACTTCGGGGCCATCCGCCGGGCGCATCACGACCATGCCGGGGATCAGGCGCAGCGAAGCGGTCTGCTCCACCGGCTCGTGGGTGGGGCCATCCTCGCCCACGAAAATGCTATCGTGGGTAAAGACGTACACCACCTGCACGCCCATGATGTTGGCCAGCCGGATGGGAGGACGCATATAGTCGGCGAACACCAGGAAGGTGGCCCCAAAGGGGATGAACCCACCATACAGGGCGATGCCGTTGATGATCGAACCCATGCCGTGCTCGCGCACCCCAAAGTGGAAATTGCGCCCGCCGAACGCGTTGCGACCGATTTCCGCGTACTTTTTCATCATCGTCGAGGTGGAGGGGGCCAGGTCTGCCGAGCCGCCCACGAACGTCGGTACGATATCGGCGATCTTTTGGATCACTTCCCCGCTCAGGCGGCGGGTGGCGTTTGGCTTGCCAGAAAGTGCTTGGAGCAGTTGCTCCTCCAGATCGTCGGGCAAGGTTTTGTTCAGTGCGGCCTCGCGCTCGGCTGCCAGCGCGGGGTTGGCCTTGGCCCAGGCGGCGCACTCCTCTTGCCAGGCGGCGTAGACACCCTTGAGCTCGGTCACGCGCTCGGCGAAGACCTGGCGCACCTCGGCTGGCACGAGGAAGGGCGGCTCTTGGGGCCAGCCCAGGTTGGCCTTGGTCGCGGCCACTTCTTCCGCTCCCAACGCTTCGCCGTGCGCGGAGGGGGAATCCACCTTGTTGGGGCTGCCCTGGCCGATATGCGTGCGGGCGATGATCAGCGAGGGACGCGCGGTGTCGGCCTGGGCCTCTTCGATGGCGCAAGCTGCCGAATCGCAGTCGTGACCGTCGATGTAGATCACCTGCCAGTTGTAGGCCTCGAATCGCTTGGCGCGGTCTTCGGTAAAGGCCAACTCGGTCGAGCCTTCGATGCTGATGCGGTTGTCATCGTAGAAGTAGATGATGTTGCCCAGGCCCAGATGCCCGGCCAGGGAAGCGGCTTCTGCCGTCACGCCTTCCATCAGGTCGCCATCGCTGACGATGCCATAGATGTAATGATCCACGATCTGGTGCTCGGCGGTGTTATATCGCTCGGCGGCCATCTTGGCGGCAATCGCCATGCCGACGCCGTTGGCAAAGCCCTGGCCCAGCGGGCCGGTGGTGGTTTCGACGCCCGGCGTCATGCCGTATTCGGGGTGGCCCGGCGTCCGGCTGCCGAACTGGCGAAAGCGCTGCAACTCTTCCAGAGGCAGGTCATAGCCCGACAGGTGCAGCAGGGAATATAGCAGCATCGAGCCGTGGCCCGCCGAGAGGATGAACCGGTCGCGGTTCGTCCAGGTGGGGTCCTGCGGGTTAAAGCGCAGGTAGCGGCTCCAAAGGGTAAAGGCGTAATCGGCGGCGCCCATCGGCAGGCCAGGGTGACCGGAATTGGCTTGTTCCACGGCATCCACGGCCAGCATTTTGATGGTGTTCACCGCCAGGCGCGTCAATTCGGGGCTGATCGGTTTCGGCATTTTCGAGACTCCTGTGAAATAATCGTGCGGAGGGGCATAACCCCGCGTTCAGAGGGATAGCATTGTTCGTTATTGTACCCATAAGCCACGGGGGAGGCAAACGCAGCTCCAATCTCGATTGACAACGCTGGCTTGCGAGCCTATCATGTGCACCGAACTCGCCGGGCTGTGGTAGGGCCAGGCTGTTTCGTAGCAACCCAATCCCTCGACGCCGGGTCTGGCGTCAATCGGCAGATTCATCGAAGGAGGCAACGTTCTCACATGAACAAGGCACGTATTGGTATCATCGGTGTGGGTTGGTGGGGAACCGTGGGCCATCTGGCCCCGCTGTCTGAAGATCCCCAAACAGAGTTGGTGGCCGTGTTTAGCCGTACAGAGGAAAAGGCCAAGGAGCGGGCCGAGCAGTATGGCGTACCTCGTTATTATACCGATTATCGCCGGATGATTGACGAGTGTGATCTGGATGGCGTCGTTATTGCTACTACGCCCAACATGCACTATGAGCAGGCGTTGTACGCTCTGGAGCATGGCCTGCACGTGCTGATGGAAAAGCCCTTTGTGCTAAAGGCCGAGCATGCCGAGCACTTGCAGCAGGTCGCCCAGGAAAAGGGCCTGAAATTGTCGGTGTGCCATCCCATGATCTACCCCTCCTGGATGGCGGAAATGCGGCAGGCCATCCAAAGTGGGGCGCTGGGCAACATCCTCACGGTCTCGACCATTTTCTCTCAGCGCACGATCGAACTGTATCGTGGCGAGCAGCTAGTGCACCGCCGCTCGACAGATCAACCGAGGCCCAATGTCGCCTCGTATTCCGATCCCTCCATCGTGGGCGGCGGTGAGGGGCACACCCAGACCACGCATCCCGTGGGGATTATGCTCTGGTTGACCGGTTTGCAGCCGACCAGCGTGTTCGCCTATATGAACAACCTGGACCTGCCGCTGGATGTGGTGAACGGCATCCTGGTACGGTTCGATGGTGGGGCGCTGGGAACGGTCACCACCAGTGGGCTGATTCCGCCGCGCGGCTTTGTGTACCAGATTACCGTTATCGGCGATGAAGGTACCATCACGATGGATGCCGCTACCAGGTCGGTGTTTATCCGTGGCAAGGGCGACGAGGAGCCCCGCAAAATCGAACTGACCTACGAGCGGCACACGCTCGGCCAGGTTCCTCAGAATTTCGTGCGCGCTATCCTGGGTGAAGAGGAGCAGTATGTCAGCACGGACATTGCCATCAACGAGGTGCGGATTATCGACGGCGCCTATCGTTCGGCGGCCACCGGTCAGGAGATTGCCCTGAATCCCAAGACCGGGGAATAGGAGGAGATCGCATGACCATTGCACTCGGTTGTCATAAATGGAGCTTTAGCCGCGTCGGCACGTTACAGGCCGCGCAGATCATCCGCGCGCTGGGCTTTGAGCGGATGGACCTGGGCAATGCGCCCGACCTGCATCCGGTAGAGGCGGGCCAGGACATCGACGCCACCGTGGCCTATCTGAACGACATCAAGGCCAAGACGGGTGTGCGGTTCATCGACATCTTTCCCCAGCTTCCCACGCTGCCCAACCATCCCGACCCGGACGTACGAAAAAAGTCGCGGGAGGGCCTGGCGGCCTGGTTCGAAATCTCGGCCCGCGTGGGCCTGGAAGGGGTCACGCTGACGCCGGGGCGGTACTGGCCCGGCCACACCGCCGACGAGGATTTCGCGCGCGCGGCGGAGGAAATGCGTTGGGCGGTGGGAGAGGGGCAAAAGCGCGGACTGTACACGCGCATCGAGCCGCACGTCAGCAGCGTGACCTGGACCCCTTTCCTGGCGGTGCAAATGGCGCAGGAAGCGCCGGGGCTGACGCTGACCATCGACCATTCGCATTTCATCTTCCATGATATCCCGTACGAGCATATCGCCTTGATGCACCCGTATGGCACGCACTGGCACGCCCGCCAGGCCAAGCCGGGGAATATCTGCTGCGCCACCGACCAGGGCAAGATCGACTTTCAGCGGATCGTGCAGGAGTTGCAAGCTGCGGGTTACCAGGGCACGATATGTCTGGAGTTCACCCCCGGCCTGTGGATGACCGGCGGATATGTGGACTGTGTCAGCGAGACGGTGGCCCTGACCCACCAGTTGCAGGAGTACCTGGCCGGTTCCTGACGCCGGATTTGCCCACGGAACACGCGGCCTGTAGCCGCGGCATGCTGCCGCGCCAGTCGTCCAAGTTTGAACGCGCCAGGATGGCGCGGCTACAGTTATTTCATGTATTTTTTGTTTCGCCTTCCGTGTTTTCTGTGTATTCTGTGGTCAACCTTGCGCTCCGAGTATAGCCTGCGCGGCACGATGCCGCGGCTACAGGCCAATTCTATCGTTCGTGGAGGTATCCCCATGTCCTCAGATCGCCTGCAAATTCTGCCCGATGGCAGTATCACTTCGGTGCCCGGCTTTGAGGCCGCGGGCGTGGTGGCCGGGCTCAAGCCGAATGGCCAGTTGGACCTGGCCCTGGTCTTTTCCCAATACCCTTGTGTCGGCGCGGGGGTGTTCACCACCAACGCTTTCAAGGCGGCCCCTGTGCTGTACGACCAGCGTATCTTGCAGCGCAATCCCGCCGGGCTGCGGGGCGTGGTGATCAACACCGGGCGCGCCAACGCCTGCACCGGCGAGCAGGGGATGCGCGATGCCGAGGCCACCGCTGCCGCCGCCGCTGCCGCGCTGGGGGTCGCTGCCGACGATATCGCAGTCATGTCCACTGGCGTGATCGGCCAGCCCTTGCCCATGCACAAAATCTTGCCGGGCGTGCAGCAGGCTGCCCGCGTGAAAAGCGCTGCCGTCGAGGCGGGGCACGCTGCGTCGCGGGCCATCATGACTACTGACACTCGCCCCAAAGTCGCCGCCGTCCGCATGACCGGCGAGACCGGCGCGTTTACGGTGGCCGGGATGGTCAAGGGGTCCGGCATGATCTGCCCCAACATGGCGACCATGCTCAGCCTGATCGTCACCGATGCCCGCCTGACCCCCGAATTGGCCCAGGCCGCCTTGCGCGAGGCGGTGGAGGTCAGCTACAACCGCATTACCGTGGATGGCGACATGAGCACCAACGACACCGTGATGCTGCTGGCGAACGGCGCGGCGGAGATGCAGCCCATCACGTCGCGGGAGTCGGCGGATTACCGGCATTTCGTCTACGCGCTGACCCAGGTGGCGACGGCGCTGGCGCAGGCCGTGGTGCGCGACGGCGAGGGGGCGACCCGCTTTGTCGAGATTACTGTGAGCGAGGCCAGAAACAATGCCGAGGCCCGGCAGGTGGCTATGTCCGTCGCCAACTCGGCGCTGGTCAAGACGGCCATCTACGGCCAGGACGCCAATTGGGGCCGGATTGTTTGCGCGGTGGGGTATAGTGGCGTGGAACTGGACCCGGCGCGGGTGGGGGTCTGGCTGGGGGACCTGGAGCTGGTGCGGGCGGGCGCGCCCTATGCCATCAACGAGGAGCGGGCCAGCGCCATCCTGGCGCAGACGGACATCCCCATTCGCATTACCCTGGGCCAGGGCGACGCCGAGGCCATCGTCTGGACGTGCGATTTCTCCCACAAGTACGTGGACATCAACGCGCACTATCGGACGTAGGTGGGAAGGCGTGCGGAGATTTGCAGTGAAGAGGGTACAAGCATTGCCTTCAACTTGGTCAAGTTACGCTCTGCTGCAATCAAGGGACCAGACTCGGAGCTTGTTTGGTCCACCGCATTCCATCGCTGGGGAGCAACGCAATGCGTGAGCGCTATATTCTCGTCGACAATCTGACCCTCTGGACCATCGAGCAGGGCGCGGGCTATCCTGTCATCCTGTGCAATGGCGGCGCTGGCTGTTGCGACTACTTGCAGCCGATTGCCGAGATGATAGAGGATATGGCCTGGGTCATCCGCTTTGAGCAACGGGGTTGTGGCCGCTCACAGATTGCGCCCCACTACAGCGTAGAGACCAGCCTCGACGATCTCGAAGCCGTGCGGAAGGCTTATGGCCTAGACCGTTGCATTGTCGGGGGGCACTCTTGGGGGGCAGACCTCGCCCTGATCTATGCCCTGACGTACCCTGAACGGGTGGCCGGGCTGCTCTGCCTGGCAGGCGGCAGAATGCACAATGATCGGGAGTGGAGCGCCGAATACCACCGAAGGCGGGCGGAGGAAGGGGAGCAGTTACCCGAATTCGCCTACCCTTTCAATCAGCAAGTGAATGAACAGGTCAATCGGTCGTGGAAGAGCTACATTCAGCGACCGATGCTGTTTCGGGACATCTCGCAATTGGACTGTCCGACCCTGTTTGTGTATGGTAGTCGAGATATTCGACCAGGCTGGCCTGTGCAGCAGATTGCCGCGCTGCTGCCAAATGCCCGCTTTACCCAGCTAGAGGGTGCGGCGCATTTTCTCTGGTTGACCCATCACCCGGAATTGAAACGGGTCGTGCGACCATTTATCGCCGAGATAACCCACTGAACGCTAGCGTAACGAGCGGCCAGGAACCAATTGTGCGGGCGGCCAGGGATTTCCGCGCCGGGCGGGGTGAGATGGGGGATGAATAACGGTTGCTTTAGTCACCAAAACGTCAGAAGTCGACGACCGGTAGCGTTCTTGTGGTTGCCGTCTGTTGCAGAAGCTACCAGGGAAGGACAATGGTCATGTCTGACAGTTCCAACCTTCAGGAGATTATCGCTTCGTTTGAGAGCGAAAAGTTCGAAGAGCAACAGGCGGCTGCCTCTCGCCTGCGCGAGATGGGGAAACGAGGGCTGTCCCTGGAGGATGGGCTGACTGCCTTGCGGGCGGCTGCCCGTGAGTACCCGCCACGCAGATTCAGTGTTTTGGATAGCTCTGAGGACCTTATCAGGGCGGCGACAGCGCACCCAAGGCCAGAGTACATACCGGTGATCGTCGAACTCTATCCTACCTACGGCGAGAGGGCTAAAGTAGAAGTGATGTGTGCATTGGCCCGGATGGAGGAGCGCGAGGCAGCAGAGGCCTGGATGTCCATCATCCGGTCTTATGCGCGGGAGGGTGGCGTGCCACTGCTGAGAGTCTGGACGCTACAACCGAACCCGCATCATGCAGACGTTTTCTTTCCCGAGCTTTTGGGCTATGCCGACATTCAAGCACTTTCATATGACATATACTCGTTTTGCTTGACGTATCTCCAGCATGGCCTTCTTGCGACAGAGCAACTGGTATCCTACGCAGGACAAGTGTTGGATGATTACCATGCTTGCGAGAATGCACTCCGACCCTCGCAACAGGCTGAGGGGGTGGCCTGGATGTGGGATGAGGAATACCATCAGTGGCGGGAAAAGGGCGCACTTCTCCTGAATCTGATGGGGTTCTTTCCGACCCCAGGGGTGAAGCAGTCATTACGGGAGGCACTAACCTACACAGACCCAAAGCCGAGGGGTTTTGCGGTCGTGTCTCTCTTGCGGCTGGGGGAGCAAGTAGATGCGGCGCACACATCGAGTGTCGCACAATCTGCCGAAATGCGGAACTGCTTCTACGACGAACTGCAGAGGCTTGATCATCTGGCTCTCTTTCCATCAGAGTACAGGACGCAGGAGGCTTTTGCCGAGTCTGACATGGTCAACTGGTTGACGTATCCTGCCGAACTTGGCCGAGTCCCAGATGCAATAGAACTGATCAAGATGGTGACGATAGACACAGAAACCGACGACGGCTTGCTCGACTACTTTGTCTTCCGATTTCGTGTAGATGAACCCCATTGGGCCGCTAAAGAGGGGTGGATGGCGGGCGTATCTGGCCCCTTCTTGCGCAAGGACGCGCCCTCGACCGTCTCGTACGGCCATACCTTTAGCTCCTTTGAGCCTTGGGACAGCATGACACCCGAGGAGCGTGTTGGGGACGCTGAGGATGTCGTGGATAGTTGGCAGAGGTATCACAGACGCCGGTGAACTGGTCACGGTTCTGCAAAGCGTGGTCAACAGGGGCGTTATCAAGATTGACTGAAAAGGAGCTAGCAGATGGAGCACGGTGAAGTATTGGCAAGGCTCAAGAAACGTGCCTTGGACTTTCATCACGTGGCAAGTCGGGAGCAGGTATACCATACTGCGCTTTCAGAGGCAGAGTTCCTTGAGCGTACAAATGATACCATCCAGGGAGCAGCACAGAATATAACCGACGATTTGGTAGACGCTTGGTTGGAAGCATTTGGGTTGCCGGGATCGCTGCTGTACGATCTGTCCGACGTGATGTACATGACGACCTGGGATACGGAAGACGGCGCAGAGAGCCTCTTCGAGCAACTGGTGGAGCTGTTCGCTCAGACGCCTTTCCATTTCACGTGGCGTTTTGATTCGTCACAGGCAGCGCTGCATTTTGCAGTTGACTCCCTCACGTGGTCGATTGCTTGCTCAAGTTTGGAAGAAGAGGATCTATGGCTTGATCCCCTATCCTACTCCCAGCTCCACCCGCGGTTATTCGCTTATTTGGAGAGTCGGGGATGGGTGCTGGATGATGTCACCACGGGTGACCAAGTGGCGTTATTCGTATTGATGCCCAAGTCAGCGGTGGCTTCCATGAAAAACTACCTTATCTCGCACCTGGACCCTCGCGCTGAATGGTTCTATGAGGGAATTCCTGAATCGGAGAAATCGCCCGATGTCTGGTCGCTCTGAACCGATGGACCACAACGACGCACAGGAGCGGATGCTCTCCCTACTTGCCCAGGAGCGGTTGACTCTCGACGAATTGCAGGCTTTTCATCGGGCGCTCGACCAGGAAAAGGGCTTTGATACGGACATCCTCCGCAACGTGGCCTATCTGGTCGGGGAGTTGGGGGAGGTTGTGGGCGCTATCCAGGCGATGAAAGAGGCTCAGGGAGATACGGCTGTTATTGCCGCAGCGCAAGAGGAATTGGGCGCGGAACTGGCCGACTGTCTGGCCTATGTGCTCAAGCTGGCGAACTGTGCTGGGGTCGATCTCCAGCAGGCGTACGTGAAAAAGATGCGGCGCAATGTCCATCGCGTGTGGCATAGGCCGTCGCTGTAGGGGCGTTACCCCTGGTGCAGCATGCACAAGGCAATTGACCTTCTTGACAAGCTGGGTCGTGTTATCCATACTGCATATAGCTACCGTTTCCCCGTAACAGCTCCCAAATGAACAGTTTGGGCGTGTGGCTCGATCTTGGCGAAATCGATGAACGGCGAATCGCTGGGAGCCTAGCACTGAGCCTTTATTGTGTGTTTGTTCCAAGAGATAGGAGTAGATAGCATGCCAAGGCAACTGACAGCAATTATCCAACGCGAAGGGGATGGCTATGTGTCATTCTGCCCGGAGCTAGATATTGCCAGTCAGGGGGATAACATCGAGCAAGCGCGCGAGAATCTGCGGGAGGCGCTGGAGCTGTTCTTCGAAACCGCTTCGCCAGAGGAAATCCAATCTCGCTGGCACGACGAGATATACATAACCAGACTGGAGATTCTCGTTGGGTAAGCTGCTTGTCCTCTCCGGGAAACAAGTCTGTTCCATTCTTGAGCGGCACGGGTTTGTGGAGGTGCGTCAGCGCGGCAGTCATATTGTGATGCAAAAGCGACTTGCCGACACAACGGTTACTGTGCTGGTCCCAAACCACGCCGAACTCCGCATTGGCACACTTCAATCCATCATTCGGCAGTCTGGCTTGCCCAGGAGTGAGTTCGAGGCGCGTTAGGTTTGGATAGCCACCCCGTAGCGGCCCGCTATCCCCGCCCCAGCGCCCGCATGGCTAGTTCCGCGTATACCTGGGCGGCGGCCTCGATATCCCTCAGCCTGATCTGATCGTTCACCGTGTGGGCGTAGCGTTCCTCGCCGGGGCCAAAGCCGATAGTGGGGATGCCCGCCACCCCTGCTGTGTAGACGCCGTCTGTAGCGAAATCCCACTTGCCCACATGGGGCACGAAATTCAGCGCCTCTTCGATCACCCGCGAGGTCAGCAGGAGGAAGGGGTCATCTTCGGAAGTGACCCAGTAGGGGAAATGCTGGCGGGAGGATACCTCATAGCCGGTATAGCTGACCGCCTGGTATTCCGGCACCTCGATGGTGGCCTGCATCCCTTCCCGGCTGATCACGCGGCGGATTTCGGCCAGCGCCTTGACTTCCGTCTCGCCCACCGTTAGGCGGCGGTCGATGTACAGGGTGCAGTTGTCGGGGACCACGTTACGGCTGCCTGCCAGGCTGCTGATCTCGGTAACGGCGATGCTCCCTTTGCCGAGGAAAGAATCGTGGTTCAGTTGAGGGGCCAACAATTCCAGGCCGACGATGGCCCGCGCGGCGGCATAGATGGCGTTGACTCCCCGTTCCGGCGTGGAAGCGTGGCACGAGCGCCCGTTAATGGTCACGCGAAACTCGATGCGCCCCCGGTGGCCGCGCGATAGCTGCAAGTCGGTGGCCTCACCGATTACCACCATATCCGGGCGGATGCCATCCTGCTCGATCACGTGCCCGATGGCGACCCCCTCGCAGGGTTCCTCCTGCACCACACCGACCAGGTACAGGTCGCCCTGAAGCTGGACCCCGCTATCCACCAGCGCCTTGCCCGCGTAAACCATTGCGGCCAGTGCGCCCTTCATATCCGACGCGCCGCGCCCGAACAGTACACCCTGGTCGATCAGGCCTGCGTAGGGGTCTATCTCCCAGGCGGCCCGATCGCCCACGTCCACGGTGTCCATGTGCCCATTATAGAGTAGCTTTTTGCCGCGCCCCGGCCCGATGCGCCCGATGACGTTCCCCATCTGATCGGTGAACACCTCGTCGAACCCCACCTGGCGCATTTCGGCTGCCAGGAGAGCGGCTACTTCCCCCTCTTGGGTGGACGGACTGGGGGTGCGAACGAGTAGCTGCGCAAAGGCGGAGAGGGCGTCGCGGTCGATGAGTTTCGAGATTACAGCCATACCTTGCTTATCCTTTGTACCCGATTCTGGCGGGATGCTTCATCCTATCAGGACCCCGATTAGTATGCACCAGAACCCAACAGGACAGTTGGAATCGTCTTGACCAGTATACGCAAATCCAGGAATGGTGACCAATTTTCGATGTAGTATATGTCTAGTAGCACCATTTCATCAAAGGTCAGGTCGCTGCGCCCGCTGACCTGCCACAGCCCCGTAATCCCTGGCGATACTTCCAGGCGGCGCAGGTGCCACGGCTCGTACTCCAGCACCTCCGAGGGGAGCGGAGGGCGTGGGCCGATCAGGCTCATCTGCCCCTGGAGCACGTTCCACAGTTGGGGCAACTCGTCCAGGCTGATACGCCGCAAAAAGCGCCCCACTCGCGTGCGGCGGGGGTCGTTGCGCATCTTGAACAGCGGGCCGCTGGCCTCGTTCATGGATGCCAGCGCGGCCACCTGGGTCTCGGCATTGACGCACATGGAGCGGAACTTGAAGCAATGAAACCTGACCCCATCCCTGCCCACGCGCAGTTGTTTAAAGATCACCGGCCCGGGCGAGTCCAGCTTGATGGCGATGGCGATCAGCGCGAGAGCTGGCGACAGCAGGAGCAGCGCGATGGCCGAAATGAGCACATCTATCCCCCGTTTCATCACCACCTGCCAGTCGCGCAGCGCAGGCTCGCGGATGCCCAGCAGCGGGATGCCGTGGACGTTCTCCATGACGACTTTGCTCAACGTCATTTGAAACAGGTCGGGCACAATCCGCACGTGGATGTGGTCTTGCTGGCATTGGTCCATGATGCTCAAGATTTTGCGGTGCGAGATCCAGGGTAGGGTGATAATCACCTCGTCGATATTATGGGTGGAGATCAGTTCCGGCAGCTTGTCCGTTGTTCCCAGGGCGGGGTAACGGCCAATGTCCGTCTGGGCTTTTTGCGGGTCATCGTCCACAAAGCCGATGATCTTGTACCCCAGCTCGGGGCAGGCCACGACGATGCGCATGATCGAGCGGGCAATCTCGCCCGCGCCGACGATCAGCAGGCGGTCTACGCCCAGCCCGCGCCTGCGTCGCACGGCGATGATGCGGCGCTCAATGGCCCGCGACGCGCCGAGCAACAGGACGATGATGGTCCCCGTGTAGCCAAAGATCAGGCGGGAGTAATACTCTGACGTGGACAGGAACACGACAAAGATCATGGCGGCCACGCCGACCAGCGTGCCGCGCAGCACGATGTAGAACTCGTCGAACCACAGCCGTCCGCGCTCGTCTCGGTAAGCCCCTTCCAGCCAATAGACCAGCAGCAGAATGCCCGTCAGGCTCAGGGCGCTGGGGATATACACAGTGGGGCGCACATAGAAGGTCGGTTCCACGGGTAGGAACCATTGTAGGTCGTATCGAATCCAATACGCGATCCCAAAGGACAGGAGCACCAGCAGGGCATCCGAAATAGGCCGCAAATAGGTCCAGGGATCCCGATTATGTCTGGAAGTCATCGCGATTTATCTCCCAGAATCCTGTGATAGAGTTGGGATGTTTGTAGGGCAGTGGATCTCCAGGAATATTGTCCGGCTCGCGCCAGGCCCGCTGCTCGCAGGGCCTGACGGCGCGCGGGGTCATCCAGCAGCGCCTGGATGGCGTCTGCCAGGGCGTCGATATCTTGAGGGGGCACAGTCAGCCCCGCCTCGCCCACCACTTCGGGTAGGGAGGACACATTGGACACGATCACCGGCGTCCCGCAGGCCATCGCCTCCAGGGGCGGCAGGCCAAACCCCTCGTACAGGGAGGGGTAGACGAACAGGTCCGCGGCGTTGTACCAGATGGGCAGCTCTGCGTCGGGGATATATCCCGGAAAAATCACCGCATCGCGCAGGCCCAACTGTTCCACGCGGGCATAAATCTCCTCATAGTACCACCCTTTGCCCCCGGCGATGACCAGCCGATGGGCGAAACCGGGGCGCTGGCGCAGCAAGGCGTACGCCTCGATCACTGCCAGGACGTTCTTGCGCGGTTCCAGAGTTCCCAGGTAGAGCAGCATCCGCTCGGGCAGCTCGTAACGTTGCCGCAGCGTGCGCACCGGCTCCGGGTCCAGGAGGGGGCGCATTTCCTCGCCCACGCCCGCCGGGATGGTCAGCACCTTGTCCGTGGACACGCCCAGGATGCGCAGGATGTCGGTGCGGGTGCTCTCCGAGTCGGCGATGATCTGCGTGGAGCGCCGGACGGTCTGGCGGGTCAACTGCTGGAGGTACACCCGATTAGAGCGGCGAAACATCTCCGGGAACAGGTAAAAGGTGAGGTCGTGAATGGTGACGACGAGCGGGCAGGGGGGCACAAGCGGCCCCACATAGACCGGCGCGTGCAAGAGTTGGAGCTTTTCTCGGTGGCCTGCCCAGGGCTGGGCCAACTGCTCCCAGGCAATGCGCGCCAGGGGATTTTCCGTCCGCCAGCGGGAGGGGCGTTGGGTCCATCCCGGAAACGGATGGTGGCCCGGCCCCAGGAAGGCGACATAATCAAGCTGCTCATCCACCTGCGGCAGGTAACGCAGCAGGTTATGGATGTAGCGGCTGACGCCTGCGCTGCGATAGCTTGCATCTAGCGACAGGAGATGGGCATTCAGTCCGACACGCGGTCTATTTCTATCCACTTGAGTATTGGGCGCAAGGTTCATCACCAATCAATCCCAGAAAGTGACTGTTGTGGAGCAATGATGGCTATCAACTTGGCGAACCAGCGACAATGGCCCGGTAAAAGGCCACCGTCTCGGCGGCGATGTGGGCCTGGGTGTAGTGGGCCAATACATGGGCGCGCGCTCGCTGTCCCACGGTGTGGCGGGCCGCTTCTTCCCCGCGTACCTTATCCAGCAGTGCGCGCAGCGCCGTCGCATCCCCTTCCGGGAATACCCACCCGCCGTCGCCGATCACGTGGGGAATCTCCCCGGAATCCGAGCCGATGACCGGCACGCCGCAAGACATGGCCTCGATCAACACCCGCCCGAACTGTTCTTTCCAGTTGGAACGGGTGAGGGAGGGCAGTACGACGACGTCCATCGTCGCCAGGCGGTCCGGCATCTCGGAGGAGGCGACCCGATCATGGAATGTCACCCGGTCAGCCAGGCCCAACGATTGCGCGCGGGCCTGCAACGGGGCGAGCATGGGGCCAGCCCCGTACAGCTCCAGCCTCCAGTCCCCCGCCAGTCCGACCACCGCATCCAGCAGCACGTCCAGCCCCTTTTCGGGCACCAGCCGCCCGGCGAATCCGATGGTGAAGGGGCGAGTGCCAACCTGTCGCCCGCCATCCTGGCGCTCGGCCCGGTCGGGAGGCCGCATGGCGAACAGGCCGGGGTCAACGCCGAATTGCGGGATAATCTCGACCGGGCCGCGATACCCCTTTTCCCGAAGCACCTGGACGGCGCTGTGGTTGCCCGCGATGGCCCCATCGGTGTGACGATAGATATACCCTTCCATGTCGCGGAAAGGGGAGGGGTAGCGGCGCAACAGGTTCTGCCAGGTGAAGAACAGCGTCTTGGCCCCGGCGCGCCGGGCGGCCCGCAGCGCCAGATAGGTCGCCAGGTTATACGGCTCCTCGTCGATGTGGCAGAGATCGGGTCGGGAGCGGCGCAGGATAGAGGCCAGCGTGGGGTAGAAATGGGCGTGGAACGAGCCGTTGAATAACATAGGGGCCACGATCAACTCGTAGCCCTGCGTATGCGCCCGCTCCAACTCTAGTTTGCGCCCATTTTCTTGCCAGTATGGGGGCACCACGACTGTCAAGGTGATGTCCTGATATGCGGCGATCTCCTCCAGCTTGCGCTGATAGGCACCCACAATACAGGCTTTGGATATCATGGTAACGCGCAATTTGTATCCCCAACGTTCGCTCAACCGACTATCACCACCCTACCAGCCCTATTCTAATCACACGTACGTCTTCTGTAAAACGGGCATAACCCTATGGAGGTAACCAGGATCTGCGTATAGCTGGACCGCTCGGACCCTGTGGGGCCGCGGCATCCTTGTCGGCTGAGCGCCGACAGAATGTTGGTTTGTCAGCCATTACTGCGTTTTACCCCTTCACAAGGGCTATCCAGTGCGGTATAATAGAGATGCAGGGGGCTGGTCGGTATCAGGCCGACACCCCGCAATGGAGGCCAAGTCATGTCCGTCGGGTATGTGTACAGCCCGCTCTATCTTCAGCATGATATGGGGGACCATCCGGAAAACCCGACCCGGCTGGAGCATATCATGCAGCATCTGACAGATACGGGGCTGTTAGCGCAGTTGGTGGCCGTGCCCGCCCACGAGGCCACGCTGCGGGACATCGGGCGCGTGCATGCACCCATCCTGATCAGCCAGGCGCGCCAACTGGCCGAGCGAGGCGGGGGGGCGCTCGGCGCGGATACCCGGGTGAGCGTTGGCTCTTACGAGGCGGCGCTGTACGCTGCCGGGGGCATGATCGCTGCCACACAAGCTGTGCTGGATGGAGTTGTGGAGAGCGCCTTTGCCCTGGTGCGCCCGCCAGGCCATCACGCGATGCGCCAGCGGGCGATGGGGTTCTGCCTGTTCAACAATGTGGCGATTGCCGCCCGGTGGGCATTGGCTTCGGAATCCGTCGAGCGGGTAGCTATCATCGATTTCGATGTGCATCACGGCAACGGGACGGCGGAAACCTTTGAGGCGGACCCGCGCGTGTTGTACGTGTCCCTGCATCAGTATCCCTACTATCCGTTCACCGGCGACTGGCGGGAAAAGGGGCGGGGGGCTGGTGAGGGCACCTGTCTGAATATCCCTCTCCCTGGGAACACCGGCGATGCGGGTTACAGACAGGCGTTCGAGCGCCTGGTATTGCCCAAGGTACGCCGCTTTTGCCCGGATTTGATTCTGGTCTCGGCCGGATATGACGCGCATTGGAGCGACCCGTTGGCCTGGATGCTGCTCTCCATTGACGGGTTCTCTTTTATCGCGCAGACACTAGTGGCGCTGGCGCGCGAGCTGTGCCAGGGGCGACTGGCGGTGGGACTGGAAGGCGGCTATAATCTGGATGGGTTAGCGCATGGCGTGGCTGCTACGCTCTCGGCCATGCTCGACCAACCCTATGAAGATGTGTTAGGTCTTGCCAGTGAGCCGGAACGCGCCGTGGATGACTTGATCCGCTCCATTGCGCGGTGGCACGACCTGGAGTAAGAACCGATCTGGCAAGACGGCGGCCAACGTGCAGCGTTTTTACTGATGACACTCGTGGATAAAGCGAGTTCGACGTTCTCACCACTGGATCAACAGGCGTGGCCGTGTGGAGGAGGACATCGAAAGTGATCTGGCGAGTGGTTCCATGTTGTATATTGCTGGTAGTGCTCTGCGCTTGTAGCGATTCTCAACCGGCGCTGTCTTTGTCGCAGGTTGCCCCGAGGCCCACACTCTTGCCGACAGCGTCCTGTACGCCCACTGTTTCGTCTGCCTTGCGCCCGCCAGCTATGGATAGGGATCCCATCGAGGAGAAGGGTGGCCTTGCTGATCAGTTCCCGGCCTGCGATCAGGAGGGGAATGGTCCGTGGCGACAGCCAGCCGGGCAAGCTCTGGAGAGCACCCCGGCCAAGGGGATTTTGTTGCCGCTCTATCTGGCGTATGGGGCGTTCGTCCCGTGGGCGCTGCCCCCGGCTGATTTGCTCATCACCCGCCCGACTGCGCTGCCAGAGAGCAGGCGCATCGTGATTGAGGAAATTGGGCTGTCCCTGGAGGTACCCTGGAGTTGGCATCGGCGCGACCCGGAATGGGCGTGGGCGCCCCCCGATCCGGATGGGACCTCTATCGGTATTCGCTGGAGCGACCTGGGGGATGGGTGGCATCCTGAGGCCATGTTCCCTCCCATGTCCGATGTGGTGGTCGAAGGGGCGCTGGACCTGGGTTGGGCGCAGGCGGTGGTGTATGCCGTTCGGGTGCCGGTGCCCGTGGCCCAGAGCTATATGACCGTGGCGCATGAGAGACATGCTGTCGTGTTGCGACCACGGGAGGGGCGCGCCTATGATCTGTATGCCAGCGCGCCAGGGATGGAGCAACTGGCGGACCTGGAAGTATATTATCGCTATATGCTCGCTTCGGTGCGCTGAGGTCCGCGTGCCGAGGGGGAATTGATAACCCTATCTCTGTGATTGGGCGCCATGTCGGCGGAAACCTACGTGTAACATGCAGGAGGTAAGCTATGGGGATTCACGGTCCACCCGCAGCAGGGCGGGTCAATATCAACACCGCCTCGGTCGAAATGTTGCGAGATGAGGTCAAAGGGATCGGACAGGTGCTTGCCGAGCGCATTGTCGCCTACCGGGAGGCCAACGGGCCTTTTAGAAGTTTCTCTGAGCTGGAGCGCGTGCAAGGGATTGGTTCCGCTATGCTGAGCCGGTTGGCCGACCAGTTGACGGTAGGGGAGCACGTGGGAGACGTCGATCTGGCAGGTAGCGGGACTGCCGGGACGACCATTCCCATCGCAGAGCAGATGCCCCACCTACCGGCAGGGGCCGGGGAGCCGATTGTAGTGGCACACGTTGAGAGGCCCTCTACCGGGCCAGAGGAGGATAAGGATATGGTAGACGCAGAAGATGTCCGACCTTTACCCGAAGAGGACGACCAGGTTCCACAGGCAGAAGAGGCTGCCGAGAGCGCAGACGAGCAGTTGACCCCCGTAGAGGAGGAAGAGTTGCCCGGCGGCGAGTTGGAGGCGGATACCGCGCCTGAGGAGGAGCAGCTTGAGGGGGTGGCCGAGGACGAGCCATCCGAGGCAGAGGCCGAGCTTGAGCCTGTGGAAGTAGAGGCAGAGGTTCCGGCGCTGGTTGCAGAGACAGAGCTGCTGCCGGTGGAAAATGATGCGTGGCCTGAAGAGGAACTGCCGTGCTCCGAAGAAGAGGAGCCCCTGCTTGCGGAGGAAGCAGCCCTTGCTGAGGAAGCGGAGCCAATGCTGGTCGAAGACGGCGGAACGCCCGTAGCGCCGGAAGGCGAAATGGCTTTTGTCGTCGCGGAAGAGGAGCCGGAGGAAGCGCCTGCGCTGGAAGAAGCCCCTCCTTTGGCTGAGGAGGAACCCTTTGTCGTGCAGGAGGCCGAACCGGTCCTGGCTACTGCTGCGGTGGGAGCTGCTGCGGCGGAGGCTGCCGAGCCAAAAGCGGACGCGTACACGCCAAGGGAGACAAGAGCGACAGCTCCTGTCGTCACGGAGACTGTCAGGGCTTCCCGCGGTAGTTTCTGGCATGACCTGGGTCTGGTCGTGTTAGGGGGCGTCCTGGGTCTCGTGCTGACTTTGGCGGTGTTTGCGCTTTTGTCGGGTACGGTGGACTATGCTACCCGGCGCGAGTTTGACGCGTTGAGCCGCAACGCTGACATCATCCAGTCCAACTTCCAGGTGGCCTGGGATAGGGTGAGCAATCTGGAGCAGCGCGCCGATACGATGCAGAACGAGCTCGTGCCGCTGGCTCCGCTGCCTGGCCGGATGGATCTGCTGGAGCGCTCGGTGGAACAGGCCCAGGGTACGTTGGATGCGGTCGAATCCGACGTGCAGGCCCTGACCACGCAAACAGAAGCCCTCCAGAGTAGCATGGCCGCCATGGAGCAGCAAGTGAGCGTGCTGACGGAGGATGTGGTGGCGATGCGTGCGTCGCTCGACGAGATGCAGAGCGCCTTTGATGCTGTGCAGGAGCGCGTCGTCAAGTTTGACGCCTTCTTTGCCGCTCTGCGCGACCTGCTGGTGGACCTTAACCCTGCAGAGGGCGAGGCAGCGCCAGAGGCTGAAGCAGAGGCAGCCGCAACGGAGGAAGCCCAGCCTGAGGAGACTCCAGCTCCCACCGCGACCCCGGCGGGCTAGGCCACTTACAACGAACGGGAGGCTGTTCAAGCAGCCTCCCGTTTCCTATGCGACCTCGACGGACGCGCCGATCCCGGCGGACGCGACCTGGGCGGCGCTGCCTTCTCGCACGGCGATCTCTAAATGGCCGTGACTGCCGATCAAGGCCAGCAAGTCGCCTGGCTCGACGGCGGCATAGGTCGTGGCAATCCCCTGGATGCGCGCCTGACCGACGGTTATCCGGCTTGCCTGCCGGTGGGCGAGCATTTGGGCCGGAATGTCCGTGACCAGGTTGCCGAACTGGTCCACGTGGATTACGTGCCCCCGAATCATTCCGTCTTTTGTCTGGACGGGCGCGGACAGAGGCAGCCGCACCAGGTCTTGACCCCGTTCGCCCAGCTCCCTCAAAGGCACGCCGTTGGCCAGATGGGCGGCCACCGGGCCAAAGATGTCTCGCCCGTGAAACGTGTGGCTGACGACGCTGCGCCAGTATTCCCGGCGGGTCAGGTGGACGATCTCCAGGGGATCCTGCTCCTGAAGCGCGTAGGTCAGCACGCCGTTGTCCGGGGCGACGAAAAAGTAGCGAGAGGTGCGTACGGCCACCAGCCTGCGGGCGCTGCCCACGCCGGGGTCTATCACCACCAGGTGGATGGTGTTTTCCGGAAAGTATCCGCAAGCCGTAGCCAGGGTAAACGCTCCGTCCGCCACCGACTGGCGCGGGATGTCATGGGCGATGTCGATCAGGGTGGCTTGCGGGGCAATGCTGAGCAACACCCCTTTCATCGCCCCCACGTACCCGTCGCGGGTGCCGAAATCCGTACACAAGGTGATTATCGTCCCCATGCGTTGCACCTCCACCGATATTGTAAGAGGGACGGTAAAGGGTGGCAAGGGATTGGCGGGAAGTGTACCTCGAAGGCGGCTGATTTTGTGCAATTACGATACGTTTTGATGTAAGTTGTGTTATAAATAGGCTGGCCTTGGGGCAAAGGCCGACGGGCGGGATAGCTATACACCTCACAACGTACCAGGAAAGGATTCGCTATGGACACGCAGCATACCGGCAATGCCCTTGTGGCTTGCCTATCGAGCATTTCCGGCATTCTATTCTACATTTACTCCGCTTACAGCCTCCAGGTTATCGCCAAGAAAACGAACACCGAGAACGCCTGGTTCGCCTGGATTCCTATCCTCAATTTCTATCTGATGCTCAAGATCGCCGGGCAGCCCGGCTGGTGGCTACTCTTGTTCCTCATCCCTTTGGTCAATGTCATCATCGCGATCGTCATCTGGATAAAGATCGCCGAGGCAGTCAACAAGCCGAGCTGGTGGGGAATCTTGATGCTCGTTCCCATCGTCAATTTGATCGTGCCCGGTTACCTTGCTTTCGCGGAATAATCCTCATTGTACCCGCCCGCCGTTGGCCTGTGTGGGGGCAGAACGAACATCGTTTTGCCCCTGCCCCCCTCCCTTGAACGCCAAGTGCGAGCAGCGTGTAGCCGCGTCAGCGGATTTGCGATCCGACAATAGTGCGCCTACCTGTCCATCTCTGAACCCTTGAACGGGTGTTCGAGCATTCCGACCCATCTTTTCAGATGGCCTCCTTTATGGTACAATGCAATACATAAGGAGGTAACCAAGTTGGGAGTCATCGATACACTTACCGCCGGTTTCAACACTGTTGCCAGAAAGCTCTGGCTCATCATCGTGCCGGTCATCCTGGAGGTCTTTCTCTGGTTTGGTCCCAAGCTGTCGGCCGCGCCCGTGATTGCCAGAACTCTGCAGGAACTGCAGCGCTCGCTAAACGGGCTGGCGGTGCCCGCCGAAACGCAGATGGGAGCCCAGCAGATGGTAGAGATGTTGGATGGCATTCAACAAACAGTCGGCAGGACGAACCTGTTCAGCTTGCTCGCCTGGGGGCGGTTGGGTGTGCCGAGCATTATGGGGTTGCAGCCCATTGATCCTCAGATAGATTGGGTCATCGAATTGACGGGCGTTGGCCAGTTATTGGGAGCGCAAATTCTGCTGCTGATGGTAGGCCTGCTCATCGCCTGCTTCTTCCTGGGCATGTTGGGGCAAGAAGTGCGCGGGGAGGGTTTGCGGCTCGGTGAGTTGGTGCGCAGGGTGCCACGCTACTGGTTGTATCTGGTCATCTTGTTTGTGCCACTGGCCGTAATCGTGGTCATGGCCTTTACGATGACCATCTTCCTGGGCTTTCTGTTCTTGCTGGCCCTGGCTCTGCTTCTTTGGGTTCTCCTGTATATGTACTTTGTACCGGAAGCGATTACGATGGGCGAGGCGTCCCCCCTGAGGGCCGTATTTAGCAGCTTTACTGTCGTGAGGATGTTCTTCTGGCCGACAGTTGGCCTGGTTCTGCTGGTGAATGTGATTATCTTGGGGATGGGGATGGTCTGGCAGTTATTGATGGTGAATACCATCGGCACTGCCGCGGCGATCCTGCTCAATGCCTATATCGGCACGAGCCTGACCATCGCCTCGTTCATCTTTTACCGCGACCGCGTGAATATGTGGATTGCAGCGTTAAAGCAGCAACAGCAAAGGAGTGCGTAGTAATTATGGCTGATACTCCGCTCAAGTACACCGCAGCGGATATTCAGGTTCTGGAGGGCCTGGAAGCCGTCAGACGGCGTCCGGGCATGTATATCGGCAGCACCGATGTGCGGGGCCTGCACCATCTGGTCTATGAGGTGGTGGACAACTCGATTGACGAGGCGTTGGCCGGTGTCTGTGACCGCATCAGGATAATCATTCATCAGGATTCCTCCGTGACGGTTCAGGATAACGGGCGTGGCATCCCCGTGGGCGAGGAAAAAACCACCGGCAGGAACACCCTGGAGGTGGTGCATACCGTGCTCCACGCCGGGGGCAAGTTCGGCAGCGGCGGCTACAAGGTCGCCAGTGGTCTGCACGGCGTGGGTGTCTCGGCAGTCAATGCGCTGTCCGACTGGCTGGAGGTACACACCAAGTACGAGGGGCGCGAATACATGCAGCGGTATGAGCATGGCCGCCCCGTCACAGAGGTGACAGAGCTTGGCGCCGTCAAGGAGCATGGGACAACCACCCATTTCCTGCCCGATGAGTCCATCATGCGCACGGTGGACTATAAATTCAAGACGCTGGTTCAGCGGTTCCGCGAGATGGCCTTCCTTACCCGTGGCCTGACGATCCAGTTCATCGACGAGCGCGACGGGTCCGAGCAGACCTTCCATTTCGAGGGGGGTGTGCGATCCTTTGTGCACTATCTCAACCGCCATCGCAAGCGGCTACACGATCCTTTTTATATCGAGGCCGATGTCGAGGGCACCAGGATTGAGGTGGCCCTGCAATATACTGATGGCTTTTCCGAGTCGACTTTTGCGTTCGCCAACAACATCAATACGGTGGATGGCGGCACGCACCTGACCGGCTTTCGCAGCGCGCTGACCCGCTCGTTGAACGATTATGCCCGCGGCCACAGCCTGCTGAAGGACAAGGACGACAACTTTTCCGGGGATGACGTGCGCGAGGGGCTGACGGCCATTATCAGCGTCAAGTTGCCCGATCCCCAGTTCGAGAGCCAGACCAAGGCCAAGCTGGGCAACGCCGAAGTGGCTGGACAGGTGGCCGGAGTGCTCAGCGAGGCGTTCAGCGCCTGGTTGGAGGCCAACTCCAAGGACGCGCGGAACATCATCCAGAAGGCGCTCACGGCGGCGCGCGCGCGGGTGGCGGCGCGGCAGGCGCGTGATCTGGTGGTACGCAAAAGCGTGCTAGAGTCCAGCACCCTGCCCGGCAAGCTGGCGGACTGCTCAGAGCGGTCGGGACAGCGTTCGGAGCTGTACATCGTCGAGGGTGACTCGGCTGGCGGCTCGGCCAAGCAGGGACGTGACCGGCGCTTCCAGGCCATCTTACCCTTGCGCGGCAAGATCCTGAACATCGAAAAGAGCCGTCTGGACCATGCCTTGCGCAGCAACGAGGTCAAGGCGCTGGTGCAGGCGTTGGGCTGCGGCGTGGGCGACCAGTTCAACCTGGACACCCTGCGCTATAGCAAGGTGATTATCATGACCGACGCCGACGTGGACGGTGCGCACATCACCACCTTGCTGCTGACCTTTTTCTTCCGCTACATGGAGCCGTTGATCACCAAGGGGCATTTGTTCCTGGCCAAGCCGCCCCTGTTCAAGATCACCAGCGCGCGCGAGACCTGGTACGCCTACACGGAGGAAGAAAAGGAAGACTTGTTGAAGGATGCCAAGGGGCGGCGGACAGAGTTGCAGCGTTACAAGGGGCTGGGGGAGATGAACCCGGAGCAACTCTGGGAGACGACCATGAACCCCACCCAGCGCACGCTCATCCAGGTGACGCTGGAGGATGCCGCGACGGCCGATCAGACTTTTGACACGCTGATGGGCAGCGCGGTGCCTCCCCGGCGCAAGTTCATCCAGTCCCACGCCAAAGAGGTCGAGGACCTGGACATCTAGTGGATAGCAAGCTCGAACCTCCCGCCGAGTGTAGAACAAGGCGGGAGGTTTTTGTTTGGAGCGCTCACGGGAGACGTCTGCCCTTCTGGAGCAGACGCCTGGTGTTGTCACCGAGTCTACGGATGCGTCACCGGAGAATCACCGGCAGGTAGAGGTGGAACACCCTGTCCGATAGCTTGAGTACAAAGCCATCGCCCTCCAGGTTACTGCTGTGGGGGTGGAGAGGGGTAGCGCCTCCGGCTTCTTACCGTTCAATATGGCACACATTGGAGTCCTGTGCGCGTCCAATTGGGCAGAACCCAGAGTTGCAGGGCCTCTAGCCTGGCAATCGACAGATGAAGGGTATCGAGCTTGATACACCCTGTTTCGATATCTCCTGTCAACGCCTGCCCGCATCCTCGGCTAACCGGCATGATTGTTGGGCGATCTCGGCTACTCCATCGGGTTCAAAGTTGCTGACCAGGTAGCGAAGGGATTGGCGGCGGTCTTGATCTGCCTCTGTCGTCGAAAGGATTTGCTCGCAGAACGCTGCGATATCCTGCACGAGCCGCTCGCAGCGATAGTACGCCAGCGCCAACAGATCGACCTCCGCCGGGCCATATCCCCGGTAGAACCAGGCGGTCGTGTGGGGGTGATTCCATCCAGGACCAAGGCCGGACCCCACGAACATCAGATCGCGCTCTTTTGGCGCAAGGATAGACGTATCCCAGTCCACGATGTAGAGGGAGCCATCCTGACTGAGCAAGAGATTGCCAGCGTGGATGTCGGCATGACACAGCACCCATTCCCGAGATCGCTCCTGGAGCACCTGCCCAAGCCGTTCCGCTCCCTCGACCAGTTCATCAATCCTGGTCGCCTTGGCCTGTAGAAACATCGCCAACTCGGCTGCGAGCGGGTCGCCCCAGTCGCCGTTGAGCATCCGCTTTCGGAAGCCCCGGACCTGCTCACGCCAGTACGGCGAGTAGGTCTCGTGTGGCAGGCTGCATCTGAGCGAGGCTGGCAGGCGGGCTGCATGGATGCGCCTGAGGGCTGCGCCAAACTCTATCCACTGGTGTGGCGATAGTTCCACCTCGTAGGCGTCACGCCCCTCTACAAAGGGGTACAGGATCACCGTGAAGGAATCCAGCCTGGACCACAACTGTCCGTTGGTGGTTCTCAAGGGGGCAATGATTTCTGTGATCCCCTGGTCGCTGAGGAATGCAGGGAGGATCACGCTCATCTCATCCAGTGGGCCTCGCCTGAGCTTGAGGAAATACGTACCGTCGTCGTCTGCGTCGACCTGATAGACCGCCGTGTGGACATCCGCACCGAGCGGCAAGAAAACAAGCTGGTCGACGCACACCCCATACACGTCGACCAGGTGGTTGATCAAGAGTTCGTCTTGAATATCAGGCTTGGTCAGCATAGGCGTGCTATCCTTTCCTTCCGCCGCCCTCGCGCCGCGATAAAGGTCGGGGTAGTGGAGCCGTTGAGCATTTCTCGGAAGCGCGTAAATCGTGCGTACTGTTTGGGCCGCGGGCATGAAAAAACGCTCCTTTTTGCCGAATAAGCATCAGCCTACCGCAAAGGAGCGTATTAGAGGCGGAGAGGGCGGGATTCGAACCCGCGAGGCTTGCGCCTACACGATTTCCAACCACAAGCACTTCCGAAGCCCCTATTTTACGTATTATACCGCATCACGCTGCAAACGCATGGCTGTTAAATGGAAACCAACGCAAAACTTTTTTCTTGCCGAATCATGTGCACTCTGGCAACAGGCGATTTTGAGTACACATGACTACGCTCCCATTATACCACACCCTGTCAAGCGATAGCGGCGACCTCCGGCGCGTATCGGCCCAACGGGCCCATCCCCTGCGAGGTTTCTAATAAATCATGTGTACTCTGCTACTCTGCCCACACCAGCCGTATCCGCTTCCGGAAGCCACCACGCTCCTCCCGCCTCTGCGCCTGCATTCCAGCGACGGTCTCGCGGTCTATATCCATCGCTGCCCTCAAAGCGTCGATCACCTCGTACAAGTCGGCTAGTTCGGTCACCAACCGGTCCCTATCCACCTTGGCTGCTTCCTGAGCCTGTTCCACCAGTTTTTCCTGCAAAGCGACGATATACTCCTTCTCGCCCATGGTCTCGATCTCACACGTCCTGCCATCCTGGCGGATGATCTCAGGGATACGGTCGCGGACCAGCTTGTTATACGTGGGCATACTCCCGTTCCCGCTAGACTGGTTCAGCCTTGGCGGTTCACCTGTTGCCGTGCTGAGCAATTTGTTAGACGATAGCCAGACCGCACAGCCGGCACAACGTCACTCGCGAGTCCAGTTGCTCGGGTGAACACCAAAACTGTTTGGCTCCACGGGCAAAACTCACGAGCCCGATTCGTCTTGATCGGTCAAAGAAGTACTATTCTGTGCTCCGTGAAAGCGTGTATGCTGGACTATTGCACAACCAATCCATGCTCTTGTTTTTGTCAATTCAAAAGGGAACCACTTGACGGTCGAAAAGGGAACCACTTCGGCCATTGAGCTTGTACATTGACAACTGAAAAGGGAACCATTTGATGATCAAAAAGGGAACCACCCCCTCTCCGTTGTTAGGCGTAGGAGTTGGCCATCCAGTGGGGCCATAGCAAGGCGCCCACGGATCCCTCAGTCCGCTGCCTGGCTCTCCCGGGCTTCCCGCTGCAGACGCTCCCGGAAGCGATACGATTCCGCCCCACTGAACTCCAGGATATGGGCCTTGTGCGTCAGCCGGTCCAACAAGGCGGCCGTCAGCCGTTCATCCCCAAAGATCTGCGTCCAATCCGCAAAGCGCAGATTGGTGGTGATGATCAGCGCTACCCGTTGGTACAGGGTCGAACAGAACTGGAAGATCAGGTGCGCCCCCGTGGTCGAGAAGGGAATGAAGCCCAACTCGTCCAATACGATCAGGTGTTGCTTGAGCGCCCCGTTCAGGAGCTTGGGCACGCGGTGCTCTTCCTCGGCCTGCAAAAGATCGTTGACCAGCGCCGCTGCGTTGTAGAACCGCACCTTGTAGCTCTGCCGACAGGCGGCCACTGCCAAGCCCAGCGCGAGATGGGTCTTGCCCAGCCCAGGGTTGCCCACCATCAGGATCGGCTCGGCTTGACGGATGTAGCCTCCTTGGGCCCACTCCAGCACCTGTTGTTTGTTCAGACTGGGAACGCAGCTGAAGTCAAAGTCAGCCAGCTCCTTGAGCACCGGGAAGCGGGCTGCCTTGATCAGCCGAACTTGCCGGTTCTCCCTACGCTGCGCGATCTCTTGTTCGGCCAGAGCCAGCAGATAACGATCATAGCTCAGGTTGGCCTGGGCGGCATCCTCTCCAAACTTGCGGTAGTTGTGCAGGAAGGCTGGCAAGCGTAGTTCCTTGAGATAGCTCTCCAGTAGCAAGTTAGCTTCCATGCTCACCTCCCGCTTCCGGCCAGGAGCTGTTCATATCGCCGTAGGTCTGGCGGAGCCATGTCGCTTCCCAGGCGCGGATGCGCGCTCAGATCCAGGGTCACGACCGCTGGTTCCGGGTGCAATAGTTGCCGCAGACAGAGCAGGACGCCATCGGCGTGCAGGCAACCGTACTCCAGAGCTTGGACTACCGCCTGTTCTACCAGGTGGGCCGGGTACTACTCATGCAGCCGCAGGATGCGCACGAACTCCCGGATCCCCTGTCCTTCTGTCTGCTCCGCCTGGAGCCGGGCCAAGAGCTGTTCGTAGGCTGTAGGCCAGGTCTCGCGCCAACGCCGGATCGGTTTGGCATGCTCGAAGGCTCCAGGCCGTTGCTCCAAGAGAGGCAAGTAGTGCCGCGGGTCAAAGATATCCTGATTCCTGCCGTAGCAGCGCGGATGACTGGCCAGCAGTTGGTCTAGATACAAGATCTCCACCCGGAACGGATAGGCCTTCAGCACCAGTTGGGGCTGCGCCTTGTCCGCTGGCACCGAGTAGCGGTTGCTCTCGAACTCGACCTGGCCGTAGGGCGTCAGAGAGACGGGTCGGGTCACGCAGCAGGGGTAGTCTTTGGCGGGCAACGGATGCAGGGCGGAACGTTCCATTTCCCAGGCTACGCCGATGGTCACCGGCTGGCCCGCTACCTGACGGGCATCATCTTGCTGGCACTGGGCCAACAAGAGCGCATTGAGTTCGGCAAAGGAACTCACTTGCGGGATGGGGACCAGGAAGTTACGCCGCCCAAAGCCCACGGCATGCTCGACACCCCCTTTCTCATGGCCCTGGCCAGGGGTGCAGAAGTGGCTCTCGAACAGGTAATGGCTGCGGAAAGCCACAAACGCTTGTTGCTCCTGGCGGGTACGGCCACTCAGAATCTTGTGCACGGCCGCCTTGAGATTGTCGTAGGTGATCCGCTGGGGCACGCCCTGAAAGAAATGGAAGGCCTGCACATGCCCTTCCAGGAACGCCTCCTGTTTCTGGGTGGGAAAGGCCATCAGGAAGAGCTTGCGAGAGTAGCACAGGCGCATGCAGAAGAGCTGTATGGTCAGACGCTGGCCCGCGATGTCTGCCACGGCTTCGCCCCAATCGACCTGAGCATCCGTGCCGGGATCGAACTCCAGGGGCAGGTAGATCTGGGGACGCTTGTGGGCGCGGCGCCGTTGACCAATGTAGCCACGGACGGTGGATTCGCTGCCCTGGTAGCCCTCCTGGACGATCTGCAGGTAGATTTTGTGGCCAGTGTAGCGCTGCTTGACAGGCAAGCGCTGATTCTCGGCCAACAAGGCATCGATCCATGGCTTGTAAGGACCCAGCACCGGGGCGGAACGCCCCACGGAAAGGGTGTAGGTCTCGGGCTCTGCCGAGGCAATGGCCTTGCGTACGGTCTTGCGGGCCACATGCTGTTCTCTGGCAATCTGGCGCAGGCTCTTCTTCTCCAGGAAGTAAGCCCGCCGGAGCTTCTCACGGTCTTCCACGCTGATCATCCTTTCCTCCGCTACCATGAACTTTTCCTGCTCATGATAGCAGACTTGGGCTCAGGTGGTTCCTTTTTCGATTGTCAAAGTGCCGTCGTCTGGTTCCCTTTCAGAATATCAAAAACATGCTCTCCCTTTTCACGATAGTGAACAGACATCATCACCATCGCTGCTCTGTGACCTGCTAAGGCCGATTGGGTAATCCATTGACAGCGCGTGGCACAGCGCAAGCAACTCGCGACGCGGGAGAACAATGCAAGCGTACCAAAGATACACGCTCCAGTCGGGCATATATCTGGTGTGAGACCCGGGCCTGGTCGGGACAACTAGCTCCTCCAGATTTGCCGCTGACGTGACAAGACGCGGTGAGGTAGTATAGCAATGGCCTCCTACCCCGCCCTGTTGCATCCTTCGTGCTTAACGGATGAATACGTAGTGCAATCGGCAAGTGTTACCCACCAGAGAGCAAGATTGCCGCGATATTCACGAACACGTCAGTGATGTTATCGGGCCTGCCGTACAGGATCCGGCCGCCAGTTGCTTCTGATAGTCGCGTGAGTAGCTCTACATCGGGGTCCGAACCATAGGCTATCGCGAAAAACCTGATGTTATCGCTGCCATCGTCTCGTGCGTGGCGTATCCGCCACATAACCTGTTCGAGAGAGTTGCTGGATGTACTATCACGACCGTCAGTCAGTATAACGACAGCTTGCAGGTGATCGCCGTCACCCCTATCCTCAAGTTCATCATATGCCAGGATCAAGGCATCCAGCAGCTTGGTATCCCCGTTTGCCACGAGGCGAGATAGTTGTTGCGGGAACTCACTCTGTCTTCCGAGTGCTGACGAGAACGGCAACAGTGTGACGGTGTCGCTGAAGACAATAGTCCTAACCTGGCTCCGGGTGCCAAGCAGTTCGGTGAATGTAACCAGACTCGCCCAAAGGGGCTCAAGATCCGATTCCTCTACATCCCCCGGCATGTCAATCGCGAGTGCCACGTCAACTGGTCTCCTTGTCTCCAGCCACAGGGCTCGAATACCAGTCACAACCTCCGCAGACGGTATGCCGAATACCACGCGGGCTTGAGAGGTGCTGATTCCATGCTCAAGGTCAAAGGGAAAACCGGGTGCAGCCACGTCATTCGCCGGACGATATCCGTAATTGGCAGCACGCTGTTGTTGTGGTTCGCGCAGCAGATAATCTCTGAAGTCCTGAGCGGCCTGTATCTGTTCCGGAGTTACCCAAGGTGAGTCAAGAATCGCGTAAGGATAGTCATAGCAGAACGATCCCTCCTTAGGGTAGATTGCCACTACTGGGGGTCTGTCACCTGCAGTGGAGAGGTAAAAACTCCTCTGAATGACAAGGTCTTCGCTGACAACGATCCCACTTAGGGGAGAGGAGCTGATCTCAAGTAGATCAAGAGGATCCGGATCCACGCTACTGTAGTAGCTGGCTGATTCGTTGAAAGCCTTCATAAAGTCTATGGTTTCCAGGTGACTCAAGTCGGCTATCGTCATGCCAAGTTGCTTGTGTGTACTGACGTAGGCTAGACTCACCTGAGTTGCTAGACCTTCGATATCGGCGATAGGAGGCTTAGAACCTAACTTGAAGACGCCCCATTCGGGGTAACCATACTTCCCCCAGCCATTTTCGCTCGTTGCGATTTCTAGGATATCCAACCAGCCAATCGGTCTGTCTGGCCAACCCAATGCCTCGGCTCTGGGCCGCGACATGGCAACAACCAGAGGGTTGTGCAGAAGACTAATGGGCTCCCCTTGAAACAGGTTACGTCCGTGAGTGCTGCGCCAACCCGTATCAGCCATGCGGAGATGCATGGAGGATGCTGGAATCCATGCTGTGGGCATCACTTCATCAATCTCTGAATCGGTGACGAAAGCTGTTGGTTCTACCAAGACTTGGACCAAAATAGTGCTTCCTCCACTTGTCTTATGCTGTTCTCCATTGTATGTCCAGGCCAGGTTCCAAAACAAGGACCAATCGTCTTGGCTACACATCACCCTGACTGTAGTCACAGCAGGCACTGCCGAGGGATTCATCGCCCAACTCACATCACCTGTCTGTACCCATCCGGTGCGCCCATCAGCCATACCCACGTGCATCCACTGCCCATCCATGCTACGGCCATTTGCCACAAGGCACTCATCGCAACTGATGGATGTATAACCCGAAGACGCAAGGGTGGGGTTGTGCCTGAGGAACGTCGATTCCACATTTACAGCGCCTGTCGAACCGGCCCATCGGAGTAGAGAGCATTTTAGGGGAAACATATGAGGTGGTGACAGCCATCCGAACAAAATAGCTACGAATACAGCTATTGTGCCGAACATCACAAGTGCTCGCCTGAGCGTGAATGTTGCGACTAATCGCTCAAAGAAGAGCTTTGTCTGCGTCTCGAGGCTAGGTTCTGTTATGGCATCTGGAGGTAGTAAGTACTCACGTCTAGACAAGGGGGCATTCAGGCTGTCACCAAACGCTGATCTCAAGCCACGTTGGAATCCCCACAGAAAGGGGAATATTGCCAACGTATTAACTAAGACCGAAACTAAATCATTGTAATCAAAATGTGGTAATTGGAAATAACCGTAGTATACGGATGGCTCAAGATTAAAAACTATTCTAAATGTGCTTGCTAACAATGCAATTGTAAGTACCTTGGCCCCATTTGTAAAGTTATAAGTATTTAGAACGGTTATACAGGCAATCAAAGAGCTTATCAGCCAATTAACTGAAATTCTAGAGATATAAGCCAATAAAAACCGAAAATTGTTCGTCCAATCTATATCCATAAATTCCATTAACATGCTGAAATCAGATAGGAGTGTCGCGCAGAAGCCTATCTCAAGGAGATTCAGGAAGGTAATGGATTGCCCGTCATTGACCTGTTTGCGGACGACAACACATAGACCAATACTGAAAACTATCATCATAGAGGGATTTATGGTATCAAGATCGAACTGTGTCAGGTAAGAAATAACCTGCCAGAAAGGCTGGCCTATTAGATAGGTCACCAGAAGTGCAATCGCGAACTCTACGCGATACTGCCAGACCAGATCCCAGTTAGCTCTTAGGAGAATGCGCGTTCGATCCTTGTGTAGAACGTATTTCAGTTCGACACCGGTTCCCGCTACATTGCGAACATGTACAAGAGCTCTGATTAAGCGATCCCTTTGCTTCGAAGGAAGCTCTCGTGAATCGAGAAGTTTGACCAGACTCTGAATCTGGCCGCGCGCTAATATGGTATGAGCTGATTCCTGGCGTACCTGTTTACTTGCGTCTTCTAGAACCAAGCTCTCTAGATTCTTATAGATCCTGAGATCCAGATCTGATCTCGGAACGCAACGCATCGCCGCTGCACCTTTGGCCCGTTCGTCTGCGTGGTCATTACCAAGAAAATCTCTTTCCAGAAAGTCAACAGTTTCCGAGACATCGCCATACTTTGGCAGCCACTCCGCAAGGTCGACCGATCTGTCCGCCAGAATACTGTGGAAGACATAGTCAAGTTCGCTTCTGTTGAAATCTGTCCTCCGCCCTTCTTGAAGCCAGCGTCTAGCTTCCACGAGTGCAAGCCCTGTCAGTAGTGCATCGTCGCTTTTCTGGTGCGTTAGCCACGCCTCCAATCTAGGAGATAGGATAGACTTTCGCCAAGCCAAGAAATCGCGATCTGAATCGATCCACTCTTGCAGGCGTCGCCAATTCCATATTAGTGCTTCGTGGGCTATCTCAACGGTGCTTGCTCCACTAACCGGGTCTCTGCCGATGACGACGAGCCGTGCCCTGGCCAAGTCCTCCACGAGCTGCCAAATACGACCCCTATCGCCGATTCTATTTAAATCGTCCCGCAGCACACGGCACCGAGTATCTTTTGTCTCGATCCCCGGCCTTACCGCGGATGGTATTACTAGGCGGGTGAAAATGCTGCGCAGCAGAACAGCATCGCCTTGCTGCTCCAACTTGCTGTATTCATCCTCTGCGCGCTGAGCGATAGCGCCAGTTACCTTACCAATATCGACATATGCTTGGTGCGTGAGTTCCCCTTGTCCCGTCTGCTTATCCCAGAGCTCTCGCAATGAGAACTCGAGAAGTGGCAAGTTCCCTGGTTCGCCTGCGAGATCGTCCAATATCCGGTCAACTAGTCCATCGGCATATGTCCTGGGAGGCTGCACTGCCTTCGCCGGCACTTCTATCACCTGCCTTAGTTCCTCCCGCGTAAGCGGTGTGATATGCACCAGCCCACTGCGAGTTAACTCAACCAGTCTTTCGTCGTCCCACAAATGGTGGGAAAGGTCAATCCGCATAGAAATAACTACGCGTAACTTGCTGGAATATCCCACTGCTTGTACAAGAGCACCGATGAAAGCTTGGCGGACCGCCGAATCAGCATTGTACACATATAGTTCCTCGAACTGATCTGCCACCAACAGAAAGAGTTTGTCTGGGTAGAACTCTAGCAATTGCTGCCAAACGAGAAGGGTTCTGTTTCCTCCATCTGCCAGTCGCTTCACTAGCCTATCAACTTCATCCATCCGGTCGATTCGAGGTGGGCCTGGCTGTAACCAATCTACTAACGGGGCGGCCAACCGGTGCAAGGGGAGTCTCCCTGGGGTGAATACTGCGGCTTCCCAATTGGGTTCCCTTTCCTGTAATCTACTAACCAGTCCGGCTTGCAGGAGAGATGTCTTGCCGCTTCCAGAGGGCCCAAGTAGGGCAACGAACTGGCAAGTATCTAGTCCACGCACCAAATCGCCAATCATGCGATCGCGACCGCGATAGTATAGGGCATCTTCTACCCGAAACGCCTCCAGACCACGGTAGGGGCAGACTGGACCTACCTGAGTTGACCGGCTTGAGATGCTGGCATGGTACGAGTCGTAGAATCTTTTCAGGAGTGAGTTCTGGGGCTTCTCAGCATAGGCGCCCTCGACTAGCTCTGGTACCTTGCCATTCTCTTCTGCCCAGCTGATCAAGTCATAGGTCATCTCTCTCAGGGGCGCTTGCTTGACAATGCTGTGAAGGTTAAGGTCTAGTTTTCGCCTGACCATAATGTAGAGGTCCTCTGGCTTGCGGAATGCATCCACCAAACCATCCTGAAGCTGGGCGAATTGTGAACTATCCAGTTTCCTTGGCGTGCTGTCAGCAAGCATTAGGGCTTCCTCACTGGTCACAAAGGCTATGATGTCCCAAGAACGTGGCTCAGCCCGCGTTTCTCCAACAGGGCCAGAATCGCGCGAATGGGGATACCTTGGTTATACTCTGGGTTGTGGTTGGCCGAATACTCCGGATCACCTGCATGGTGCAGGGCGATGAGCTCCCAGTTGATCGTGAAACACGGCGACCCTGAAGAGCCTCGCTCTGTATTCGTCCTATAGGTAACTCGTGTACCATTGCTGTTTATATAGCAAATCCCTTCTGTAGAGATTGCCAGCTTCAGTGGCTCGTGCCGGGGGTGCTGCACGATTGATACAGGCATTCCCGGTCTGATATCTGCTGGTTGTGTGGGCAGCCCAACATATCCACGTTTGGGAGCCCCGGGTTCCGCTTTCCCAACTGCCTTGTCTCCGGGAGCTCCGTCTAGCCTGAGTAGCGCATAGTCCAATTCATCGGGCTCGGGGACGGAGTCCTTCGGTTCTGGAATGTCGTCTACAGGACTCATCGGACTCCAATCAATCAGCCAATCGTCTCCCCTCAATCCATACTCACTACCCAAGTCGATAACCTGCCCATCGGCAGTCCGTTTGTAATCGAAGCGCAGGATGACATCACTCGGCTTGGCGTGTGGTTTCCCTGCGGGATTGTTGATAGTATCGATAACTGGTTTCATGACGTGGTGATTGGTTATTACAACATCGGGGGCGACTAGGAAACCTGTGCCAGAAAGAAGGGTCCCGCCTGACTTAAGCTCGATGCAACATACTTTGTTCTCAATCTCTCCTAGCCTGTTGCGCCAAGTAGCCACGTCCAGAAAGGCGTTTGCCTTCTCGATGATTCGCTGCAGCTCAAGTTTGGGAGGGATTGACGGAGCTAGCTCCAATGCTTGGGCAATATCACGCAATAGGGGATTACTCGGATTTGACCTGCAGGCAGCAACAATGAGCTCCGCTGTCCAGCCGCCTGCTTCCGCTTCCTCGATCAGACCGAAGACGATCGATGTAAGGTCATCTCCCATCGAAATAGCTGACAAGTTCATCCCGAGCCTATATCGTACCATGCGCCTGAGTCGTGCTTGGGATGGGAATGCCTGAAGGAGGGCATCTGTGAGTTGCTCATATTGCGATCCTGATAAGTCCATCATCGCCTCCGAAAGCTCGTGAACATTACAACCAAGATGCAATCCTCGCATGAACTATCCAACAGTCCAGCAGCCATGGAAACCATACTGTGGCAGCACTACGGGAACCAAGGTAGACTATCTTGGGCCCAGTGGCGGCGCAACTTGGTCAGAAGATAGACCAGAAGCGATTTCTTGCTGGCAAACTGATATTCGGTTACCGGTGTGGCGGAGGTACAATAGGCATATTAGTCTACTGCTGACGCTGCTGCTTAACCGTTACCTGCTCGACCAACTCGATGCCATTTTCTGCAAGTCGGACACAGCCAAGCCGCTCCAAAAAGCTCAGAGATCTAGCGACCTGCTCTTCTGTCGCTGCTCTGGTCATGCATTCTCCTAGTTTGTCCAAGGTTACCGCTTCCTTCTCGTAGAGAAGTTTGCTGATACTGAGCAGAATCTCGGCTTCACTCGTTCCGACATCTATCGTCGCTAGCTCTCGCATCTTCCTTAGGAAGCGAATAGTCGCTACAAGCAGCTTCAGCGGGTGCTGCGGTGGTATCTCAGCCGACATAGCCATTTCCGCTACTTCGAGAAGGGCTTCACCGAGGTTAAAACGGAGATTGGCAACCTTGGTGGTTGTTGTAGTAGTAGGCTTGCCGTCTTCATCAAGGGTAATCAGTAGAGCCTCGGCGGCCTTACTCGCGTACGCATCACCACTTCCTTCACAGTGACGCTCTAGGAAGGTAACCATTTGTTCGACCTCAACACCCTCCGGCAGTTCGACCGCGGCCAACAATCTCCTAACGTGCTTGTCAAAGCACATTTGAGTCACGGTTTCACGTCCTTTCGACCAAGCAGATGCTTCCGCACTTCTACTAGTACGAAGCTCGTTGTGAAAACACTTAAGAAACCGAGTAACCACGTTTCTGGCCCGTTCTCCGACCTACGCAAGAGCATTACCGCTCCAGGCATTCCAACTCCATAACCTAGAGCAAATAGGATACCACTATCCGCATCCTGAGAGCAAGCCAGAATGAATGCTCCAAGCGCTCCCCCGATCCACGCAACACCCTCGTATGTGTGCGCAGTAAGCTGCCCGAGTAACGGGGTGAATATAGGAATATCGGCATTGCCAACAAGGTAGATAGACAGGCTAGTGAACGCCGCGCCTGATAGGATACCAAGCACTATCTGAGAAGCTCTCCTCCACCTCTTGGTAGACGGGTGCTGGTCACTTGGCATTATGATTACCTCTGATTTAGCTGTAATGGCCCAGTGCGCGATGGAGAATCGAACCATTGTGTTGACTACTCACTATGACTGCCGTCCACATATCAACTTGTGACTATCCATAATCGTGTCTTCAGAAAGCTCCCACAGCGGCCCTGATCTCGGCAGGAAATCTGTCATTCAGTGGGGGAACGTAGGCAGTGATCAGGGAATCCTCTACCTTCTGCAAACTCTCCTCAGGAATAACGGCGAAGCAAAACCAAGTGTGATCTGGCCACTTCCGCAACAGTCGAAGAATCTTGGGTCTCCCATTTCTTTTCTTACGCTCGTTTAGATACTCCCCGAATCTGCGGTTTAGAGCGTTGGTTCTGCCCACGTACATAAGATACGAGCAAGCGGGATGGCTAACAATACCAGGCTGGATTAGTAATGTGTAAATGCCAGGCTCCGAGGGAACTGCTTCTCTTCCCGCCGAATCCAGCTTAACAGTTTGCCAAGACGTGACCTCCGTGCAGTTGCATCGCCCCCAGGTGCTAGGGCACAGGAAGAATTGCTGGCGATACTGTGCCAACTCATCCTGTAACTGATCTCGATCTTGCGTAATGTCCTCAATGTCTCGCCTCTACGCTCCCCCACCTCCATGCAAGCTCTGCCGTGGTCGTACCTGCATATGGATCACCGTCTCCTGCTTATCATCGATCACCAGCGTCTTGCCGGGTCCGGACAACCGCTTGATCTGCGCTCCCAGCCCATCGCCCAGATAGTCCTGGCTAAGCGCGTTGATCGCCTGGAAATCATCCTTCGACGTGATTCGATGCACCACGCGAATGCCACACTGCGTCAGGATCTCGCGATCAATGGCTGCTGGTTGCTGGCTCGCCACGATCAGGGATAAGCCTGGCTGCCGCCCTTCCTTCGCCCACCGAATCAATATCTCCTTGGACAACGTGCTCCGGCCACTCGGGCAAAAGTTGTGCGCCTCATCGATCACCAGCCACACCTTCTGCGTATCCGAGGGCAGCCCCAATGCCTCCCGCCGCCGGGCAATGGTCCGCTTCCGGAAGATGAAATTCGCGAGCACAGCGACCACCAGGTTTCGCAGACCATATCGTCCCTGAGCAATTACGCTCAGATCAAGCACGTTGATCTGATCTGACCGCAGGATCTCTTCAACCTCCCGATAGCCGTTTTCTGCGAATATCTGCCAGTCGCGAGCCATATCCAACTTGCGTTGCACGGCTTCTTTCGTCTGGTCCAGCCCGCTCAACCGATCCACCTCAGCCGATAGATCGTCGATGAAGAACTCATTGCCGTGCCGTCGCCCACACTGCCGCACCGCCTTGAACAGCATGATCCCTTGCAACTCGTTGATGTCCAGATCGAACAGGTCGCACCACATCTCAGGTGTCAAATCCGAGGGGTTAAGCCGCAAGCCCTGAACCTGGATGCCCCGCTTCTCCATCTCCTGAACGATTTCCCGGTCTCCAAAGCGCTCCACCGGATTCCCCGGCACCATCAGGTTCAACGCGAAACTCCTGGGTGATCGGTCAAAGCTCCATAGGCCGTCCACCTCTTGGGGCACATTATTCGCTTCCGCCATTGTCCAGAAGATGCCCTGTGGATCGACTACCAGGGCAATATCCGACCCCAGATAGGCCAGTTCCTCGATGCAAACGCCCAACGTGTACGACTTGCCCGTTCCCGTCTTGCCACACACCAGGATGCGCTGCGACTGGTTCGCATCGATGCGCACCAAATCCCCCGTCGTATCGTCCCTGCCAATCACTAGATCTTTCTCGAACATGCTCCGCTCCTGTAAAAGCTGCATCTGGTGAACCCGCGCAGGGGTTCGTGGCAATCAGGATTGATACACCATCAGCGGCACCAGGGATTCCCATGCCGAGATTCCCCCATGCACGCCCCATTCGTTATTGCGAAAGTTCCTCGTCATCCAGGGCACACGCAGCAGCGTATGATTCTGTCCCTCCGAGCGGCAACACCTGCCATACGGGCGCAGCACCGACCCCTTCACATAGCGCGGAGATCGCAAATCCTCCCGGAACAGGTCATCCACGATCTGCTGCTTCCCCTCCAGATCCTCGCGCCACAAAATCCCGTGGTCTGCCGTCAGCACTACCAGGATATGCTCCGCCTGCTCCGATAGGCACTCGATCAGCCGATGATAGTTGCTCATCACCCGCTGCACATAGTGCTCCCTCGGCGGCTGGTCAAAATGGCTGTGGCAAATCTGGTCCAACCCCGCCAGCGTGATCTGCACGAACGCCCGCGCCAACCTCGTCCCGCGGATCGCCCGCAGCGCCTCATCGAACGAGCGCACCCTGGTGATCTGCGAAGCCCCAAACGTCGCGTGCAGGTCCGCCGCCAGATCGTTCGTCTCCGGCGGAAAATACGTGAACCCCATCTGCTGCGCATACCCCAGCGCAAACAGCCGCCGCGACACAGCCGGTTTCCCCACCACCTGCCGATAGCCATACTCTGTCGCCGTGATCCCTTCCACCAGACACGGCTGTATCCCCGGGTCCACCGGCAGATCATAGTACGACAGGCCATCCACAATCACCAGCGCCACCACCCCCGGCCTATCCTGCCGCACCCGCCGGTCTATCACCTCCGCCACATCCCTTTGCCGCGTCAGGACCCGCCCCGCCTCCTCAAACCGCTCGAACAACCTCTCCGAGATCACCCACGGATCGGGCCGCTCCTCCACACACATCCGCGGAAAGGGCCACGGCGCATCCTCATCCAACAAGTATTCCCGCCGTTCGTCTAGCAGCGATAGATCATCCAACTGCCGTAGGAATCCTAGTCCGTCGGGGATGGCCTCTGCATCATCTAGCAGCAAAAGATTCAGCCGGTTTCCTGTAAACCCTACCGGAAACGAGTCCAGTAACTGCGAAAACGCCCGGATTCCCTGATAGGTGGGCATACACGATCCTCCCCGCAAATCTATCGTTGCCGACGTTCGACGGAAATCTGGACGCAGTTATGCCGGAATAGCTCTGCCAGGGCCTCCAGACTCATATTCAGCGCCTGCGAACCATCCTGCACCTCGGACATCATTCCTAACACCAGCTCCTTCAGATCCACCCGTTGCCCTTGGGCAATCATGTCATTCAGTGTCTGGGCGCGGGCATCAGTGGGTTGTGTAGGTCGTGTTACTTCATTCACCTTCTGCCTGGCCGTGCGGACCGCTTCCAGGGCTCTACTGTAGGCTTCAGAAAGACGCTCCACAGCCCCCTCATCCTGCGCCTCGGCCACACCTCTCAGCCACGCATCACTCGTCTCATCATACAGCGTCGCAATTTCTCCTCGGGCAGTCTGTAGATCAATCAGCAGAGGCTCCACCACCTTCCCATCCATTGCCCGCAACACGTCTCGCGCATACACCAGTTCCCGTTCTTGGCTGCCTATCTCTCCCAAGATCTGATTCCAGGCCCTGTCTTTCAGCAGACGCGCTCCCTCGGTGAATAGCTGCTGGTAGGATCCCCCGACGTCTTCTGGGTTGAAGGGAATGCTGATGTGCCCATCGACTCGCAGAGTGGAGAAAATCTGGTTCACGCGCCCCTTCTGCTGATCAAAACTGCTTTTCAGACTGGTCCAGTAACCCTGTCGCTTCTGATCTAGTTCCTGTAGGTCTTGGTGAAACTGCTCATAGGCTGCCAAGCCCGATGTGTTACGAAGAGCGATGTGATTACTGACACTCTCAGAAATTCCATCAAAGGCAGCATCCAGGTCTCGTGCCTTTTGTGCATGCGCAGGGTCTGACCTTAGCATTGACAAACGCTCGTATACCCCGTCAGAATAGCGCAGTAGATCAATCCACTTGCTGAACTCGCCGGTTAACCTTAGCAGTGTGCGAGTCTCCTCGTGCAGCTTCGTCATATTGATTTCCAGCTCATTTGTGGTGGCCCACGCTTCACGGACCAGCTTGATGTTGTCCGATGCTGGCCGCTGACGGCTGTAGACGTACTTCATGGTTGCTGCATCGATCCGTTCCACCAGGTCGGCAAAGCGATGGCGCACATCGTTGATCTGCTGCTGCAAGTTGGGGACAATGTAACGTTCAAGATCATTGGCCCATGGCGATCTGGATGCTGGCACCCTTAACTGAGCTATGTCCCGCGATCCCGTGACTTGGGCCTGTAGCTGGGTGACTCTGGCGCGGATTCGCTTGAACTCTTCCTGCGCTCGGTCAAAGTACCCCGGCAGGCGGTTGTGATTCTGCTCAAATTCTTTGTTCATCCGGCTCATCAGGTGCTCATAGTCGGCATCGTCAGCCAGCTTGTCGATATCCTTGGACATTTCCTCCGGATCGAATCTGGTCGTATAGTCCGGCAAGGACTTGAACTGCTCGATCTCCTCCACCAACTCGGCCAACTTGTTGCGCAGTTGCCCCTGTAATTCCGGTATCTCGATAGGCGCGCAGTAGAGGATGGTTCCTCGACGCCACGTGTCGACGTCATACGAGCCCCGAGCACGACCTATGTCGATTATCTTGTGGAGTTCATCTAGCGTATAGCCGCGATGTTGTATAAAGGGCAGGAGGTCCACTTGGGGAACGAACCAACACTCCTTGCCATTCCGTTTGAGCTTGCGCCCCTCGCCAGTTTCCTGCGAACAAATGTAATCCCTCAATTCCTGCTCCAGAGGATGGATTTTGAAGGTGATCTCCAAAGGGGCGTTTTTACTCCTGCTGTTGATCTGAATGAGACTGTCAAAGCCTTCGAAGGCACCACCGGAGAGGTTCATCCTGCTAGCTCCAAGGATGCGCCCTGCTTGCTCCCCGTCAGCTTTCCAGACTTCGCGACCTCGCTTACAGGCTAACGGGATCTCGCTACTGTTCAAGGCATTAATGTAGCTGTCCAGCCTGGTCTGCCAGTGAGGCTGACGGATAAGGGTCTGATAGTCCGGGTAACGCACTGCCAGCACCGCGTTAGAGGCTTGATCCAACAGCGCCAGCCCGGAGCCAGACAGTGGCTCCTCAAGCTTGACCTTGGCAGCCTCGGTTAGGTCCGTTCCGAATGCCTGGCCGAAGAACATAGTGACGAGCTGCCTCAACAACATCTCGCGCAAAGCACTTAACTCGGCCTGATCTTCCCTGCCAAGTCCCACCTTGGCCTTTTCCATCCGCCTCAATAGGTTCAACGTCCACAAGGGGGTCAGCCGCTCCGCGCCCAGCATTTCGGCCAAGTGATCTTGCTCTACTGTGCCGTGATGAAGGTCCAAGTTAATCAGTATGCGTCCTGGCTTGCCTTCAACCACGTGAATCTCGGCGGCCTGTGCAGGAGCGGGTTGTTCATCATGCCATCGTAATACAAAATGGTATAACAGGTCGTAACATTGTGGTCCTGATTCTGACGAGAGCGGGGGCAGGGAGATGCTGCCGAGTGTAGCATCTGGGCTAGCAGCCAATACCATCATCGCCCGGCAAGGGTAGTGACGGGACATCACCGGAAATGCACCAAGAAGGGTTCCGAAAAACGCGCCGGGCACCTGTTTCTTGATCGGCGATAAGGACTGCCATCCGGTTAGCTGTTGTCCTTGCCGCTCGGGAAAGACTATGGGCAGCACGTCGTTCACAAAGGCCTCGATGGCATTCTCGAAAGCACGACGATCAGGGGCATACTCGCTGTCGATCTCTTCCACAAGCCTGCGCAGCTCATTCTCGTGCACCGCGTCTTCGGTGCTCTGAAGGGTTCGGAGCTTCATGGTAAAGGCCGTACGCGTAACAAGCCCACCCGTGCGACTGAGAGGACGGAGGCACTCCTCAAATTCCAATTCACGCAGAACCTTGGTTTCCACTCCCGAAGGATAAGCGGCCAGGAATTTGATGGCCTCTCGATTTTCGTCATTAATATCCGGCGCGCGTAGGATCTCCAGAATCTTGGTACGATACTCGGGCGTAACCAATACCTCATCGTCTAGTACGTCATCCACCATTTGCTGCGGCTTATACTCGCGCCCCGTCCTCCGATAGTAGTCCACCATGCGCGCAAAAATCGAGATAACCGTTCTTGGACCATAGGCCAACCCGCGATTCTGCGAGGACCCTACTTGTCCGATGGCCCGCAAAGTGAGATCAGATACTAGCTCACGCCCCTCGTTCCCCAGATCAAATTCCTGCACATAGCGATTCCACAAGGCTTCAGCGAAATCGGATCCATAGATATCGCGAAGCCGAGGGAAACACTTGCGCACCTCGAGTCGTGCTGTCAGGGAGGAGAAATTCCTCTGGGCGCTCGAGTAGAAATTGTCCGGCATGGAGAGAAAGATGCCATAGTTCCCTTGGCGGCGATGGAGTTCATCGGCCAGGTCAAAGATAAAGTGCTGAACAACGTTATTCCCCAGGTTTTTTGCGGCCACTTCTGGCTCGTCCAGAAGCATTAGTAGACCGCTGTAACCCGCCTCCATGACCAATTCGGTCACACTGGCCATGTAATCCAGCAACCGACTGGCTGACATATCCTGTAGTCGCGCCCGGCCCGTTTCAAACAGAGCCTGCACCGTATCCAGGATCTGTTCGTAATCACGCCCCAGTCGGCGAGCCATTTCTTGGGCGACATCCTCAAGAGTCTGTTGGCGAAACTCCCGATAGAGCCGTTGTGCCTTTTGCGCCAGGTCTGGACGCAGGTCACCGAGGACGTAATCGACCCAACCCGCCATAGCGTCCACGATTTCCTCAAAGGCAGTCCACTCAAATGGGGGCACTACGAATACCTGGCGTTCCCGGCTCTGGGCCCAAACGTGCACGAGGAAGCTCGTCTTGCCCTGCCCATAATCTCCAAGCACGGCACCGATGAAGGCACCTTTGTTTGCCCCGCCTACCCATTTAAAGATCGTATCAACGTAGTCAGCGGTATCACCCAAAGAAAGGTGGGTCTTGGCGTGTACCAGGTAGTCCTGCTCCACTCGGGCCGGATTCGTCTTCAGACTGGCCGCTGGCCACGTTGAAATGATGGGATCTTTTTTGAGAATCAGTTCCAGATTGCTGATGGACATTGGTCTCACCTCGTGCGATGACTTCCTTGCGGAGAATCTCACCCAGATCCTCCTCTTCGGGTGTAGTGTAGATGAGCGCGATACTGCAACGCTCGGACAAAACTGCGCAGAACTGGTTGACATCCCTCGTCGTGAGGGTTAGCTCTACTTTGGGCATGGCTTCGCGCACGGGATTGCGGGTAATAAGGAGCACTCGCCCTATCCCCAACATTCTCGCATCAGAACGCATCATGCGACTGTACTCGGCATTATCGACAACTACCTGAGAGGCTCCTGCCGGGGCGCTTGCCAAATCTTGAGTGTAGGCATACCCACGATGCCTGGCCAAGAGGCGGGCAAGGAACGTTTTCCCCGAGCCAGAGGGACCATACAGGTTGATGAAGGGGTGCGATTGCCACCGCTCTAGAATCTGCTCGTACACCCGCCGCTGGCTATCGGTCAGCCACGTCTCGTCTGCCTTTTCCTTGATGAGGTTGACCCAGGTGACGTATAGGCTCATGACGTTCAGATCCTCTCGATAGTGTAGGGCTCCAGTAGAGTGACGGAGGTTCCGGTGAACGTATCCGACAGCTTGATGACTCGGGTCAGGCGTGCCGCCAGGCCAATTAACTCGCGGCAGCGTGTAACATCGAGGAAGAACACCTGGGCGATTTGGTCTAGTAGGACGTCATCAAGGAGGACGGGGTCGCCGTAATGATAGCCGTTCATACGATAGACATTGTCGAGCGCAAGCACTGTCGGCTCGAAACGATCCATTGCGCGTGGCATTATCTGTCCATCGGTACCCAAAACAGGGGGCTCAAGGTCAGCTATCCACGGTTTCCACCCCGAGTTCACCCCCCCGGCATTAAAGTTCCCCCCTTTACGTTGGGCGAAAAGTTCGGAATAGTCTTCTGCGATTTTGTCCTGGATGTACGTTACTATATCCTGAGTTGGCGGAATCACTCTCTTGTTCCAGACGAACTCGCAGCACTTACGGTAGCTCCAAAATAACTTCCTAGTAGTTGGGCAGTTGTCCCATCCATCGAAATGGAGGAAATGCATCGCCTCTTTGTATAGCCCGTGGTCCAGATCTGCCAGAGATCGAACTTTGAGACCAAGAGGGGTAACTACATAACCCGGCTTCCTCGCACTTGTCTTCTTTGGGGCAGCTAGGCCCAAGTCGAATAGTCTACGCGTCGAGTTCGTGAAGTTCCTCTGAACCTCGTATCCCCAATCGCCCATAATGCGAGCCCTAAGATCAGCCGTTGAATAGGCAATGTCAGGATCGAGACACCTGAGCGTATATGCTATCTCGATGGGTGATGCATTATCTATCAGGAAGTGATCATCCTGCTTATTCATCTTTGAACCTCCTATTATTCCGCACCGCTACCGTAAGAGATGCTGCAAGCGCCAACGAATAGCTCCGGACTTTGGGCGCATGGTTTCATCGGCTGGCAAGAGAATCGGTAGCTTATCACGCCGCGTGAGTTCTCTTTCCGAGTTTCGGCGATCATCCAATAGATTTGATACCCGCCAGTGATAGTCTAGGGTTGGCGAAAGCAGGCAGGCATCCAATGCCCAATGGTGAAGTTTGCATAAAGCGATCCCGTTGTTGGGCAAATCGTCGTGAGATTCTGACCAAGGTATGAGATGGGCAGCTTCAACAGGAGACGGGATATCTGGCAGAACGATCCTAAGGCCACAAGCAGCACACTGGAAATCATACGCTTCCAAGATTACTCGCCTGAAAGCTGCATTACGTGTGAAGTAGTCAGCCGATGCCTCTAGCAGATTCCTATTCTGCCTTAGCCCAAGCTCATAAGCGGTAAGGCTCTTATGTTGTGCAATGACGGCACATAGAGCCTCCTGCTGCTCTGGGGAGAAGAATGCTTCCAATATGAAGGAACGGATGACTTCCCGTTGATGAATGTCCGACAACAGGGTAAATGTTTGGTCATCGAGGTAAGCATATTCGATATTGTCTACGATGCGTCTAGTCCCACCACCTGATGTGGTCAGTTTTGCATACGCATCTTCGTGGCCAGTGATTGGTTTGTGAAACCAAAAACCGCTGGACCGCAGGTGAAAGAAGGGAGGTCCTGGCTGGCACCAATCACCTTCATGAGCTATTGCTACGAAATAGTCCCTGAACAGCTCGGTGAGATCAGAGCGAAAATGGATGCGGTTCTCTCGAATCGTTCCAGCATCAAACAGGTCCAACACCGCCAATAGCATGAGTGGTTTGTGGGGTTTGGCCTTTCCATCGGCCTTTCCCCTGCGCATTTTGAGCAGTTCTTTCTGTAATGAAGTGACTCCGTCGCTCACTCCGTCCTCCCTGAAATTTGTGCAAACTCAGATACTACAGATGGTGCATGGGCGATCCCAGCTATTGGCCTCAGCGACGTTGCCGAGAATCTGTAGAAGCGACTGATTGGTTGCTCTGGCTTTCTCCCGCTCCACCTGCACAGCGTGTTCGGCCTTTATCTGGGCAACCCTTTCTGGCCTGGCAAGTTCTTCCAAGCTCTCACCCTGCTGCCAAGTGAATTGAGTCCCATCTTCGGAGACCTTTTCGTAGGCTTTGGCTTTTTCAAACAGCTCAGGATGGTTCTCTAGTAATCCTACCCACTCGAATTTCTGTTGAAAGAAACAAAAATAGCAGCCTGATCGTGATCTCCAGTTGTAGTAGCCTGGCAACTCCAGGCCAACTCCGTCTAATATTTCATAAATGTCCTGTTTGGTTTTGCCATCTTCTTTAAAAGGGAAAACTGCCTTGATATTCGGCTTGGTTGAGATATAGCCTTCTCGGTCTTCGTCTGCTCTGATTCCGACATAACTCACAACGGGATCATCACCGACGAAAGCTTCAAAAGGCTCAATCTTCAGGTGCTTCGTACACCACCTCATTTGTGAGGATGGAAGGTAAGTTCTATAGATGACCCACCAGTGGTGAAAATCCCTTCCATCATGCTTGATACGGTGGATCGACTTGCCCAAGTACGCCTCAAGTAGGTCGATAAAGCTGTAGGTTTCTGGCAACTCCTCTTCCGTATCGCAGAACACATACTCCAAATCGGGAATGCGATCTCTGAGGTAGATAGCCAAGGCGGTGCTATCTTTTCCTCCAGATAGGCTAAGAATGTGCCGTACGTGTTTCCTAGTCACGATGACCTGCTTCGCTTTGTCTGCTATCCAGTATTCTTTTTGCCAGTTCCGCCAGCACGGTTAGCCTCAAGTTCTGTTCCAGCCCCAGACTCTTCAGGGCATCTTCCAGAACAGCTACGCCCCGTTCGATCTCAGGCTCTTGTTCAGGTCTGATATGCAGTACATCATAGTGTTCGCTTCCCGTGCCATCCATTACGCCCAGGCGCACCATCCGGTCAGCAGTGGGCTGCTGGCCCTTGGCCAAAGTCAAGCTCTCGATGCGGCGGAGTTCCCCCGCCAGATCAGTTACCGTCACTCGGTATCTCTTTTCATCGGCATCATTCCAGGAAGCGGGGGGTTTGCTGACTACGACCGAAGCCACTGATTCAAGCCACTTGGTATCCTCTAGGCGATCATCGGACAGGCGTTGAATGAATCCTCGGAGCTTCAGGTCATACGCCGAATCCTCCAACACAGAAACCTGCTCCCTTATGGTTTGGCGCGCAGTCTGAATTGGAGCCGACAGATGCAAGGCCCTCAAAAGCTCCTCCTCAATCTGGCCCAAGAGTCGATCGTACGCTTGCGCGAGTTCCAATAAGGTGCGCCTGAGTTGCTCGAAATACTTGCCAAGCTGGTCCGATCTGGTATCCAACTCGTCAAAACGTAACGCCTCAGGAAGGTACTTGAATAGCAGAGGTTGCGGTTCTCGGGCAGTGGCAAGTACCTGCCGGACGGCCTTGGCCTCTTCGCTGAGCTTCCCCGTAACCTGTGTGTACCGCGGAAGCCTGAGCACAAATGCTACCAACGTGCGAACCACGTCCAGCACACTCACTTCCCCTGGCCTGATGGTTGAGGTAAACAGCTTGGGGTACCCTTCGAGAATCTGGGTCCGCAGAGGAGTAATCCGGTAGCGTTGCAGCGTGAAGCGTTCAGGAACGCGCAAAAGTCTTTCGAACTCGGCGATCCCCGGCTCGGGAACAAAGGAGCCTTCCTCGTACATGGCCGTCTCGGTCTTCCAGTACAGCACGGCAGCCGTCAGGTAGATCGGTAGCAGTCCCTCCTTGATTCCAAAAGGTGGTGCAGCCAACTCGTTATAAAGATCGGGAACAGGACGTTTCCCCTTCTCCGTGCTCTCCAGGAACTGGTCTATTCTGTTCCACAGCGGCAGCACACGATAGGGATCATCGTCCTTTGGTGGCCCAAATCCCCAACCTTCCTCCCTTTGGCGATGCAGGCCACTCGCTTCCAGGACGGACAGGTAGATGCTAACCTCTGGTGGGTAGCCCTCTATGCCAAGCCGTTCCTCATGACCATGATCCAACATGCATTCGATGAGCTTCCTACGGGCTCCCGAAGCGGCAGAAGATATGTTGCGTCGGTTAATCAGCTCGTTCTTCACGATGGGAGCTTCACTATACACCTCTACACATGCTGCCGAGATGGCAGTTGTCAGATTCCTCGCCGAGGCATACTCCCGCACCTGGCCTTTCCAGACCCAAGCACAAGCCTTGTAGCTAGCAGCCGGATCGAATAGTCCTGCAATCTTTTTTTCCAATCGGGCACGAGCGGCCATCTGGTAACCCGTCAACTCTTGGCGTGCGGCCCGATCCCCTTCCAAAGCAGGCGTGTTCTTCGCTACCCATTCCCAGGCAAGCACTTCGTCAAATGCCTCGCGTACTCCACGCATATCTTGAGGGAGGGCGAAAAACATCTGTGCCCGGCGGGTCTCTGGCAAGGATCGGGAAAACGCAACTACCCTCTCCATGGATTCTTCTGGTTTGCTCTCGGCGGAAGGGATCACGAATACGACAGCGCCATCTGCCTTTTCAAGATCACGCTTTCGTGTCTCTTCAAGCGATTTCAGGTCAATTACCCATGGGACAAAGAACCGGAAATTACCCGTCTTGTGCAGATGTCGTTTCGCTACGTAGGATTTCAGCTCGCCCCGCCGTCGGAGCAAGCTCACCAGACTCTGTGAGCGATCCACATGAGCCATACCCTGCCGGAAACGCTCATCCAGATCCACATCGCTTCCTGCCCACAGCCCGTAGGCATCCTGATAGCGGCGATAGATCGCGATCTTGGATCGAACTAATCTTTCCACAGCAGCTTGAACATCCTGCCCTGTGACATCGTTGTCGGCCAGGGCAAAAGACAACACGTCTAAAGATGCGCGCAAGTGCTGTCCATCGCCTAATAAGCCCAACATCCCGATGCTCTTGATGACCCGGGCATCCAGTTTGGTCGCATCCTCAGGCAATCGCTGCAAAGCATCGTCGATCTCTGCCCAGCGCTTTCCCTGGCCGTTGACATACAGCCCGCTCCCCAAGGCCGACACTGCATAGTCATACAGTTCATCTAGCCGATAGAAAGGACGGTAGCCGTTGTTGCTCCACTTCTCCCTATGCAAGAACTCTTGGAATCCATGCGGCTCAGCCGAGCTCAGGAAAGCGAACAATGACCGCTCATTCTGCGCCAGGCGGCTGCGGAACAGCGCCCCCAACACCAACGTCACCGTCGGATGCAGCGGCGCGCAACCCGCCAACACATGCTTTCCGTCCTGAGGGTTCAAATCGCTAGGCAATAGATTCAGACCGGATGCCTGCTCTGCCTCTGCCGTGATGACTCCCTGCAAACCGGGGGTCTCATGCGCTGGTCGGATGGCTTCATGGATCAAGTTCAGCAACTCGCCCGGCGACTGCAAGAAACCGATGTCCTTGAACCGCCCCTGCACCTTCTGCCATTCCCGTTGCTGGGCTAGGCTTAGCGCCGCCGCGTAATGCTCAAACGCCTGATGCAGCACCGTAACCAGCCCCACCCGTGGCTTCTCCGAGCGCGAGGCCATCTCCGCCAAGTTTTGCAGCAGGCCAATATCCCCCAACTCGACATTGTTTGCCGCATACTCCAGCGACTTGCCCAATTCGTCCAGGACGAGAATCAGACCCAAAACGGAGGGATTTGCCTCTTGCATCACCCGCGCCGTCGCCTCCACCGCCTCAACTACCTCTGACGGCGGTACCAGTTCCTCTCGTCGCGCCGCATCTCGCAGCTTCCGGATCTCGGCGGCCTGCTCATCAATCATCGGGGCGGATGCCGGTAAGCTCTCCAACCTCTCCAACAGCCCCGAGAGCAACGTCAGCGCCAGCGGTTGGCGGCTCCCCACCATCGGCACCACCACGAAACCGCCACAGGTGCCCCTGCCCTCCCATCCGGGCATATCCCTGACCAGTTGAGCGTATAATTCCGGATCCTTGCGTTGTACCAGCTCGCGACTCGTCCGTTTCATGGGATAGGCGAGCACCTGCGCTATCAGCAACATACAGGCCGACTTGCCCGTCCCATAGGGTCCCGCAACTGACCATGCCCGATTCGTGGAACCCTCCATAAGCCCGATGCTAATCTGCGACAACACGGCCTTGCTTAGCGGTGTGATCACGTACCCCTCAAGAGCACGCGCATCATCATAGTCAGCCGCAATATTCACCGACCGGCGGAAGCGCTCCGAAACCTGAAAAAGCTCGTGAAGGTGTACACTCTCAGACATGCGCATCCTCTTGTGTCTCTGGCCGGTAATACTGCCCAAGCACCCGGTAAGCCTCGGAAGCATCGAGGGAGGTCCGTATCGTCACCTGCCGATAGCCTGCCGTATCCGTTAATTGCCATGCCCCATGCGTCAATCTTGCCAACTGCTCAAGGCGTTCTGCCAGAGCCGCCTCATCCAGCTTGAACACCCGTCCCGGACTCCCAGGGAAATACGCCAGTTCGTCGAACGTCAGCGAACTCTGCCCATCCCGCTGCTTCGCATACTCCCATAACGCGTAGAAAAAGACAGCATCCGGCAAGCTGTTCTTGGGACCCCGTGAGAATGCGTATGTTTGGGTAAGTGGCTCCTCCATCAGTAGTCCCAACTCGGCCAGAGGACAATCGAGGGTATCCTCCACAGAAGACGAGCCATCCCGGCTTCCAACATAGCTATGGATGAACACGCCGACATCGCGCTTGATGGTGTTGGGGGTCGTGCGCACTTCAAGCACTTGGGCCTGTCTCCAGAGCGTCTCAATCAGGCCAGACCGGGTGAACTCCAAGTCGTGAAGCTCGTTGAACGCGTAGTAGATCGTCGTGGCATCCTTGCTATTTGTCGCCAGCAGCCAATGGAGCAACCACAGCGTGCCCTCATCCTCGAGGTAGGGATCCCATCCGTCATCCTCCAGGAAGACCCTTTTACCAATTCCCGAGGGACAAAGATCAAAACGCTGCTCGGAATCATCTGTAATAACCCGAGTGGCCTGGCACCAGTACTTGATCGAATCAACCATGTTCTTGCCCACGCCGAGAGTGACAAGAGCATCGGGTTCTCGGAAAATCGAGGGATTGTTCTTACACTCGTTCACACCTTTGGTAATCCAGGTGTTACGGAAAGCAAAAGACTGATGCCCGGAGAATTTGGCACCGGTTAATGGCATATATACGGACTCCTACGTGAGCTATCAAATGGATGGAATGAAGCTAGCTTTGTACGGGGAAAGCAATCAACGCCGAGTAGGTCTGCATCTGAATATGACGCATTCCCAGGACTCTAGACACGCCAGGCAAGCTCAAAAACGGACCTTCACACTCTACCGGAGCAAGAATGCCAGCAAACAATGCACATGTCTAGTGCCGAAATGGACAGTCGCGACTATCGAACGAGTATCAACTGGAGAAGGGGTTTCATGTAATGGGCATTGCCCAATCAATGGACCCCAGATATATTAACATTTTTCGTGTGACACTGCAACTGGAATGAAACACGTCCGATATGCGGCAAACAATCGCTTGCAGCAACCGCCACGATAAGGGGGTGGTGTTGAGCCATCGCATACTAGGCAAGCCGAAACAGGACAGGGTCACGATTCTACCAGTATTATTCTGCATGCGGTATGTTAAGGACCCATGAATAGTCCCGATACCTTCTATGACAAATTGTTCAGATAAGATCCTGGCGAGCATCGCAAAGCGCGTAGCCTGTTTTCCTGGTGTCCCGCAAGTGTGCATGCGAATGTACCGGTTCTCCCTACGACAGATAAATTCAGACAAAAATTATCCGAGTACTACGCGTGTTATCTCAGGAATAGGTGTCGCGCTTCCCCTTTGACCACAGAACAGGGATCCAAGATGCATACCCGGGTGGCAGGCCCTATCTGCTCGACTTGCGCCCCAATCAGCCAGGATGGTTCCTTGCCAACCAGGAAGATACCACACACAGCCCATCTCAGAGTTCGGCCATTCTGACCACACGCCAGCCTGCGCCCCAACGGTTCTCCCAGATCCATCGCGCCGCCGAGATCACCGAGTTGGAGCTTCCCATTGGGGTTCAGGTGGTGCATTATCGGGGACAGGAGGACAGGACGGGACAGGATTCTGCGTATTGTTATCTATATATTCGGGGACATCGAATATTGGGTTAACAATAGGAATCGTTGTGTCCGTTGTGTCCCCTTCATCCTGATCTTCCTGGTCATCACCGCCGCGCAGGACAATACCCTGCCAGGATGCCTTCCTGCTACTGCGCCGAACCCGAATCGGACTACCGGGCCGTGGCTTCCACTTGGGTTTCTCAGGTTCCTCAGGTGGACAGGGTGGACACCCAAGGACACCCTTATTTCCATAGTTTCCCGTAGACGCACTTTTTTCGGTATCTCCGGTATCCATTGAAAATTGATTCTGAACGGACACTATTGGATTTTGCCATGTCCTGGGGTGTCCGGGTGTCCACTTGTCCTGATCTTCCTGATCGTCATCGCCGCGTAAACCGATGCCCTGCCAGATCGTCATCTTGCCATTGAGCAGTACCCGCTTTTGCTCCGCTCCCCCTGCCTCAGCAGCGCGTGCTTCCTATTGACTCCTATAGCCGCTCAACCAGTCTGTCCATCTGGCAAAGACGCAAAAAGGGGCGCACCTATACGGCACACCCCTATCTACTCGAACCGTGATTCCGTTCAGGGAAGGGAGTAGTTCAGCCGATACTCACTACCTGCCCTTTCATGCTCTTGAACCAGTGCTTCTTGTTCTTGTGCGCTTCGGGTGGTACATCGTCAGGAGGGGGAATCTCCCGCCACCAAATGTCACCGGAAGCCAACAGGGGATGGATCAGGTTACCCGGTAGATACTCGCCATCCTCCAGTTTCAGCGCTCGGATGATCACGTCTTTGTTGCCCCAGATAATCCCGCAGTTGGGGGGAAACCAACTCAGGTGGCCCCATCCCCACCTGATCACCTTCCCGCTCAATACCAAGACCGGCCATCCGCAGGACAGCAATCACCTCTTTGACCGTCATTATATCCATACCAGATCGGCTCCCTTGCTCCCGTCCGATGTCTTGGGCATAGCCAGATCATGATCCGAGACGACCCGCTTTTGTCCTTGATCATCCATCACCCGGAAGATACGAACGTCCCCTCTGGCTCCAACCAACTCCAGAACCTGTACCGCATGCTTGACCGCACCCTCTCGCCAGATAGCTGGCCCCTGGTAATCATCAGGGATGCCCCTCACGGGCTGACCCGTCTGGATAGGCCTCACGGGCTCCTGTTCAGGATCGGCCATCGGTGGACATGCGTTCCCATCCTCTCCCTCCGCCATCTCCAGGTAGGCCAACTGGTCGGGTGTCAGATTGTTACGTTCCTTCGATTGCTGGGAGAGTGCGTGAGCATTGGGAGGATAGTGAGGATTTTCCGCTCCGTCCGTACTCCTGTTATTGGGAGAAATCGGAATTTCCTCTTTGGCTGGGGGTAGGACACCCTCACGACCCTCACCAGCCTCATCGTTCTCGTCCGGTGCGCCCGTGAATTGCAGTTGCCAAGTAACGGCCCCTTGATGCTTCCCTGTACGAACGATGCGGCAGTCACCGATGAATCGATCGCGCTGCTTTGCGAGTGCTTTGCCGAACGCACCCTTCTGTGCATGATCCGTCTTACCGCGCCCAAGATCGAACCCCTCCATTTCCTGAGCGATGGAAAACAGGTCCGATGATTTGACCTCCTGAGTGCCAAACCTCTGATACCATACGTCCACGAATTGACGCCATAGAGCCCCCTCGTTATCTGCTTCCTCGTAGAACTGGTTCAGGTTACCCAGGAATCCAGGTATCCCGACATGCTCCAGAATGCCCCCCAGGACCGTGGTCCAGCTTTCGTACGATCCCAACGGCTTGACATGTGGTCGTGGTTGGCCCGCCGCAAGCCAGGATTGAATCAGGGTTAGCGCTGACCAGACCAATAACCCCCTAGCGTCAGATGCCCAAACGCGCAACGGCTCATGTCGGAACCCGTCACGTAACCATGGACGATCTCGCTTCGGGTCCAGACGGATACGGATGCTTCGCCGGATGAGTTCCGTGCTCAGAGTAGGGTTATTGGCAGTAGTCACCCAGATGGATCGGACGGGGAGGCTGGTGGTTTCGCTCACCCCCAGGATGCGGTCGGTCCACATACGAGCGGTCAGGGCAGCAGCTAGTGCGCCAGAATCCAACGACCGTTTCACGTTGTCGATGATGATGGCGGGCTTCCCCTCCCGCAACGCAGAAGTGATGACCTTGCGCCATTCTTCATCCGTATGAGCCTCAGGAAGGAGGTATACAGCATGCCCCAAGGCGGGGAGCAGCAGGATTTCGGAGAGTAGGCTTTTGCCGCAACCCGGTGTACTGGCCTCGATCAGGTGGTTCGGAGTGGGGTCGGAGATCAGATCGCGTGCAAAGGGGACGAGTAACAGGGCCACCGCATGGGCTCGGTCGGCATCAGCCACAAAGGGGAAATCGCCCAACAACTCCTCCAGGATGATCCCACGAGCTAGATCCACCTCCCTCTCTGTGGGTTGTGGGGAAACCGGCATAACATCCCCTGCTTGCCAGGGGTCGAGGTAAGTTCGGCTGGCCGGATGATAGCCTGGACGTGTCTGAAGCGTGCCATCAGGTGCGAATACCGGTGCACCGACGATGCGCGTCAAGTTGGGAAGAGGGATATTTCGGCTAGCCAACATATTCCTGGCGAGTTCCAAAGAGGGCTTGGCTGATCTCTGTTTGCCGCCCCTGCCGATGGTGTACCATTGCGCGACCTGACACAGTTCATTACGTAATCGATCAGGCGTCAGTTCTTCCACTACCAGATGCTTGTGTTGGTGTCCCCCTTGTCCCTCCAGGGGCTTGGCTGCCAGACGAACCGGCTTCCCTCCCCAGAGGAACAGGAAGCGCTCCGGACCGTTCTCCTGAGCCTGATTCAGCGCTCTCCATGCTTCATCGGTGATTCGCTGTAGATTCGGGTCACCTGCGTCAATCCAGGGGAGTTGGAGCATACTCACGACCTCTCCCGAATTGTCAGGAGCCGGAGCATCCACCATGTACTGCGGTTCCTCAGAATCGGGGGCCGTCGTTGGGACAGGTTCGGGGCGATTCGGCGCTGCCGCATCCTCTTGTTTCCAATGAAATAGGCTGGCTAGCGTGATCCCTTCACCCGGAACAAAGCTCTCCCACTTGGCCGCGCAGGCCTTGGCATCATATTTCACGCTCCGTTGTGACCACTTATCCCAGAGCACGAAACCGGCAGCTCCTAGTTCGCTCAACGCCATCCCAACGTGCACCCAGGTCTCATACTCCTCGCAGCGCCAAGGAGCCAATTGGTCCAATGCCTGAGCGGCCCTTTGCACATCCAGGGGAGTTGGCCCCCGCAATATCGTGCTCAACGTAAGCTCTTGCACTGGATCAGGCTCTGGTACCCATTCCTCCAGAACTTCCTGAAGCTGCTGGCCGGTCACTGTCTGAATGGCTGTCAGGTAGGACACTTGATCCTGGATGGGTTGCAGCCCCTCATCCACGAACACGCAGCGTTGGCCTGTTCTCTTGTGGATGCCAAGAGGTACCTTGACGAGGTTTCCATAGTCATCGGGGCTTGATAAGCTTGCCTGTTTGGGGAATACTTCTACCTCCACCCCGGCGAACTCACCACACTCCTCGTATATGCTACAGACAACCCACTCCCCCAAGCGTTTCAGGTCCACCGCCGGACAGCCCTCTGGGCAGAACAGCCAGATATGGTATCCCTTGCTGCCTGTGAGTTCTATATAAGTGGGCAACCCTAGCTGCCGTAGCTTGGCATACAGGAGCCGTGCCACTTTCTTGGCATGCGACCGTGTCTGGTCGTCATCACGCTTAGCATCCACATCCATACACAGCCAACCTGCCGTGTCGTTATGGCGCAGCTGATAAGCACCCAGGGTGATCTCACCCCGCAGATGTTGGGCAAGGCGTGCGTCATTCAGGGGGGTAGGGGTCTTGTTCGTGCAGTCTCGGCAGTGATAGTTGCATACGTTTGGTACATTCCGCTTATCACAGGCCGGGGAGTAGCCAATGGAACCATCCTGCTTCCGCCACATCTCGGCATGATGGTCACTCTGGTAGAAGAAGAGTTTTTGTAACGCCTGGAGCGTTCCTGCGGATACCTTGCCGTATTGATCGTTGCCCGCCTCGCGCGTAGCACCCTCCGGGAGTTGGGATGGGAGTTCTTGCTCCCCTTGTGAGGCATCCTGCTTGGCGTCCACTTGACGTCCCGGCACCGGTGGGGTAACATCAGTTTGCGGGATTGGTGATTCCTGCAAATTTCCGTGATGGCCGCTGAGCTGCTGAACCCAGCCAGCGGCATTTCGCTGTTCGCTCATACTATGCCGAGTCCCCCTTCGGGTTCTCAGCAGCACTTCTAGGCCAGAAGCCCCGTGACTTGGCAGCCTCGCGTACGGCCAGCCGCAGCGCCTCGCTCATGTTTATGTCCTCAAAGTCGCAAAGGGCTCGTAGACATTCTACTTCCGTCGAACCTGCGCGGAAGTGTATTACACGCTTCTTTTTATTATACATAATATCTCCCGCTGAGAGTTAGTGGATGAATCGCGGTGAAAAAGGAAACGCCGGTGGTATAAGCTCCAAGCGCAAGAGATAGAGGCGCGGTCGTAGCGTAGCAGGAGAAGCGACTGTAGCAACTACCCCACAGGGATTGGACCCGTAGGCAGCATCTGTGAGGGCGAGTTGAGGCCTAACGCTTGTTAGTGTAACACGGATGGGCGATGGCGTCAATACACACGGTAAAAATTCGTGGGCCTTGGGAAAAGCGCATAGCCCCCCTCTTTCGGGAGGGTTCTGTGGGGGGGACCCGGTCCATCCGCCGATGTGCACGAACGCAGCCGGTTCAGCGGTGAGTCGGCCCGACGCCGCTCCGTTCTAAGGCGCGGAAGGTGGGGTAGGTGCCTCGGCTATCAGAGGTAAGACGCGGTTCCTGCACCGGCCTAGCCGTAGGTGCCGCTGTTGACCGTTGAGACCGGCCAGTTCCAGCAAAAGGAAACAGCCCGGCAACCCGCTCTCCCTACGTGCTGTTTTGGGTATGCACCCAATCGTTGCACCAAGGGTGTGGATCATCAGGCTGTTCCCTGTTCCGCCTGTGTATTTCGTTCCATCGATTTCAGCTACTACAACAGATGATCTCCTGGATTAGTCCTTCGGTGTACTGCTAACAGGTCGTCACTGTCCTGCTTCACATACCGTTTGGTCATCTCCAGTGAAGAGTGGCCGAGCATTTCCTGCAAGTCGAGCGCATCACAACCATTGCGCTTTGCGTTGATAGCAAATGCTCTTCGGAAAGCATGGATGGAAGGAGAAGGCACACCCGCCAACTTAGCCCGTCGGATCAACATGGCCCGTAGAGCAGTATGAGATAGCCGCTCGCCGGAACTGTTCACCCACAACGGGTCATCGTCGGATGGGTTGTCACGGTGCCGGAGATAGGCGCGTAGGGCCCTCAGAGCCTTCTTACCTATGCCCACTATCCGCGACTTACCCCCCTTGCCACGTCGCACCAAAGCGAACCCCTTCCTCAGGTTCACATCGCCCACATTCAATGCGCAGAACTTTGCCCGCCTGCATCCTGAATCTAGCAGGACCCGCAGGATGGCTTCGTCCCTATCCCCGTTGAAAGTACGCCGCTTGCACGTGCCCAGCATGGCGCGCACATCGTCTAGCTCCACCGGGTCCAGGAGTTCCTCGGGCACTTTGGGTGCATCTACCTTCTTGATGGGGTTCTTCCAATCCTCATCGGTTTCCTCGGCGTACCAATTGAAGAAAGCTTTCATTGCCCTGTAGACGCCGTCAGTGCCTCCAGGGTTGTGCGTCTTTCCGAACTCAACCAAGAACATTTTTAACGTCAAAGGCGTGATTTCCCGTATGGACTGCACGCCTTCAACAGTCAGATAATCGCAGAGGTGTCCCAGCTGTTGGGTATACCAGGTGATGGTATCCGCACTCAGCATACGGGCTTCACGATCAAGAAGGAACTCCTCAATCTGATCCCGGACAGTGCCGCGATCATCGTTATTCCGTTTGTATAGAGATGGCATATTAGCCCTTTCGATTGATAGGTTAATATGCAAACCTATAATCGAGGCGGTGTCTCTCAACGTTATAGTGTGGTCTCGCCACGTCTTTGCGTGGTCGAAGTTATCTGCGTTGCTATACGTTGGTCCGCGATACAGGGCTATAAACCAATAACTTCTATCGGTTGATTTACCACCAGCCGATCTTTGGTTTGCCACAAATGTCAAACAGGCGGAAACCCAAGGATGGAACGAACCCGCGGAACCCAAACGGGTTCTCGCGCGGAAGGCGATATCATAGTCAGGTCCCGCTTCCTTGTCAAAAGCTGTATCCCCAACCTTCAGGACGTGGACAAACAGGGTGTGCAGCCTTGGACTCTCGTAGTAGCAGTACCACGGGTGTGAGACAGGATTATGCATACGGTAAAAATCCAGGGGTATAGGGAAAGGTACATGGCCCCCCTCTTTTGGGAGGGTTCCGGCGGGGGGTGCCCGGGGGCGCCGCAGCGCGCGAGTGCAGCCGGTTCGGCGGCGGGTCCGCTTGGCCGCCTCTCGGTGGCGCGTAGACCGAGGGGTGCAGCGGATGCCGTGACTATCAGGAAGGGGAAGCCGTCTTGCTCTGGCCCAGTCGCCGGTCGGTATGGCGGATACGGCCATCGGCGAATCATGGCAAAGAAACCGGCCTGGCAACTCGCTCCCCATCTTCCGTCTTGCCGCTACTGGGGCTGCAAATCACCAGGCCGATTGCGTGGTAAACACTACAACGCGTTATCGACCGGTCCCGTCTGCTCGTGAGCGTCGCGGAGATCGCTCTCCACCTGCTTCAGATACCGGCTTACGACAGCCAACGAGGAATGGCCCAGTAGGCGCTGGAGCGTCAGCAGGTCGCAGCCATTGCGCAACGAGGTGATGGCGAATCCCCGCCGGAAAGAGTGGATAGAGGGGCTGGGGACGCCTGCCTTCTTGGCTCGACGGATCAGCAGGGATCGCAGTGCCATATGCGTCAACCGCTTGCCCGTTTCGTCTATCCACAGCGGCGAGTCATCCGTGAATTCCTTGCGGTGCTTCAGATAGGCTATTAGGGCCCGGCGGGTCTTGGCTCCGATAAAGGTCACCCGAGGCTTGTTGCCCTTGCCGTGGCGGACCATCACTGCGCCGGTTTGCAGGTTGATATCGCCCACGTTCAGGTTGCAGAACTCGGCTCGGCGGCAGCCCGAGTCCAGGAGGAATAGCATCACCGCTTTGTCCCGTTCGCCCGTGAAGGATCTCCGTTCGCAGGTTTCGAGCATGGCGCGCAAGGCATCCAGGCTCACTGGCTCCAGGGGCTCTTCGGGGACCTTGGGGGGAGCAACCTTCAGGATGGGGTTCTTCCAGCCCTCGTTCTCATCCGCGTACCAATTGAGGAGAGCACGGATAGCCCGGTAGACACCGTGAGCGCCGCCGGGGTTGTGGGTCTGGCGGAAGCCTACGAGGAAGGAACGCAACAAAGAAGGCGTAAGGTCTCTTATGGACCCCACGCCCCGAGTTTCGAGATATTCGCGCAAATGACCAAGCTGCTGATCGTACCACTTCAGCGTGTGAGGGCTCAATCCGCGGGCTTCCCGGTCAATGAGAAAATCCCGGATTTCGTCCTCCACAGCGTCGCGAAGAACTTCACGAATCATGTGTACTTTGGCAACTGCCTGCATGGGGGCTCTCCTTTACGGATTATCCTTGCCATGCTTTGCAGTTGAGTACGGTATATTGTAGCGGAGAGGGCGGGATTCGAACCCGCGAGGCTTGCGCCTACACGATTTCCAATCGTGCGCACTCGACCGGACTATGCGACCTCTCCGTGAACGAAACGCATTATACCACGTAGGGTGCGTTTCATCAAATTGGCAGGCATCTGACGAGTGCTGGCGTCGTGTTCGTGTTCTAACAGCACACACGGCTCGTCGCCTGCCGTTGACGTTTGCAGCCAGCCCGGTTACAATGGGGCGCGTTGTATCCTGCTCATGATAGGTGTGAGGTCTATGATCTACTTGGTGTTGCTCGCAGCCCCCAGGGGCGCAGGAAAAACGACGGCCTGCGCGTGGTTCGTGGAACAGGGCCGCCAGGCAGGTATGCGGATCGGCGGTATCCTTGCTCCGGCCCGCTATGATTCCCAGGAACACAAAACGGGGATCTATGCGGTAGATGCGTTCACCGAGGAGCGACGGCTTCTGGCTACCGTCGAACAGGAGCCAGACAAAGCGACGGTGGGGCAGTATCGTTTCGATCCTGAGGTAATGGCGTGGTCGCTGGGGCGCGTGTTACTGGCGCTCGATGCCCCTATCGACGTTGTGGTGATCGACGAAATTGGTCCGCTGGAGCTTGTCCAAAAGGGTGGCTTTGCACCGGCCCTGGAGCATTTATTGCAGGCACAGGCCACTGCCGCTGTTCTCATCGTGCGCGCCGAGTTGCTCACCCGCCTGCAAGGCGATCTGGCTGCCTATAGCCCCGCTACGATCTCGCTTACACGCGCCAATCGCGATCAGGTGCCGATGCACATCTTTGAACAGGTGTGGGGTCCCGTCTCGCGACGTTGGCAAGAAGCCTGAGCCTCCGTCCCGCCCACTATCTGGGGTGTCCCGATACCGGGCGGGACGGGCATTACGGACAGGGGCTAGTCTTGCAGCCCTTCTACGATGCGCTTGTACTTCTCTACCAGGCTCCGTGCCTGTCCTTGCGAATCGGCCTGTGCGTAGACGTGGAATAGGGGACGGTCCGGGTCGGGCAGCACCAGCACCCACTCCTCATCGGAGAGGTTAATTTTGACTCCATCAATCTGGTCGCCCAAGTGATCCTTGTATTGGCGGTTCAGTAGCCGCATCACGGTCCCCTTGGATTCCCAGGGGCAGACTACCTCACCTTGCCACATATAAAAGGCGGGTACTGAGTTCAACGCCTGAGAGAGCGTGGTTTGCTGCGTTGTGAGGAATTCGAGTAGCTTGGCGACGGTCATCATGCCGTCGATCACCGGCTGGAATGCGGGCCAGATGAAGGAGCCGTTTCCATCAGTCGCCATGATCACGCCCGCCTCGTTGGCCGATTGCATCAGGGCTTGCGAGTTCACCTTGGTCCGCAGAACCTTGCCGTTGTGCTCTCGCGCAATTTGATCGAACACGTCGGGCATGGAAACCGGCACAGCGATGGTCCCACCTCCGGTGGCTCGCAAGGCCATGATGGCTATCGCAATGGCCAGCGACGTCCCCGGCACGATACTCCCCCTGTCATCAACCACAAAGACGCGCTCGCCGCCCACATCCAGGCGCACACCGATGGCCGTCTCCAACACCTCGCAGATCAGGGCCAGTTGTTGCAGGGAGCGCTGAAACTCCTCGGGCGGGATGGACATTTTTTGCTGGTTCACCGCCGCGTTCAGCGCGGCCACCCGGCAATTCAGTTCAGTAAGCAATGGCGTCAATACCTCGGCTGTGGGGGCATTGGCAAAGTCTACCACGATGTACGGGTTGGCCTCGCGAATGGCCTCCACATTCAACGCGGCCAGGAAAGCCTTGGAGTAGCGCTCGTAGACCTCGGTGGCATAGAAAATCTCGCCGATCTCGTCCAGGTAGACGCGGCGGAAATCCTCCCGGAAGAACACGCGCTCGATGTTCCGCTCGGCGCTCTTGCTCAGGTCTTGGCCTTTGCCGTCAAAGAACCGAATGTCCACCACCCGGTTATCGTAGGGAGACAGGCGCACGTGCACGCCCCCCGCTGTGTTGCTCACGCGGGTGATGTATCGGGCCACGGGAATGGGCACTTCGCTCAGGTCCATGGCGTTCACGCCCGCCGAGGGCAGCCCCGAGATGATGCCCCGCTTGAGCATGCGGGGGCTGCGATGTGGATCGCGGTTGGTGGTTACCGTCGTGCCTTTGGGCAGGGTGGCTGCAAAGGCAGCCCCCAGTTTGGCGGCAAATTCGGGCGTCAGGTCTACGTTTACCAGCCCGGTGACGCCGTAACGGCCAAACAACACTCGCCGCCCCTGCGCTCCCCAGATAATGCTGGCCTTGACTGTGGCCCCGGCTTCGACCTCTTTGTTCGGCCAGATCTTGACGCTGGGATGAATTACTGCGCCCTCGCCAATCACGGAAGAGTCGCCCACCACGCCGCCCTCGAACACGACCACCTTGTTCTTCAGGCTGCACTGCCGCCCGATGATCGCTCCCCGTAGCTCTACGCCCTCACCAATATAGCAGTTGCGCCAGATTACGCTACGGTCCACATGAGAGTGGTTGTCCAACACCGTATAATCCTGGATCACCGTCGGCCCGTGGATGATTGCTCCGCCTTTGATTTTGACCCCGCGCCCCAGGTAAATCGGCCCGTAGAGTTGTGCGTCAGGCGCAATTTCGACCCCTTCCTCCGCCCGAACGCCTCCGCCCAGGTTGCGGCCAATCTCGTCCAGATGCACGCGGCCCTCCAGAATATCGCCGGTGGCCCGCATGTATTCGGCCAGGTTGCCCACGTCGCACCAGTAGCCCTGGGCCACGTACCCATACAGGGGCTTGCCCTCGTCTAGCAACATGGGAAACAAGTTCTGGCTGAAATCAAAGTTGGCGCCATGCTCAAAATAGTCCAGTACTTCCGGCTCTAGCACATAAATGCCGGTGTTCACCGTATCCGAGATGACGTCGCCCCAACTCGGTTTCTCCAGAAACTGCTGGACGCGTCCCTCCTCGTCAATGATGATGACGCCATACTCCAGGGGATTTGCTACGCGATATAATGTGATGGTAGCCAACGAGTTCTTTGCGCGATGGTAGGCAACCGCTGCTGACAGGTCGATATCGGTCACCGCGTCTCCGCTGATGACGATAAAGGTGTCGTCGAGCAACGCCTGGGCTTGCTTTACACTGCCTGCCGTACCCAAAGGGGTTTCCTCGATGGAATACTCTATATTCAGACCAAGACTCCGGCCATCGCCAAAATAGTCCTGGATATCTTCGGCCATATATTGCAGGGTGATGACTATGTCCGTAATGCCATGATGCTTGATCAGATCCAGAATATGTCCAATGACCGGTTTGTTCACCATCGGCACCATGGGCTTCGGGTGATTGATGGTTAACGGGCGTAGTCGAGAACCGGAACCGCCTGCCATCACGACAGCTTTCATGGCATACCTCCTTATACCCTCCGCATTTCGTAAGAGACCACTGCGACGCCAGTTTTCAAGGGGATTTCGTTTGCGGAGCATTATACCACGCGGCAAGACGGGTGAAAAGCTCTCCAAAGATACTTTCCATAGACAATGCGGTTTGCGTGTTGCGCTCCCCGCGCTGATCTCGTGCGCCGCTAGTTGACCGGCGCGCCTGGCTCATTTGAGCCGACGCGCTTACCTGGCTATAATGGCAGCGTACCATCCAATGGGTACTGCTGAACCGTGCAAGCTACCAACGGAGGTCTGCATGGAACAAGAAGGGGAGGCAAGATACTGTCTCCGGTGTGGCACTCGTATGATACCTCGCCAGCTTGGGGATCGGGTCCGGCTTGTCTGTCCTGCCTGTGGTTTCATCTACTATGTGAATCCCATCGTCGCAGCGGGCACCTTGATCGACCGAGACGGGCATGTGTTGCTGGTGCGGCGGGGGGTGGACCCTGGCATGGGGAAATGGGGTTTGCCTGCAGGATATGCAGAGGTAGGGGAAGGCCCTGAGGAAACCGCGCGCCGTGAAACGCAGGAAGAAGCGGGCGTCGAGGTTGATCTGGATGGGCTGTTGGGGATCTATCCATTCGCCGGGCCGCCCAGCGGCGTGTTGATTCTCTATGCCGCCCACATCGTCGCGGGCGCGCCACACCCAGGCGACGATGCCGTCGAAGTGGCTTTTTTCGGTCCAGATACGCTGCCTCATGAGGTTGCCTTTTCCACCCATCGCCAGGCGCTCGCGCAGTGGGCGGGAGCGCGCTCGTTGCATTATGCTCCCGTACAAGCCGAGCAGTTGCCTGCCGTGCATCGCATGGCCCTGGAGACCGGGCTGTACGATGATGACTCGTGGGATGCTTTCAAGGCCAGCCCCGGCGCCGATATCCTGGTGGCTATGGCGCAGCCGTCTGCCGGTGATAAACCAGCCATTGTGGGCCTGGCCATGCTGCAGGCCGATCCCTCTCGACACCTGCTGTTTATCCAGAACATCTATGTCGTGGCCGCGTACCGCCGATGGGGTATTGCCACCTGCCTGCTGCAATTGGCCAAGCAACGCGCCCGCCAACAGGGGGATCGGGAAGTGCTGGCCCAAATCCCGGCGGCGAACCCGGCCCTGTCTCTGTTCCTGAGCAGTGGCTTTGAACCTTGCGGGTTCCTGCAACAAGGGGGGCTGGCTACCCTGTTTCTGCGCCGCGAGTTGGCCACGGAGCCATCGGGAGCCGACCCGCTCACAGAATAAGCGCCTGGCGTTGCCGGGTTGCTGTGCCCATCGTCTTGATCCTTTGGCCCAAAGGAGCGAACTTATGCAGAGGCCGATCATCGGAATACCTACCCACGAAGCCCGCGAACGGCGAGAATATAGCATGAGCAAGGCCTACTGCAGTGCTATCGCGGCGGCGGGAGGGCTGCCTGTACTGGTGCCCCTACTGCAGGAGGAAGAGGCCTTGCGCCTGCTCTACAAGAGCCTTGCCGGGGTGCTGCTGGCCGGAGGGGGGGATATCGCACCAGAGCTTTACGCGGCAGTCCACCCGCGCCTGGCCCTGAATGTTGATCGGGAGCGCGACCGCGTCGAGATGCTGCTGACCCGCTGGGCCTTGGCGGATGGCAAACCCATCCTCGGCATTTGCCGGGGAATCCAAAGCCTGAATGTGGCTGCCGGAGGTACGTTGATCGAGGATATCCCCAGCCTGGTGCCGGGGGCCGTACATCATCGCACGAGCAAGGATATGCCCGCCGATTATCCGGCCCATGAGGTCGAACTGGTCCCCGATTCGTTGCTGTGCCGGGTGCTGGGCGATGGGGAACGCCTATCGGTGAATAGTCGCCATCATCAGGCGCTTCAGGAGGTGGTCGCGCCTTTTCGCGTGGTCGCCACAGCCCCGGATGGGGTGATCGAGGGCATCGAGCTGCCCCAGGACCAACACCCCTTTGCCGTGGGCGTGCAGTGGCATCCTGAGAACATGGTCCCGGCGAACGCTCCCATGAAGCGTCTGTTCCAGTCGTTTGTAAGGGCCTGCGCAGGGGAGGCGGGGTTGCCATGACGTTCCCTGATATTTGCCCGAACGCTACCGGGGCCATCGGGATGTTTGATTCGGGGGTGGGCGGGCTGTCCGTGGCGCAAGCGGTGATGGCCCGGCTGCCCAGGGAATCGCTGCTCTATGTGGCCGATTCGGCGCATTGCCCCTACGGGGCGCGCTCGGAGGCCGAGATTCAGGCGTTGAGCGAGGGGATCACCCGTTTTCTACTCGCGGCCGGGGCCAAGGTGATCGTCGTCGCCTGCAATACGGCCTCGGCGGCGGCCCTGTCCACCCTCCGCCAGACCTTTCCTCAGGTGCCATTCGTTGGGATGGTTCCAGCGGTCAAGCCCGCCGCCCAGCTCACGCGCGATGGGGTGGTGGGCGTGCTGGCTACGCCGGTCACCTTTGGCGGACGGCTCTATGAGGAGGTCGTGGAGCATTATGGCCGGGGGGTGCGGGTCATCTCTCAGACCTGCCCGGGGCTGGTGGAGCGGATTGAGGCGGGCGAACTGGATACCCCCGACACGCTCGCTCTCTTGCGCTCTTATCTGGAGCCGCTGCTTGGGGCCGGGGCGGACACTCTCGTGTTGGGATGCACCCACTACCCGTTCCTGATCCCCGCGATTCGCCGCCTGGCGGGCGAGTCCGTGCAGATTTTGGAGCCCAGCGAGGCGATTGCCCGCCAGACAGAGCGCGTGTTGGAGCAGCGCGGCCTGTTGGGGCAACCGTCCTCTCCGGCGGCGGCTCGGTTCTACACGACGGGAGACGCGCCGAGCGTGGCGCGCGCGCTGCGTCTGTTACTCCATCTGGAAAACGGGGACATCGCCCGGTTGCAGTGGCGAGAGGGGGTGTTGAGGGAATAGGGGATTGTGGGTCGGACAGCCGGCATCCCTGCCGACCTACCTCGTTGCATACACATTACGGCTGCCGCCACGGATGGCCAATGGTGCTAACATTTGGTGGTCACGGAAAGAGATGCAACTCCGCGATAGAAACGGTTTTCAGCCCATTTATCGGTTAGGGAGCGTTGGCGAAGAGAGGCCGCATTGCCCGCTACACCTGGGACTGAAGGTCCCAGGCTGCGTGCCCCAACCTGCGGGTTGGGGGGAGAAACCCGTTGAAACGGGTTAAAGAGATTTTAGTGCACTTGAGTGCACTTTTTAGTCACTAGCCCAGCACTTGAGTGCTGGGTGGGGCGCGGCCTACATACCGAGCGGCGAGCATTAGCTGTTACGGAACCCAGCCCTTTCATCGGTAGTACGTACACGAACC
>Ga0209347_1000228_pt1 | contig 155443 bp, 145 predicted proteins | sample AutmiccommuBRH23_FD_187382 | JGI IMG/M metagenome (GOLD analysis project Ga0209347, IMG submission 187382) | Deep subsurface microbial communities from Mt. Terri, Switzerland - Autotrophic microbial communities BRH/23 (SPAdes) (version 2) | ecosystem: Environmental > Aquatic > Deep subsurface... | reverse complement strand
GCCGATGGTGGCTATGCCGGTGACAAGCTGCGCCAGGCACTGCGCAAGATCGGCACCGCCAAGTGGACCATCGAAATCATCAAGCGGTCCGACACCGCAAAGGGCTTCGAGGTGGTACCGCGCCGCTGGGTGGTGGAACGAACCCTTGCATGGCTCAGCCGAAACCGACGTCTCGCCAAGGACTTCGAACAAACCATCGCCTCGGCAACCGCCTGGCTGTTCATCGCATCAATCCAGCTCTTCACACGCCGCATCGCAAGAGAATGAAATTACTTGAGATAATTTTGAATCAGACTCTTAGATCCCAGCTTTCGCTGGGATGACGGATAGTGGCAGGTTTTGGCAGCGCGCCGTGCTGTTGCAAATGACCGAGACGGGGCAGCTAGCTGCTGTTTTGCGCTCGGATCGGGAAGCGATTTAAAAGCGCACGCAGGCTGTTTGCGGCAACAGCAAGCCGGTCGTTGATCGGAATGTTGAATCCAATCTCACCGAAATCTCCGTCGCGTTTGCACCAAGGTGGCAGCGCTTCTAATGAAAATGCTATCCGAACTTCCAACTCCGACAACCGCTCGAAATCGAGATTCGGTTCTGTAAAACCACAATATGCGTTCTCAGCTTTGCCCAAGAAAACGTGGTCTAGCCAGTTCGCAAGACGTTCCAATTCGAAGGTGGTCAAGCAAGGGTGACGGAAGCTCCAGGACTTGCCATCAAGAACGGCATGACCGGTAACAATAAGCCAGTTCGAATCCCATTCGTCATTGGTGATTTCAGGAAACTCATAGCGTTCGACGGTGATGCTCAACGAGCCTGCTGGCCCCTCGAAGGTTGTTGGTGCGACGCTCTCCACTCCTCCACCATAACGGCCAGATGCGATGTCAGCAAAGGGCTCGCAACCCGAACGGCAATTCTTTCCCAGCTTGGCCCGATAGCCGCCTTCACGCCGCCTTCTTCGCCTTTGCCGCTTTCTTCACAACCCCGGAGAGCCCCTTGGTCAGCTGGAACAATCCGTTCAGCCGGTTTTGCGGATCGCCCCATGCGCGGTTGATGACCAGTTTCATGTCGGGGCGCAGTTTGGCGGTGTCTTTGGCCCCTTGATTGATCCGTTCGACATAGGCGATCAGGCCCATCGGATCGGGGAAATCATCATTGTGGAAGGTGACGAGGGTGCCGCGCGCGCCGACATCGATCTTGGCGATGTTGGCACCGATTGCCCCATATTGGATGCGCTCAACTGCGCCTGAGGAGCACCCACTTTGTTTCACGTGAAACATTGGGTCAAGCGCGGCCTAAGGCGGGTCAAGGGCATGGCAAGGCCAACCTAACCTCCACGGTTCCGGCAGTTGCTGGTCAGGCTTGCAGGCGGGCAGGGCGAGCAGTAAGGCAATGCGCCCCATGCAAGAGAGTTACATGCAGGAAACGCAATCAACCCCCGCGCTCACTGGCCGCCCGGTCATTTCTTCCACCGGCCTGTTCACGCCCACAGAGACGATCACCAACGAAGAACTGGTGGTAAGCTTCAACGCTTTTGCCGATCGTCACAATGTCGCCAACGCGGCTGCGATTGCCGCGGGAGAAGTGGAACCTCTGCCGCATTCCTCGGTCGAATTCATCGAGAAGGCGAGCGGGATCAAGGCGCGCCATGTGATGAGCAAGGCACCGATCCTCGATCCTGACGTGATGGCCCCGCGCTGGGATGAGCGCGGCAATGACGAAATCTCGATCATGGCCGAAATCGGCGTCGCAGCGGCGCGGGCTGCGCTGGAACGGGCCGGGCGCGACCCGCAGGATGTGGACGCGGTGCTGTGTGCCGCGTCGAATATGCAGCGCGCCTACCCCGCGATGGCGATCGAGATTCAGCAGGCGCTGGGGGTCGACGGGTTCGGGTTCGACATGAATGTTGCCTGTTCATCGGCCACCTTCGGCATTCAGACCGCCGCCGATTATATCCGTTCGGGCAACGCCAAAAGCGTGCTGGTGGTCAGCCCCGAAATCACCTCGGGCCACCTCAACTGGCGCGACCGCGATAGCCATTTCATCTTTGGCGATGTCGCCACCGCTGTGCTGGTCGAGGATGCGGCGATTGCTCCGGCGGCGCATTGGGACATCCTCGGCACCAAGCTCAAGACGGTGTTTTCCAACAACATCCGCAACAATTTCGGCTTCCTCAACCGGGCGTCTCCCGAAACCGAAGGGGCCGCGGACAAGCTGTTCGTGCAGGAAGGGCGCAAGGTCTTCAAGGAAGTGGTGCCGATGGTGGCACAGATGATCCTGGATGAAGCCGCGCGGCTGGGGATTGATCCCCGCGACTTGCGGCGGTTGTGGCTGCATCAGGCCAATGCCGGGATGAACCGGCTGATTTCGCAGCGGGTTCTGGGTCACGAAGCCTCGGAGGATGAAAGCCCGACGGTGCTCGACACCTACGGCAATACTTCAAGCGCGGGGTCGATCATCGCGTTTCACCTGCATCACGATGATCTGAACGCGGGCGATACCGGGCTGATTTGCAGCTTTGGCGCGGGCTATTCGGCGGGCACGGTGTTCGTGCGCAAGGTCGGCTAGGGCAACTCGCGCGCCGACTTGCTTGCGGGCGCGGCCCCCACTCCCTAGAAGCGCTCCGATGGCAGGTGAAATCCTCGATAACAAAGGCCGCGGTGAGGCAGGCTGGAACTGGCCCGCAATCCACCCGGAAGGGCGCAAATTCGGGCTTATTGCGACCGCGATCAGCCTGTTTTTCCTGCTCGTTCTGGGCTGGGACATCATCGGCTGGCCGCTGTTGTTGCTGTCGGCCGGGGTGTTCGCGTTTTTCCGCGATCCCGAACGCGTGGTGCCGCAGGCCGATTCCGCGATTGTTGCGCCCGCTGATGGGTTGGTGACATTGATCGAGGAAGTGCAACCGCCGCTGGAATTGCAGATCGATGATGGGTCAGGCATTGCCGGTCTACCTACCGGCCCGGTCACGCGCGTTTCGATTTTCATGAGCGTGTTCGATGTGCACATCAACCGCACCCCGGTTGGTGGAACGGTGCGGCGGGTGGTGTATATCCCTGGCAAGTTCATGAACGCGGAACTTGATAAGTCGAGCGATGAGAATGAACGCCAGCATATCCTGATCGAACGCGGCGATGGGCTGAAAATCGGTTTTACCCAGATCGCGGGACTGGTGGCGCGGCGGATCGTGCCGTTTGTGAAGCCCGGCGATATGGTGGCGAAGGGTCAGCGGGTCGGTCTGATCCGGTTTGGCAGCCGGGTGGATATCTATCTGCCCGCCGGGACTGATCCCAAGGTGATGATCGGGCAGACGACGATTGCGGGTGAGACGGTGCTTGCAGAAATCGGCCAGCGCGGATTGATCGAAGGGATCGCCCAATGAGCCGCCCCCAAAAGCAGCGCCGGATGCCGTTTTCCTCCGCGCGGCTTGGCCCCAAGGCGGCCGAGGATGAAGATGTGGGCGACAGTTTGCGCCATGCCAGCCCTGCTGGTGGCCTGACCCTGCGCGCGATGTTGCCCAATGCGATTACGGCAGCGGCGCTGTGCGCGGGGCTGACGGGCATCCGCTTTGCGATCGATAGCAACTGGTCTTACGCGATCCTGCTGGTGATCCTTGCAGGGGTGCTTGACGGGATCGATGGGCGGATCGCGCGATTGCTGAACGCGCAGTCGCGGTTCGGGGCGGAACTGGACAGCCTCGCGGATTCGCTATCCTTCGGGGTGGCCCCGGCGCTGATCCTGTTCCTGTGGTCGCTTCAGGATTTGCCGAAGTTTGGCTGGTTTGCCGCATTGGCTTTCGCGATTTGCTGCGCGCTCAGGCTGGCGCGGTTCAATGCCGGGATTGATACTGATGAACAGCCGCACAAATCCGCCGGGTTCCTGACCGGGGTGCCTGCGCCGGTGGGGGCGGGGCTGGCCTTCACGCCGTTCTATCTGTGGACCGAAACCGGGTTGGAACTGTTCCGCAACCCGGTGCTGATGACCATATGGCTCGCCGTGATCGCTGTGCTGATGATTTCCAACATGGCAACGTTGAGCTGGGCCTCGCTGCGGCCGCGCAAGACCATCCGGCTGGGGCTGATCGCCTTTGTCGGGCTGGCCTTTGCCGCGATGCTGCTGGAACCGTGGTGGACGCTGAGCGCGATCAGCATCATCTATCTTGCGTTGATGCCCTATGGCCTGTTCAAATATGGGCGGATCAAGCGGCGGCGCAGGCTGGAACGGGCCGCATCCGCCGCGCCTGCGGACGGCGAACCGGCGTAACCCGCACCGCATCGCGCCGCATCCGCAATTCGGGCGCATTGACCTGCACCGCAAATCCCGCCTGCATCAGCGCGGCTTGCTGCATCAACTGCACATAGGCTTCGCGCGCCTTGATCGCGCTGTCGGTGATGGTGAGCACTGCAAGGATTGCGGCGAAGGTGAACAGCAGGGTGATGGCAAGTGCAAGCATGGCGGTGTCCTTAACTGACAGTCGTTCATTGTTTGTTCTTTCGCTATGTTCCCCAGATGTTCCGCCATGTCAAGCGGCTTTCCTACAAGCGCGGCGGGATTTTTTGCGGGCAGGCCAATCGGGGCTGGATTTTGTGGCCGCGCAAAGCTAAGGGCGCGCTCGCACGTTGGTGGGCATAAGGCTCGCCCGCGCGCAAATTCACATGGAAGGCGCACATACCGGTGCCGTTTGCGGGAGCTCCGCAGCGCGGTTCCAGCCTTCCAGAGGAACAACCGGAAAGGAATTACCTATGGCGGCACCAGTCGTCACGATGCAGCAATTGATCGAGGCCGGCGCTCACTTCGGCCACCAGACCCACCGCTGGAACCCGCGCATGAAGCCGTATATTTTCGGCGCGCGCAACAGTGTTCACATCATCGACCTGTCGCAGACCGTGCCGCTGTTCGCGCGCGCGCTCGATTTCGTCGAATCGACCGTGCGTTCGGGCGGCAAGGTGCTGTTCGTCGGCACCAAGCGTCAGGCGCAGGAGCCGATTGCTGAGGCTGCGCGCATGTCGGGCCAGCATTTCGTCAACCACCGCTGGCTGGGCGGGATGCTCACCAACTGGAAGACGATTTCGGGTTCGATCCGCCGGTTGAAGGCGCTCGAAGAACAGCTTTCGGGTGACACCAGCGGTCTGACCAAGAAGGAAGTGCTCCAGCTCACGCGTGAACGCGACAAGCTGGAAATGTCGCTCGGCGGCATTCGCGACATGGGCGGCATTCCCGACGTGATGTTCGTGATCGACGCCAATAAGGAAGACCTCGCGATCAAGGAAGCCAACGTGCTTGGCATTCCGGTGATCGGGATTCTCGACACCAACGTCGATCCTTCGGGCATTGCTTTCCCGGTTCCCGGCAACGATGACGCCAGCCGCGCTGTGCGTCTGTATTGCCAGGCGATCGGTGAAGCCGCGCTGGCGGGCAAGGGCAAGTTCCAGGCTGACGTGTCGAGCGATTTCGGCGCGATGGCTGAACCCCCGGTCGAAGCTGTGGCTGAAGCTGTGGTCGAAGCCCCGGCTGCCGACGACGTTGCTGGCGAAGCCGCCGAAGCCTGATTTCTCGTGTGACCGGCGCGCGTTTTTCATGGGCGCGCGTCAATCACCCGTCACAATCTCTCTATAGCGCGCCCGGCATTGCCTCCCTCTGCGGAAAGGGCAGGGCCGGGCGCCCTTGAAACTGAATGAAAAGGATATTCTCATGGCTGATTTCTCCGTCGCTGACGTGAAGAAGCTGCGCGAGCGCACTGGCGCTGGCATGATGGACGCCAAGAAGGCGCTGACCGAAGCGGGCGGCGATATCGAAGCTGCGGTTGACGCGCTGCGCGCCAAGGGCCTCGCCACAGCGCAGAAGAAGTCGAGCCGCACGGCTGCCGAAGGCCTCGTCGGCGTCGCGGTTGTCGGCACTCGCGGCGTTGCGGTTGAAGTGAATTCGGAAACCGATTTCGTCGCCAAGAACGAACAGTTCCAGGATTTCGTGCGCAAAACCACGCAGGTTGCGCTCGGGCTGGGCAGCGACGATGTTGATGCGTTGAAGTCGGCGGCTTACCCCGACGGCGGCACCGTGGCGGACAAGCTGACCGACAATGTCGCCACCATCGGTGAAAACCAGCAGATCCGCCGGATCAAGTCGGTGGCCGTCGATAAGGGCGCGGTGATTTCGTACATGCACACCGCCGCTGCCGAAGGTCTGGGCAAGATCGGCGTGCTGATCGCGCTGGAAAGCGAAGCGGGCGCGGACGTGCTTGAACCGCTGGGCAAGCAGCTGGCGATGCACGCCGCTGCCGCCTTCCCGATGGCGCTCGATGCCGATGGGCTTGACCCCGAAGTGCTCGACCGCGAACGCAAGATCGCGGCGGAAAAGGCTGCCGAAAGCGGCAAGCCCGCTGACGTGCAGGCCAAGATGGTCGATGGCGCGGTGAAGAAATTCGCCAAGGAAAACGCGCTGCTCAGCCAGATTTTCGTGATGGACAACAAGACCGTCATTTCCGATCTGGTCGCGCAGGCCGGCAAGGCTGCGGGCACCGCGATCGTGCTCAAGGACTATGCCCGCTTCCAGCTGGGCGAAGGCATCGAGAAGGAAGTAAGCGACTTCGCAGCAGAGGTCGCCGCAGCAGTCGCAGGGTAATTCCCGAATCGTCGGGAAAAACGCACGGGTCGGGTGGTATTGACCATCCGGCCCGTTGTTTTTGGGGCGAGCCCGGCGCAACCGGGCGTTGCGATCGACAAGGGGGTTTCATGAATTTGTGCAAGTGCGCGTTGGTCGGCTCGATGTTGCTCGCCGCTTGCTCCGCCCCGCTTTCCTCGCAAGCGGGCGTCAGTGCTGACGGCGCACTTCCCAGCCAGCGCGGTGCAGGGCAGGCATACGAGCTACTGGGCTCGCAAGTCTTCGACCTGCCCGACCCGGTCAGCGGCATCACCTATCAGGCCTATGTCAGCCTGCCACCAAGCTATGATGATCGCAACGCGCGAAGCTATCCGGTCGTTTATGTGACGGATGCCGATTACGGTTTCCCCATATTGCGCCTTATTGGTCGCCGCATGAACGGGGCCGGCCCACGGATCGAGGAATTCATTCTTGTCGGTCTGTCCTATGGCAAAGGGCAAGATCCGATGGCCAGCCGCCGGCGCGATTACACCCCGACTGCCAACGGTGCCTCCGATGCGCCAGCCGGAGCCGTCCATGGAGAATCGCTGCGTTATCGCGATTATCTGCGCGATACGGTGCTTCCGTTCGTTGAAAGTCGCTTTCGCGCGGCACCGGGCCGGCGTGTTTATGTCGGCCATTCCTACGGCGGGTTGCTGGGCGCGCAAATACTGATGACGGAACCGCAGATGTTCAGCGGCTATGTGTTGGGCAGCCCATCGTTCTGGTACGATAGGAAATATCTGCTGAGACAAACGCCAAGCCTTCTGAATCAGATCACTGCAATCGATACCGATGTTTATGTCTATGTTGGCGAATTTGAGGCACAACGAGCAGGTGATAAGCGCTACCAGCAAGAGGTGGATATGGTGGCCGATAACGCGACCTTCGCCGGTCTGCTCAGCGCCCAAAATTATCCCGGCCTCAATCTGAAAGCAGAGGTGCTGGCGGACGAGGATCATCTGTCGGTGGCGCCACGCGGCTTCACCAAAGGTCTGCTGCACACGCTTCCGGCGCGCACTCAGGCGGAATAGTTCCTGACCCTAGACTGGGCCTTTCCCTTTGCGCATTGGCCGATTGGCGGTTAAGTGCGGCGCACTCAAATCATTGGCTCAAGATTCCACCCGGAGCATCGCAACCCCATGTCACTCCCTCCGATCAAGCGCGTGCTGCTCAAGCTTTCGGGCGAGGTGCTCATGGGCGGGCAGCAGTTCGGAATTGATCCGGCCTTCGTCGCCGAACTCGCCAAGGAAGTGAAGGCGGCCAAGGACACCGGGCTTGAAATCTGCCTGGTGATTGGCGGCGGCAATATCTTTCGCGGGATGGCGGGGGCAGCAGCGGGCATGGACCGCGCGCAGGCCGATTACATGGGGATGCTGGCGACGGTGATGAACGCGCTGGCGATGCAGAACGCGCTCGAACAGATTGGCGTCCACACCCGCGTGCAGAGCGCGATCCAGATGGATCAGGTGTGCGAACCGGTGATCCGCCGCCGCGCCGAACGCCACCTTGAAAAAGGGCGCGTGGTGATCTTTGCCGCCGGGGTGGGCAGCCCCTATTTCACGACCGATAGCGGCGCGGCGCTGCGCGCGGCCGAAATGAATTGTGATGCGCTGCTGAAAGGCACCAGCGTGGACGGGGTGTATGACAGCGATCCCAAACGCAACCCCGCAGCAAAGCGTTTCGACACGGTGACTTACGACCGGGTGCTCGCCGATAATCTCAAGGTGATGGACGCATCGGCGGTGGCGCTGTGCCGTGATAACGAAATCCCGATTGTGGTCTTCTCGATCCGTGAGAAGGGCAACCTTGCCCGCGTGCTTTCAGGTGAAGGCGTGCAGACCATTGTGCAAGATAACTGAAACGCAAGACAGCTGATAGAAGAGGGGAGCCTACCCATGCCGCAATATGACAAGGCCGATGTCGAGCGCCGGATGAACGGCGCGGTGGAATCCTTGAAGGGCGATCTTCAGGGCCTGCGCACGGGCCGCGCCAATACCAGCCTGCTCGATCCCGTTGTGGTCGAAGTCTATGGCGCGATGATGCCGCTTAATCAGGTCGCCACGGTATCGGCGCCCGAACCGCGTATGCTGAGCGTGCAGGTGTGGGACAAATCGAACATGACCCCGGTGGAAAAGGGCATTGCCCACGCCAATCTGGGCCTCAACCCGATCATCGATGGTCAGACGCTGCGCCTGCCGATCCCCGATCTGACGCAGGATCGCCGCAAGGAGCTGGCGAAACTGGCCGATCAATATGCCGAAAAGGCCAAGATCGCGATCCGCAACGTGCGCCGCGATGCGATGGAAAGCCTCAAGGCCGACGAAAAGAAGAAGGAAATCTCCGAGGATGAGCGCAAGCGGTCTGAGGATGAAGTCCAGAAGCTGACCGATAAATATGTCGCCGACACTGATGAGGCGGCGGCGAAGAAAAAACAGGAAATCCTGACGCAGTAAGGCGGGGAGTATCGGATCGTTAGGAACAGATTTGGATCAGGACCGCGCAAAACACGTTGCCATCATCATGGATGGCAATGGCCGCTGGGCCAAGAAACGCGGGCTGCCACGCGCGGTTGGGCATCAACGCGGGGTGGAGGCTGTGCGGCGCTTGGTGCGTGGGCTGGAACCGATGGGCCTGGAATGCCTGACGCTCTATGCCTTTTCGTCTGAAAACTGGAAACGCCCCGATGATGAGGTCGATGATCTGATGAACCTGATGCGGCGGTTCATCAAATCCGACCTGCCCGAATTTGTCGCCAACAGCGTCAAGCTCAAGATCATTGGCGATTGGCAGTCGCTCGCGCCCGATATCGTGACGATGCTCGAAGATGCGCTGACGCAAACCGCAAATGGCACCAAGACACTGGCGGTGGCGCTCAATTACGGCGGGCAGCACGAAATTGCGCGCGCTGCGGCGAAGGCTGCGGCGACTGGGGCCGTCACGGTGGAGAGCATCGCTGCGCAGCTCGACACCGCTGATCTGCCGCCGCTCGATCTGCTGATCCGCACCAGCGGCGAAGTGCGCCTGTCGAATTTCCTGCTGTGGCAATCGGCCTATGCCGAAATGCTATTTGTGGACACGCTGTGGCCCGATTTTGAACCTGCGCATCTGACGCAGGCGCTGGATGATTTTGCCCGGAGGGAGCGGCGCTATGGTGGACGCTGAAACACCCCGCGTGCCTGACTCCAAAGGGGTGGCTTCGGATTTGCCCGTGCGGCTGGCGTCGGCCATCGTGATGTTGGTGGTCGCGGGCGGGGCGCTGTGGCTGGGCGGCTGGTTCTGGAGCGCGTTCATTCTGCTGCTGGCAGGCGGCGTGCTGTGGGAATGGAACCGCTTGGTGGGCCGCTTTGGCGTGTCGGGGCTGACCGAGACGCTGTGGTTCTTTGCCGGGGTGGTATATATCGGCGGGGCAGGCCTTGCGATGATGGCGCTGCGTAACGGGCCGACCTTTTTCCCGGTGGATCGGCAAAGCTATGGCTACGGCCCGTTTGAGGTACTAGCAGGCTATATCCTGCCGATCATCGCGGTGGATGTCGGGGCCTATTTCGCGGGCCGCACAATCGGCGGGCCGAAGATTGCGCCGCGCATCAGCCCGTCCAAGACCTGGGCCGGGTTAGGGGGCGGGGCGACGGCGGCGGCATTGGTGGCGGTTTTGATCGAACTCAACGATTTCGGCCCGGCAGCAGGCGCGCCCGGTTATAATGCGCCCAGCATCGGCTTTGCGGTGCTCGCCGGGGTGTTGATCGCAGTGTTGGCGCAGGCGGGCGATTTCTTCGAAAGCTGGATGAAACGCCGCGCCGGGGTGAAGGATTCGGGCGCGCTGATCCCCGGCCATGGCGGGCTGTTTGATCGGCTCGATGGCTTCCTTGCGGTGTTCTTTGTGCTGTTTGTGATTGCCACAATGCTCGCTTTGCTGGGATGATGGGGCGATGACGCGTGCCCTTACCCTGCTTGGCGCCACCGGATCGATTGGCGCATCGACGCTCGATCTGGTGCGGCGTGACCGTGAACACTGGCGCATAGAGGCGCTGACCGCGCATTCGAGCGCCGCCGAATTGGCCGCGCTGGCGCGTGAATTTGGCGCGAAAATCGCCGTGGTGAGCGATGAAGCCTGCCTGCCCGCATTGCGCGATGCGCTGGCGGGCAGCGGGATAGAAGCCGCAGGCGGACGAAAGGCGCTGTGCGAAGCGGCCGCGCGCCCGGTGGATTTGACCGTGGCGGCGATTGTCGGCTGCGCAGGCCTCGCCCCGGTGATGGCGGCAATCGAACGCGGCGGCACCATCGCGCTCGCTAACAAGGAAGCGCTGGTTTCGGCGGGCGAGGTGATGATTCAGGCGGTCGCCAAACACGGCGCAACGCTGCTGCCGACTGATAGCGAACATAACGCGATCTTCCAGTGCCTCAGCGGCAATCGCTTGTCCGACGTGGCGAAAATCACTCTGACCGCCAGCGGCGGGCCGCTGCGCACGTGGAGCGCCGAGCGGTTGGCGGCAGCGATCCCGGCAGAGGCGGTGGCGCATCCTAACTGGTCAATGGGCGCGAAAATCAGCGTCGATTCGGCGACCATGATGAACAAGGGGCTCGAATATATCGAGGCCTTTCACCTGTTCCCGGTCGGGCTGGAGAAGTTGGGGATCGTGGTTCACCCGCAAAGCGTGATCCATTCGATGGTGGAATTCCGCGACCGGTCAACGCTGGCGCAACTTGGCCCGTCGGATATGCGCGTTCCGATTGCTTCGTGCCTCGCCTGGCCGCAGCGGATGGAAACGCCGCTCGCACCGCTCGATCTGGCCGCGATTGGCGAGCTGACCTTTTTTCCGCCCGATGAAACCCGCTTCCCCGCGACACGATTGGCGCGTGAAGCGATAGCGGCAGGTGGCAGTGCGCCCGCGATCCTCAACGCCGCGAACGAGGTGGCAGTCGCCGCCTTCCTCGCCGGTCAGATCGGGTTCACCCGCATTGCCGCAGTGGTGGAGGAGACGTTGCAGCGCAGCAATGATGCCCCGCGCCCGGCCACGCTTGATGAAGTTCTCGCCGTCGATCAATCCGCGCGGCGGCAAGCGCTCACTCTGTTGGAGACCTACGCCCTTGTTTGATGCACCCCCGTTCTGGATGTATGCGGTCGGCTTCCTGCTGCTGCTCGGCCCGCTGGTTACCGTGCATGAACTTGGCCACCTGCTGGTCGGGCGGTTGTTCGGCGTCAAGGCCGATGCGTTCTCGGTTGGCTTTGGCAAGGAAATCGCCGGGTTCACAGACCGGCAGGGCACCCGCTGGAAACTTTCGGCGCTACCTTTGGGCGGCTATGTCCAGTTCAAGGGTGATATGAACCCCGCCAGCGTGCCCGATCCCGATGCGCCCTGCGAAGAAGGCAGCTTCCAGCACGCCGCCTTATGGAAACGCGCGCTGATCGTGGCGGCCGGGCCGGTCACCAACCTGTTGGTGGCGGTTGCGATCTTTGCCGCGTTTTTCGCCATTCTGGGCAAACCGACCATCACCGGCGATGAAGATTCGCGCACCATCGGCCGCTTTACAGAAGCCAGCGTGGCAGAAGCTGCGGGGCTTCAGGTGGGCGATACGGTGGTTGCGATTGATGGCCGCACGATTGCTGATTTCAGCGAGTTGCGCACCGCCGTTGCCTTGCATCCGGGCAAGCGCATGGTGTTTACGGTTGAGCGGGCAGGCGAGGAAATCACCATTCCGCTCACCACCGCGCGGGTGGTGGAAACCGACGGTTTCGGCAATCAAAGCGCGATTGGCCAGATTGGCGTTGCCGCGGCGGGCGGGGCCTATGAGCTTGAAAAGGTCGGCTTGCTTGAGGCGATTCCGCTCGCTGTCAGGCAATGCTGGGATCTGATGGGCATGATGATCACCGGCATTCAGCAGATCATCATAGGCGATCGATCGGTTGATGAACTTGGCGGCCCGCTCAAGATCGCCAAATTCTCTGGCGAACAGATGAGCCTTGGCGTTGTTGCCTTCATCAATTTTGCCGCTTTGATCTCGCTTAATTTGGCATTCATCAACTTCTTGCCAATCCCCGCGCTCGATGGCGGACATCTGATGTTCTATCTGGCCGAGGCGATCCGTCGCAAGCCGGTAGGGCCGCAGGTGACCGAATGGGCTTATCGCACCGGCATTGCGCTGGTGTTGGTGTTGATGGTGGTGGTGACGGTGAATGATCTGTTCTCGCTCCCCATCTTCGGCTCTTGAGGCAGGATTGACGCGGGCCAGCGGGTTTGCCGGGGAAAGCGCCCCGGTCCGTGCCCAATCCGCGCCAGTGCGGCTTGATTGCGATGGGCACATCGGGCAGAGGCGGGGGCCAGATTTTCAGGGTGCGACAGGCGATCGCACATAAGGTCACTTGCAAGGATGCATATTGAGGGTCGCAAGGGTGTGACGCCAATACGGCACGGACGGTTGGAACGGGATTTTAGCTGCATGAACGCAATGAGCGAGGCGGGCGTAATGCCGGTCAATGGCAATCTGGCGCATTCGCTGCCGCAGCGCGCGCGCTTTGTCGCGCTGCTGTGCTGTGGCTCGATGCTGGCCGGTGTGCCGGGGGCCGTCTTTGCGCAGCAACAGGACGCCGCATCAGCGCCGGTTGCGCAGCCTGCGGCAGAGCCTGCGCCCGCTGCGCGCAGCAACGTGATCCGCACGATCAACGTCGTCGGTTCCGAACGGTTGGAGCCGACCACCATCCTCAGTTATATCCGCCTGCGGGTTGGCGAGGAATACACAGCGGTAGCCGCCGACGAAGCGATCAAGGATCTTGGCGCGACCGAATTGTTCGCCAATTCCAGCATCCGCAATGAAAACGGCAACGTGGTGATTACCGTGGTGGAAAACCCGGTGATCAATCGCATTGTTCTGGAAGGGGCCAATCGGCTCAAGCCCGACAAGATCCTGCCCGAAATCAAGCTGGCACCGCGTCAGATCTTTACCCGGTCCAAAGTGCGCGCCGATGTGGCCCGCATCATTGAATTGTACAAGCGTCAGGGCCGGTTTGCTGCGCAGGTTGAACCCAAGCTGGTGCAGCTGCCGCAGAACCGCGTCGATATCGTGTTCGAAATTACCGAAGGCCCGAAATCCAAGGTTCGCCAGATCAACATTCTTGGTAACGAGCAGTTTTCCGACGGCGACCTGCGCGGCGAAATGGTGACCAAGCAGTCGCGCATCACCAGCTTCTTCAGTTCAAACACCAGCTACGATCCTGATCGTCTGGCGTTTGACCAGCAAAAGCTGCGGCAGTTCTACCTGACCGAAGGCTATGCCGATTTCCGCGTGGTTTCGGCGGTTGCGGAACTGACGCCTGATCAGAAAGACTTCATCATCACTTACGTGGTTGAGGAAGGGGAGCGCTATGCGTTCGGCAAGGTCGATGTCGATAGCCAGTTGCGCGACTTTGACAGCGAGTTGATGAGCAGTAATCTGCCGATGAAGGTTGGCGATGTTTACAACGCCAAGACTGTCGAGGATACCGTTGAGCAACTGACCGAAATGGCTGGCCGGTTCGGCTATGCCTTTGCCGATGTCCAGCCGCGTTTCAGGCGTAATGCTGACGACCTGACCATGAATGTCACCTTCCTGCTGCGCGAAGCGCCGCGCGTCTATGTTGAGCGGGTTGACGTCAATGGCAATACGCTGACTCAGGACAAGGTCGTGCGCCGCGAATTCCGGATTGCCGAAGGCGATGCGTTCAACTCTATGGCGGTTCAGCGCACCACCGCACGCATCAACTCGCTCGCCTTTTTCCAGGAAAACTTCGAAGTCAGCCAGGTTGAAGGCAGCGCGCCCGACCGCATCATACTGCAAGCTAATGTCGAAGAACGTCCGACTGGCGAATTGCAGTTTTCGGCTGGCTTTTCCTCAATTGAACAGTTCATTCTGGCGGGCAGCATCCGGCAGCGCAATTTCCGCGGGCGTGGGCAGACCATCGGCCTCAGCCTGAATTGGTCGCAGTTTTCGCGTTCGGCGCAGGTCAGCCTGAGCGATCCGTTTATCTTTGATCGCAATATATCCGGCGGGATTGACATTTTCCGTCGTGATTTCAACAGTTTCAATTTCACGAATAATAGCCGCAACACGACATTCGAACAGTCGACAACCGGTTTTTCGGTGCGTGCCGGGGTTCCGCTGACCGAGTTCATGTCGTTGATCGGCAGTTACACCCTCAATTACGATGATGTGACACTCGACGAAAACCAGTTTTTCTCTGATATTGACGGCGACGGGACGCGCGAATGCGATCCGTTGCTGGCCGGACGCTTCCTGTGCGATACCATCGGCACACGGCTGAGTTCGATCGTCGGCCTCAGCCTTAACTACAATTCGCTCAATTCCCGTCTTCGCCCGACGCGCGGTCGCACGGTATCACTCAGCAGCGAATTTGCCGGGCTGGGCGGGGACGTGCGCTATGTTCGCTTCCGGGGCCGTGCGCAGCAATTCTGGAATGTCGGCAATTCGGGTTTCATCTTCTCGGTTCTGGCTGAAGGTGGGACCATTTTCGCTTTGCAGAACCGCCCGGGCGAAGGCGTTGACGATATATTTCTGACTGATCGCTTTTTCCTTGGTGAACCGCAGTTTCGCGGCTTTGCCATTCGCGGCGTTGGCCCGCGCGTCCTGACCCAACAATATTCGCGGGATGTAGATGGCAATCCGGTGCTGATTACCGAACGGGATCAGACCCGCGATGATGCGATTGGCGGGCGCAATTACTATCTTGGCCGCGCTGAGCTTGAAATCCCACTCGGCTCCGGCGCGCGCGAACTTGGTCTGCGGCCTTCGATCTGGGCTGATATCGGGTCGCTGTGGGGTGTGACGCAGCCATTGTTGCAGGACAACCCCAACGGCGTGCAGCAACGCGATGCGGATGGAAATCCGATTTTCCTGACCCCGCGGCTTGACGAAAATGGCGTGCCAGTTGTTCCGGGAGTGCTTGATTTCACCACCAACCCGCTGGCGCCCGATGGCACGGCCAATACCCCTTCGATCCGCCCCGGTAGCGCGATCAAGGAGACGTTTCTGGGGGATTCAGTCAGTCCGCGCATTACCGTCGGGTTCGGGGTCAACTGGAACTCACCCTTTGGGCCGTTTCGCATCGACATTTCCCGCACCATTCGCAAAGTCGAGGGTGATGATGATCGCAGTTTTTCATTCAACGTAGGAACCCAATTCTGATGACACTTTTCACCAAGCTTCTCGCTCCTGCTGGCCTTGCGCTTACTGCGATGGCTGCGCTTCCCGTTCACGCTCAGGTCGAAGGCCGCATCGCCACGGTCGATATTTCGCGCACGATCATCGGCACCACCGCATTCCAGACCGCCTATGAACAGGTCAACCAGACCTACACCCAGCAGAACGACCTGCGCCGCACCAAGGCACAGGAACGCCAGACCTTGCTTCAGACCTTTGACACCAATGGTGACAAGCAGGTTGATGATGCTGAACTGGCGGCCAAGCAGAACTCGCCGGACTTCACCAAGCTGCAGACGCTGGAGCAGGAAATCCAGGCGCTCAACAATCAGATCGATGGCGCACGCATCTATGCGATCGAGCAGATCATCATGCAGTATGGCGCTGCCTTGCAGGAAGTGACCACCAGGCAGCAGATCAAGCTGGTGGTCGATCCGGGTTCGTTGCTGTTTGCTGCTCCGGAAGCCGATGTTACCCAGCAGGTGACCACCGCGCTCAACGCCAAGGTTCCATCGGTTGGGGTGGTTCCCCCGGCGGGCTGGCAGCCAAGCCGCGAAGGTGTGCAGATCTTTCAGGAAATCCAGCAGCGCTTGATCGCCGCCCAGATGGCACAGCAGCAAGCGCAGCAGCAGCAGGCCAATACCGCCGCCCCGGTTGGGCGCTGAGCCCGGCGTTGCGGTAGGAGGCTACGAATGAGCGATGCGGACAGCGCACCAGCGCAGGTGCTGGATTATGATATCGGCAAGGTCTTGCAGGCGCTGCCGCATCGCTATCCATTGTTGCTGGTCGACCGGGTGCGGTCGATCACACTGGGTGAACGGATCCACGCGATCAAGGCCGTGAGCATGAACGAACAGTTCTTTCAGGGCCATTTTCCCGGCGCGCCAATCATGCCTGGCGTGCTCCAGATCGAGGCGCTGGCGCAGGCCGCTGGCATCCTCGGGATCGAGACGATGGAACTGGCGGGCACCGGCAAGCTGGTGATCTTCATGGGGATCGAGAACGCCAAGTTCCGCGCGCCCGTGACGCCCGGCTGCCTGCTCGATCTGCACGTGGAATTCACTCAGAAGCGCAGCCGCGTCTACAAGTTCAAGGGCGTGGCCAGCGTCGAGGGCAAGACGACGTGCGAGGTCGAATTCACCGCAATGATGGTGGATAAGGTTTGATTTGCGCACGCCCTCCGGCGTGCGATCCTTGCTAGACGCGCTGGTATCGGTCGCGCCAGCGGCCGCAAGGGCGACCGCCCGCCCGCAGCGCCAAAGGCGCGAGGATTTCGCAGCCCGGAGGGGCTGCGGACAACAAAGACTCCGCACACAGGCTTGCCATGTATGGCAAACCCGACTAAGCGCGCCGCTTCCCATTCATAGCAACGCCGGTCGGTACCGGCGTCACGCTGCAAAGGATCACGTCATGAAGGCCGAAGGTCACCCCGAATACCACATGATCACGGTCAAGATGACCGATGGCACCGAATATCAGACCCGTTCGACTTGGGGCAAGGAAGGCGACACGATGTCGCTCGAAATCGATCCCCTCAGCCACCCGGCATGGACCGGTGGGCGTCAGCAGGTCAGCGAAGGCGGGCGCGTGGCCGCGTTCAACAAGCGGTTCGGTGGGCTCAGCCTCAAGAAGTAATTCCTTTACACGCTGCGCCGCCGCAAGGCCGCGCGCGACAGTTCGCGGCCCTTGGGTCGTGGGAGGAAGGCGGCCTGACGGGGTCGCCTTTTTCGTTTCAGGCTGCGCAGTTGATGCAGCGGGTCGCGATTGGCCGCGCTTTCAACCGTTCAAGCGCAATTGCCTTACCGCATTTGGCGCAGGTGCCATAGGTGCCATTGTCGATCCGGGTCAGAGCAAGGCGCAATTGCCGTGCCTCGGCGCGCAGCACATCATCGACGCCTTCCAGCGCCTCGTCATCAGCCAGATCAATCGCCTGTTCGGAGAAATCCGCGTCCAGCGGGTGGCGCAGGTCATTCTCAATCTCTGTTGAGCGTGCGGTCAATTCGGCGAGCCGCTGCCGCAGTTGTTCGGCAATCTTCGAATAATCTTCCATCAGCCTCTCCACTCGTTTTCGCGATACCATTTGGTGATCACGTATTTGACGCCCTTGCGCACCTTCATCCCGTGATGCAGCGTCGCATGATTGACGCCGCTATCAACAAGGCGATTGTTCCAGCACAGCAATTTGCCTTCCTCCGGTTGGAATGTCTTGTCCAGCAATTTGAACCGGGTAGCGCCGCCCGCCTCGACGTCATTGAGATATATCATGAACGTCCAGGTGCGCTGGCCCGACAATGTGCAGAACCGGGCGAAATCCTGCCCGCCCGGGTCGAAGTAATCGGTGTGGGCCTTAAACTCCTGCCCCTGCGCATACCGCTGGCCCTGCAACGGTTCGCCGTAAGCCGGATCGATGCCCGAAAGTTGGGTCAACATCGCCTCGATCCGCTGCACCGGGGGCAGATTGCCTGCCAGATCGCAGGTTTCGCTGGTACGAAAATACGCATCACCATTATCGTCGGCGATGGTTGATGGGCGGCGATCACGCTCGATCAGCGCGATCAGATCGGTGCACAGGTCAGGCGGCACGAATCGCCGCAGTTGGAATATTTGAGCCTTGATTGTGGGGACGCGCTGCATCCCGGCGTGCGCCATCAGCCGCGCGGTTACGGAGTCGCTGGTCAGGGTCATCGGCTTACACGATAAATCGCCGTAGCCGCTTGGCAATGGTTTCGGCGCTCACGTAATAATCTTGCGCATGGGCGGCGGTAAAACAGTTTTCGCTTCCCAACGCGAACCCTTTGTGCAAGAGGCGCCTCCCCGTCCTCAGCGGACTTGACCGCGCGTCAGCCATGCGTAAACCGCGCGCCTTGCGCGGGCTTGGCAGCGACCGGAAAGGTGGTATGCGGGCAGGGGCGTGTGGCGATCATAGCTCAGCTGGTTAGAGCGCCGGTTTGTGGTACCGGAGGTCACGGGTTCGAACCCCGTTGGTCGCCCCATCTTCCCCTTTCAGCCTGTTTTTCCTGCGCGCGGCAAAGGGATAATCACGCATGACCGCTTTCTGGACTGAGGCCGATTTCGACGCGCACGAACTGGTGCAACTGGTGCACCATCAGGCGAGCGGGCTGACAGCGATTATCGCGGTGCATTCCACCCATCTCGGCCCGGCGGCGGGCGGCACGCGGTTCTGGCATTATAATGAACCGGCCGGAGCGATGCGCGATGCGCTGCGGCTGTCGCGCGGGATGAGCTACAAGAACGCGATGGCAGGTCTGCCGATGGGCGGCGGCAAGGCAGTTATCCTTGCCGATGAACAGCGGATCAAAACGCCCGCCATGATCGCCGCATTCGGCGATGCGGTAGAGGCGCTGGGCGGGCGCTATGTCACCGCTGAAGATGTCGGCATCACCGAGGCTGACATGGTCGCGGTGTCGCAGCGCACGGCGCATGTGTCCGGCCTGCCAGTGACGGGTGAGGGCAGCGCGGGCGGCGACCCCGGCCCGTTTACCGCATTCGGCATTTATCTGGGTATCAAGGCCGCGGTTCAGCACAAACTGGGCACGGATAGCCTGTCGGGCGTTCATGTCGCGGTGCAGGGCACTGGCAGCGTGGGCAGCGGCGTGGCGCGGTTGCTGGCGAAAGACGGCGCGAAGCTGACGCTGGCCGATATCAACGCGGCCCGCGCGGGCGCGCTGGCACAGGAACTGGGCGCGACGTTGGTTGCAAGCGATGCGATCATGACAACGCCGTGCGACGTATTCAGCCCCAATGCGCTGGGCGCGGTGCTCGATGATGAAAGCATCGCCCGGCTCGATTGCCCGATTGTCGCGGGCGGGGCCAATAACCAGCTCGCGCGGGCAGAACACGGCGCGGTGTTGGCCGCGCGCGGCATTCTTTATGCGCCCGATTATGTCATCAATGCCGGCGGGATTATTTCCGTGGCGACCGAATACCTCGCGCGGCGCGATGGCCACGCCAGCGATGTTGCCGAGGTCAACGCGCTGCTGGCGCAGATCCCCGGCAGGCTCGAAGCGATCTGGCAGGAAAGTGATGCCACCGGCGTTTCGTCCGATGTGGTCGCTGACCGGATGGCGCAAAAGCTGATCGGGCGCGGCTGAAACGGCTTGCTTGCCGGTGACGAATTGACTGATGGTAGTGGGTCAGTTTGAAATCAGCCCTGCAAATTCGCGCAAGCCGCGCTATATGGGGTAAATGACAGGCAAAGCACCCAAGCGCCCACGTGATGCGAACCAGCTTGCGAAGCTCATGGTAGATATTGCGACTGGTGAGGAGCAAGACGATGGTTCAACTCCAGATCAACTGAAGCTTTCCGCTGCCAAGCGTAAGGGAGCAAACGCAAGAGCGCGCTCCCTTACTCCTGAAGAACGTTCTGAGATCGCCAGCACCGCTGCCGCTGCGAGATGGAAGAAAAAGAATTAGGCGGCATCGTCTTCGTCGTCTGCCGCCTTGCGCCATTCCACGTCAGGGCCAAAGTCCGTTTCAAGCACGATCGGCTCTTCATCAGGGTTCGCCGCAGCCCAGTGATCCAAGTCAAAGGTCAGCTGGACAACATCACCAACCACCTGCTCACGGCGACGGTTAGTTGAGCGGAGCATCTGAGCGCGCGTGGCATCGTCGATGTCCACCCAGAAGAAGAAGGTTTCCTGCCCCTGCTTAATCGGCAGGGAGTGGTATGCGCGGTAGGGGCGTCCGGTCTTACGGTCGACCCGCATTTCTTCGCGCGCTGCCTCACTGACCTGTTTGATCAGAAGTTTCATGGGGTCAGAGGGGGTCGGAAGTTCGACCCCGTTCTGCACAGCAAACTTGGCAATCTCGGCAGGATCAAGTTCGGTTTTGCCGGTCTTGATCTTGTAGAGCTTGATCATTTTCTGGAGCGTTTTATGCCCAGCCATATTGAATTATCCTTTTTATATAGAGAGGGTTAATCGTCGATGGGGTGAATATCGCCCCACCCATCCACTTCTGCCGCAGGGATTATGTGTTCGCGCACGCCGACCAAATGCTTGCGGAACTTATTGTAGTGGTTCGTTCGGCGCTGGATTTGCCCTGCTACAAGGCCGGGGTGGACTTGCAGCGAACGTGCGAACCCAATCAGGTCGCGCTCCGAAAAGTAAGGAGCCTTCCGGCGAATGAAGGCATCCATCATGGCTGCCGGAACACAGAACTCCGAGGCTGCCGCGTCAGCAATGGCTTCTTGCTGCTCAACGCTTGCACTCAAGTGGACGCGCGCGTCATGGCCGACATCAATGTCGAGCATCGCAGCGCCGTCCATGCCGTCGCGATTTTTCACGTGCTCCAGTTCGTGCCGAAGAACGAAGAGAAAGTTGTCGATCCGGTCGAAGCGAAGTGTCATGCCGATCACAGGCGACTTCTCGTTGAGCCAGAAGCAAACCCCATCAATTTTTCCGCCCCGAAGACCTTCAACAACGACAAAGCGAATGCCTGCTTCTGCGAGTATCCGAGGCACGCGGCGCATGTGTTCAGGGTGGCTGCGAAGGGGCTTGATCGCGGCGATTGCCGCTTCAACCGATTGCGGTGAATAAGGAGCGACCAGCATCCCCTCGGCAATGGCCTTTACGCGGTAAAGCCAAGCAAGCTGTGAGGGGGTCGCCTCAACGCTTGTTTGGGTTTTCTTGGAGGCGTGGGGAACCAGTATTTCTGCATCTTCGAGCCGGTTCACTTTGAAAAAGCGGCATAGTTCCCGCTCGACATTCTCCGTGTCTTTCATGCTCTCGGCGACGATCCAGCCGCGTTCAATCATGTTGGCTACTGGCAGATCGCCGTAGATTGTGGCGCGACCGGCGCGGGCTGGGTCCGGCATCGCCTCGATCCGCGCCTTCGCCAGATCGTATTCGTGTTGCAGTTCCAAAAACCGCTTCGCCTCAACGCCAAAAACCTCTTCCAAAATGAGTGCGAGGCCAGCGCTTACCCGGCTTTGTCCGGAGATGATCTTATTCAAACTGCCTTCGCCCATGTCGAGTATCAGCGCGAGCGAGCGCTTCGTCCATCCTCGGCTCTCCAGACGAGCCTCAATCAATTGTCCTGGTGTGCGGTATTCCATATGTGATCCCCGTAGCGATTCCGCGATGTATATCAGTTTTCCCAAAACTGCAAACTGACCTTTATGCTTGCATAATCCGATGGGTCAGCTAGAACAGCGATATGAACAAGCTGACCATCGAAGAGCGTGCAAAAATCCTCCACCTTCTTTGCGAAGGTATGAGCATCCGCGCCATTACGCGGCTGACCGGAGCGAGCAAGAACACAGTCGCCAAGCTGCTTGTTGACGCGGGCAAGGCGTGTGCCGCCTATCACGACGCCAACGTGCGCGACGTGAAAGCGGCGCGAGTGCAGGTCGATGAAATTTGGTCGTTCACCTACGCCAAGCAAAAGAACGTCGCATCGGCAAAGGACGCACCGGAAGGCGCGGGCGACACGTGGACGTGGACTGCAATCGACGCGGACAGCAAGATGATCCTGTCCTATCTGGTGGGCGGTCGCGACAGCGAATACGCAATGGAGTTCATGGACGATCTGGCTTCGCGCCTTGCTCACCGCGTTCAACTCACCAGCGACGGACACAGGGCATATCTCGAAGCGGTTGAAGGCGCATTTGGCTGCGATGTGGACTATGCGCAGCTTGTGAAAATGTATGGCCCCACGATCACGGCACCGGGTCGTTACAGCCCCGCCGAGTGCACTGGCATTCGCAAGCGCACCGTTGAAGGTCGCCCCGACGCTGACCACGTATCGACCAGCTACGTTGAGCGCCAGAACCTGACCATGCGGATGCACATGCGCCGCTTCACCCGCTTGACCAATGCCTTCTCGAAGAAAGTTGAGAACCACGCTCACGCGGTTGCGCTGCACATGATGTATTACAACTTCGTCCGCATCCATAAGACACTGCGTGTCAGCCCTGCGATGGCAGCCGGTGTTTCTGATCGCCTTTGGGATATTGCCGACATTGCAATGCTGGTGGAAAAGGCTGAAGCCAAGCCCGCTAAGCGTGGTCCGTATAAAAAGCAAGGTCAGATTTCAAACTGACCCACTACCTGACTGATGCATGAATTGCAGTCTTGTCCGGTTCGGGTGTAACGCTACAAGCCCGACCAGACGCACATAGATATGCACATTTACGCCAACCCCACCCGTTTCCTGTCACTGGCAAAGTGGCTGATGCCGTTCCTGTTCTGGAGCGGCCTTGTGCTGTCCGTGGGTGCGCTTGTGTGGGGGCTGGTGGCGGTGCCGCCTGATCGGCTGATGGGCGAAACCGTGCGCATCCTGTTCATCCACGTTCCCGCCGCATGGCTGGGCATGGGGGGCTGGGCCGGGATCGCGATTTCCAGCGCCATGCTGCTGATCTGGAAACACCCGCTGGCCGCGATTGCTGCGCGCGCGATTGCGGTGCCGGGGATGGTGTTTTGCGCGATCTGCCTTGCCACCGGATCGATCTGGGGCCGCCCGACATGGGGCACCTGGTGGGAATGGGACGGGCGCTTGACCTCGATGCTGGTGCTGCTGTTCCTCTATGTGGGATATATTGCGCTGACGCAGGCTTCCGCGCGTGAGGGCGGTTCGGCCAAGATTGCCGCAATTTTCGGGCTGGTCGGCGCGGTGAACGTTCCGATCATCAACCGCAGCGTGGTATGGTGGAACTCGCTCCACCAACCGCCCAGCATCACTGCGGGCAAAAGCGCGATTGATGCGACGTTTCTGGTGCCGCTATTGGTGGCGGTGGTGGGCTTTTCGCTGTTATTCGGGGCGATCGTGCTGATGCGGATGCGCGCGCTGATTGCCGAACAACAGGTCGAAGCGCGGCTGCGACGGCGCGCATTGGATGATGACGCATCTGCGCCTGGCGTTCCGGTAATGGAGCAGGCGTAATGCGCGAACAGCTCAACCAGTGGGATTTTGTGATGCTGGCCTATGCGGTCAGCGCGATTGCGCTTGGCGGGTTGATTGTCTGGGCATGGCGCGCAATGCGCCGGGCCGAAACGCGGCGCGATGCCGTGCGGCGACGCTGAGGTAAGGAAACGCCATGAAAGCCAAGCATCAACGCCTTGTCCTCATCATCGCCGCGCTGATCGCGATTATCGGCGCGGGCCTGATCGCGGCGTGGACGTTGCGCAATCAGGCCAACTATTTTTACCTGCCCGAACAGATGGCGGCCACACCCCCGGCGGCGGGGCAGGCGGTGCGGCTTGGCGGGATGGTGCAGCCCGGATCGCTCGCCACCGAAGCGGACGGGGTGACAGTCAATTTCATGGTCACCGGCAACACCGAAGATGCGATCCCCGTGCGGTATAGCGGCATCCTGCCCGATTTGTTCGTCGAAGGATCGGGCGTGGTGGCTGAGGGCAGCCTTGGCGCGAACGGCGTGTTCATGGCCACTAACCTGCTGGCCAAGCATGACGAAAATTACGTGCCCAAGGAACTGGAAGGCATGGGAACCGCACAAGCGGCCAAGATGGCAGCCGATACCACGGTGGGGCTGACGCAATGATCGCCGAAATCGGACTGGCCGCGCTGTGGCTCGCCGCTGCGCTGGCGGTGTTGCAGATGGTGTCAGGCGCGTTTGCGCTGCGTAGCGCAGAGGGCGAGGCCAATCCGCTGGCGATCTATGCCCGGCCTGCTGCGGTGATGCAGGCGCTGCTGGCGGGGCTGGCCTTCACGATGCTGGTATGGGCGTTTGCGGTCACCGATCTGTCGGTCAAGCTGGTAGCGGCCAATTCGCATTCGATGAAGCCGATGATTTACAAGCTCACCGGAACATGGGGCAATCACGAAGGATCGATGCTGCTGTGGGTCGGGGTGCTGGCGCTGTCGGGCGGATTGATCGCCCTGTTTGAACGCCGCCTGCCCGAACGCACGATGGGCGCGACGCTGGCCGTGCAGGGGTTTGTGGCGCTGGGCTTCTATGCATTTCTGCTGTTGTCCTCCAACCCGTTTGAACGGCTGCCGGTGCCTGCGGTCGAGGGTTCCGGGCTGAACCCGCTGTTGCAGGATATCGGCCTCGCGTTTCACCCGCCGACGCTTTACGCGGGCTATGTCGGGCTGTCGGTGGCGTTCAGTCTGGCGATGGGCGCGTTGTTGACGCGTGAGGTCAATCCCACCTTCGCCCGGGTGATGCGCCCGTGGGTGCTGGGGGCGTGGGTGCTGCTGACCTTCGGGATCACGGCAGGGTCATACTGGGCCTATTATGAACTCGGCTGGGGCGGCTGGTGGTTCTGGGATCCGGTCGAAAATGCCTCGCTGATGCCGTGGCTGGCGGCGACTGCACTGCTGCATTCGGTGGCCGTTCTGGCGGCGCGCGATGCGCTGCGGACGTGGACGATCATGTTGGGCGTGCTGGCGTTTTCGATGTCGATGCTGGGCACGTTTCTGGTGCGTTCGGGCGTGCTGACGAGCGTCCATGCCTTTGCGGTCGATCCGCAACGCGGAGCGTTTATTCTCGTTTTGCTCGGCCTGTATATTGGCGGAGCTTTCACGATTTTTGCCTTGCGCGCTGGCGCGGTGGCGGAAGGCAAGCGGTTTTCCTTCAGCAGCCGCGAAGGCGCGCTGGTGTTCAATAATGTGATGCTGTCGGCGATCCTCGCGATCGTGCTACTCGGCACGCTCTACCCGCTGCTGACTGAGGCGTTTGATGTGCGGGTGTCGGTCGGCCCGCCCTATTTCAACCCGGCGAGCGCGATGTTCGCGATTCCGATGTTCCTGGTGATGGCGGTCGGCCCGCTGCTGCGGTGGAAGGAGGACAGCCCCCGCCGCATCCGGTTTGAAGTGCTGTTGCTCGCCGCCATTTTGATCGGTGTGATCGGGCTGGTGAGTTTCTTCGGCCAATTCGCATTGCTGCCGCTGCTGGGTCTGGGGCTTGCCGCAGCACTGGGTGTCGCTGCGTTCTTGCCCTTGCGCGGTCGCAAGCTGACGCGGGTGCCGGTGGCGACGTGGGGCATGGTGATGGCCCATTTCGGAATCGCGGTGTCGCTGTTCGGGATGGCCAGCGAAGGCGCGTTCACGCAAGAACGCCTCGCCGCAGTGGCCCCCGGCGGCAGCGAGCAGGTGGGCGATTTCACCTTCACCCTGCAAAGCGTAAATCCGGTGGCCGGGCCGAACTGGACAGCGATCGAAGCGCGCATTGCGGTCAGCCGCGATGGCGGCGCCCCGGTGATCCTCACCCCGCAGGCGCGCAATTTCTGGTCGCCCGCGCAGGCGACCAGCGAAAGCGCGCTGCTCACCCGCTGGGACGGTCAGCTTTATGCGGTAATCGGCAATCAGGCCGCCGACGGGCGCTGGCAAATCCGGATGTGGTGGAAACCGTTTGTGACCTTCATCTGGTATGGCGGGCTGCTGATCGCGCTGGGCGGGGTGCTGGCGATTATCGGCAGGGTGCGGGTCGATATGAAGCGTCGCAAGGCGGTGTCGCTGGGTGATGAGCGTCGCGCTGATCTTGAGGCGCTGGGCGTCCAGCCGGGGCTTGCTGAATGACCGACAAACCCCCCTCAAAAAACACCGAACGGATGGACTTCTGGCTCTGGAAGCTACCTTTGGGTATCTGGCTTTGGGCACCGCTCGCCCTGTTCGCGTTTTTCGCTGGGCTGGCGGGCTATATGCTCACACAGGATAAAACCGAATTCGTCGAAAGCGCGATGATCGGCCAATCACTGCCTGACTTCGCGCTCAAACCCGCGTTTGATGGGCTGCCAGGGGCCGCGCGCAGCGATCTGGTTGGAGGCCAGCCGCGCCTGCTCAATATCTGGGCGAGTTGGTGCCTGCCCTGCATTGCTGAAGCCCCGCAGCTTGAAGCATTGCATGCCCAGGGGGTTGAAATTGTCGGCATTGCCATTCGCGACCGGCCCGAAGATGTCGCCAATTTCCTCGCGCGTCATGGCAATCCCTATACCCGGATCGGCGCGGATGATATTTCCGAAGTGCAGCTTGCCATCGGATCGTCAGGCGTGCCCGAAACCTTCGTAATCGATGCGGCGGGCGTCATTCGTTACCAGCATATCGGCGATATCCGCGAGAGTGATATTCCGATATTGCTCGCCGAATTGGAGAAGGCCCGATGATCAGGGTGCTTCTTACCTTTCTGGCGGCGCTGATCGCTTTGCCTCTCTCCGCGCAGGACACAATGCCGCCCGCGCCCTATGCCTATAATCAGCTCGACGACCCAGCCTTGGAGGCTCAGGCAACCGCGCTGATGCACACGCTGCGCTGCCTCAAATGCCAATCGCAGTCGATCGCCGATAGTGACGCACCAATGGCGGGCGATATGCGCCATCAGGTGCGCAGCCGCATTCTGGCAGGCGAAAGCCCGGCGGAAATCCGTGCGTGGTTGGTTGCGCGCTATGGTGATTATGTCAGCTATACGCCCACGGTCAGCGCGAGCACATGGCCGCTGTTTGCGATACCCGTGTTGTTGATTTTGATTGTCGCTGCGGTGCTGTTGCGGCGGCTGGGCCGGCGGCGCGCTGATGCGGGAGATGCGTCATGATCGTCGGCTGGCTTGTTGTGGGCGCGCTGGCCCTGACGGCGTTTGCGTTTGCCGCGCTGGCACTGCGGCTGCCGCGCGAAGGTTTCGCGCTGTTCGGCGCGGTGCTGGTGTTCGGCTTGGCCGGATACGCGTGGCAGGGCGCGCCGGGACAGCCGGCAGCGCCCAGGCAAGCGGCGGCTGCGGCGAGCAATCAGGGTGAGGCGATGGTTGAAGGCCGCGCCGCGTTGTTTGATCGCACCCTGCCGCCTCCCAATTACCTGCTGACGTCAGATGCCTTTGCCAGGCGCGGTAAATTTGCCGATGCTGCCGCGCTGCTGCAAGGCGGCCTGGAAGCAAATCCTGATGATCAGGAAAGCTGGCTTGCGCTCGGTCTTGCTCTGGTCGGCCATGCTGATGGGTTTGTGACTCCGGCGGCGCTGCAGGCATTCGGGCGCGCCCGGGCGATTGATCCTGCCCATCCGGGGACGGAGTATTTCCTCGGTATTGCTTACCTGCAAAGCGGAGAGGTGCGCGCTGCGCGCGATGTCTGGGCCGGACTGCTCGAACGTTCGCCCCCCGATGCCCCGTGGCATGAGGGTTTGACCGCCGATGTCGCGCGGCTGGACGATATGATCGCGCGCGCGCCGATGCTGCAAGGCCAGTGACCGCAGCGTGTTGCAGGTGCGAATGCGGAGTGCTAGGCGGCGCGCCACTCCAGCCTGAGTGCCTGTGACGAGTCGTTCTGGCGGGATGGGCAGTACCGACAATGCGGGAAATCCGATTGATATGACCCAAGCTGCATCACCTGCCCACCAGCCGCCTTCGGGTGGGAAAAGCCACAGCGCGTCCAAAACCGCGCTGGCGGTGGGCGCGATCGGCGTCGTGTTTGGCGATATCGGCACCAGCCCGCTCTATGCGTTTCGTGAAACCTTTAACGGGGCGCATTCGCTTGCACTCGACAATGCCCATATTCTCGGGGTGATCAGCTTGATTTTCTGGTCGATGACGCTGGTCGTCTCGATCCAGTATGTCACCATCCTGATGCGGGCCGATAACAAGGGGCAGGGCGGTAGCTTAGCGTTGGTTGCGCTGATTTCGCGCAGTCTGTCGACATCGAAATATGCCTGGATCGCGGTGCTGCTGGGCGTGTTTGCGACCAGCCTGTTCTACGGCGACAGCATGATCACCCCGGCGATTTCGGTGCTGTCGGCGGTTGAGGGTTTGAGCGTCGTCGACAGCCGGTTTGATCGCGTCGTCATTCCCATTGCACTGGTTTTGCTGGTGTTTCTGTTCGTGATACAAAAGCGCGGCACGGCCAAGGTCGGTGCGCTGTTTGCGCCAGTGATGATCGTCTATTTCATCGTCATCGCCCTGCTCGGCGGGTGGCAGATCATCCAGACCCCTGCGATTTTGTGGGCGCTCAACCCCTATCACGCGATAAACTTTTTCATGCTTGATGGCTGGCTGGCCTTTCTCGCGCTGGGCAGCGTGGTGCTGGCGGTGACGGGGTCAGAGGCGCTGTATTCGGACATGGGCCATTTCGGGCGCGGGCCGATGCGGTTGTCGTGGTTCGGTTTTGTCATGCCCTGTCTGCTGCTCAATTATTTCGGTCAGGGCGCGATGGTCATGGGCCTGCCGCCCGAACAGGCCGCGCAGGCGATCCAGAGCCCGTTCTTCTTCCTTGCATCCGAACAATGGCGTCTGCCGCTGGTGTTGTTGGCCACGGTTGCCACGTTCATTGCCAGCCAGGCGGTCATTTCAGGCGCGTTTTCGATTACCCATCAGGCGATCCAGATGGGCTATATCCCGCGCCTCAGCACCCGCCACACATCGGCAACCGAAGGCGGACAGATTTATATTCCGGTGGTCAACTGGGCGCTGATGGTGGCGGTGATCGTGCTGGTGCTGACCTTCCAGACATCATCCAACCTTGCCAATGCCTATGGTATCGCGGTGACGGGTGCGGTGACGATCGACACGCTGTTGATGGCGGTGCTGCTGGTGGGTGTGTGGAAATGGCGCTGGTGGTATGCCGCGCCGGTGGTGCTGCTGTTCCTGATTGTCGATGGGGCCTATTTCGCCGCCAACCTTACCAAGGTTGCCGATGGCGGGTGGTTCCCGCTGGTGGTCGGCCTAGTCGCATTTATCCTGCTGACCACCTGGGCGCGTGGGCGCAAGCTGATGCATGAACGGATGAGCGAAAGTGCGCTGCCGCTAGAAATCTTTGCCAAGTCGGCCAAGAATTCCACGGTGCGCGTTCCCGGCACCGCGATCTTCATGGCGTCCAGCACCGCTGGTGTGCCGTCCGCGTTGCTCCACAATATCAAGCATAACAAGGTTCTGCACGAACGTGTGGTGATCCTGACCATCCGCATCGCGGATGTGCCCTATGTTGACCCGGACGCGCGCTGCGAGATGACCGAATTGAACGACGGGTTCTATCGTGCAGTGCTGCACTATGGCTTCATGGAGGAAACCGATGTCCCGCTCGGCCTCAAGAAGATGGAGCGGTGCGGCGGCACATTCGACATGATGCAAACCAGCTTTTTCCTGTCGCGCCAGACCCTGCTGCCATCGGAAAAGCCGGGGATGTCGATCTGGCGCGAGAAAATCTTCGCGTGGCTGCTGAGGAATTCGGCGACCGCGATGGATTTCTTCAAACTGCCCACCAACCGGGTGGTGGAACTGGGCAGCCAGGTCGAGATTTAGCCCCCCGTTGGCGGTTCATTCTTCAGCGGTTCGTCCCGTTCTTCAAAGCTCAGCCCGTTCTTTAGCAACATCGGGATCTGGCTGAAGGTGAACAGGAAGGTCAGCGGCAGGAACACCCACAGCTTGGCCCACAGCCAGCCTTCAAAATCCATCTGCGCGCGCAGCACTTCGTTGAGAACGGCGAGGACGAGGAAGAACACACCCCAATTGCGCGACAGTTTGAGCCAGCCTTGATCTGAAAGCCCTTCAAACGCGGCTTCGAGCAGGATTTTCAGCAGCGCGCGGCCCATAAAAAACCCGCCCAGCAAAACCACGCCGAACACCGCGTAGATGATCGTCGGCTTCAACTGCACGAAGGTGGGGTCGCCGAAAAAGATCGTCAGGCTGCCAAAGCCGACGATCAGCGCGGTCGAAAACCACAGCATCGGCGATACCTTGCCCAGCCGCCATTTCGACACAATAAGCGCAATCACGGCAGCGACCATGAACGCGCCGGTGCCATAGATGATCGCGGCCAATTCGCCCGCAGGGCTGGGGTCTTCGGGCGCGCTCCAGCGATAGATGCCGAGAAACACCAGCAAGGGCCCGTAATCGACCGCGACATTAATCCAGCTGGATGCGGCTTTTTTGGTTTCGTTCTCGCTCATTACTCTCTCAATCCGTCATTGCGAGCGGCGCAGCCGCGCGGCAATCAAGTCCCAAAGCCCCCGCCATAGCGGAACTTGCCGTTCTGGATTGCTTCGCTGCGCTCGCAATGACAAGGTTTACTAAGCCACCCCGGCAATCACCCGTGCGACCAGATCGGGGTCAAACGGGCGCAGGTCTTCGATCTTTTCGCCCACGCCGATGGCATGGATCGGCAGGCCATATTGTTCTGCTGCTGCCACCAGAACGCCGCCGCGCGCGGTGCCATCCAGCTTGGTCATGATCAGGCCGGTGACGCCGGCCACCTCCTTGAACACCTCGATCTGGGCGAGCGCGTTCTGGCCGTTGGTGGCGTCTAATACCAGCACCACGTCATGCGGTGCCTCCGCGTTCAGGCGCCCGAGCACGCGGCGGATCTTCGCCAGCTCCTCCATCAGCTCTTTCTTGTTCTGCAAGCGGCCAGCGGTGTCGACGATCAGCGCGTCGATTCCGGTGTCGGTCGCCTGTTTCACGGCATCGAACACAATCGCCGCCGGATCGCCGCCTTCCGGCCCGCGCACCAGATCAACCCCGACGCGCTCGGCCCAGGTTGCCAACTGACCGATGGCCGCCGCGCGGAATGTGTCGCCCGCCGCCAGCAGCACGCCGTAATCATCTTCCATGAACAGGTGTGCCAGTTTGGCGATGGTGGTGGTCTTGCCGCTGCCATTCACCCCGATCACCAGGATCACCTGCGGGCGCGGGAAGGCCGTGATTTCGAGCGGTTTGGCCACCGGGCGCAGGATCGCCGCGATTTCCTCGGCCACCGCTTCGCGCAGTTCGCGGGTGGTGATTTCCAGCCCGAAACGTTTATCCGCCAGCCGTGCGCGGATGCGCCCTGCCGCCGCCGGGCCAAGGTCGGACATGATCAGCGCGTCCTCAACCTCGTCAAGCGTGGCATCATCCAGCTTCGCGCTGCCGCCCACACCCGACAGGTTGGCGGTCAGGCGCTCTGATGTCTTGGCAAAGCCGCCCAGCAGGCGCTGGGTCCAACTGGTTTCGCTCATACGAGCAGCCCTTCTTCGGTCCCACGGATTGTGATGTCGATAGTTTCGCCTGCGCGCGCAGCGGCGGGCAGGGCGACGCGGGCGTAATTGGGGGCATAGCCGGTGCCGTCACGTTCGGCGAGGACGCAGAGAGTTTCGCCCACCAGCCCGCCCAGCCAGTTTTGGCGGCAGGCGGCGGCGCGCGCGCGAAGTTCGGCGGCGCGGGCCTTTACGAGCGCGCGCGGCAGTTGCGGCATCCGTGCGGCAGGCGTGCCGGGGCGCGATGAGAAGGGGAAGATATGGGCGTGAACAATGCCAATTTCGTCGATGATGCTGAGGTTGTCGGCATGGTGCGCGCCGGTTTCGGTCGGGAAGCCCGCGATCAGGTCAGCGCCCACCGCTATATCGGGCCGCAGCGACTTTAACCGGGCGACCAGTTCCGCCGCATCGCGGCGCAGATGGCGGCGCTTCATCCGCTTGAGGATCAGGTCTGCGCCGTGCTGCAACGACAGGTGCAGATGCGGCATCACACGCTGTTCGTGGGCGATCAGTTCGAACAAGGCGGCGTCAATCTCCACCCCGTCCACCGATGACAGGCGCAGGCGGGGCAGCGAGGGGAAGGCATCAAGGATCGCGCCGACCAGCAGGCCCAGTCGGGGCTCACCAGGCAGATCATGCCCCCACGAGGTCAGGTCGACCCCGGTGAGCACGATTTCGCGCGCGCCTGCCAGCAGGTGCGCTTCAACCTCGCGCAGAACCTCGATCACCGCGACAGACCGGCTGACCCCGCGCCCCTGTGGGATCACGCAAAAGGTGCAGGCGTGATCGCATCCGTTCTGCACGGCGATGAAGGCGCGGGTGTATTCACCTGTTGCGCGTTCCCGCGCAGGCGGGAACCTCCCGCTTTCCAGCATGAGATCCCCGCCTGCGCGGGGATTCGCATTATAGGCGCGCGGGTCAAGCTTGGCTGCGTTCGCCACCAACCCGTCAACCGCGTCCATCGCGCCGATTTCGGCTCGGTCGATCTCTGCCGCGCAGCCGGTGACGATCAACCGCGCGGTGGGATGATCCCGGCGCGCGCGGCGGATGGCCTGCCGGGTCTGACGCAGAGCCTCACCCGTGACCGCGCATGAATTGACGACCACAAGGTCTTGCTCGCCCGCCAGCATTGCGCGCATCCGCTCGCTTTCGGCGATGTTCATGCGGCAGCCGAGGCTGATGATATGTGGCGCGTTCACGCGTAATCGTCCCAATCGAAACTGCCGCGAAACGCCTCGGTCGCAGACCCGCTCATCAGGATCGTGCCGCCGGGCTGCCAGTCAATCACCAGATCGCCGCCGGGCAAGCTGACGCGCACCGGGCTGTGCACAAGCCCGCGCCGGATCGCGGCGACCGCCGTGGCGCAGGCCCCGGTGCCGCACGCCCGCGTCAACCCAGCGCCGCGTTCCCACACCCGCAGGCGCAGATGATCCGGCCCCGCCACGCTCGCCACATTCACATTCACCCGCTCAGGAAACAGTGGGTCATGTTCGATTTCGGGGCCGAACGTTTCGAGCGGCACCGCATCAGCATCATCGACAAAGAACACCGCGTGCGGGTTGCCGACATTGACCGCCATCGGGTTTGACAGATCGTCATTCTCTATCGGCCACCCCACCGGCATCGCCAAGGTGTCCATCGGATAGGCCAGCGGGATCGCATCCCATTCAAACCGCGGCGCGCCCATATCGACCCGCGCGCCGTCGTCCAGCGGCTCCAGCGCAATTGGCCCGCCAGCGGTTTCGATGGTCACAGCCTCGCCATGCAGCAGCGCCACCGCACGCGCAGCATTACCGCAGGCTTCCACCTCGCCGCCATCGCTGTTGAAAATCCGCATCCGGAAAGCGTGGCTATCACTTGGTTCGAGCAGCACCAGTTGATCGCAGCCAATGCCAGTGCGCCGATCCGCCAGCGCGCGCGCAAATTGCGGCGTTACTACCGGCAGCGCATCGGCGCGCGCGTCAAGAACGACAAAATCATTGCCGAGCCCGTGCATCTTGATGAAGGGAATACGCATTGCCACTGCTGCGCATCTATGCACCGGCAGGCTTCGCGTCCAGCCCTGTGCGCAAACACAGTGTCAGGCGCGATGTCAGGCGGTGCGAGACCGCGTCTGTGTAGCGTCGGTATCGCGAACGCGCTCCGGCGCTGCGGCTGTGTTCAGCTGTCCAGCCGCACGCAGCCGCGTGCGCACTGCTGCGGCATCTTCGGGCTGGCCATAAAGATAGCCTTGCGCTTTTAACCTGCCCATCGATTTGAGCGCATTGAGGATTTCCTCGTCCTCCACACCTTCCACCGTAAGGGGGAGATTTAGGCCGCGCCCAAGCGAGACAATCGCCTCGACAATACCCGACCGACGATCAGGTTCGCGCAGTTCGCTGACAAAGCTGCGGTCGATCTTGATCCGGTCAAATGGCAGGTTGTGCAGATGTTCAAGGCTGGAATACCCAGTGCCGAAATCATCAAGGCTGATCTGGATGCCCTGGTTGCGCAAGCTGGTGACCATTGATCGCACCAGCCCGATATTTTCGTGCAGGCAGGTTTCGGTGATTTCGATCTCAAGCCGCTGGGGCGGGAAATTGGCTTCCACCAGTTTTTTCAGCAAGCGTTGGGCAAACCACGGATCGCGCAGCTGCACTGGTGAAATGTTGATCGACAGCGTCAGTGCATCGTCCCATTCGCGCGCGTCTGCGAAGGCTTGCTCCATCAGACTTTCCGACATCGCTGTGATCAGACCGATTTCCTCGGCGATGGGAACGAAGATTTCAGGTTTTATCAGTCCGAGCTGCGGTGAGCGCCAGCGGGCAAGCATTTCGAAACCGAATAGGGCGCCGGTTTCCACGTCCACCTGTTGTTCGTAGAAAGGCACGAATTCGCCCCGCGCAAGCCCCTGACGAATCCCGGTTTCGATCTGGTTACGGAACCGCAATTCGTGTTCCATGCTGGCATCGAACCAGAAATAGCGGTTACGGCCCTGCTTCTTCGCATGGTAAAGCGCCATGTCAGCGCGGTGCATCAACGCAGCGGCATCGATAACGGGGTCGATTGTGCCGTCGGGGCTATAGTCAGTGGCGAGACCGATCGACGTGGTGAGTTCGATTGTCAGTTCGGGCAACTCGAATGGGTGCGATACCCGTTCGAACAGACGGATCACCAGATCATCGACTCGTTCATGCTGCCCGGCCGGATAGGTCATGACAAACGCGAATTCGTCGCCCCCCAGCCGTGCCAGCTTTGCCTCGCGCGGGAGCAGTGCCTGGACGCGCTCACACAACATCACCAGCACAGCATCACCGATGGTATGGCCGTGCATATCATTGATATGTTTGAAGTTATCAAGGTCGATCATGCAATAGGCCAGCGCTTCACCACGCGTAGCAGCATGCACACGCGCCTGTTCAGTCGCCTCGACCATGCTGCGCCGATTGAGGCAGTGGGTCAGTGGATCGGTGGAAGCGAGCAAGCGAGCGCGTTCCTCGGCTCGTTTGCGCTCGGCGATTTCAAGAGTGAGTTCGCGGTAACGCCGCCACCCGAAAATGACCAGCGCGACATTGAGCAGCAAGGCGTTGACCAGCAGCACATCGGGCTTGCTTTGGCTATACAGCACCGCGGCAAACGCCTTGGGCAGCACCGAACCCCCGGTGCCGACCAGCAGGATGATGGCCGCAACTGCAATCCCCAAGGCGATGAAATCGCGCTCAGCGGTTTCGAGCGGGCTGTCTGGCTCGTGATTTTTCAAATCGTGTGCCCCGTGCGAATGGCGCTGATGGGCTGGTTATACCCGGCGACCTGCGCGATAATTCGCAGATCGCGCTAAACATTGGGTTAACCGGGGACACAAAAGGTGGCTGGGCAGGGATTGGCTTTCCCAAGCCCACGCGAAGCCGCGACTCCTGAAACTGCAAGTGATTCCACTTGATAAAGAATTGCGCTAACGCGGGCACCAGACCGCAAGGGAGCGTGTAGCAACATGGCCTATTGGCTGATGAAATCCGAACCGTTCAAATATAGCTGGGACGATCTCCTCGCCGAGGGCGAAGGCACATGGGACGGGGTGCGTAATTATCAGGCGCGCAACAATCTCGCCGCGATGCAGGTGGGGGATGAGGCGTTCTTCTACCACTCGCGCGAGGGGTTGGAGATTGTTGGCATTTGCACGGTCAGCGTGGCTGGGATAACCGATCCCACCGATGAAACCGGCAAATGGGCGGCGGTGAAGGTGAAGCCCAAGCGCAAATTCGCCCATCCGGTAACGCTGGTGGCGATCAAGGCCGAACCGCGCCTCGCCGATATGCAGCTGATCCGCCAGTCACGCCTGTCGGTATCCGGGGTGACGCCCGCCGAATGGCAGGTGATCTGCGAGATGGCAGAAGGTTAAAAGGGCAATCAGGCGGTCGCCTTTGCCCGTGCGCGCAGTCCGCTGATCGTCGCGCCGCTGGCGGCGATGCGCTCCAGATCGGTCTTCACATGGATCAGGCGCAGACCCGCACGGTCTTTCGCTTCGGTTAGTGCGGCGGTGAATTGCGCGGTCGTCTCGGCCGCCGCGCTCCACGCGCCGTATGCTGCGCCCAGGGCCGCGAAATCGGGGTTGGTGAGCGTGGTGGCGGACACGCGGCCGGGATACTCACGCTCCTGATGCATCCGGATCGTGCCGTAGGCTCCGTTGTCGATCACCACCACGATCAGATTTGCGCCATATTGCGCGGCGGTGGCGAGTTCCTGTCCGTTCATCAGGAAATCTCCGTCTCCGGCCACGGCAACCACGGTGCGCGTCGGGTAGCGCAGCGCAGCGGCAACGGCGGCGGGCACGCCGTACCCCATCGCGCCGCAGGTTGGGGCGAGCTGGCCGGGATAGGCGGTGTAACGCCAGTAACGGTGCCACCACCCGGCAAAATTGCCCGCGCCGTTGGCGATGATGGTATCGTTGGGCAACAGGGCACGCATGGCAGTGACACAGGCGGCCAGATCAAGCGCCGCGTCTGGCGCGGCAGGGGTGGCCCATTCGCGCCATTCGCGGTGCGCCTCAGCCCCGGCGTTGAACGGAATAATGCCCGCATCCTCCCACAGCGCGGCGCATTCGGCGAATTCATCGACCCCGCAGCACAGCGCCAGATCGGTGCGATAGACCCGGCCCAGTTCTTCCGGGTCAGGGTGAATATGCACCAGCAATTGCCCCGGATGATCGGGGGTGGGGAGGGTGTAACCTTCGGTCGTCGCCTCACCCAGCCGCGCGCCTACCGCGATGATCAGGTCAGCGTTTCTGACCCGCTCGACCAGCTTGGGGTTGGGGCCATAGCCGAGGTTTCCGGCATAGACCGGACTATCGGGCGCACACGCATCCTGACGCCGGAAAGCGGTGGCCACGGGCAGTCCGATGCGTTCGGCAAACTGCTGGAAATATGCGCGCGCCTTGGCGTTCCAGCCCGCGCCGCCGATGATCGCCACCGGGCTGGCCGAATCGGCGATCAGATCGAACAGCGCGCTCATCGCATCGGGGCAGGCGGCCTGCGCGGTGCGGGTGACGAATGGGCGCGGGGCGATGCTGGCGGGCACGCGTTCGACCAGCATATCTTCGGGCAGGGCCAGCACCACCGGCCCCGGCCTGCCATTGATCGCGGTCGCATAGGCGCGGGCGATATATTCGGGGATGCGCGCCGGATCATCAATCCGCGCTGCCCATTTGCAGATGGGGGAAAAAAAGGCGGTGAAATCGACTTCCTGAAACCCCTCACGTCCCTGCATTGCGCGCGCCACATCGCCGACGAACAGGATCATTGGCTGCGAATCCTGATGCGCCACATGTACCCCGATGCTGGCATTGGTCGCGCCGGGGCCACGGGTGACAAAGGCAACGCCGGGCCTGCCTGTCGTTGCCGCCTGCATCGCCCCATCGGCGCAGGCCATGAACGCCGCGCCGCCTTCCTGTCGGCAAGTTACCACGTCGATTTGAGGCCGGTCGGGTAGCGCATCCAGCACCGCGAGAAAGCTTTCGCCGGGAACGGTGAAGATCCGTTCACACCCCTGCTCGGCAAGGCAATCGACCAGCAATGCAGCCGCGCTGGTGAAAGAATTGGGGTGGGTGGAATCAGGCACGTGATACTCTCCCGACTGGTCGTGTTCGGCGTCTACATCCGGCACCAACCGCGCGCAAACCCGCCTTATGTGCTGTGCCCGGTTAATGGGGCGGGCGATTGTGTCCCACGCTGCGACAGCGGCCGCAAGGGCAGTTCCAAAAGGTTAAGAAAGTCTTAAATTCGATTTTCCCGCAAGAGGAGAATCAGAAATGCGTCGCAGTCTCGTGCTTAGTGATGAAAGCGCCCGCCACTGGTTCCGTTCGAGCCTGCCGCCGCATGTGAAGCGCGATTTGCTGCCGATCCCGGCTGAGGCTTTATGGCGGCTGACGATGTCGGACGTGCGCGGCTTTGCCAGCACTTACGTGGCGCTTACCGCAGCGATTTTCGTCTTCATTCTCTAATCGAAATCAGGTGCGCGCAGCGCTTCGGTGGCGTGCAGCTTGCGCGCCAGCAATGCGGCAAACAGGCACAGGATCAGGCTGACCAGCAATTGTTCCTCCAGCGGGATACCAAAGAAACCGAGCGCGCCTGCAACGCCTGCGCCCACCACCATGAACAGCGACGAGATAAAGTTGTTGGCCGCGACCGAACGCGAAGCCTCGCTCTTGTCGACGCGGGTGGTGAGGAAGGCATAAAGCGGCACCACGAACATTCCGCCTGCCACTGCGATCAGCAGCAGATTGGCGGTCAGCGCCAGCGCCAGCGGCTGGGCAAGGAACTCGGTCACGGTGAACAGTTCGCGGGACGGTTGCAGGTTCCAGGCGCGGCACAGCAGATAGAAGGTGATCAGCAGGCCGCCCATCGCCAACACCGATTTGGCCGAATAGCGCGCCGAAATATCGCCTTTCAGCAGCGCGTTGATGGCCACTGATCCTATCGCAATGCCGGCCGAGAACGCCACCAGCATGACCATCGCCACCTGCTTGTCAGCCAGCAGCACGTTCTTGGCGAGCGGGAAGAACTGCACCCCCAAAATCGCGGCGATTGCCCAGAAATAGCTGATCGCCAGCACCGAATAGCGCAGCTCGATATTACCCATCGAAAAAGCGACGAGGGATTTAGAGGCGCTTATCGGATTCCAGTCGACCTTGGCATCTTCGCACTGGGCGGGAGCGGATGGCACGAAGCGGCAGGTCGCGTAACCGACCAGCGCGATTGCCATTACCGCAACGGTGCTTTGTGTCACCGAGAACACTGCCGAGAGGATCATGCCCGAAAGGATCGCCACATAGGTTCCCGCCTCAACCAGTCCGGTTCCCGCAAGCACTTCGTCTTTTTTCAGGTGTTGCGGCAGGATCGCGTATTTGATCGGGCCAAAGAAGGTGGAATGAACCCCCATCGCAAACAGCGCTGCGAACAATAGCGGGATGGCAAGCAAATCCACCTGCATCCCGCGCGCCGCGAGCACCAGACCGGTTGCGCCAACCGACATGATGATGATTTCGGCAAATTTGATCCAGCGGATGATTTTGGTCTTGTCGCGCATATCGGCCAGTTGGCCTGCGGTCGCGGAAAACAGCACGAAGGGCAGCACGAACACCGCGGTCGCTATTCCGCTGATGAAGGTTTCGGTCTCCGGCGAATCATACACCTGATAGACCACGAACAGCACCATCGCGTTCTTGTAGAGATTGTCGTTCAGCGCATTGAGCAGCTGAGTGAGGAAAAGCGGCAGAAAACGCCGCTGGCGCAGCAGATGCGTCGATGTGGTCATGCGATGGTTTTGCTCATGCTGCCTCGCGGGTTCTTCGCGCCATAGCGCGCGCCCGCACTTTCACAAGAGCGCCGCCATTATCGCGCTTTGTCGGGGATGGCGGGCCAGGGGGCTTTTGTCAGCGCCAAGTGCGCGCTAATGCAAGACCCAGCCATGTCGAGCCTGCCCAACATCCTTACCCTGTCGCGCATCTTTGGGGTGCCGTTGCTGGCGTTCTTCCTGTGGTGGCCCGATTGGCGGCTCGGCTATCTGATCGGCTTCACGCTCTATTGCATCATCGCACTGACCGATTTCTTCGATGGCTACCTGGCCCGCGCTCAGGGGACTGTGTCGAAGCTGGGGATTTTTCTGGATCCGATCGCTGACAAGATCATGATCGCTGCGGTCATTCTGGTGCTGACCGCGCAAGGATACCTGCGCGGGCCATATGTTGGTGATATCCACGTGATTGCGGGACTGGTGATCCTGATGCGCGAAATTGCGGTCAGCGGGTTGCGCGAATTTCTCGGCGGGATTCAGGTCTCGATGCCGGTGTCAAAGCTTGCCAAGTGGAAGACGACATTTCAGCTGGTCGCCATGGGCGCGCTGATTCTGGGCGGGGCGGTGCATGGCCCGCCGTGTCAGGCGGTGGGTGAGGCCTGCGGCACAATCGCACAAAGCTGGGTGCATCTGGTGGGGCTGGTCGCCTTGTGGACCGCCGCCGCACTGACCTGCATCACCGGCTGGGATTATCTGCGGGTCGGTTTGAAGCATATGGATTGAGAGTCGTTTATTCTTTCACTTCACTTAGTGCTGATAGCCCCCGCTGGTCGAAAAGGTGCACGAAATCTCGCCGAGGCGAGGCCTTGCCATCGGTGAATTTCGCATATTGTGCACTGAAACCCCTGGAGTGGGGTCTGATTAAATGCGGAGGCACCCACGCAATGTGATCTGGAAAATTACCTGAATCTTTTGTAAAATATGGAATAACAAGGGCCATGTCATGGTGCATTGCCGTCAGTTTCCCCACGAATCCATAGACTGGCTTATTTAACTTCCCATCGTTTGGATATTTTCCTTTCACCTGAATTGGGCGGATCAGGATTTCGCTGTTGTGGCTGAATGTCGCAATCATATCGAAACCGACATCGCGATGAGGGAAATACACATTCCAACCATTGTCGGCGAGTACTCCGGCGACGCACATTTCAGCGAGGTAATCTCTCGATTGAGATTGCATTCAACCCGCCCGCAGTTCTTCGGCGAGCAGTTCAAAATCACCCTCACGCGGGCTGTTTTTGCGCCACACCAGCACAATTTCGCGCTTGGCGGTGGGGCTGTCCACAGGCCGCGCGACCACTTGCGTGCCGTTCAAGATGCCTGCTTTCAGCGCCATTTCAGGCAGCATCGTCACGCCCAGATCATTGTCGACCAGTTGCACCAGCGTGTGCAACGACGTGCCGATCATCGCCGCGCTCGCGCGCAATTCGCTGCGTGAACAGGCGGCGAGCGCGTGATCGCGCAGGCAGTGGCCATCCTCCAGCAGCATCAGCCTTCCCTGATCGATCATTTCGGGTGTCACGCTTGCCGGGGGATCGCGCGGGTCGTCCTTGGGGAAGGCGATGAACAGCCGGTCATCGGCAATATGTGCGCACGCCGCGTCGCCAATATCAAACGGCAGCGCCAGCAGCACGCAATCGACCCGTCCGTGATGCAGTGATTCAAGCGCATCGTGGCTGGTTTCCTCGCGCAGCAACAGCTTCAATTCGGGCCGTTCGCGGCGCAGGCGCGGCAGCACACGCGGCAGCATGAACGGGGCGATGGTCGGGATCACGCTCATGCGCAATTCGCCGACCAGCGGCTTGCCCGATGCTTGCACAAGGTCTGAAAGCTCTTCGGCTTCACGCAGCAGGCGATTGGCCTTGGCCACCACCTGTTCGCCTAGCGCAGTAAACCGCACCACCCGTCGCGAACGTTCGACCAGTGTCACGCCCAGCAGCGATTCCAGCTCGCGAATGCCTGCCGATAGCGTGGATTGCGACACGAAACTCGCCTCTGCCGCTTTGCCGAAGTGGCCGTGTTCATGCAGCGCGACGAGGTATTGCAACTGCTTGATGGTGGGGAGGTAGGTGGACATTCGCTTACTGTTATTCCGCCGCCAATGTGTCTGGCGCGTCTGCCTCTGCAATCACCACGTCATCAATATGGGTCATCTTGAGCTTGCCGCGCTCCACCGCGAAGGCCAACTTTCCTTCGACCAGATCAAGCGCATCCTTGCCGAACACCTCGAACCGCCAGCCTTGGAGCACTGGCAGATCGCGTACCCCGGCGGCGAGCGATTCCATCTCGTCCGCGCGGGTCAGCAGGCGCGGGGCAACGTCGATTTCGCGCGCGCGTATTTTCAGCAATAGCTTCAATAGATCGGCCACCAGCGCGCCCTCCTTGCCCAGCGGCGCGCCGTGATTGATCTTTTCGGGCATTTCATCCTTGGGCAGCGGTTCGGCCTCGGCCAGCACCTTCATCAACCGCTTGCCAATGTCATTGTCTTTCCATGCTGGTGACAGCCCGCGCACCTTGGCCAGATCGCCCTGCGATTTGGGCGGGTGCCCGGCGATATCGGCCAGCGTTTCATCGCGCATGATGCGTCCGCGCGGGATGTTCTTGTGCTGCGCTTCGGCCTCACGCCATCCGGCCAGCGCCTTCATCCGGCCCAGCACCTGCGGATTGCGGCCCGCCTGACGGATGCGTTTCCACGCCACGGCAGGATCGGTGATGTAATTGGACGGATCGGCCAGCTTTTCCATCTCGGCATTCAGCCACAACCCGCGCCCGGTCTTGATCAGCTTTTTCAGGATGCGCGGGAAGATGGTGGCAAGGTGGGTAACATCGCCGATCGCATATTCGATCTGCCGTTCGGTCAACGGGCGGCGGCTCCAATCGGTGAAGCGCGCGCCCTTGTCGATGGTCAGTCCCATCCATGTTTCGACCAGATTGGCATAACCGATCTGTTCCGACTGGCTGATCGCCATCATCGCGATTTGCGTGTCGAAAATCGGGTGCGGGGTCTTGCCGGTCAGGTTGACGATGATTTCAACGTCCTGCCCGCCCGCGTGAAACACTTTCAGCACATCTTCATTGTCGCACATCAGATCGAGCAGGGGTTTGAGATCAATCCCCGGTGCCATCGGATCAACCGCAGCGGCTTCTTCGTTATTGCCGATCTGCACCAGGCACAGTTCGGGCCAATAGGTGTTTTCGCGCATGAATTCGGTGTCGACCGCGACAAATTCGGATTTGGCAAGGCGTTCGCACAGTTCGGTCAGCGCGTCGGTGGTGGTAATCAGTGGATGTATTTTCATCGTCTCTTTGCTCATTGGGGCGGAGTGCCGCCCTCGGGATCGAACCCATCATAGCCCTCGCGCCGCTTGACAAAGCGCGAGGCTTCCCCTGTTAGCGCGCCGGTAATGGCCCGAAAGCGGTATAGCCCGCTTCAGCTGCCCCGGCGCCCTAGCGTCATAGCCTCGGACAGGACAAGAGTTTAGATGCACCTTTACCGCACGCATACTTGCGCACAGCTTTCTTCCGCTCACGTCAGTGAAACCGTCCGCCTGTCGGGCTGGGTTCACCGCAAGCGCGATTTCGGCGGGCTGTTGTTCGTCGATCTGCGCGATCATTACGGCATCACGCAGATCGTTGCCGATGCGGATTCGCCCGCGCTGGCGGTGCTTGATCGGTTGCGGGTGGAATCGGTCATCACCATCGAAGGTGAGGTCAAGGCGCGTTCGGCTGAGACAGTAAACCCGCGCCTCGCTACCGGCGAAGTCGAAGTCTATGCGCGCAGCATCACGGTGCAGAGCGCGGCGGAGGAACTGCCGCTGCCGGTCGCCGATGAACAGCCTTATCCTGAAGACGTGCGACTGAAATACCGTTTCCTCGATCTGCGGCGCGAAACGCTGCACAACAACATCATGACCCGCGTGGCGGTGGTGTCCGATATCCGCGCGCGGATGACGGCGGCGGGGTTCAACGAGTTTTCCACTCCGATCCTGACCGCCTCCAGCCCCGAAGGCGCACGCGATTTCCTCGTGCCGAGCCGCATCCATGCAGGCAAGTTCTACGCGCTTCCCCAGGCGCCGCAGCAATACAAACAATTGCTGATGGTCGCGGGGTTTGATCGCTATTTCCAGATCGCGCCGTGTTTCCGCGATGAAGACCCGCGCGCTGACCGCTTGCCGGGCGAGTTCTACCAGCTCGATCTGGAAATGAGCTTCGTCACCCAGGAGGAGATCTGGGAGACGATGGAACCGGTGATCGCTGGCACATTCGAAGCCTTTGCAGAGGGCAAAAAGGTGACCCCGGCGGGCCAATTCCCGCGCATCGCCTATGACGAAGCGATGCTGAAATATGGCAGCGACAAGCCCGATCTGCGCAACCCGCTGGAGATCAAAGACGTTAGTAACGTTTTTGCGGGCTCAGGCTTTAGCCGGTTTGCAGATATTGTCGCAAACGGTGGCGTTGTTCGTGCGGTTAAAGCACCGGGTGCAGCTGCTCGCTCACGGAAGTTTTTTGACGATATGAACTCTTGGGCGCAGTCTGAGGGTTTCGGTGGGCTGGGTTACGCAACTTGCGTATCGTATGACACGCAGCTTTCTCTTGTTGAGCGAATTCAAGATCAAAGCATAATTGACCTATCTGAAGATCGAAACGTGATCGAGCAGGAGTTGGTTGCATCCTACGTCCGTGCCGTAAGCCCCGCAGATTTTGAAGGGTTGTCCGGCCCTATCGCAAAGTGGCTCTCGCCTGGACGAAAGGTGCAGCTCATTTTGGATTTAGGTCTGAAAGATGGCGATGGCGTTTTCTTCGCTGCTGGGTTTGAGGCACAAGCTGCGAAGCTGGCAGGTATGGCTCGGACGCGTGTCGCGGAACAACTCGGCCTGATCGACGAAAACGCCTTCGCGCTCGCGTGGATTGTCGATTTCCCGTTCTACGAATGGAACGAGGACGAGAAGAAGGTCGATTTCAGCCACAACCCGTTCTCGATGCCGCAGGGCGGGATTGATGCGCTGAACGGGCAAGACCCGCTGACGTTGAAAGCGTTCCAGTACGATCTGGTCTGCAACGGTTATGAAATCGCCAGCGGATCGATCCGCAACCACATGCCCGAAACAATGGTCAAGGCGTTCGAGATCGTCGGGCTTTCCAAGGCCGATGTCGAAGAACGCTTTGGCGGCATGTACCGCGCGTTCCAATACGGCGCGCCGCCGCATGGCGGGATGGCTGCGGGCGTTGACCGCATCGTGATGCTGCTGTGCGGGGTCAAGAACCTGCGCGAAATCTCGCTGTTCCCGATGAACCAGCGCGCCGAAGACCTGCTGATGGGCGCGCCGACGCCTGCTGAACCGCGATCCTTGCGCGAACTGCACCTGCGCGTGGTTGAACCACCCAAGAAGGACGGCGCCTGACAGCGATCTGTCATGCCCACTTGCGCTTGCCCGCGCCGTTGATTAGGGCAGAACCGAGTTTTTCTAACCCCAGTTCAAGAGGGAATAACATGAGCGATACTGCCGGTCGGGTGGCCAAGATTGTCGTCGAACATCTCGGCGTGGAAGCTGAGAAGGTAACTCAGGACGCCAGCTTCATTGATGATCTGGGCGCTGACAGCCTCGACATCGTCGAACTGGTGATGGCCTTCGAAGAGGAATTCGGTGTCGAAATCCCCGACGATGCGGCTGAGAAGATCACCACTGTTGGTGATGCGACCAAATACATCGAAGAACACAAGGGCTAAGGCTCTTTTGATAGCCCGTTTGCCCTGAGCTTGTCGAAGGGCCGGTCTTTGACCGGGCAGTTTGCCCGTTGAAGTCGCAGGGATCAGACAGGCTCAGCCCTTCACGGGTTGGGCCTGTTGTTTTTTCGGAGAATGCAAATGCGCCGTGTGGTTGTAACCGGGCTTGGCCTCGTCACCCCGCTGGGGGCCGATGTCGAAACGACTTGGGCAAATCTGATCGCAGGGGAAAGCGGGGCGGGGCAAATCACCCGGTTCGATGCCTCCAACCAGAAATGCACCATAGCCTGCGAAGTGAAGGGCAAGGATCATCCGTGGGGCTTTGACCCCGATTTGCGGGTCGATCACAAGGTTCAGCGCCAGGTCGATCCGTTCATCATCTACGGCATTGATGCCGCTGGGCAGGCGTTGGAAGATGCCGGCCTGACCGACATGACGCAGGCCGAAAAGGAACGCACCGGCTGTTCGATCGGTTCGGGCATCGGAGGGCTTCCTGGGATCGAGATCGAAAGCGTCAACCTGCACGAACGCGGCCCTTCGCGCGTATCGCCGCACTTTGTGCACGGTCGCCTGATCAACCTCATCACCGGACAGGTGCAGATCAAATACGGCTTCATGGGGCCAAATCACGCGGTTGTGACCGCCTGCTCCACCGGCGCGCATTCGATTGGCGATGCGGCACGGATGATTGCGGCCGATGATGCCGATGTGATGCTGGCTGGCGGCGCGGAAGGCACCATCAACCCGCTTGGTATCGCCGGTTTCGCGCAAGCGCGCGCGCTCAACATGAGCATGAATGACCGCCCGACCGAAGCCAGTCGCCCCTATGACAAGGCTCGCGATGGGTTCGTGATGGGCGAAGGCGCGGGCGTGATCGTGCTCGAAGAATACGAGCGCGCGAAAGCACGCGGCGCCAAGATTTACGCCGAAATCACCGGATACGGCCTGTCGGGCGATGCCTATCACGTCACCGCCCCGCATCCCGAAGGCCGCGGCGCGGAACTCGCGATGCGGATGGCGTTGAAGAAAGCGGGCCTTGGGCCGGGCGATATTGATTACGTCAACGCCCACGGCACCTCGACCATGGCCGACACCATCGAACTTGCTGCGGTTAAACGCGTGCTCGGTGACGATCTCGGCGGCGCATCGATGAGCTCGACCAAGAGCGCAATCGGGCACTTGCTCGGCGGCGCGGGCGCGGTTGAGGCGATTTTCTGCATCCTCGCGATGCGCGATCAGATCGTGCCGCCGACGCTGAACCTGCACGATCCCGATGATGGCACCGAAGGCATCGACCTTGTGCCGCTGGTAGCGCGCAAGCGTGAAGTGCGCGCCGTGCTCAACAACAGCTTCGGGTTCGGCGGCACCAACGCCTCGATCATCATGCAAAAGGTCGATTGATCCGGTGAAGCGCGGGCGGCTCGTCATTGTCGGCCTGCTCGCGCTTGCCGCAGCAGGGCTGGTGTTTGCGTGGAGTTTGATGGGATCAGCGACGGTGTCGCAGGAAACCAGCTTCACCATCCCCGCAGGCAGTTCGGTTTCTGCGGTGGCAGACAAGCTCGAAGCCGAAGGACTGATTTCGTCGGCATCCGGCTTCATGTTGCAGGCGCGCATCTTTGGGGCGGACAGGCCGATTCAGGCGGGCGAATTTCTGCTTAAGCCGGGGATGAGCCAGGGTGCCATTCTCTCCGCGTTTCAATCGGGCGACGTGATCCGGCGGTTCGTGACCATCCCAGAAGGCATGCCCTCGATCCTCGTGTGGGAACGGCTGATGGCCGAGGAATTGCTGACCGGCGAAATCGCCGTGCCGCCCGAAGGATCGATCCTGCCCGATACCTATGCCTTTGAACGCGGGCAATCGCGCCAGAGCCTGGTCGAACAGATGCAGGCGGCGATGGACAAGGCGTTGGCCGAAGAATGGGCCAATCGCGCACCCAATGTTGCGGTGGATACGATGCGCGACGCGCTGATCCTCGCCGCGATTGTCGAAAAGGAAACCGGCAAACCCGAAGAACGCCGGATGATCGCCGGGCTCTATTCCAACCGGGTGCGCACGGGGATGCTGTTGCAGGCCGACCCCACGATCATTTACCCGATCACCAAGGGCAAGCCGCTGGGCCGCCGCATCCGCCAGTCCGAAATCGCGGCGGTCAATGGCTACAACACCTATACCCGCGTCGGCCTGCCCGAAGGCCCGATCACCAATCCGGGGCGCGAAAGCATCGCCGCGGTGCTCAACCCGGAAAAGACCAGCGCGCTGTTCATGGTGGCGGACGGCACCGGCGGGCACTGGTTCGCCGATACTTTGGCCGAGCATAACGCCAACGTCGCCAAGTGGTATGCCATCCGCCGAGAGCGGGGCGAGATGTGATGAGCGCTAGGCCCGCAGAGCTGCGCGACGCGCAGCCCAAAAACAACTGACGCTTGGCTGACCCTTTCATCCTCACCGCCGCGCTGCCGACCGGCCTTGGCGCGTGGGCTGAAGGTCTCAGACGCGCGCATTTCCCGGTCGAGCGAAATCACCTCCACGCGCACGTCACCTTGTTTCACGCCTTTGCGCCGTCGTTACTGGATGAATTGTGCGATTTTCTGCCCAAGGTGGCCGCAGAGTTTGCCGCACCACAAGGCGCAGTCACCGGAGTGATGGATTTGGGCAAGGGCACCGCCATCGCGCTTGCTGCGCCGCAATTGCTGGCGCTGCGGGCGCTGATTGCCGAACATTTCCACGGTAGCCTGACGGTGCAGGATCTCCACCAACCGCGCCTGCACATTACCATTCAGAACAAGGTGACGAAGGATGAAGCGCGCGGGTTGCAGGCGAGCCTTGGGCCGGTGCTTGCTCCGTGGATCGCCACAGGGCGTTTTACCTTCCCTGCGCTGGAACTGCATCGCTATCGCGGCGGGCCGTGGGAACGGGTCAAAACGTGCAGCTTTCGCGGGCGGGTGCGGCTGTAATTGAGTGGACGGCAACAATGGCTGCAACAATACTTGACCACGCGCGACCCGCGCCTTAAGTGCCCGCCTCGCCCGAGGCTGCTGCCCCGCGCGAATCCGGCTGCCAGTCAGCCGTTGGCCCATGGGGCGGAGTAGCTCAGCTGGTTAGAGCAGCGGAATCATAATCCGCGTGTCGGGGGTTCGAGTCCCTCCTCCGCTACCATTCCAACGTATTGATATTACGCGATTCTCTCCAGATCGTCGTTGGACACACCCAAGGCAGTTGGGCGGTCAGTTGGGAGATTCTGTTCTCCTTTCGAGCTTCCGAATGGCGGATTCCCCCAACGCGCTATCCCTATGAAAATACGTGCTATCGAGGATCGAACCGACATCCTTGAGGGAATGGCCGGTGATCGTCGCTATCTCAGGCACGGTGCATCCCGCTATCGCCAGCCGGGTCACGGCAGTTCCACGCAGATCGTGGAACGTCAGATCGGTCACGCCCGCCTTTTGGCAACCCTTGCGCCATGATGCGCGAAAGCCGGACTCCGTCCATGACGTACCACGTTCGGTTGCAAGGATGGTCAGGGGGCGGGGCCTCTTGTCGTCCCGCTCCGCCAGCTTGCGTTTCGTATCGTCAAGCGCGGCCTTGAGTGGGCCGCCGACCGGGATATGGACAGGGACCTTCGTTTTCCGCTGCCGGAGCCGGATATGGCTTCCGTCATAAGCGGCCCATGTCAGCCGGAGGAGGTCGCCTTGCCGCTGCCCCGTCCAGAGCGCCAGCTTGAGCGCCAAGTGGAGGTGAGCCGGAGCCTTCGCGTAGAACGCGGCTTCGTCGGCGTCGGTCCAGACATTCTCAGAGCGGGCAGCGCGATAGAGGCGGCCCGGTCGTTCGCAGGGATTCAGCGGGACAAGGCCGCGATTGTTCGCCCATGACAGGGTGCGCGCGAGAACCGCGAACGCATAGTCCGCTTGCCGCCGGGACTTCACTGCCAGCCGTTCGCGCCATGCAAGGAACTCGCCTCTGGTCCGGCGGTCCTCCAGCGCGGCAATTGGGAAGTCGCCGAACTCAGATTGGATGATCCTCAGCAGCTTGCGGTAATCCTTGCGGGTCCGCTCCGCCAAGTCGGCGAACTCGGTAGACGCTTCAAACTTGTCGAATATCGACTGGAGGCGGTCCTTGGGGGCTGCCCGGCGCGCGGCGACCGCGCGGTTATAGCTGGCATGGAACTCCGGGGAGCCGGGCGTTCCCTCAAGTCGGGGACCGCCCTTCCAAGCATAGAAATAGGTGACAGTCTGACCGGAGGCGAGTTTCTTCGTTATCCGGTTGATGCCCTTAAGATGGACTCTCATGGCGTTTCTGCTTCCACTCATCATAAGGCGAGGCGGGGACTGGCGAGCAATCGGTATGAATAAGCCGGATAGTTCCGTCCGGCGCAATCTCCGTCCGCGCCACGTTCAGGCCAGCAGCCCGCGCGGCTTTCACCGCGCGGACCACATCGCCCTGTTTGAACATGGCAGGCGTCCGGGCCATTGATGCCTCAGAACGAACCGTTGAGGCGGACGGCGACATCGGCGCTAGGGTTAGCGGCGGCTTCCGTCGCCACGCCCAGCTTCGTGTTGCCGCTGGCAGTCTTGTTCACGAGGCCGGTAGCGGAATCGTAGTAGACGACATCGCCCGCCGCGATGGCGAGCGCCGACACCTTGGGCAGGCGGAACACGCCAACCGTATCGACATCGACCGGCGCGCCGTTCGCCGCGTCGCCATTGGCAACGCCGATGATCGACCCGACGGCCACAACAGCGCCGGAAGTGATTTCCGCCGGAGCGGTCAGAGTGAGCGTGTTGCCCGGTTGAATGAAATTACGCATTTCAAAGTCCTTTCGAGGTGCGAAAGATGATTGTGGAGGGTGGCCGACCGTCGCTCAGGTTCGCGATTTCCCGGTCCAGAGCCGCCAAGGCGGCCCGCATTTCCGAACCGGAGGAAAAGGCGACCTCCTCCCCGTTCTGGTCCCGGAACGAACGGATTCCGTCGGTCAGGGCCTTGAACAGGGAGTCGCGCCGTTGCTGGAGGTCGGCCAAGGTCGCCATTACAGGTCGTCCTCACCCAGATCGTGATAGGCCCCGCGCCAGTCCACGGCCCCGCAACCGAAGTCGAGGACGACGCGGAACTCCCGGCCAAGGACCTCCCAACCGTCGCGGCTGGCAATCTGCGGACCCTGAGCGGACGACAGATAGGCATATTCGAGGACGGGCAGCATCGCCGGGTCGGCGAACACGTACCAGTCATCCCCGGACAGGCGCGGTTCGATCAGCAGCGTCATTTTGCCGGAGAACGGATTCTGATCGTCCACCTTGGCGGCTGCCAGTTCTGCCAGCAGCTTTTCAAAGGTCGTTTCCAGTTCCGGCGCGGCAAGGATGAATTTGGGCGTTGCGCTGATCGGAGACACGCCGTCCAAGCCGGTCTGACGGCGAAGCGCCAACCGGGCCGCCGACAGTGATGCCACGTCGGGAGCCGCGCCCGTCGCCGACAGGTTGCCATGGGTGGCGGAGAACAGAGCGTTGCCGTCCTCCATGACGGGATTGCCGGTCAACAGGGCGACAAGCTGGTCCGCTTCCGTTTCGGCGGCGGCCCGGCCCATCATTTCCGCCCAGCGCGCGAACGCGCCAAGGTCGTCATTGATGATCGCCTTGCGGGACAGGTTGAACATACCGCCGAACGTCTCCACCGAATAGCCTTCCTTGGCTTCGCCGGTCGTCAGGGCCTTGATCTCCCCGGCTTCCGTCACCTTTTGCAGCTTGCCGAACTCGCCCAGCTTGAGGAGCGACATGGGCCGGAAATCGTCCGCCGTCCGCTGGCGCGCCAGTTGCTTGAGTTGCGATTCCGCTGCCCGATAGGCGGGCATAAGAATCCGGTTTCCGGTCGCCGTCAGCAGGTTCGGGAAATCGCTGGTCGTGTGGAGCGCGCGGGTAAGCACCTCCTCCCGGCCAAGCGTGGCAATGCCCACCTGCCCGGAACGCTGGAGCGACTGGCGCGCCATGTCCGACATGCCAAGCGACATATAGGCCCGCGCTCCTTCGCTGGGTTCGGTCCCCATCGCCCGGCAGGCGAGAGCTTCCGCCATGCGGTCCTGTACCACGGCAGGATCATCGCCCGACGGCCCGACGCGAATATTCGAGACCGGGACGCTGCGGCGCTGCATTTCTGCGAACACGGCGGAGCGGGCCTCCTCCACGGTCGCCTCACGGTCGATCAGATCGTTCGCGAAGGCGGCTGGCAGCCGCGCATAGGTGACGGCGCTGCGAATCTGGGCGTTCACTTCCGCCCGCGTTTCGTTTTCGGGCGGATCGGAAATGATTTCCTGCTGTCCCGTTTCGATTTCATCTTCCATCGTTTGACTCCTGATGGTGGCGTTGGCGTCGGCGGGGACAGCGACAAGGGACGCTTCGACAATCTCAAAGAGGACTGCCGTGCGAATGATTTTGCCGGACTTGGGGTCGCGGCGTTCGGACCATTTCTTGACCCGGTAGCCGACGCTAACGCCGGTCACGTCGCCACGGGCGACGGCGGCAAGCGCAGACGGGTCGGAGATATTGAGCGTCGCGACAATCGCGCCCGGCTCAAACCGGATATTGGAAACCGACCCTTTGATGTCGGCAATGCTGGTCTGGCGATGCGAGTCCAGCAGCGGGATGCGCTGGGCGAACTCCACGTTCTCCGGCCCGATTGCCAGCACCTCCACATGGCCGCCGCGCTGGACGGGCGCGCCGGTCGTCAGGGTCACGTCAACGGTGCCCGCGTCCGCGTCGAAAGTCTGCGGAACGAAACCAATGGTAGGCGCGCGGCGGGTCTCAAGTACGGTCGTCATCACAGGCCCCCAAAGTCGTCAGGATCGGGCAGAGGATCGACGCCGCGCGGCTTCCGGCAAAACTGGTAGGTCCGGGCGTCGGTCGCCTCCAGCCGCTCCCGGAGGTCATCATGGCTGTCCAGCAGGTCGGCGATCAGCGGCGCAAGCGCGCCCTTGTGCAAGATCGTCCCGACCGAACCAGCGGGCGATTCAATGCGGATTGTGTAGAACGGCGGATAGCTACGCACTGGCGGCCTCCTTCGCTTCCCCGAAGGACAGGCCCAGTTCGCGTTCGCGCTCCCGGTCGGAAATGATCTCCGCGTCTAATTCCTCCACGCTGTAGCCTTGCGCCGCGACGGCCCGGCGGCGGGATGTCAGCCCGGTGGCAATCATGGTCGCCGTCGCCTCCGCGTCCTTGGCGGGGTCGATCCACTCTTGCGCGGGCATGATCCATTCGCAGGCGAACCACTGGTCCGCGTTGGACTCAAAGTCCGGCGCGTCGATTTCGCCTGCCAGAACGGCGGTCGTCACGAACCGCTGCCAGACGGGCCTCAGCAGTTGCGGGACGATAACCTGAAACTGGATTGCCTCCACGCGGCGGCGGAACTCCAGCAGCCCGGCCCGGAGGGACGAATAGTTAGCTCCAGTGAGGTCGCCTGTCAGCAGGTACTCAGGGACGCCCAGCCCGGCGGCGATGCCGCGAAGCTGGAGCTTGGCGAAGTCCACCGTCTGCTGGGCGTTCTGAGGGCCGCTGAACTTGATGTCGAAACCGGCGGGCAGGACCTTGAGCGTCCCTGGCTCCAGCCCGGATTCCATGACCGAATCCGCGCCGACGCCTTCAAACGGGAAGCCGCTGGCGGAGCCGTTCATGTCGGTCAAAAACCCTGCGAACATGGCAGCGACTTTCGCGGCGACAAGCAAAGCGTCGTCCAACTGGTCCAGTTCGCTCGCCCGGATAAGGACAGGCGCAAGCCACGAAATGCCGCGAACCTGCCCCGGCCCTAGCGGCTTAAACAGATGCACCATGTCGGCGGCGGGAACACGAACGGGCGGCGCATAGCCTTCAAAGATCGCCGTCGGATCGACCGGGCGGACCCAGTAGGCGACCCGGCGGCCTTCCGCGTCGAACTCCACGCCCGCGATGATGCGACCGCCGGAATTCAATTCGCCAGTCTGGGCGATGTCCACTTGCTCCGGCGCAATCCGGCGGAGCCGCAACCCTTCGTCCGTCGTCACAAGCTGGATAAAGGCTTCGCCGCTTACCACCATGTCACGGGCGGCCCCAGCGGTCAGGCCGGGAAAGTCCGTCCGTTCGTCCAGATCGCAGACGGCGGCCCACCGGTTGAACGCAGCCTGCACCACGGGGCGGCTTGCGCTGTCAGGATGTTGCGGCGTCGGCGTTATGCCCGCGCCGACCAGTGCCGTTACCCATGTCGCGACGCCGTTATTCAGCCATGGGTTATTCTCCACGGCATAGCGGGCCTTGCGCGCAATAACGGCGCTGCCCGCCAGCGTCTCCGGGCCATAGCTCCCGAACGACGCATTGCCCCGATGCCCGCTGGTAGCGTCAAAGCGCCGCTGGAGGACATCGCGTCCAGCGGGCCGGGTCGGACGGCGACCGAATAGCTGAGAGAGGGACGGAAGACGCATGGTCAGTCCTGCCTCAGGGGCAGAACGGGCAGAAGATTGACCGTGATTGTCGTGCAGTTGAAGGGGTGCGGCGAACCCCCGTCTGACGAAGTGCTGAAAGTCCCGCCAAGGATGCTGCCCGGCTTCTGGAAAAAGTCAGGTATCAGGTAGAGGTGAAAATAGTAGCTTTGCCCGTCCTTCAATTCCGGCAGAATTTCGAGAAGTCGGGCAGGACGACGCGCGCCTTCAATCATGCCGGGATCGCCAATGCCGTCGTCATAGCGTTCCGCGAAATTGTTCAGGTGGAACGAGGCGGCCTTAACCAGCGCGTCGGACAACCCAATGCGGTTCAGTTCAACCAGAATGGCAATTTGATGGACGCCAACCTCATCCCAGAGCTTTGGCGCAGTCGGTCCACCCCCACCCTGATATTTGTGGGCGATGACATTTTCGCCCGCGAGGTGCCGAATCACACGCGCGATTTGCGCCTCTGAGACATCGCGCTTCGCCGCGATCCGCTCGGCAACTTGCTTTACGGAATATAGCTCATGGTCCTGCATTTCCGGGTCCTTCTCATTTCTGGAGGACCTACTTATCTTATTTAGGAGAGTGAATCAAGAAATGTTTGACTCCCCTTAATTCGTTCAGCTATCAGGACGCTGCCGGACGGAAGGTTAGTCGTGGGGACCGTCCTTCTGTCAGGTAGCTTCGGGCGTCTCCTAACGACGAAGTGATTTCCGGGAAGGCCGGGCAGGGAGTTGATTATGCCCTGTCCGGCCTTTTCGATTCCATCATATCGCGCTAGACCGCTTGAGGGGGTGCGATGATGAGTTCCAAGATATTGGCGTTAGGGATAGTAGCGGCGGCAAGTTCGATCCTCGCCGCCTGCGGAAGCGGTGCTGACGCGCAAGGCAGTGGTAACACTCAAAATGCTGCCGACCCTCCGCAAGAAATTAACGGCTATGCCGGAATCGAGTTCGGGACATCGCTTAACGAAGCACTGGCAACCTTAGACGTTCGGCTATTCAATCCGGCGGGGCTACGTGACTGTCTCAAAGACTTACCGCTCAAAGGCTGTTTCCTTTCCGGCGATAGTGAGGCCGCGCCCTTTCAAATCAAGGACGGCATCCCTTATCGGCTCACCCTGTCGTTCAACCGTCTCGATAAGCTGACCGACGTAGATCTGAACTATGACAGGGAGGGGGATATTTCGCGCGACCAATGTTTAGAGATGCACGAGCGAACTCTTGATTGGATGGTCCGCGAGTATGGAGATATGCGGGCCGCCTCCTCACAAGAGGGGCCGGACGAGGCCCGAACAAGTCCGGCAAAGAATAGCTATTTTGTGGGAACCGGGAAGGACGGTTTCTTTGTGACGCGGCCCATGCGGACGGCGGCAAACGTAGAACCGACTGTGGCGGAACAACCAATCACGAAATGGGATAATCGCAGATACGCGTCGCTTCTGACCTATTTCATAGTCGTAGACGGAAAGCCGATGTGCGGCGTCAACGTGAGTTTCAGCGAACCGGAATCAGTCGAGCGCCGTAAGGATTAACTCTGCATCCATTTCCGAACGACAATCTGCTACTCGGGTTTCATGAAACGACTCGTTAAAATTCTGCTGGGCACGGTGATAGCCGTCGGCGTTCTCGTGATCGTGGCTTCTCTATGGGCAGGACAGGAACTTAAAAACACGACTCCCGAACAGGCGGCGCAGGCACTACAGCAAAGCGACCCTCCGAAGTTCAATATGCGGGGCTTGACCCCAAATCTGCGGTTGGCAGACGCCAAATCTAAGCAGCTAGTCAGCGGATGCGACACACAGGACAATATGACGTGGTGCGAGCTTACAGACCCGGTAATTGCAGGTCGCCACAGCTTAGAATCTCAAGTGGCTTTCGAGAACGATCACTTCAAGATGATCTACGCCACATTTGGCCAAGGGATATTCTCTGAAATTCTTGAAGCGTTGCGCAGTGCCTATGGCGCACCATGTCAGATTAGCACTAAACGGCTTCAAAATGCATTCAGCGCAGAGTTTGATAGTCGCGAAGTAGTATGGTGCTTCAACGGCGGCGAAATGACTTTTATTGAACGAACTACAGAGAATGTTCGAGAGAGTCTGTTGTCCTACGCGCCGTATGAGCCTTCTGAAGCCCCGAAGCAATTCACTCCAGACGAAATTTAGCTCTGCATCCATTTCGACCGGATGACTGGCGACCGGGAGGGCGGGAGCGCAGCGGGCGTCGACAACTCCTCCTCACGGCGGTCCAGATTCGCCGTGACAAGGTGACGGGCGGCGAACGCATAGACAACGCAGTCCAGCGCCTCTGCCCTCATTCCCGGCTTGCGCTCGAACCGGCGGACGGGCTGCCCCCTGACATACCGGACCACGCGCCTTTCACTGGCAAGCTGTTCGTACCAATGCGTCTCTAGTCTATCGCTGAATTGGATTGTCCGGCCCCGCGACAGGCGGGTCAGGATTTGCGATTTCAGCCCGTCCACGCCGACAAGGAATAGCCGGACGCCCTTGGCTTGCGACGCCGTGATCGGCGGGCGCGTTCCGGCGACGCCCTTTCCGGCCATGATCTTGCGCCCAAACCGGGGACGACAAAAAGCGTAAACGTGAGCCGTCCAATCTCCGTCCCCGGAGTCGATGATCGCCGAGTCCAGGCGGAGCGTTCCACCGCGCGGATGCGGCCATGTCGTCCGCAACAGGTCGTCCAGTTCCGCCCACGTCGAGTCATCCCCCGGACTACCCCAAATGACGACATGCCCCAAGATCAGCGAAGCGTCCCGGCTCCAGCCGATGAATGTCACCTCTAGCCGGTCGTCCTGAACATCGACGCCAGCCGTGACGACAAGGACCTCCGGCGGGACGTTATCGAGACCGAACGGCTCCGCGCGCGCCGCGAGTTCGCTTTCCTCCAGTTCGTCGGCAGCTTCCCTCCAGCCCTCCGCCAGAATCGTATTGACGAACACTTGCAACGTGTCTGGATTCCCCTTCGCGGCAAGGAACTCCGCTGCCAGCTTGCCCCACGCCGCGTTCGCATGGGGAGAGACCAGCGCATTAATGCGGAATCCCGCATGGCCTTGCACCTCCGGGCGCGTGGCGCGCCAGCGCCCCGCGTCGATCATCGACGCCTTGTGGCGCTCGGAAATGATTTCCTCGCAATGCGGGCAGCGGAACGCCGCCGTCTCCGGCTGGTCCGGCTGCCATTCGATATGCGACCATTGGATTTCCGTGAACGTGCAGCACTTTGGGCAAGGGACCTCCAACACGCGCTGGTCTGACCGGGCATAGGCGCGAAGGACATTGCTGGTCGCCTCCAGCGTTGGGGTCGATCCCATGATAATCTTGCGATTGGCGAAACTGAGCGTCCGGCGCTCCGCCAGCAGGACCGGGCTGCCCTCCGCTCCCGGTTCCATCGCGTCCGCTTCGTCGATCAGCAGGACGCGGACATTGTGGCGACGGAGGTTTCGCGGACTCTTGGCCGCCACCACCTTGAGCGACCCGCCGGGGAAGCGCCGGGACAGCAGGGTATTCCTTCCGCCCTCCGCGCTATCGTCGCTCAGCAGTCCGGCAAGCGCGGGCGTGGCGGCGAAAATCGGTTCCATGTCGGAAACCATGAAGTCGCGGCAGTCGGCTTCCGTCGGCAATAGGAGCAAGATCGGCGACGGCTCATTCGCCGCGAAGCTCCCGACGGTCGCCGTCAGCAGCGTGGACAGCCCGACGCGGACGGACTTAACCAGCGTCACGCGCTCAATCGTCGGGTCTGACATCGCGTCGGCAATTTCGCGCTGGAACGCCCATAGCCGGACATCGCCGGGGAGCGCCGACACGTCGTCCGGCAAGCGGAGGTTCGATTCAATCCACCGGGACAACGGCAAGCGCGGCGGCGGCCTTAGCGCCGACAGGGCCTCCAGCCGAACCGGCAATATCGCGCGTTCAAAGCCCATTGTTCGCGGCCTCCTCAAGCGCGTCCCGGATTTCCCGATCAATGATGTCCAGATCGTGCGCCGACAGGTGCCCTAGCTGCTGCTGAATCCGGCTGGGCGCTGCCAGCATCCGCGAACGGACCAGCCGGAGGATCGACGCCCATTCATCGGCGACCATTTTGGCGGGTAGCAATTCGCGCCGGGTCGCCGCGTTCTGCATTTCCAGCTTATCGGCCTGCCCGCGCGCAATGCGTTCGCGCTGAGCGGTCAGGGTCGCCGTGCCACCATCACGGGCGGAAGCCGCTTCCCGGAAATGATGACAGACAGCGCGAACGGATTCCTTGAGCGGAAACACGCCCCGGCCTGATCGTGTGATAATGCCACGGTGCGCGTAGTCGGCGACGGCGCGTTCGGACACGCCCAGCCAGTCGGCAAGCTCCAGTGCGCGGACCTGATCGTCTGAATCCTGAATCATTTATTTGCCCCGATTGAAATGAAGCGGCTCAGCGTCCCCCCAACGGCCCCCCGGTGACAGGGACCCGCTGATTCAGGGGGATGATGTCCGGGCATCGCTGGAGGGCGGACATACGGACATCCCTTAAAGGGGGATGTCCGTGTCCGTCCGCCCCCATTCCCGCGCTTTGCCGTGCCCGGACACGAGCGGACATGTCCGGGAATGTCCGTGTCCGTCCGGCTCATTCCCCGTCCTCCGGCCAATCCATGTCCGCGACATTCTGATTCAGCGACCGGACAATCCCGTCCGCGACGGCAATAAGCTCCTTACGGGAAAGCTGAGCGACCACGCGCCGGACATGACGTTGCCGGGCGTCCAACGTTTCCGCCCCCGATACGCTCCGGCCATCCGCGCAAGCCGTGCGCCATTCGGCTTCCGACACGCTGCTCCGCTTTTCCATGTCCCGAAGGATGCCCAGCGCCGCTATCTCGCCCGCTGGCAGCTTCGCCCGGCGTGGCGCGGTCCAGGCTGGCAGTTCGTCCACAATGGCAGCGGTGATCGCGTCGCCGTCGTCATCCCTGCCCAGTTCCTCCGACGCCACGCGGAACGCGATGTCGAGGTCCGGCGGCCCGTTGCGATTTTTGCTGAGCCTGCCCCGGATAATCCGTTCGCTGTCCGCCGGGAGAAGCTGGAGCGCCACGTCCAGCGCACCGTTCAACACGCTATGCCCGCGCGGCGTCGATCCTTCCGCCTTCGTGCCATGGTGGATCAACACGACAGCCGCCCCGTGGCACGTCAGCGACCGCGCAATGCGGACAACCTGATTCATGCTCTGGGCGTCGTTCTCCTCCAGATCGCGAAACGCCATGGCGAGCGTGTCGATAAAGATCAGCGCCGGGCGGACCTCCTCCACGGCGTCACGCAACGCGGCAAGGTCCGGGCTGTCCTCCTCCAGCAGATCGGTCACGCCGTCCACGACATAGAAGTCCGGGGCGTCGCCATCCCGGCGGCGGAGCGCCGCCACGCGGTTCTTCATGCCGTGGGCGTCCTCCGCCGCGACATAGAGGACCTTGCCGGGCTTCGTCCGCAATCCGAACACGGACTCGCCCCGTGCAACGTGATAGCCCAGATGCGGGGCAATGGTGGACTTGCCGCCGCCGGGCGCGCCGAAAATACAGGCGACATCGCGGGGAGCGATCAGGCCCTTGATGACGTACCCGCGCGCCGGGGCGTTCGTGCAATCGGCTGGCGTAAGAAGCTGGAGCCGGGAAGGCTCCCGTGGTGCGGCGACCTTGGCGTTCCAGCCGTGATCCTTCGCCATGCCGTAGAGTGTCGCAATGCTGGTCGCCTTGTCGGTTCCTTTGCCGAACGATTCCCAGACGCGGCGCTGATCGCGGGCGTCATACTTGCTCCCGGCGGCGCTCCACTCGCTCCAGAGCATGAAGCCGGACTCGCTGCCCCGGAACTCGTCATGCAACGCCATGCCCACGGGCCGCCAGCATCCTTCCCGGTCGTCCCGTACCTCCGGCGGGATTGCCGCCAGCGCGCCCCTGATCTTGTCGAGATTCGGAGCCGCCCAGATGTCCAGATCGTCGCCGTCATCCTCCGGCGTCTCCAGCAGCGCGGGCGGGACGAACATGAAATGGTCCGGGTCAATGGCAGCATAGGGCTTGCCCCGCTTGTCAAGCGCGCCCGCGTCCAGCCGGTCCAGCGTGTCGATCCCGGCCCCGTCAATCTCCAGCGTCTCCGGGACAGTGCCGCCCTCCACGCCGCCGTAATAGTAGCTCTGAGACAGGGCGAAGGACTCCGGTGCCAACGCGCCACCAAGGACGCCCTGCAACCGGGCGCAAAGGCGCTCCCGATGCTCCGAGGACATGGACCGCGACAGGGGCGCGAGAACTCGCCAGCGGGGCCGCTCAGGCGTATGTGACGGGCTGGTATAGATCAGGGCCGCGATTCCGGCCTGCTGGAGCCGCTGGGCAGCCTCAGCGGGCGTCAGGGTCCCCGCGTCATGGTCGCCCTCAATCCCGTCGATAGCGGTCACGTTGCCATTGTGGCGCAAGGACCCCTTCCGGCTGGGCACGTCCCCGAACGTCGCCAGCTTGAGCCACGGCAGTCGGTCCTTGCGTTCGGCCCGGCGCTCCACGATTTTCGGGGCAAGGCCCCTGAGCGGGACTAGGTGCCGGAAAGCCCGTCTAGCGCCCGCGTCATTGAATCGGGTCAGGGTGATTTCCCGGTCCAGCGGGCTTGCCGCTGAGGGGTCGAAGTGGTATTTAGATACCTGTCTTTCCGGGGTTTCGGCATAGCTTTGGTTAGATGATAGAAGTACGGAATCGCCGCTCCGGGGACCATCCGGGGCGGCTTTTTCGTGTCTAGGGACCTCCGAGACAGTTGGATTTTCGCTTGTAACGTATTGACTTTGCACGGCACGTTATTCCCCTGGTTGGGAGAAAAACCGTGCAAAATCAAAGAATCGTCAGGGAATCATAATCCGCGTGTCGGGGGTTCAAGTCCCTCCTCCGCTACCAAAATATTCAATAAATATATATATTTAGAGCGCCACTTCAGTCTGGAGTGGCGCTCTAAAATCGTAGCACACCCGTTGCACACTTTGGGCTTTACGTCGTGGATGTCAGGGGGCAAGAAACACTTGGTTCAACCGAGTGTTTCATATGCCTTTTCTAAGCCCACAGACTGTCGTTCTGAATGACTGTGATTTGAAGTTCTACAAGCGAGCAAGGAGCAACTTTGGCAGGCGACCTTCAAGGTTTCTAACCGATGGATTCGCATTAGCACGAAATGCAAAGATCTGGATAACCGATGACGAACAGCAACCCCTTCGCGACGCACGACGTCGAAAACCAGCCGGTTGCACTCGGCAACTACAATTCGTGGTCGACCGACATAGCGTTACGCGAGGCCGTCGTTCGTGAAGGTGGCGGCTGGGCGGACGATCAACTGTCCGAATTTGGCGCGCTGGTGGGCGGAGAGCTTGTCGCTGAAGGTTTCGCCGCCAACGAGAACAAGCCCAAACTAAAGACGTTCGATCGTTATGGTCGGCGCATCGACGAAGTCGAGTTCCATCCATCCTATCATCGCCTCATGGCCGCCGCGATGCGCCACGGCATGAATGGCTTCGCGTGGCGCAACGAAAATCGCCAAGGCGCTCACGTTGCGCGCGCGGCGATCATGTATATGGGCGGACAAGCCGATGCTGGCACGCAATGCCCGATGTCAATGACCTATGCCGCCATCCCCGCGCTGCGTCAGGCACCGAAGCTTGCGGAAAAGTGGATCCCGAAGCTCATCTCGGCTGATTACGACCCTCGTCCGCTTCCGATGGAGGAGAAGACCGGTTGCACCATCGGTATGGGCATGACCGAGAAGCAGGGCGGGTCCGACGTGCGCACCAATACAACGCGCGCCACCGCGCGGCCGGACGGCGGTTATGATCTCGTTGGGCACAAGTGGTTTTTCTCAGCCCCGATGTGCGATGCCCATCTCGTTCTCGCGCAGACGGACGGCGGACTGTCCTGCTTTCTTGTGCCGCGCTTCAAGCCGGATGGAAGCAAGAACGCGATCGAGATCCAGCGGCTGAAGGACAAGCTTGGCGACTGGTCCAACGCCTCTTCCGAGGTTGAGTTCTGCGGTGCCTATGGCGAACTGGTGGGCAAGGAAGGGCGCGGTGTCCCGACGATCATCGAGATGGTTTCGCTGACCCGTCTTGACTGCATGATCGGATCATCCGCCCAGATGCGGCAGGCGACGCTTCAGGCGATTCACCACACGCAGCAGCGCCGCGCCTTTGGAAAGTTGCTTTCTGACCAACCGCTGATGCGCAACGTGTTGGCTGACTTGGCGCTGGAGAGCGAGGCTGCGGTCGCCATGACAATGCGCATTGCGCGCGCGGTCGATAGTGGCGGGCGCAATGCGCACGAAATGGCGCTGGCACGGATCGCCACCGGGATCGGCAAATACTGGATCTGCAAGCGCACGCCCGCGCACGTCAACGAAGCGCAAGAGTGCTTGGGCGGGATCGGTTATGTCGAGGAAACGATCATGCCCCGGCTGTACCGCCAGGCACCATTGAATTCCATCTGGGAGGGCAGCGGCAATGTCCAGTGTCTGGATGTCCTGCGGGCCTTGAACCGCGAGCCCGAAACGCGCGATGCGCTCTTCGCAGAAATGCACGCCGCAGCCGGATCGAACCCGCACTTCGATGCTGCACTCGCCGAAGTGGCAGCCTTGTTCGACGATGCGGCAACGCTTGAATATCGCAGCCGCCGGGTGGTTGAGCGACTGGCGTTGACGCTTCAGGCATCGATCCTCTTGCGTGCGGGCGACGAAGCCATCGCAGCGGCCTTTTGCAGTTCGCGTCTGGGCGGAAGGCACGGGCTGGCATTTGGAACACTCGATCCGGATGCGCCTGTCGATCACCTGATCGAACGCGCCACGGTTGCGGCCTGATTGAAGTGCATCAAAGGGCCCTTACGACAATGGCTCTGCTGTGCGTCAGTTTGGTGAGGGCAGCCCGCGGCTTGCGTCCATCGATGAGTGGCAAGCGCAATTGCTACGATAACTCCGCTGACCGATTGAATAGCATTTTTGCCATTGCTTCGGGCTATTCCAGAAAATCCACTTTGCCGCTGTCGAGATGATAAAACGCGCCGACAACCTTCAGAACTGCCCGTTGCTGTGGTTCCAGCAGTGCAGGGGAGGCTTCTTCGCGCAGTTCGCGCACCACCCGTTTGACATTGCATAGCGCCGCTGCATTGCACAGATCGCTGGCCCAGGGATCCGCCTCAAGCACTGCTGGCAGCAATGATTGCAGCACCTTGCTGACATTGCCGGAATAGCGGGTGTGGCCCCTTGCGACAGAAACTGCCGCGCTTATTGCACCGCAGGCTTCGTGTCCCATGACCACGATCAGCGGCACTTGTAACTGGGTTACGGCAAACTCCAGGCTGCCCAAGGCGCTGGCGCACAGGGTGTTGCCCGCATTGCGGACAATGAACAATTCTCCGAGACCGCGTTCGAACAGCAGTTCGGGCGGCACGCGTGAATCGGAACAGCTGAGATAGGCAGCAAACGGGCGCTGCGCTGCTGCAATTTCAAGGCGACGCAGGCGGTCCATGGTTGGTTGATAGGGGGTGTCATCGAGAAACCGCCGATTGCCTTGCTTGAGCATCGCCAGTGCCTCGTCAGGGGTCAGTTGCGGGATTTCATCCATAAATCTCTATCCGGCTTTGCCGTCTCGGCGCGGTTTAAGATAGATCGCAGCATTGCGCACAGCCCATGGTAGCAGCCCCAGCGCAAACACCGTGATCGCGGCGAGCAGCCAGTAGCCATGATCCGCATATATGGCCGCGATGATCCGGCTTGCTGCGGCGAGCTGGATAGCGGCAAAGGCAATCCATGCGGTAATCGGCATGATAAGCGGTCTGCCGGAATGACCCTGCGTCACGCGCGTCACCATGCCGATCATCAGGCTGCCGGCAAAGCCGATCATCAGGGCATGGTCTGGCCCGCGCCCACCCAGTGCAAACATGCCGTCGAAAGCTGCGAGTGCAAAGCCAGCCGGTGCCCAGGCAAAACCCCATACGAGCACCAGCAGCAGGCCGGGTGCGCTGGATCGTGGCCACCATCTCCAGCACATCACTCCGGTTGCCACCGCAAGCCCGAGGTTGGCGATTGCCGTCAGGGGCGCAATCGCCAATACCTCGCCGCCGAGGCGCGCCAGCAGTAGCAACCACAATGCGGCAAGCAACCAGTCGGGTCGCCACCGATTGTAGCCTTCGACCACATTCGCGGCGAAAAATGGCACCATCCGGTGTGATACGGTAAGGAACACTGGCAACAGCAACCCACCGATCCCCAGTCGATTGGCGACATATAGGAACTGCGCATCGCCGGTTGCGACGAACGCTGCGGCAGCGCAAACGCCTGTCATCCCCAATGCCAAGGCGGCAAGCGCTGACCACGCGTGCCAGCAGCGCGGCCGACCGGAACCGGCATCGCGTTTCAGCACTACGCCAAGTGCAGTCAGCGCAATCAGCCAGCCCAGCGCGATCGCCGCAAATCCGCCAAGCACGAGCCAGTCAAGACCAGCCCACAAGCCAGCCTGCAATGCTGTTACCCCACCCAACAGGGCAATGCCTACCGGGCCGAACGCGCTTGGGCCAATGTCGCTCTGCCCCATCCAGCGCGGAAAGACAGTCAGCAGAAAGCCGAAAATCAACGGCGAAAATCCGGCATAGATCATCGCAGGGCCGTGCAATAAAGACGCAGGCAAGGTTGTCTGTGGCGGAACCGGCCCGCCTGCATGCAACGCAACCAGTTGCACCAGCCACCACAGCGCAAGCCCGCTGAGGCCCAGGGTTCCGGCCAGAAACGGCATCCGGTGCGGGGCCGCGAAGAGGGGGGGCATGGTCATATGTTTCTCGCCGCGATCAGATCAATCCGTGCGCACCGGCCATGGCACCAAGCGTTGTGACCAATGCAGCAATCGAAAGCAGACGGTGCAGCCAGACAAGGCGCGCAAAGTCAGCGGCGGGGGTGGCAGAGCGGGCCAAGCGCTGGTGCAGAAACAGTGGTTCGGCAATGAACAACATCAGGAAAAATGCCAGCCACAGGCCAAGCATGGCGTGCATCCACCAGAAAGCAGCCTCGGCAAAGCGAGACCACATGTCTGCCCGCCAAGCCATCCACAAGCCGGAAGCCCCTGCGAGCAGCACCCAGAACCGGGCCTGCGGGGCGAACCCCTTCTCGATTTGGTGGAAGGCCGCCATTCGTTGTTCGGGAGGTTCGGTTTGCGTGATTGCCGGCATGACCACGAAAGTCACGAACCACACGCCACCGATCCAGCCTACTATCGACGCAACATGGAGCACCCGGGCCACGGCAAGATCATCGAACGGCATAGACAGAGCCTAGAGGGATTGGTTTGGATCAACGTTGATTGATATCAATTTATGACGGGGATTTGGTGATAGCTGGCAGATATGTATCAAGCAACTCAACGATTCGCGATCTCACTCATTGCTCTTGCCGCGCTGCAGGCTGCTCCTGCCCATGCTGCAAGCGACAATGAATCTGCGATCCAGCCCTATGCCGATATTCGCTATCGGCTCGAACTTGTCGATCAAGATGGCCTGCCAGAAGATGCCACAGCCTCGACTGTCCGCATCAAAATTGGCGTGGTGACGGGGGAATGGCAGGGTCTCAGCGCGCAGGTGGAGGGCGAGGTGATTGCCCGGATTGGCCCGCGCGATTTCAACGATACGGTCAACGGACGCACTGCGTTCCCGGTTGTTGCTGATCCGTCCGATGTGCTGCTCAATCAGGCTATCGTAAGGTGGCAGCCGGTCAAGGAACTGTCTGCCAGCGCCGGCCGGCAGGCGGTCAATCTTGATAACCAGCGCTGGGTCGGTTCGGTCGGCTGGCGGCAGAATGATCAGACACTAGATGCTGTCCGGTTGACCGCTGCGCCGGTGAAAAAGGCGAAAATCGATTACCTGTATGCTTGGCGCGTCAACCGGGTGTTCGGCCCGGATTCGCCGCAGGGTATCTGGCACAACACCGATTTTCACGGCCTGCGCGCGTCCTATGCCATTGAAGGGATCGGCACGCTGACGGGCTATGGCTACTGGCTCGATATTCCTGCTGCTCCGGCCAGCAGTTCGCAGACGCTTGGCGTGCGGGTCGCTGGCGAACGCAAAGTGGGGAACGGCATTCGGCTGCTTTATACAGGTGAATATGCCCGCCAAACCGATAATGGGCCAAATCCGCAGGCCTTCGGCTTGGATTATTGGGCGGGGGAGGCCGGGGTTGCGCACGGCGGGTTCACTGCAAAGGTGGGGTTGGAGCGGCTTGAGGGGAGCGGGACGGTTGCCCTGCAAACTCCGCTGGCGACGTTGCACGCCTTCAATGGTTGGGCCGATAAGTTTCTGGTCACGCCCCCCAATGGGCTGCGTGATCTATATGTCGATGCCGGGTATAAAGTTGCGGGCGCCTCACCCCTTAAGGGCCTGACCGTGCGGGCAATTTATCACGACTTCGATTCGACCAGAGCCAACATTTCCTATGGCAGTGAATGGAATGCGCTGATCGCCTATCCGCTCAACAAAACCCTTGTGCTCTCGGCCAAGTTCGCCCGATATGATGCCGCAAGCTTTGCCACCGATACGACCAAGGCGTGGTTTTCGGCTGAGGTGAAGTTCTGACGCAGGCTGAAGATGCAACGACTGCGTGCCAAGCTATCTTTGGTCAGCGGGCACAGGATCGGGTCTTGAGAACGCGGACAATGCAACGCGGTCTTCAATCCGGATTTTCGATCCGCTGGTCGAGACGCCGTGGCCTTTGAGAGTGCTGAAGGCGCGCGAAAGGTTTTCCGGGGTCATCCCCAAAAGTGAGGCAAGCACACGCTTTTCCCCGCTCAGCTCAAACTCCCAATTCTCGCCGTGGCGGGCGCTGTATTCCAGCAGGTAATGGCCAAGCCGCTCCGCCGACTGGCGCAGCTTCATGTCGGTGAGTGCGCGCACCAAATCGCGATATCCCAGCGCCAGTTCGTGCATGGTGGCCTGCATTAGTGCGGTATCCTGTTTGATGACCTCGCGCATCAGTGCCGCTGGCACCAGCAGGATGCGCGACGAGGCCAGCGTCCGCGCCGACATCAGATAAGGCATATCATTGATGACTGCCGCGAGGATGTAGCTGGTCACTGGCTCGACAATCCGCATGGTCGTGTCGCGGCCACCCCCGGCGGCGTAGAGTTCAACCGCCCCGTCGACCAGCACGTGCAGAAAATCGGCCCTTTGACCAACCTCGAACAGGGTGAGTTGCGGCGGGAATACTTGCAGGAATGAACCTGAAAAAATTCGTTCGCGCATGGCGTCATCCATATCGCGGAACAGCGGCAGGCGGGCAATTTCTGGCTTTTCGCCGATTCGCATGAACGTCATCACCCCCTGTGCCTAGCCCACCAGCATAGCTGTCGGATTGATGTATATCAACCAGACCCTTGATGCACATTGGGTCGGCCCGCTTGCCATATCAGGCCAAGCTGTTTTTGCGCCTTTTGCGGCCGCCTGTTTGATCTTGATCAACAAGGCGCGTGCCGCCTCGTGCGCATTGCGAACTGGTAAACGCATCTCCAGCGGGAGCTTACCATGTCGCCACAAGACCAAGTGACCAGCGTCGAACAGAACCGCGCTCTGGGTCTCAGCACATTCGCTTTCACCATCTGTTTCGCGGTGTGGACGATTTTTGCGATCATCGGGATCGAGATCAAAGCCGAGCTGGGCCTGAACGACACCCAATTCGGGCTGTTGGTGGGCACCCCGATCCTGACCGGATCGCTGATCCGGCTGCTGCTGGGGGTTTGGACCGATCAGCGGGGCGGGCGGATCGTGTTTCCGCTGACGATGTTGGCATCGGCGGCATCGACGTTCCTGCTGTCCTATGCCGATAGCTATTATCTGATGCTGCTCGCCGCGCTGGGTCTGGGCCTGGCGGGGGGCAGTTTTGCGGTGGGCGTTGCCTATGTTTCTAAATTCTACCCGCAGGAACGCCAGGGCGCAGCGCTGGGTTTCTTCGGGATGGGCAATGTTGGCGCGGCAGTGACCAAGTTTCTCGCACCGTGGCTGATGGTTGCGGTTGGCTGGCAGGGCGTGGCGCAGGTCTGGGCCGCGGTGCTCGCGGTGGTGGCGGTGGTGTTCTACCTGTTCGCCAAGGATGATCCGGAATTTGCCGCGCGCAAAATCAGCGGTGCTAAGGCGCGCGGCCTGATCGAACAGCTTGAACCGCTTAAAAATGAACAGGTGTGGCGCTTCTCGCTATATTATTTCTTTGTGTTCGGTGCGTTTGTGGCGCTGGCGCTGTGGCTGCCGCATTACATCGTCGATCTTTATGAGGTCGATGTCAAAACTGCCGGGATGCTGGCGGCCAGCTTCTCGCTCTCGGCCAGCCTGTTCCGCGCCTATGGCGGCATATTGTCCGACAAATATGGCGCGCGAAAGATCATGTACGCGACCTTTGGCGTGTCGCTGGTCTGCCTGTTCATGCTGTCCTATCCGGAGACGCATTATGTGATCGAAGGCATCCGCGGGCCGATCACTTTTTCCACCTCGATGAGCCTGGTGCCGTTCGTGATTACGGTGTTCGTGCTTGGCTTCTTCATGTCGCTGGGCAAGGCGGCGGTGTATAAGCATATCCCGGTGTATTATCCGCAAAATGTCGGATCGGTCGGCGGGCTTGTCGGCCTGGTCGGCGGGCTGGGCGGGTTTGTGCTGCCGATCGTGTTCGGTGCGGTCAGCGATCTGACCGGCATCTGGACGAGCTGCTTCATGGTGCTGTTTGTGCTGGTGGCGGTGGCGTTTGTGTGGATGCACATGGCGATCCGGCAGATGGAACAGAAGGCCAGCGGGATCGATGCCCGCAGCCTGCCGCAGTTCCCCGAAATGGCGGGGATCCACGACGAAACCAAACACGCCGCTGCGCAGCCCGGCAAGGTGCTGGCCGAATGGCAACCCGAAGATCCGCACTTCTGGGAAAATACCGGCGAGCGCATCGCGCGGCGCAATCTGTATATTTCGATCCCCGCGCTGCTGCTGGCCTTTGCGGTGTGGATGGTGTGGTCGATGGTGGTGGCCAAGCTGCCGTCGATCGGCTTTGCCTATACCACCGATCAGCTGTTCTGGCTGGCCGCGCTACCCGGCCTGTCGGGCGCGACCTTGCGCATTTTCTACAGCTTCATGGTGCCGATCTTCGGCGGACGGCTGTGGACCACGATGAGCACAGCATCCTTGCTGATCCCCGCATTCGGGATCGGTTATGCGGTGCAGAACCCCGATACGCCCTATGTCATCTTTCTGGTGCTGGCGCTGCTGTGCGGGTTTGGCGGGGGCAATTTCGCCTCGTCGATGTCGAACATCAGCTTCTTCTTCCCCAAGGCGCAGAAAGGCAATGCGCTGGCGCTGAACGCCGGGCTGGGCAATCTCGGCGTATCGGTGATGCAGTTCGCGGTGCCGCTGGTGATCGTGGCAGGCGTGTTCGGCGCGCTGGGCGGCGCACCACAGCAAACCGCCGAAGGTGGCCAGTTGTGGCTCCAGAACGCGGGCTTCATCTGGGTGCCGTTCATCATCGCCAGCACGCTGCTGGCGTGGTTCGGGATGCACGACATTGCCGATGCCAAGGCCAGTTTTGCCGAACAGTCGGTGATCTTCCAGCGCAAGCACAATTGGCTGATGTGCTGGCTCTACACCGGCACCTTTGGCAGCTTTATCGGCTTTTCCGCCGGTCTGCCACTGCTTGCCAAGCAGGAGTTTCCCGATGTCGACGTGCTCAAATTCGTCTTTCTCGGCCCGCTGGTTGGCGCGCTCAGCCGCGCGGCCACCGGCTGGGTGTCTGATCGCTGGGGCGGCGCGCGCGTCACCTTCTGGGTGTTCGTGGCAATGATGCTGGGCGTGCTGGGGGTGATCTGGTTCCTTCAGGCGGGCAACTGGTGGGGCTTCCTCGGCATGTTCATCTTCATGTTCTTCATGACCGGGGTGGGCAACGCCTCTACCTTCCAGATGATCCCGGCGATCATGCGGGTCGAAGTGCCCCGGTTGATGCCCGAATTGGGTGCCGAGGCCCAAAGGCGGCAGGCGGAAAAGGAATCCGCTGCGATTGTCGGCTTTACCTCGGCCATTGCTGCCTATGGCGCCTTCTTCATCCCCAAAAGCTTCGGCAGCGCGATTGCGGCCACCGGAACGCCGATGGCGGCGCTGTGGGGCTTCCTGATCTTCTACGCCACCTGCGCCGCGCTGACCTGGTGGGCCTACACCCGCCGGGGCGGACTGCTCCACGATATCGAGCGTGGCCGCACGCCAGTGCCAGCGCCCCATAATGCACCCCTGAAAGGAGCCCAAGCATGAGCCAGCTGCTCGACCGTCTGACGTTCTTCCGCCAGACGAAACAAGGCTTTGCCGATGGTCACGGCGTCACCACCAATCAGAACCGCGATTGGGAAGATGGCTATCGCGCGCGCTGGCAGCACGACAAGATCGTGCGCAGCACCCACGGGGTGAACTGCACCGGATCGTGCAGTTGGAAGATCTACGTCAAGGGCGGGATCATCACCTGGGAAACGCAGCAGACCGATTATCCGCGCACGCGGCCCGATCTGCCAAACCACGAACCGCGCGGCTGCCCGCGCGGGGCGAGCTACAGCTGGTATATCTATTCCGCCCAGCGGCTCAAATATCCGATGGTGCGTTCGCGCCTGCTTAAGCTGTGGCGCGAAGCGCGCGTGATGCGCACTCCGGTGGCCGCGTGGGCATCGATTGTCGAGGATCCGGCCAAGCGCAAAAGCTACACCGCGATCCGCGGCCATGGCGGCTTCGTGCGCTCGACCTGGGACGAGGCGAACGAAATCATCGCGGCGGCCAATGCCTATACCGCCAAGACTTACGGCCCCGACCGGGTGATCGGGTTCAGCCCCATCCCGGCGATGTCGATGGTCAGCTACGCGGCGGGATCACGCTATCTGTCGCTGCTCGGCGGCACCTGCCTGAGCTTTTACGACTGGTATTGCGATCTGCCACCCGCATCCCCGCAAACCTGGGGCGAACAGACCGACGTCCCCGAAAGCGCCGACTGGTATAATGCCGGGTTCCTGATGCTGTGGGGATCGAACGTGCCGCAAACGCGCACGCCCGATGCCCATTTCATGACCGAGGCGCGCTATCGCGGCACCAAGGTCGCGGTGGTCAGCCCCGACTATGCCGAAGCTACCAAATTCGCCGATCTGTGGCTCAACCCCAAACAGGGCACCGACGCCGCTTTGGCGATGGCGATGGGGCATGTGATCCTGCGCGAATATCACCTCGATCGGCAGGCGGAATATTTCGAGGATTATTGCCGCAAATATTCCGATATGCCGATGCTGGTGCGGCTGGTGGAAAAGGACGGCGCGCTGGTGCCCGAACGCCTGCTGCGCGCCGCCGATTTCCTTGACGATCTGGGCGAGGGCAATAACCCCGACTGGAAGACCGTTGCGATTGACGAAAACACCGATGAAGTGGTGGTGCCCTCTGGCTCGGTTGGCTTCCGCTGGGGCGAAGACGGCAAGTGGAACCTTCAGGAGAAAGACGGGCGCGGCAATGATACCCGCCTGCGGCTAACCACCATCCTTGATGACCACCATGACGAAGTGGTTGAGGTTGCCTTTCCCTATTTCGGCAATCGTGAACATGACCATTTTGAAGGCACCGATCACCCCAGCGTACTGAAACGCCGGGTGTCGGCGCGCCAGATGCAGCTCAAGGACGGGCAGGCATTCGTTGCCACCGTGTTCGATCTGTTTTGCGCCAATTACGGGCTCGACCGGGGATTGGGCGGCGATCATGTGGCGCGCGATTATGGTGAGATGGTACCCTACACCCCCGCCTGGGCAGAGAAAATCTGCGGCGTTCCCGCCGATCACATTATCACCGCTGCACGCGAATTTGCCACCAATGCCGAAGTGACCAAGGGCAAATCGATGGTGATCCTGGGGGCCGGGCTAAACCACTGGTACCACATGGACATGAATTATCGCGGCATCATCAACCTGTTGGTGATGTGCGGCTGCGTGGGCCAATCGGGCGGCGGCTGGTCGCATTATGTCGGCCAGGAAAAACTGCGTCCGCAAACCGGGTGGCTGCCGCTGGCCTTCGCGCTCGATTGGAACCGCCCGCCGCGCCAGATGAATTCGACCAGCTTCTTCTACGCCCATACCGATCAATGGCGCTATGAAACGCTGGGGGTGGAGGAAATCCTGTCCCCAACCGCGCCCGATGGCGATTGGGACGCCAGCCTGATCGATTATAACGCGCGGGCGGAACGAATGGGCTGGCTGCCATCCGCGCCGCAATTGAAAACCAACCCGCTGGAAGTGGGCCGCGCGGCCAAGGCCAGCGGCATGGCGCCCAAGGATTATGTGGCGCAGGCGTTGAAGGCAGGCGATCTGGAAATGTCGTGTTTCGACCCGGATGATCCGGCCAACTGGCCGCGCAACATGTTCGTGTGGCGGTCAAATCTGCTGGGCTCTTCGGGCAAGGGCCACGAATATTTCCTCAAACACCTGCTTGGCACCGCGCACGGTGTGCAGGGCAAGGATCTGGGCGAGACCGGCGCGCAGAAACCCAAAGAGGTCAAATGGCACGATGATGCGCCCAAGGGGAAGCTTGACCTGCTGGTGACGCTCGATTTCCGGATGTCGACCACCTGCGTCTATTCCGACATCGTGCTGCCGACCGCCAGCTGGTATGAAAAAGACGATCTCAACACGTCGGACATGCACCCCTTCATCCACCCGCTGTCGGCCGCGGTCGATCCGGTGTGGGAATCGCGCAGCGACTGGGACATCTACAAGGGCATCGCCAAGAAATTCTCGGAAATCGCGCCCGAAGTGCTGGGGGTTGAACAGGATCTGGTGCTGACCCCGATCCAGCATGACAGCCCCAATGAAATCGCCCAGCCTTATGATGTAGCCGATTGGGGCAGGGGCGAAGTTGAACCGATCCCCGGCGTAACCATGGCCAATGTTGCGCTGGTCGAACGCAATTATGCCGAACTCTACCAGAAATTCACCGCGCTTGGCCCGCTGATGGAAAAGCTTGGCAATGGCGGCAAGGGGATCGGCTGGAACACCGATCACGAGGTCGCCAACCTGCGCGCGCTCAACGGGGCGGTGCTGGAGGATGGCGCGGGCAAGGGCCAGCCGCAGATCGAAAGCGCGATTGACGCGGCCGAGGTGATCCTGATGCTCGCGCCCGAAACCAATGGCGAGGTTGCGGTCAAGGCGTGGGCCGATCTGGGCAAGAAAACCGGGATTGATCACACCCATCTGGCGCGGCCCAAGGAAGACGAGAAAATCCGCTTCCGCGATATTCAGGCGCAGCCGAGGAAGATCATCTCGTCACCCACATGGTCGGGCATCGAAAGCGAGCACGTCTGCTACAACGCGGGTTACACCAACGTCCACGAGTTGATCCCGTGGCGCACGCTGACCGGGCGCCAACAGCTGTATCAGGATCACAAGTGGATGCGGGCCTTTGGCGAAGGCTTCTGCGTCTATCGCCCGCCGATTGACACCAAGGCGGTGAAACCGATGCTGGATGAAGCCAAGGGCGCGCCGCACGTGATCCTGAACTTCATTACCCCGCACCAGAAATGGGGCATCCATTCGACCTATACCGACAACCTGTTGATGCTCACCCTGTCACGCGGCGGGCCGATTGTGTGGATGAGCGAGGTTGACGCGGCCAAGGCCGGGCTGGTCGATAATGACTGGGTGGAAACCTTCAATTCCAATGGCGCGCTGGTGGCCCGTGTGGTGGTGTCGCAGCGGATGAAGGAAGGCACCTTGTTCATGTATCACGCGCAGGAAAAGATCGTGAACGTCCCCGGATCGCCGCTGACCGGGCAGCGCGGCGGCATCCATAATTCGGTGACCCGCGCGGTGTTGAAACCCACCCACATGATCGGCGGCTATGTGCAGCTGGCCTATGGCTTCAACTATTACGGCACCGTCGGTTCCAACCGCGACGAATATGTCATCGTTCGCAAATTGCAGAAGGTCGACTGGCTCGAAGGGGCCTTGGCCGAAGGGGAGACCGTGGCATGAAAATCCGCGCGCAAATCGGCAAGGTCTTGAACCTTGATAAGTGCATCGGGTGTCACACCTGCTCGGTCACGTGCAAGAACGTGTGGACCAGCCGCGAAGGCATGGAATACGCATGGTTCAACAATGTCGAAACCAAACCAGGCATCGGCTATCCCAAAGATTGGGAGAACCAGAAACGCTGGAACGGCGGCTGGGTGCGCACGCCCGGCGGATCGATCCGGCCCAGGATGGGCGGTAAATGGCGGCTGCTGGCGAAGATTTTCGCCAACCCCGACCTGCCCGAGATTGACGACTACTACGAACCCTTCACCTTCGATTACGCCCATTTGCAGAAAGCGGGCGAAAGCAAGGCCTTCCCCACCGCGCGCCCGCGCAGCCTGATTTCGGGCCAGCGGATGGAAAAAATCGAATGGGGCCCGAACTGGGAAGAAATCCTTGGCGGCGAGTTTTCCAAGCGGTCGGAGGATTACAATTTCGACGGGGTGCAGAAGGAGATTTACGGCCAGTTCGAAAACACCTTCATGATGTATCTGCCGCGTTTGTGCGAACACTGCCTCAACCCCACCTGCGTCGCCGCCTGCCCATCGGGCGCGATTTACAAGCGCGAGGAGGATGGCATCGTCCTGATTGATCAGGAGGCCTGCCGGGGCTGGCGGATGTGTGTATCGGGCTGCCCTTACAAGAAAATCTACTACAACTGGAAATCCGGCAAATCGGAAAAGTGCATCTTCTGCTATCCGCGCATCGAGGCCGGCCAGCCGACCGTGTGCAGCGAAACCTGCGTCGGGCGGATCCGCTATCTCGGCGTGATGCTGTATGATGCCGACCGCATCGAGGAAGCGGCAAGCGCCGAAAATGTCGAGGATCTGTATCAGGCGCAGCTCGATATTTTCCTTGATCCGCATGATCCGGCGGTGATCGAACAGGCGCGTAAAGACGGCGTGCCCGAAAACTGGCTGGAAGCCGCGCGCCACTCGCCGGTTTACAAGATGGCGATGGAATGGAAGGTCGCCTTCCCGCTCCACCCCGAATATCGCACGCTGCCGATGGTGTGGTATGTGCCGCCGTTGTCACCGATCAATGCGGCGGCGAGCGCGGGGCAGATTTCGGTCAACAACAATATGCCCGATGTGCGGTCGCTACGCATCCCGCTCAAATACCTCGCCAACCTGCTGACTGCGGGGGACGAGGAGCCGGTGGCGCTGTGCCTTGAACGGATGCTGGCGATGCGCGGCTATATGCGCGCCAAAACGGTCGACGGCGTGCATAATGAAAGCATCGCCGAAGCCGTCGGCCTGACCGGCGCGCAGATCGAGGAAATGTACAAGGTGATGGCGCTGGCCGATTACGAGGATCGCTTCGTCATCCCCACCGGCCACCGCGAAGATGCCGAGGACATGTTCGAGGAACGCGGTTCGTGCGGTTTCTCGTTCGGCAACGGCTGTTCGGGCGGGTCGAGCGATGCCAACTTGTTCGGTGCCCCGGCGCGCAAGAAGCTCCAGACCCCATCGGAGGTGCTGTCATGAAGTCGCTCCATCTCATCTCGTTGCTGCTGCAATATCCCTCGCGCGATCTGCAAGCTGTGATCGGCGAAATTCGCCAGCGTTTGGCGGCTGATCCGGCGCTGCCTGCGGACGGCGTGGCGGCGCTTGAACCGCTGCTGACGCGGCTTGCTACCGGGGACGTCTATGATGTGCAGGAAACCTATGTCGAACTGTTCGACCGGGGCCGCGCGCATAGCCTGCACCTGTTCGAACACGTTCACGGCGAAAGCCGCGACCGGGGGCAGGCGATGGTCGATCTGCGTGGGCGCTATCTAGATGCGGGGCTGGAGCCGGAAGGCAACGAACTGCCCGATTACCTGCCGCTGTTCCTCGATTATTGTTCAACCCTGCCGCCCGTCGCCGCGCGCGATGCGTTGGCCGAACCCGGCGTGGTGCTGATCGCGCTTTCCGCGCGGCTGGCCGAGAAGCAATCGGACTATGCACCGGTGTTTGCGCTGCTCTGCGACATTGCCGGGATCGAAATGAACGAGGAGGCGGCCAAGGCGTTGCCGCCGGTCGAAGACCCCGAAACGCTCGCCGAATTGGATGCGCAGTGGGAGGAGGAGGAAATCCGCTTCACCGCCGATGCTGCGCCCGATCCCACCGCTGCCTGCCCGCAGGTAAGCGCCATCTTGGACCGGATGCGCGCGCCCCTGCCTGCCACAACCGCCAACAGGAGCTGAACCATGGAAAATTTCATCAACCACCTGCTGTTCGGCATCTATCCCTACATCGCGCTGGCGGTGCTTGCGATTGGTTCGGTGATCCGGTTCGACCGCGAACCCTATAGCTGGCGTTCGGGTTCCAGTCAGTTGTTGCGGCGCAAGCAGTTGATGGTCGGATCGGTGTTGTTCCATGTTGGCGTGCTGTTTATTTTCTTCGGGCATCTGATCGGGTTGCTGACCCCGATTGCGCTTTTCGATGCGCTGGGGATCAGCCACGGGGCCAAGCAATTGCTGGCGATTATTGCGGGCGGCATTGCCGGAGTGGCGGCGATTATCGGCGCGACTTTGCTGATCCACCGCCGCTTTTTCGATCCGCGCGTGCGCGCCAATTCCAGTTTCGCCGATAATGCGATCATTCTGATCCTGTGGGTGCAACTGGCACTGGGGTTGAGCACCGTCCCGCTGTCAGCGCAGCATCTGGATGGCGGCGAAATGGTCAAGTTCATGACCTGGGCGCAGGGCATTTTCACCTTTCAGGGCGGTGCAGAGAGCCATGTCGCCGATGTCCATATCATCTTCAAACTGCACATTTTCCTCGGGCTGACGATCCTGCTGATCTTCCCCTTCACCCGGCTGGTGCACATGCTGTCAGCCCCGGTGCGCTATCTGTGGCGCGGCGGTTATCAGATTGTGCGTTCGCGCCGGAGCATCAGCCATGGATGACGTGATCGAACGCGCTGCGGTGCTGGTTGGCGGTGTTGAAATCACGCCCGCCGCCATCGCTGCCGAGGCGCAAAACCACCCCGCGCCCGATGCCGCCGCCGCATGGCAAGCCGCGGCCGAGGCGCTGGCGATCCGGCAATTGCTGCAGGCCGAGGCGGAGCGGTTGGCAATCGAAGCCGGGGATCGCTGCGATGCGCAGGGCCGCCCGCTCGCCCCCGATGATGCGCGGATCGATGCGCTGCTGACGCAGGAAATCACTGTGCCGCAGGCGACCACGGATGAGGCGCGGCGGTTCTATGATCGCCACCGGGATCGCTTTGCCAGCGAAACGCTGATCGAGGCCGAACATATCCTGTTTTCCGCGAGCCCTGATGACAGCTTTGCCTATGGCCTTGCAGTGGGCGATGCACGCACCGCGATACGCGCGGTGCAGGCCGATCCGGGGTGCTTTGCCGCGTTGGCTCGGGCCAAATCCGCCTGCCCATCAAAGGAGCAGGGCGGCAATCTCGGCCAGATTGGCAAGGGCCAGACCGTGGCCGAATTCGAAGCGGCGTTGTTCGCGCTGGCCGAAGGGCAATTGTGCACGGAGCCAGTGCGCACCCGCTTTGGCGTGCACGTAATCCGCGCAGGACGGCGGGCGGAAGGGCAGCAATTGCCGTTCGAAGCGGTCGAGGAGGCCATCCGCGATTATCTGGAGGAAGCCAGCTATCGCAAGGCGGTGGCGCAATATCTCGCGATCCTTGCCAGCCGCACCGCCATCACCGGGGTCGATCTGCCGATTGCCGACGGGCCGCTGGTGCAGTGACCATCGCCCGTTCCCCCGATATCCTGCCGATCGCCGCTCCCTTGCACGATGGCATTGGCCGCCGGTTCGAATATCTGCGCCTGTCGCTGACCGAGGTATGCAATTTCCGCTGCACCTATTGTCTACCCGATGGCTACCGCAAACCGTGCAACCGCCCGGTCGAATTGTCGGTCGATGAAATCCGCCGCGCGGTGACAGCCTTCGCGCAACTGGGCCTATGGAAGGTCAGACTGACCGGCGGCGAGCCGAGCTTGCGGCGCGATTTCGAGGATGTGGCGCGCGCGGTCGCCGCGGTGCCGGGCATCCGCCGCGTGGCGGTGACCACCAATGGTTATCGTCTGGCACAGCGGGCGCAGGTGTGGCGCGATGCGGGGATCAGCGCGATCAACGTCAGCGTCGATTCGCTTGACCCGGCGCGCTTTGCCGCGATCACCGGGCACGATCGATTGGCCGAAGTGCTGCGCGGGATCGAGGCTGCGGGGGCCGCTGGCTTTGACAGCGTCAAACTGAACGCGGTGCTGATGCGCGGGATCAATGATGATGAACTGGCGGCGATGGTCGATTTCGTGCGCGCCCGCGACCTTTCGCTGCGCTTTATCGAGGTAATGCGCACCAATGATAACGCCGCGTTTTTCCGCGATCGCCACATCGCCGGGCAAAGCGTGATTGATCGGTTGGAGGCGGCAGGCTGGCACCGCCTGCCCCGTGCGCCGGGGGCCGGGCCAGCGGTTGAGCTGGGGCACCCCGAAGCCAAGGGGCGGATCGGGATCATCGCGCCCTATGCCAAAGATTTCTGCAACAGTTGCAACCGGCTGCGGCTGTCATCGGACGGGCGGCTGCATCTGTGCCTGTTCGGCGATGGCGGCAGTGATTTGCGCCCGCTGCTGTCCACCGATGATACGCAGCCGTTGATTGCGCATATTCGCGGGCTTGTCGCAACCAAGGCTCCCGCACACCGGCTGCATGATGGTAATAGCGGGGCAACCCCGCATCTTGCATCAATAGGAGGCTAAGGCCCGATGGCTGGAATTGACACAGAGGCAATGTTCCACCCGCTCGGCATGGCGGTGCTGACCATTTCGGACACCCGCAGTCTGGCAACCGATACATCGGGCGCACTGCTGTGTGATCGCTTGCAAGCTGCGGGGCACCGGCTGATCGACCGCGCGATTGTGAAGGATGAGATCGCTGATATCCGTGCGCAGTTGCAATATTGGCTTACGCGCCCGGAAATCGAGATCATCCTCACCACCGGCGGCACCGGCTTTTCCCCGCGTGACAACACCCCCGAAGCGGTCAAGCCGCTGCTGCGCCGCGAGATGGACGGGTTTTCCGTCGCCTTTCACAACAAGAGCCTTGCCAGCGTGGGCGTCGCCACCATGCAATCACGCGCCTTTGCCGGGCAGGCGGGCGATGCCTTTATCTTCTGTGTGCCAGGATCGACCGGGGCGTGCCGCGATGCGTGGGACGGATTGCTCGAACTCGAATTCGACAGTCGCCACAAGCCGTGCTCGATTGCCGGGGCACTGCCGCGCCTGCGGGATGTGTGTGCGTGATCAGCTTTGATGAAGCGCTGGCCCTGCTCGAAGGTGCGGTCGCACCGCTCGCAAGCGTGGAAATACCGCTGGCCGAGGGGGCGGGCCGCGTGCTCGCCGCGCCGCTGATCGCGCGCAGCACTTACCCGCGCACCGCGACGGCCGCGATGGATGGTTACGCGGTCACGGATGCGGCCACGTGCCCCGGCACGGTGCTGCGCGTCATCGGGGAGGCACGCGCAGGGGCAAGCTTCGCCAATCCTGTCAGACCGGGTGAGGCTGTGCGCATCTTTACCGGCGCGCCGATGCCAGCGGGCACCGATCGCTGCATCATGCAGGAATACGCTAGCCGCGAAGGCGATGACGTGTGCTTTGCCGATGGCTATGGCCCCGGCTGGCACGTGCGCGCGGCCGGAAGCGACATTTGCGAAGGCGATATCCTGTTGCCAGCGGGCACCCGCCTTACCCCGCGCGCGATGATCGCTGCGGCGGCTGCCGACTGGGCGAGCGTCACCGTTGCCGCAAGGCCCAGCGTGGCAATCATCGGCACCGGCGATGAATTGGCAACGCCGGGCATGGCGCATCTGCGGGCCGATGCCATCCCCGAAAGTGTGACCTTCGGGGTGTCTGCGATGGTGGAACGGGAAGGGGGCAGGGTGGTCGCCCGGATGATCGGGCAGGACAGTCTGCCAGCGCTTGAACAACTGGCTGGGGAGATGTTGCAACAGTCCGATGTGGTGATTGTCACCGGCGGCGCTTCAGTGGGAGAGCGCGATTTCGCCAAGCCGATGTTCGCGCTCCACGGACTGGAACTGCTGTTTTCCAAAGTCGCCCTGAAACCGGGCAAGCCGGTGTGGCTGGGGCGGGCAAAGGGCAAATGGGTGCTGGGCCTGCCCGGCAACCCGACCTCGGCAATGGTTACCGCGCGTCTGTTTCTGGTGCCGCTGCTGGCGGGTTTGCAGGGGCAATGCTTGCGCGAAACCTTGCCTTGGCGGACAATTCCGCTGGCGGCCGGGATCCCCGCCACCGGCGATCGTGAGACTTTCCTTCGTGCGCGCTGGGGCGAGGTGGGGCTGGAACCGATCACCAATCAGGATAGCGGCGCGCAGGCGGCGCTGGCGCGGGCCGACTGGCTGATCCGCCGCCCGTCCGGCTCCCCCGCAGCCGAAGCGGGCGATCCGGTTATTGCGCTCGATTTCTGAAACGTGTTGCGGCCTTGGCCAGGTGATCCAGGTCGTTGATGTTGGCAAACGAGTCTTCGGTCGCCGATGCTTCCCATTCGACCGACACCGCGCCGACAAGGGAGGCAAACCGCCACAGCGACCGGCCACCGCCTGCAATGAACCGTTCAAGTGCAGCCTCGTCAATCCGCCACAGACTTGCCATCGGTTGATGACGCCCCAGGCTCACCGGCATGGCCGCCCCGTGCGCGCCGATGCGCGACGCCAGTTTGGCAACAAGGTCGGGCGGCAAAAAGGGTTGGTCGCAGCCAATCAGCACGGCGTGGGTTCGTCCTGCCTCAGCGCCAAAGCGAAATGCGCTGTCGAGCGCGCTGATCGGGCCGAGGCCGGGCTGGCGGTCGAGCCGGATGGGCAGGTTTGAAGGCGGCAGCTGCGCCGTATCCTTCAGCGCCAGCGCCACCAGATCCGACTGTGTTTTTGCCCAATCAATCGCGTGATCCAGCAGGCGGCGGCCAGCAAGCGTCCGCAAGGGCTTGCCGCCACCGATACGTTCGCCATCGCCCCCGGCAGCGATAATAATGACTGGCGAAATTGCGATCATGGACGAAGCCTATAGCTGATCGAGCGGACGGCTTCACCCGTTCAATAATGGCGGCCAAGTGCGCGGCGTTTGCGGATCGCCGCGCGCTGCTGATCACGCCGCGACCGGATGCCCGCCTTCCATCGCGTGCAGGATGCGCGGGTCTTCGGAAACGGGAATCCCGGCTTCATCGTACTGCTTGCGGATATGCGGGGTGAGCAGGCCGACCCGCGCCAGCGCAGGCAGCATCAGATGTTCGAGCGAGTGGATCTGGCCGGGGGGTAGCTGGCGGGTGATGCCGAGTTCTTCGGCGTCTTTCAGGCCCGCGAAGAAATCATCAGGATCAATCTCGCAATTTTGCAGCACCAGCATGAAACCGGGATCAACCCGGCTGGCGATCGTTCCGGCGGTTCCCGCGAAGGCAAGGATGCGCACGGCTTCAAAGGCGAAAGCGGCCAGGTCTTCCACCTCATCTTCGGGCAGGCCGGCGATGACTGGCCCGAGATAGGCGTGGCCGAAGGACACATGCCGCGATTCATCGCGCATGACATTGAAGGTCAGCTGTTTGAGCAGTTCACACTGGGTCGAACGATACATGTTGTTGAAGGCGCCAAGCGCCAGCCCTTCGACAATCATGTTCATGCCGATCATGATCTTTTCGTAGCGATCAGCCTTCAGGGTCGCGTCAATCAACTGCTTGAGCCAGCCGGACATCGGATAGACCATCGCGACCTTGTCGCAATATTTGGCAAACACCTCGACATGCCGTGCTTCGTCCATTGTCTGGGTGGCGGCATAAAGTTTGGCGGTGGCATCGGGCACTGAATGCGTGATGCAGGCCGCTGTCATCAGTGCGCCTTGTTCGCCATGCAGGAATTGCGACAGAAGCTGCGCGGTCGAATGGGCGGTGAAGTTTTCCTGCTGCGACTTTGACAGTTTCTGGAAGAACGGCATCCGGTGATAGATGTCCTGTGCGTCATTGATCAGCGGGCGTGATGGATCGACGGTCATGTCCCAAGGCAGCCGTTCGTCGCTGTTCCACTGATCCTGCTTGGCCCGACGGTAGAGATCCTCGATCTTGTCGCCTGACATCAGATAATCGAACGTCCAGGCGATTTCGAGCGGGCTGCGATAGATGTCATCGGGGGTTTTGCCAGCCAGCCAGACAGGCATTTCATCGCCATTACGATCTTGAACCAGTTCCATGTCACTCTCCCAATTGGCTCGGCAAAGCGCTGAGCGCGTGTTCAATATTGTCGGGCAGGCAGGCGTATGATCATGCCGTCCATTGCTTCGGTAAGGGGAATTTGGCAGGCGAGGCGGCTGTCAGGGCCGACATCATATGCAAAATCGAGCGTCGCCCGCTCCAACTCGTGCATTGCGGGCACGCTGGCGGAGGAGGCTTCATCGTCAAGATAGACGTGACAGGTTCCGCAGGCGCAAAAGCCGCCGCAATCGCCTTCGATTCCCGGCACCTTGTTGATCACCGCCGCTTCCATCAGCGACAACCCGGCCATTGCGGATACCGGGTGCCTTGTCCCATCCTGCTGCACAAACACGACCGTCGGCACGCCATACTCCCTTGCTTACTGACATTGTTGTAAGCAAATCGAGGTGACTGCCTTGATATCGATCAAGGACGGAGGTTTCGCCCGACTGCCACGATTATCTCGCCGTTTATGGCTGGCGAATCTGGAGCTTGACCGGAGACCTTGCTTGCAACCGGGCAAGGTCCCATTCCTTCATCTGCGGCGGTAACGCGCCGAGCGTCGGGCGATCACGTCCGGTTATTGCGGGCTGAAGCGCATAGTCGCCGCGATAGCCGCGTCTGTGCAAGTCGCTGGCGATGGTGATGATGTCTGCTTCATCCATCAGCGCGTCATGAATTGTCGTGCGCGCCTCGAAGGGCACAGCGTTCTGTGCACACAGCAGGTTGAGCGTGCGTGAAAAGCGGCGATAGGCTGTCGTGCCGGTCACAGCGGCGAAACGGTGCTGCGGTGCCTTGTAGTCGAGCGCGATATAATCGACGAGGCCGCGCCCCAGCAGGTGCTCGACAACATCGGGTCGCAGCCCGTTGGTATCAAGCTTGATCGCAAACCCCCACGCCTTCACCCGCGCGGCGAAATCGATCAGGTCGGGCCACGCGGTGGCCTCTCCGCCCGACAGCACCACCCCATCGAGCAGTCCCCTGCGCCGCTGGAGGAACGCCAGCACGGCGTCGGTCGAGATCGTGCCTTTACCAAGCACGATTTGCGGATTGTGGCAGTATCCGCAGCGCATGTTGCAGCCCGCCAGCCAGACGATGCACGCGGTGCGACCGGGGAAGTCGAGCATCGTGAATGGGGTGACAGCGTAAAAGGGCGTGGATGCGTGCGCTCTTTTACGCTCGTCAAGACTTGGCGCGGGCATGGGCTAGTGCGTGGGCGCAAACAGATCCGCCACCATTGCCGCGTCTTCGGTGAAATGGCGGCGTTGGCGGTGTTCGCCCTGCTTGCCCTTGTTGAAGCTGTCCACAGGCCGAAAATAGCCCATCACTCTGGTCCAGACCTTGGTCTGCTGGCCGCATTGCGGGCATTCGGGCTGTTCCCCGGCAAGATAGCCATGTGTGTCGCAGACCGAGAACACTGGGGTCAAGGTGACATAGGGCAGGCGGTAATTGGTCAACACCGTCCTGAGCAAATTGCGCGCCGCATCCGCGCTGGAAAGCTTTTCACTCATGTAAAGGTGCAACACCGTGCCGCCGGTATATTTGCACTGCAATTCGTTCTGCAGTTCCAGCGCCTCGAACGGATCGTCGGTATGATCGACCGGGATCTGCGAGCTGTTGGTGTAATAGATGTTCTCACCGCTCCCAGCCTGAATGATGTCGGGAAAGCGTTTGCGGTCTTCCTTGGCAAAGCGATAGGTTGTGCCTTCGGCCGGGGTCGCCTCAAGATTGTAGAGATTGCCGGTCTGTTCCTGATACCCGACCAGCCGTGCCCGCATGTGATCGAGGATGGAAAGCGCCATGGCGATCCCGTCCCGCTCGGTAAGGTCAGATCGGTCGCCAGTGAAGTTGCGCACCATTTCGTTCATCCCATTAACCCCGATGGTCGAAAAATGGTTGCGAAGAAACGGAAGGTAGCGTGCGGTATAGGGGTAGAGCCCGCGATCATACATCTGCTGCACAAACGCCCGTTTTTTCTCCAGCGTTGATTTGGCCAGGTCCATCAACCGGTCAAGTTCGGCCATCAGGCCAGGCAGATCATCCTTGAAGCGGTATCCCAGCGCCGCCATGTTGATTGTCACCACCCCCAGCGACCCGGTCATCTCGGCAGAGCCGAACAGTCCGTTGCCGCGCTTCAGCAATTCGCACAGGTCCAATTGCAGACGGCAGCACATTGATCGCACCGCGCCGGGGGAATAGGCCTCGGGATTGGTGCGACGTTCGCCGGTGACGGGGTCGCTGATATACTGGCTACCGATGAAGTTCTGGAAATAGGAAGACCCCACCTTGGCCGCATTGTCGAACACCGCGCTGGCGACTTTGCTGTCCCAATCGAAATCTTCGGTGATGTTGACCGTGGGAATGGGGAAGGTGAATGGTTGTCCGGTGGCATCGCCTTCGGTCATGACTTCGTAATAGGCGATCACGATCTGCTCCATCTCCGGCGTGAAGTGAGCGAAAGTCATATCGTCGAGACTGCGGATGCCCATGTCGCGCGTCTGTGCGCGGGCGAGCAGGGCGTCATCGTCAAGACCGGTGAACAGGTGTCGGTCATGATAGGTCGGGTAAAGATCGCGCAGATCCTCGGGCACGGTGATGTCTAGCGTGATGTTGGTAAAGGGCGACTGGCCCCAACGCGCCGGCACGTTCAGGTTGTAGACGAACTGGCGGATCGCCTTCTTGATCTCGGCAAAGGATAAGCCGTCGCGGAATACATAGGGCGCAAGATAGGTGTCAAAGCTGGAAAAGGCCTGCGCGCCAGCCCATTCGGACTGAAGGATGCCAAGGAAATTGCTCATTGCCCCAATGCTTCGCGAAAATGGCGGGGCGGGCGGGACGAAACGCGCCCAGCTACGCCGTTGAACCCGTCGTTCAGCAGGGCTCTCAACGACCAGCCCGCGCAATAGCCTGTCAGGCAATCGAGATCGTGGATGTGCATATCGCCCCGGCGATGGGCGATGCCTTCTTCGGGCGCGTAGACTTCGTCGAGCCAGAAATTGGCGATAACCTTTCCTGCCACGTTGCTCACTAGCCCGGCCTGCGAATAGCCGACATTGGCATTGGCCTTGATCCGCCAGTCTGCGCCAGTGATATATTCGCTGACGGTTTCGGTGCAGTTGATCGAACGGCCCGGGCCTATCTGGTCGGGCAGATTTTGTATCTGGCTGGCGTGCTCGATTGCGTTGTCGGCTTGACGTAAAGGTGACTGTAGTGACATCGCCATGCTCCTGAGTTAGTCTACATATCGTGCTGCGACGTGGTCACGCACACATGATCTAGTGGAATATGGCGTTAGATCGCTGTCTGAGCGATTGAATTGACAAATATCAAGGGGGGAGATTTTCTCCGCTCAGGCTCCGTAAATTGATCGGTTCAGAGGCGGCCGGGTATGCGGGGATGGGGCGGGGTTAATAGGGTCTAGCCATGTTTTCCGAAACGCGAGGCCAGCGTTGACGGTGCTTAATCAAACCCCACAAACCGCGCCGCTTCGTCCACGCTTTTGCGCAAGGACACGACGGCGTTGGCCGGGAAATCCGGGTCGGGCCAGCCCATTGCGACGGCTTTCATGATCACCTGATCGTCGGGGATGCCCGCGTGTTCGCGCACGACCGGGCTTTGCATGATGCCCTGGCTGTTGATCACGCAGCCCAGCCCCCGGCTCCACGCCGCGTTGACCAGCGCGGTTGTTACCGCGCCGCAATCAAACGCGGTGTCATCGCTGCCGGACAATTCGCGGTCGTAGGTGACGATCACGCACACCGGCGCATCGAACTGGCGGAAACCGCGTAGCACCCAGTCCTGACGGGCGGGCCTATCATCGCGTTCAATCCCCATCGCGCCGAACAATTGCTTGGCAACCTCAACCTGCCGGTCGCGGTGGACGCCTGCAAATGGCTCCCCCCGGCGGAATTCGCGGCTATCGGGTTCGCCCGCCAAAATCCGTTCGGTATTGCCGCGCCGGATGCGGACCAATGGCTCGCCGGTGATGACATGAAAATGCCACGGCTGGGTGTTCATCGACGATGGCGAGCGCATCGCGAGGGCAAGCACTTCCTCGATCAGCGCGCGCGGCACCGGCTTGTCGAGATAGCCGCGAATGCTGCGGCGGCCGAGGACGACCTCGGCGTAGGTCTGGTCAGGCGTGCCGCTCATTGTTCTCTCGCTTTTCCAACATTCGTTTCAGGATTGGCCTCAAGGTGCCGACGTCGCGATAGTCCTGCTTATGACTGACGATGACACGCACAGGGTCAGATTGGTCTAGTCGCATCTCTGTCGGAAGCCCTTGCAAGCCCCGCTTGTCAACGATCACCCAGAAGCTGAACCCTAGGATCGTAAGTTTCCATCCATTCTTCTCTAAAAACCTAATGCGATGGGGATGGGTATTGAATTCAATGGGGTGGTCGCTGCCGAGCGTGAAGAAATCTCGTGACATCATCATCGGCCAATCCAATGGCCCATCTTCAAAGATATGCTTGGCAGCCGGACCTTCGAAGGGGCCTAAAGATAGCCCGCCAGCTGACTTCACTTCTCGCCAGATGATGCTTGTCACAAATCTCGACAGATTGTTTGGCTGGGGGTTAGAAACCAAAAAAGATTCCTCAGAAGAAGGACGAAATTCCTCCTTGGCCCGTCGAATAAACGCGATCCCGTAGGTGTCGAGTTTTGAGGTCAAGCTTTCATGATGATGACAAAGCAGGTCATCGTCGAAAATACCGCCTTGGGTCTTGCGAATGCCACTGTGACTGCGAGAACCTTGAATAGCGTTGGGGGCTCCGCGTCTGAGTTCGATCGTCCCAGCCTTCGGCAATATATGGCTGCGCACCGTATCTGGCGAGTTACAAATCCTACAAGGCAAACGAATCAAGCCGCCTCGGCCAGTTCCAGTTCCAGCCTGTCCCAGATTTCCACCAGCGCGCTCGTCAGTTCGTCCATCATCGGCTCGCTGTGATGCGGTCCCGGCGTGAAGCGCAGGCGTTCGGTGCCGCGCGGCACGGTGGGGAAGTTGATCGGCTGCACATAGACGCCGTATTCGGCCAGCAGGATATCGCTGATCTTCTTGGCGCGCACCGGATCGCCCACCATCAGCGGGACGATATGGGTGACAGAATCCATCACCGGCAGGCCAGCCTCGGCGAATTTGAGCTTGAGCATCGCGGCGGCGCGCATCTGCGCGTTGCGCTCGACGTTGCTCTCTTTCAAATGCCGCACCGATGCCAGCACGCCCGCCACCAGCACCGGCGATAGCGACGTGGTGAAGATGAAGCCCGGCGCATAGGAACGGATGCAGTCGATCACCTTGGTGCTCGCCGCGATATAGCCGCCCATCACCCCGAACGCCTTGCCCAAAGTGCCTTCGATAATGTCGATCCGGTGCGCGGCGTTATCACGTTCGGAAATCCCGCCGCCGCGCGGCCCATACATCCCGACCGCGTGAACTTCATCGATATAGGTGAGCGCGTTGTATTTATCCGCCAGATCGCAGATCGCATGGATCGGGGCGACATCGCCATCCATCGAATAAACGCTTTCAAACGCGATCAGTTTGGGCGTGTCAGGGTCTTCGGCGGCGAGCAGCATTTCCAGATGCGTGACATCATTGTGCCGGAACACCCGTTTCTCGCAGCCTGAATTGCGGATGCCTGCGATCATGCTGGCGTGGTTCAGTTCGTCCGAGAAAATCACGCAGCCCGGCAGCAACCGCGCCAGCGTGGACAGCGTCGCATCGTTCGACACATAGCCCGAGGTGAACAGCAGCGCGCCGTCCTTGCCGTGCAGGTCAGCCAACTCGCGTTCCAGCTCGATATGCAGATGGGTGTTGCCGCCGATATTGCGAGTGCCGCCCGACCCTGCGCCAACATCGTGCAGCGCGGTTTCCATCGCGGCGATCACCTTTTCGTGCTGGCCCATGCACAGATAATCATTGGAACACCACACCGTGATCGGTTTCGGCCCATTGTGCCCATGGAAACAGCGCGCGTTGGGATAGGCGCCCTTGTTCCGCATGATGTCGATAAAGACCCGGTAGCGGCCTTCTTCGTGCAAGCGGTCAATCGCCTGGTCGAAAATCTGATCGTAATTCACACGCGGCTCTTTGTGTTGCGGGCGGTGCGGATGGATGATCCGTCGCGCCCATTGTTCCGAACGTTTGCGTTCATAACCCACAAGTGGAGTAAATGTTTCGCGTTTATCTAGGTCAGGGTAATCGGTTTTGCCACCACGATCTTTGCGAGTGTTTCGCAAGGGAATCGGCGGTGTTCAGAACGCCTCCGCAGCGCCGAACCCGCGTGCCGTGAGCGCGGCTTCCAGCCCGGCTGCGCCTGACAGCGGCCCGGTGGTGATGAAGCGATTGGGGCCGCTCGCGGCGAAATCCTGTCCGCCGAGCAGGTCTGCGATGCGCCGCGCGATGCCTTGCGCGCCGTCAACCTGTGCCACTTGGTCGCCAAACGCGGCAGCGAGTTCATCGGTTAGTAGCGGAAAGTGCGTGCAGGCGAGCACCAGCGTGTCGATCGTATCGCCGCCGGGCATCGCCGCAAGCCGCGCGCGGATGTCCGCGATCAATGCCGGATCGACAGGGTGCCCGCGCAGCTTTGCTTCAGCCGCAGCAACAAGGCCGGGCGCGGCGATGCGCAGCAACCGCGTGCCATTGCCAAACCGTGCCTCCAGATCATCGACATAGGCCTGGCGGATGGTCGCGTCGGTGCCGATCAGGCCGATGGTGCCGGTTTTGGTGAGCGCAGCGGCGGGCTTGATCGCGGGCACCGTGCCCACCACCGGAATCTCCAGCACATCGCGCACCATGCCCAGCGCGATGGTGCTGGCGGTGTTGCAGGCAATACAGGCGAGGCGCGGCTGGTATCGTTCCGCCATCCGCCCCAGCAGGCCAGAAACCCGCGCGGCAATCTGCGCCTCGGTCTTGGTGCCATAAGGCAGGCCGGCCAGATCAGCGGCGTAGATTACCGGGGCGTGGGGCAGGACTTTGCGCAAGGCGTCATACACCGACAGCCCGCCAACACCGGAATCGAACAGCAGGATGGGGGAGGATAAGTGCAAAACACAACTTCCGTTGGCCCTGAGCTTGTCGAAGGGCCGTTTTTCTTTCAGAAATGTTCGCTAGAAGAACTACGGGGCTTCGACAAGCTCAGCCCGAACGGAGAGTGACTTGGAACCAGTTTTCGCCGCGTTGCTGGGCTTTGCCCTCGGATCGATCCCGTTTGGCCTGATCCTGACCCGCGCGGCGGGGCTTGGCGATGTGCGCAATATCGGCAGTGGCAGTATCGGCGCGACCAATGTGCTGCGCACCGGGAACAAGCGGCTGGCGGCGGCAACCGTGCTGCTCGATGCGGCCAAGGCGGCGGTGCCGGTGCTGGTGGCGGGGCATTTCTGGCCGGGAACGGAAGGTATCGCGGCTGTCGCGGCGGTGGCCGGGCATTGCTTCACCCCGTGGCTGGCGTTCAAGGGCGGCAAGGGGTTCGCCAGCGCGGCGGGCGCGTTGCTGGCGCTGGCGTGGCCCGCAATGCTGGCCTGCGCCGCGATCTGGGCGGCGACGCTGTATCTCAGCCGGATATCCTCGGTATCGTCGATGGTGACGGTGATCGCCGCGCCCGTGGCGGCGTGGGCGCTGGGCTATCCGCAGGTCATCGTCCCGCTGCTGGCGATCGCGGCCATCGTGCTGGTGCAACATCGCGCCAATATCGGACGGTTGATGCGCGGTGAGGAGCCGCGGGTGGGGAAGAAAACGCCGTGAATTCCCGCGTAGGCGGGAACCTCCTGCGACTTTGCGCGAACTCGAAGGAGGTTCCCGCCTGCGCGGGGAATCGCAGATGGTTGAATTAACCCAAGCAGAAGCCTTCGCGCGGATTCGCCTGCTGCGTTCGCCCAATATCGGCCCGGTCAGCTATCGCCAATTGATCGCGCGGTTCGGCACAGCGGCAGCCGCGCTGGATGCCTTGCCCGATCTCGCCAGCAGGGGGCGCGGGCCGTATCGCCCTGCACCTGCCGACAGCATTGAGCGTGAGGTGGCGGCGGTGCGCAAGGCCGGTGCGCGTTACCTGTTCCACGATCAGCCAGATTACCCTGCTTTGCTGGCCGAACTCGACAGCGCCCCGCCGATCCTGACCTGCCGGGGCAAGCTGGCACTCGCATCGCAGCCTTGCGTTGCGCTGGTGGGGGCGCGCAATGCCAGCGCGGCGGCGGTGAAGCTGGCGCGCGATTTCGGCGCGGCCTTGGCGGAGGCGGGTTTCACCGTCGTCTCCGGCCTTGCTCGCGGTATCGACGGCGCGGCGCACGAAGGCGCGCTGGGCCACCACAGCCGCGCCACCATCGGGGTGATCGCCAGCGGGATCGACATTGCCTATCCGCCGCAGCATCAAGCCTTGCAGGAACGTATCGCGGAAGAGGCGCTGCTGATCGCCGAACAGCCCCCCGGCACCGAGCCACGCGGGCGGCATTTCCCTTCGCGCAACCGCATCATCGCAGGCCTCGCGTCCGGCACGCTGGTGATCGAGGCCGCGCCGCAATCGGGCAGCCTTATCACCGCGCGGCTGGCGGGTGAGGCGGGGCGCGAGGTGATGGCGATCCCCGGCTCCCCGCTCGATGCGCGCGCGCTGGGCTGCAACCAGCTGATCCGTGAAGGTGCAGTGCTGGTGCAGACGCCCGATGAGGTGGTGGAACTCCTCCAAAGTTTCACCGGCGCACCGCGATCCCGCTTTCGGGTAAGCGAGGGGGCGACGGATTTCGATTATGCCGAACTGGCAGAGGCCGCGTGGGATGCGGCCAGCACAGACGCCATCGCCGCGCTGCTTTCCAACGCGCCGGTCAGCGTTGACGAGCTGATCCGCCAATCGGGCAGCGGCGCGGCGGCGGTGCACATGGCGCTGCTCGAACTCGAACTGACGGGCGATCTGGCGCGCGAAGCGGACGGGCTGGTGCGGCGGGCGGGGTAAGCTCCCCCTTGCACAACCCGCTTGACGCCGTATGAGGCCGCGCTCCACCCTCGCGCGTACACACGTAAGGGACACCTCGGCACTATCATGCAGCTTGTCATCGTTGAATCGCCCGCCAAGGCGAAGACTATCGAGAAATATCTGGGCAAGGACTTCAAGGTTCTCGCCTCCTACGGCCACGTCCGCGATCTGCCGCCCAAGGATGGCAGCGTAAATCCGGACGCCGATTTCGCGATGGAGTGGGAACTTTACCGCGACAAGCAAAGCCGGTTCAAGGAAATCGCCGATGCCGCCAAGGGCGCAAGCCGGCTTGTGCTGGCGACTGACCCTGACCGCGAAGGCGAAGCGATCAGCTGGCACGTGCTGGAACTGCTGAAGAAGCGCAAAAGCGTGCCTTCGCTGGTTGACCGCGTCACCTTCAACGCGATCACCAAAACCGCTGTGACCGAAGCGATGGCGAAACCGCGCGAGCTCGATCAGCCGTTGATCGACGCCTATCTCGCCCGCCGCGCGCTCGATTACCTGTTCGGCTTTACCCTCTCGCCGGTGCTGTGGCGCAAGCTGCCCGGCGCGAAAAGCGCAGGCCGCGTGCAATCGGTCGCGCTGCGTCTGATCGTTGAGCGCGAACGCGAGATCGAAGCGTTTCGTGCGGACGAATACTGGAGCGTCGTCGCGCGGATGCAGCACGATGGCACCGAGTTCGATGCCCGCCTTGTCAAGTTCCGCGGCGAGAAGCTGGAGAAGCTGAGCATCGGCGCATCCGGCATTGCCATGGAAGCCAAGGCCGCGGTTGAAGCGGGGCGCTTCACCGTCGAAGGCGTCGAAACCAAGCCGCTGAAACGCAACCCCGCGCCGCCGTTCACCACCTCGACCCTGCAACAGGAGGCTGCGCGCAAGCTGGGTTTCTCGGCGCAGCACACCATGCGGCTGGCGCAATCGCTTTATGAAGCGGGCGCGATCACCTATATGCGCACCGACGGCGTGCAGATGGATATGAGCGCGATTATGGCCGCGCGCGATGCCATCGCCGCGCGTTTCAGCGAGGATTATCGCCCGGAAAAGCCGCGTTTCTACAGCACCAAGGCCAAGAACGCGCAGGAAGCGCACGAGGCGATCCGCCCGACCGATTTCACCCGCGAACGCGCGGCGAGCGGTGATGAGGGCAAGCTGTATGACCTGATCTTCAAGCGCGCGATGGCGAGCCAGATGGCGACCGCGCAATTGGAACGCACCACCGTCACTCTGCGCGATGCGACCGGGAGTCACGAGCTGCGCGCCACCGGTCAGGTGATCCGCTTTCCCGGTTTCCTCGCGGTCTATCAGGAAGGCTTCGACGATTCGGAAGACGATGAAAGCGGCCTGCTGCCCGTGATGAAAGCGGGTGATTGCCCGGCCAAGCGCGCGGTCGATGCGACCCAGCATTTCACCCAGCCGCCGCCGCGTTTCTCCGAAGCGTCGCTGGTCAAGCGCCTCGAAGAACTCGGCATCGGGCGGCCATCCACCTATGCCTCGACCATCCAGACCCTGCGTGACCGGGCCTATGTGCGGATGGAGAAAAGCCGCTTCTTCGCGGAGGAATCGGGCCGGTTGCTGACCGCCTTCCTCGAACGGTTTTTTCCCACCTATGTCGCCTATGATTTCACCGCCGGGATGGAGGATGAACTCGATATCGTTTCCGACGGGCGCGAGGATTACAAGGCGGTGCTGGCGCGGTTCTGGAAGGACTTCAAGCCCAAGGCCGACGAGGTGATGGACAAGCTGCCCTCGGAAGTGACCGAGGCGCTGGACGAATACCTCTCCGATTTCCTGTTCCCCCCGCGTGAAGACGGGGCCGATCCGCGCGCTTGCCCGCTCTGCGCCAGCGAAGGCCGCGAAAATGGGCGCCTGTCCTTGCGCGGTGGCAAGTTCGGCGCGTTTGTGGCCTGTGTGAATTATCCCGAATGCAAATTCACCCGCCGCTTTGCCCAACCGGGCGGGGAAGGTGAGGGCGGGGCGGATGATGGCGTGATGGGCCAGCACCCCGAAACGGGCGAGGATATTCACCGCAAGACCGGACGTTTCGGCCCTTACGTGCAGATGGGCGATGGCAAGGAAGCCAAACGCGCCAGCATCCCCAAGGACTTGGACGATTTCGACCTCGATTGGGCGGTTAAGCTGCTCGACCTGCCGCGCATTGTCGGCGCGCACCCTGACACCGGCAAGGACATCGAAGCCAATATCGGGCGTTACGGGCCCTATCTTCGCCACGATGGCAAATATGGGAAGCTGACCAATACCCGCGAGGTGTTCGAAGTCGGCATGAACCGCGCGGTCGATCTGTTGGCGCAGGCCGCCAACCGGGGCGCAGGCACCCGTGCAGCGGCAGAGCCGATCGCCACGCTTGGCGCGCATCCCACCAGTGGGGGCGAGATCAAGGTGATGCCGGGTCGCTATGGCCCCTATGTCACCGATGGCACCACGAACGCCACGATCCCCAAAGACACCAAGCCCGAAGATGTGACGATTGACGCCGCCATCGCGCTGATCGACGCGCGCATCGCCAAGGGGCCGCCAGCCAAAAAGGGCCGGAAAAAAGCCGCCCCGAAAAAGGCTGCCGCCAAAAAGCCCGCCGCGAAGAAAACGCCTGCAAAAAAGAAAGCCCCGGCCAAAAAGAAAGCGGCTCCTGCGGCGGATTGATGCGGGCGCGGGCGGCCATCACTACCTTTCGCGCCGCGTTGGTAAATCATAAAGCTTTGCGACCTATCACCGAGTCCCAGGATCAGGGACCGCACCGTGATAGAAATCGAAGTCCAGAACGAAACCCACCAGACGCAGGATCGCATCCGCTTTGCTGCGGTGCCGCGTATCGGTGAGGGCATCCGCCTGCGCGCGCCCGACGGAATGTGGGCGAGCTACGATGTGCTCGACGTGTGGTATCAGAAGGCCGAGTTCGGCGACGTGTGGATGCCCTACCTGCATATCCGCATGACCCCGGGCGAGGGCGTCGGCACGCTCGACGAAGAAGATCCCTACTCCGATGATTTCGCCGCGCGTGGCCATGAAGCCGGGTTCGCGACGTTGGGCGGGGGGCGATGAACGTGCAGAATCTGATCAAGCGCAATTCCGGCCCCAATCGCCGCACCGGCATCGAAGGCAAGACGTTGGCTGAAAAGCTGGCACAGGGTGAGGCCGCGCGGGAAGCCGCCCCGGTCGCCGCGCAACATGACGAAATGCAATCCCGCGCACCCGCTGCGCCGATGGCGGGCGCGGACGACACGGATTCAATTGTGGCTGCGGCCAAGGCGATGCGCGATCGCTATGCGGATTCCGCCGCGCCAGCCGCAACGGCCAAAACCTGCCTGATCGTCGATGACAGCCGCGTGATTCGCAAGGTGTCCTCGAAAATCGCGCTCAGCCTCGGCTATGTTCCGATCGAGGCGGAGAACGGCGAAGAAGCGCTCGCCCGCTGCAAGAAATCCATGCCCGATCTGGTGCTGACCGATTGGAATATGCCGGAAATGGACGGGATCGAGTTCGTGGAGAAACTGCGCGCAATCCCCACGCCCAAGGAACCGGTGGTGGTGTTCTGCACATCGAACGGTGAGGCCAAGGACATTCATGACGGCATCGCCGCAGGGGCAGACGATTATATCGTCAAACCGTTCGACGAGGCCGCGCTGAAGGCCAAGCTTGAAAAGCTGGCGCGCGGGTAACTGATCCCCATTCGTCACTTCGGCGCAGGCCGGGGCCCAGTGCGGAAAACAGCCGACCTATCTAGCTGCGACGGGATAACGAACCATCGTGATTGCGGAGACACTGGGCTTGATCCGGGGAATGCGGCAATCCGTGAACTCCCATCAATACAGCATTGGGGTTAGCGGTTTCCAACCATCGGCAAGCCGCGACATTTGTAATTCCGAACAATAAAATGCAGGCTGGGCCGAGGAGGAAACCAATGAACACCACCCAAGTCCACGTCCGCAAATCCGCGCTGAGCGAGGCCGTGTTGGCCGAACTGCCCTTCGCACCCCTTGCTGAAGGCGCGGTGCGGTTGGCGGTCGAAAGTTTCTCGGTCACTGCCAACAACATCACCTATGCGGTGGTGGGTGACGGGTTCAAATACTGGGATTTCTTTCCTGCTCCGGACGGCTTCGGCATTGTCCCGATGTGGGGCCATGCGCGGGTGATCGAAAGCCGCCATCCTGATTTTGCGCTGGGTGAGCGGGTCTATGGCTACCTGCCGATGGCCAGCCACCTTGATGTGTTGCCGGGCAGGGTGAGCGCGGGCGGCTTTCTCGACACCACCGATTATCGCCAGCCGATGAGCCCGGTTTACAACAGCTACACGCGGCTTGCTGCCGACCCTGAACATGATCCGGCGCACGAAGGTGAGCGGATGATCTTTGGCCCGCTGTTCCGCACCGGGTTCCTGATCGAATATTTCCTGCGGGCGCAAGGGTGGTTCGGGGCGGAGCAGTTGGTCGTTACCAGCGCCTCGTCCAAAACCGCGATGGGGTTGGCCAGCGTGGCGCGGCAATTATCGCCGGGGGTGCGGCGCATCGGCCTGACCTCGAACGGCAATGTTGCATTTGTCGCGGCGAGCGGGCTTTACGATCAGGTGGTCGCCTATGATGACCTTGAAAGCCTGCCGCGTGCATCCACGGTCAGCGTTGATTTTGCTGGCAATGCCGATTTGCTGGCGCGGTTGCACCGGCACTTTGGCGAAAACCTCGCCCATTCCGCGCTGGTCGGCGCGACCCATGTTGAGGCCCGATCCACTCTGGGCGGCGGTGCGCCGTTGCCGGGGCCGAAGCCCGCGCTGTTTTTCGCGCCCGATCACGCGGTTGCCTTTTTCAAGGCACACGGGGCCGAGGAAGGCGGCAAGCTGGTTGCTTCGGCATGGCGCGAATTTCTCGCGGCAGCGGAAGGCACTATTGCGATTGAGCGCCACAAGGGCCTCAGCGCGGCGCGTGCCGTGTTCCTTGAAATGTTGGCGGGCAAGGTCGATCCGGCCAAGGGCATCGTGATCGAGCCTTAGATTAACGGCGGATCACTCCGCCGCTTCGGCCAGTTCCACTTGCTGCGGCCCACGGATCAACCCGCCGGGGGTCGCGCCCGTCCACGCGCCATCGCGGAACGTCACCGTGCCGTTCTTGATCGTGCAGACATAGCCATCGGCCTTTTGCAGCAGCCGCTTTCCACCAGCGGGCAGATCAAATGCCAGCCACGGCTTGCCCAGCTTCAACCGCTCCATGTCGATCACGTTGAGATCGGCAAGATAGCCCGGTGCGATCACCCCGCGATCCTCCAGCCCGTAAAGCAGCGCCGTATCGCGGCATTGGCGCTTGATTGCCTGCTCCAGACCGATCCTTGCCCCCCGCTTGCGGCTTTTTACCCAATGTTCGAGCATGAAGGTGGGCGAGGCCGCATCGCAGATCGTCCCGCAATGCGCGCCGCCATCGGACAGCGAATTGACCGTGTCATCGGCGTGCTGAAGCGGGTGCAGAAAATCAAGATTGCCATCGGCGTAGTTCAGGATTGGCAGGTAAATGAAGCCCTTGCCGTCATCGCGGCACAAGAGGTCATAGGCATATTCCTGCGGATCGACCCCGGCGGCAGCGGCGCGGGCATTGATGCTGGCATCGGCCTGCGGCTCGTAATCGAAATCGGGATCCATTTCATATTGCAGCGCCCAGCCTTGGGAGATGACCATCACCACGCCAAGGATATCCTGCGGCGCGGCGGAGTAATCATTCGGTTCAGCCAGCAACTGCGCTTTGAACGCAGGATCGAGCAGTTTTGCCTTCTGAACTTCCCACGGCAAGTCTTTGATTTCCTGCCAGCTTGGGCGGAAGGCAAAGGGGTTCACCGTGCCCTGCCACGCCATGATGATCCCGTTGCCGCGCAGCGCGATCTGGGCGACGATATTGGCACCGTTGTCGTTTTCAGCGCGCATCAGTGCGATTTGTTCGTTGAGCGGGATTTCTTTGGCGATCGATTGCAGCGCGGCGAAGGTAACGGGGATCTTGGCCTCGCGGCTGAGCTTGCCCATCCATTCGAACTCGTTCCATTCGCGTTTGAGGTCGCTCGCCATTTCGAACACTGCGTGGCCGCCTGCCGCGGTGGCGCGCCCCATCGCCTTGCCAATCGCGATCAGTTCTTCGGGCGTGGCGGTGGTGCCGGGGACAAGCTCTCCATCAACCGATTTGTGCAGCACCGTGCGCGACGTGGAAAAGCCGAGCGCACCGGCGCGCACGCCTTCTTCGACAATCGCCGACATGGCGGCAATGTCGTCGGCTGTGGGAACGGCGCCCGGCTGTTCGCGTTCCCCCAGCACATAGGCGCGCACCGCGCCGTGGGGCACGTGGGTGCCGATATCGACCGTGCGGGGGAGCTTTTCCAAGGAATCGAGATATTCGGGGAAGGTTTCCCAATCCCACGTCATCCCTTCGGCCAGCGCAGTGCCGGGAATGTCCTCAACGCCCTCCATCAGGCTGATCAGCCATTCGTGGCGATCGGGCTTGGCGGGGGCAAAGCCAACCCCGCAATTGCCCATCACCACGGTTGTCACCCCGTGCCAGCTCGATGGGGCCATTTCCTGATCCCAGGCCGCCTGCCCATCATAATGGGTGTGAATATCGACAAAGCCGGGGGTGACGACCTTGCCGGTCGCGTCGATTTCCTGATCGGCGCTGCCCGCGATCTGCCCGACCGCGGCGATCAGTCCGTCCTTCACGGCTACATCGCCGACAAAGCCCGGTGCTCCGGTGCCATCAACGATGGTGCCGCCGCGGATGATCAGATCAAATTGCGCCATATTCTCTCTCCCGTTTGCGCGGGAGAATGTCGTAAAGCGGGCGTGCTGTCCAGCGGGGTGCTTATGCCAGCGCGCTAAGATGCTGTCGCATCACGCGCTGGAAATGCTCAAGCGCCGCACGGGCTTAACCAAAGCGCGATGAGCGAGGCTCATCGTCCTTTGGTGTCAGGCCGCAGCCATCCGCCGCGCTTCCTTTTCCGTGTGAGGTTCATTCAGGAATGCACGGATCGCGGCGACGCTTTCATCGGCGTGGGTCAGCAGGAACAGATGTCCGCCGCCCGCGAATGTCACCAGCCGCGATTTGGGGATCATCGCTTTCAAAATCTTGCCGTTGATGACGGGCACGATCTGATCGTCCTCACCCATCATGATCAGCGTTTCCTTGGACATGAAGGGCAGGGCGGGCAGGCTGGTCCAGCCGAGCATACACATCAGCTGATACATATACCCACGCGGGGACGGGGGCTTCAACCGGCCGATATGGCTGTCTTTCTGGTGTTCCGCCCCGTCCTTGTCGACCCCGCCATACAGCGTGGCGAAGTGTTCGTTCATGAATTCGGGATCAATATAGCGGCGCGGATCGGCCATTTTGGTGAAGGCGGCGGGGTTGCCCGGCACCATCAGCATCCCCGGCGTGGTCGCAATCAGCGTCAGCCGTCGGGTGCGACCGGGGTGCTGGAGCGCAAAGTGCTGCGCCAACGCGCCGCCCCATGAAACACCCATCACATCAACCTGATCAAGCCCATAGCGCCCCAGCAGCTGCGCCGCAGTCCAGCTCATGGTGAAGGGGTTGTAGGGGATCAGCGGATCGGGCGATTCGCCCGTGCCCGGCATATCGAACATGATGAAGCCGCGTTCGGGCATGGCGGCGGCGAGCGGAGCGACCGCTTCGATATTCGCGCCGATGCCGTTGAAGAACAGAACCGGCAGATGATCCGACGGCATATCCAGCCGCCATGCCGCAACCCGTAGCGTCCGGCCACCAACCTGTTCCATTGTGACGACAGCGCCGTCCATTGCATTGGCCACGAAAACCAGTCCTTTCTGTGCGCCTGCTGCGGCGCGGGTCAGGCGCGTTCGTCAATCCTTGAACGAGCGAGCCGATAATAATTTCGCGCCTGTGCTGCCCCATCGGCAGCATTTGCGCTGCACCGCAATATCAGACTTCTTCGCGGACGTAGAGTCCCGGTGCCGGATCGGTTGGAACATAGGCTTTGTTGCCCAGTTCGGTGGGTGCGGGCTTTTTCTTGCCCGAGCGCGCCTGCACCCATTCCATCCACAGCGGCCACCAGCTGCCTTTGACCTCTTCGGTGCCTTGCAGCCATTCATCCGCGGTGGCGGGCAGCTTGCCCTTTTTCGTCTGCACGAAATACTTGGCCTTGGGATTGGTAGGCGGGTTGAGGATCGCCTGCATATGCCCCGATTGGCTAAGCACGTAGGTAACATCCTTCGATCCGAACAGCTGGGTCGAACGATAGGTCGCCTTCCACGGGGTGATGTGATCAGTCACCCCGCCAAGGATGAACAGATCGGATGTTACCTTGCTGAGATCAATCTTGTGATCGACCATCTCGACCTCGCCCTTTTTGGTGAAGGCGAGGGTTTCGTACACGGTGAGGAAATCGCCCATCAGGCTGGCGGAAAGATTGGTGGCATCCGCATTCCAGAACAGCACGTCGAACGCTGGCGGATCGGCGCCGAGCAGGTAGTTGTTGATGACGTAGTTCCAGATCAGGTCGTTGGGCCGCAGCCATGCAAAGCCGCGCGCCAGATCATCGGCCTTGATAACACCGGCCTTGCTGGCGCGCTGGCGAGCGAGTTTCATGCCGTTTTCGCTGACCAGCGACCCGGCTTCGATGTCGGTTGCCTTCGGGTGCAGCACGCACACCATTAGCGTCAACGTGCCGAGCAGGTCGGATTTTTCGGCCGCCAGCTTGCTCGCCAGCATCGCGGCGGTTTGTCCGCCCGAACATCCGGCTGAAACATTGACCTTCTTCGCGCCGGTGATCGCTGCAACCGCCTCCATCGCTTCACGGCAGGAATGGACGTAATCCGCCATGCCCCAGCGGCCCTGCTCCTTGGTCGGGTTGCGCCATGAAATGACGAAGGTCTGGATGCCGTTATCGACCTGCCATTTCACCACCGACTTATCGGGACTAAGGTCGTTAATATACATTTTGTTGATCTGCGGCGGGATGGTCAGCTGCGGAATTTCATACACTTCGTCGGTGGTGGGCGCGTAGTGGACCAGCTCCATCATCTCGGTGCGCAGCACGACCGCGCCTTTGGAGGTTGCGACATTCTCGCCCAGCTTGAACGGGCGTTTGTCGACCTGGCTGACCATGCCCTTGTTGTGAACGATGTCGTGATAGGCGTTCTGCAACCCCTTGATGAGCGAAAGGCCGCCTGAATCGATCACCCGTTTCTGCGCGGTCGGGTTGCCGGCCAGGGTGTTGGTGGGGGACAGGCCATCAAGGATGATGTTGGCGATGAAGTTGGCGCGGTTGCGTTCCAGTTCATCCAGTTCCAGTTGGTCCAGCCAGCCCCGCATTCCTTTTTGCACCGCAAGGTAATATTGCGCCCCGGCGCGGAAAAACGGGTTGTAGGCCCAGGCCGGGTCCATGAACCGTTTGTCTTTGGGGTCGGGCGCCAGTTCGCTCTTGCCGGTCAGAATCTTGACCATGTCCTGAGCCATCGCGGTAGAGTGGCGGATCAACCGGGTTGGATCGGATGCGGTTTCGCGCAGCAGCAGCGCAACCGCGCTGACGAAATCCTCGCGCGCCACACCAATCAGCGGGCCAAGCGCGGTGGTGGACTGGGCTGCTTCGTTTTCGAGCTTCACTTCGCTGCGTGCCATAGGTTCCCCCGTGTCTGGCTTCCGCCCGCTGGCCTGGCGTGCCATCGGTTAACGGAGCCATTTTCAGCAGAATGGCGCGAGCCGAGCCAAGTTGCAAGCGCGCGCAGGCGGTGATGATTGATCAGATTCGTTCGCGTCCACAAAATGTTTACCTTTGCGATTAACGCTTCTCTCAAAGGTTTTGGGCAGATTCTCGATGATGGTCGGGGAGCTCAATCGAAAAGTCGAATCTGTCGACCCTGTTCCCTCCGGCGGAGCGCCGGGAATCCGCGATGTTTTAACCAGTGACCCGATTGAGGTTAATCTGCGTGGACGCAGCGACCGACGCGGGTTTGATCGCAATCGCACTGAACAAATCAATGGGCTGACCCGTGCGATTACATTGCCTGCGGAGCGGCGCCTGTTTAACCTGCCACTTCAGTCCGGCGGTATGGCCGTGTGTCTGTTATCAGCGTTTGCGGTTGCGGCTGGCGTGGCGCAGGGTTTGCCATCGGCAACGACGGGCGCAGCGGCACTGATATCCGTGGCCATGATCGCCTGTGGGCCGCTGTTCGCCGCGATTGAGCGCAAAGCCGAAGGATCGCACGCTGCGTGTATGTTGGTTGTTCTGGCGGCAATTGTGCTGCCAATGGCCTGCGCGGGCTATGCCTTGGCGTCGTGGGTAGGCGAAGGCCTGCCGTGGCAATGGGCGGCGGCAACGCTACTTTGCATCAACGCGGCTTCGGCCTTGTTGTTCAAGGCGCGCATCACGTCATTGTTTTTTGCCAAGATTGCCAGTTGGGCGGGGTTTGCTGTCATTGCCCCCGGCGCTTTGACATTTGCTGCCCTGACCGGTGCGGCAATCGCTTTGGCGTTGATAGCGCGGTTCCAATGGGCAGTTTCCGAGCGGAATAGGCTGGTGCGTGAGGCGCGTGAGCGTGTCGCCGCGCGGGCCGAGGATATCCTGCGCAGTTTCGAGGAAACGGGGCAGGGCTGGTTCTGGGAAATCGACCGGCGCGGTCTGATTACCTATATTTCGCCCAAGGCAGCGCTGGCTCTGGGAAAGAATGCCGACGCGCTGTGCGGGCTTCCGTTGAGCGAGATTTTCCATTCCGGTGCGGGGACAAATGATGCCGCGCGCACGCTTTCCTTTCACCTGTCGGCGCGTTCCGCTTTCCGTGATGTCGAACTGCGCGCTGCGACCGATAGCGAAGAACGCTGGTGGGCGCTGACGGGGCGGCCGGTATATGATTCCTACAAGAATTTCTGCGGCTTTCGCGGGCACGGCACCGACCTTACGGAACAGCGCCGCAGTGAACAGCAGGTTTCGCGATTGGCCCATTTTGATTCGCTGACCGGGCTCGCAAACCGGGTGCAGATGAGCCAGGTGCTCGAACAGATCCTTGCCGCGCCGAGCGCGCGTGAACGGGCTTGCGCCGTGCTGATGCTTGATCTCGACCGCTTCAAACAGGTCAACGACACGCTCGGCCATCCGGCGGGCGATGCCTTGCTGAAACAGGTGGCGCAGCGGCTCGAACGGGTGATTGACGGCGCGGGCCGGTGCGGCCGTCTGGGTGGGGATGAATTCGAGGTCATCGTGCCCGGCCAGCAGGATCGCACCACGCTTGGCCATATCGCGCGCGAGATCATCGCTGCGCTGTCGCAACCCTATGCGGTTCAGGGGCAAAGTGTGGTGATCGGCGCATCGGTCGGGATTGCGCTCGCGCCCGAGCATGGTTCGACCAGCGAAGAACTGATCCGCAATGTCGATCTGGCGCTCTATTCCGCCAAGGACGCGGGACGCGGCGTGTTCCGGTTCTTTGCCGAAAATCTCCACGCCGCAGCCGAAGAACGCGCCGAGCTGGAACAGGATCTGCGCGACGCGATGGTTCGCGGCGAGCTTGATCTGCATTACCAGCCAGTGGTCTGCGCCGCGACCGAGAAGATTGTCGGGTTTGAGGCGCTGATGCGATGGAACCACCCTACGCGTGGCTGGCTTTCACCCGCCAAGTTCGTGCCGATTGCCGAAGATGCAGGCCTGATCGATCGGCTGGGGCAGTGGGCGCTGCGCACCGCCTGCGCCGATCTCGCGCGCTGGCCCAGCCCGATCCGCTGCGCTGTCAATATTTCGGCGTTGCAATTTGCCAACCCCGAATTGCCCACCATCGTTGCCAATGCCCTGGCGCATAGCGGGGTTGCGCCATCGCGGCTTGAACTTGAAATTACCGAGAGCGTGTTTCTGAACGACAGCGCTGGCACCGAGGCGATGTTCGCGGCGATGAAGCGGGTCGGGGTGCGGCTGGCGCTCGATGATTTCGGCATCGGCTATTCATCGCTCGGCTATCTCAAGAAAGCGCCGTTCGACAAGATCAAGATCGATCGCAGTTTTGTGCAGGGTGCGACCGATCAAGACAGCCGCAACGGCGCGATCATCGCTTCGATCACGAGTCTGGCTGAAGCGCTGCACATGGAAACCACCGCCGAAGGGGTGGAAACGCGTGACGAACTGGAACTGGTGCGACTGCTGGGTTGCAGCCATGTGCAGGGCCATATCTATTTCAAGCCGATGACAGCTGAAGATGCGGCTGCGCTGGCGTCTGGCAACCTCACCGTTCAGCCCGATGGCCCGCAATCAGCGCGCGCCCCTCGCCAGAATCTGCTGCGCCGCGTCGTGGTGCTGGAAAATGGCACTCGGCACGATGCGACGCTGCGCAATATTGCCGAAAGCGGCGCGATGATCGATGGCTTGTGGAATATGCCGGAGGGATGCGAGGTGCAGATCGCATTTTGCCCGGGCCAAATGGTTGCCGGCAAAGTTCGCTGGGCGCGCGAAAACCGCGCCGGGGTGGAATTCCGCGAACCGCTCAAACGCCGCGCCGATGGCTCGTTTGAGGCGCTCGGCCCCGCGCATGGTCCCGATGCCCTTTCCTCCGTCCCTTTGCCGAGTGTCACGCAAGCCACGGGTTCGCGGCGCAGAGGGGTAATCTTTAAGCACGCAAATTAGGATAAAAATAACCATCGGGGTTTACCTCTGCCGAATGACGACTGGCGGCCACGCATGGTTGTCGCATTCGATGTTTGGAGGTCTTGCACGAGATGTCCCTCAAGGGTCTCTTGTCTTTGCGCAACAGTGCAGCATCGCGTTTGCTGCGTGCTCCGGTCGCCTCGGCTCTGTCCGATGGCGATCGTTTGGCCATGCTCGATGAACTTGAACAATCCGGGCTTGGCTGGTTCTGGGCAAGCGATGCCAGCGGCCAGCTGACCTATCTTTCAAGTGCGATTGCAGCGCGGCTGGAACTGCCTCTCAACGAGTTGCTGGGTCAGCCGCTGGCTTCGATTTTCACAGCAGCAGACCGGGAAGGGCGCGGCAAATCGCTGCCGCTGATGCTGGCCGCACACAAGGCGTTTTCCGGAATGGCGGTGCACGCCGCGCGGCGTCAAGGCGGCGCTGTGCTGCGGCTGGCGGGGCACCCTCTGTTTACGCCGGACGGGCAGTTTGCCGGATTTCGTGGCACCGGCGCGGACATTACCGATGAATATCACCGCGAGGCTGAAACCGAACGCCTGACGCGGTTTGACACGCTCACCGGCCTTAGCAACCGCCACCGCATGGCGCAGCATATCGATGCGACGCTGACCGCGTTCAAGGCTGCGCGCCGCAATTGCGCGGTGATGATGATCGACCTCGATCGCTTTAAGCAGGTTAACGACACGCTTGGCCATGCGGCGGGTGACGAACTGCTCAAACAGGTCGCCGCACGGCTTGGGCGGGCGATTGACCGCGAATGCGAGATTGGCCGGTTGGGCGGCGACGAATTTCAGGTCATGCTGCCCGATATCGACGATCGCGGTGTGCTGGGCGATCTGGCGATGAAGATCATCACCATGGTGCGCCAGCCCTACAGCCTCGAAGAAGGGCGCTGCGTCATCGGCGCATCGGTCGGGATTGCGATTGCGCCGCATGATGGCGTCACCCGGGAAGAGGTCGTGCGTTCCGCCGACCTTGCGCTTTATGCCGCCAAGAACGGCGGGCGGGCGCAATATCGCTTTTTCTCTGGCGAGCTTGAAAACGAAACGATCTTTCGCCGGCGTCTAGAACAGAACCTTGGGACTGCATTGAGCGAGGAACAATTGTTTCTGCGGTTTGAACCGATTGTCGACGCTGCCTCGCAATCGGTCTGCGCGCTCGAAGCCCATGTGTGCTGGGATCATGACGAGCGCGGGATCATCGACGAGGAGGAGTTTGCCCAGATCGTCGAAGGTTCCAGCCTGGCCGGCGATGTCGGCCGTTGGGCCATCGCCGAAGCGTGCCAGCGCGCCGCGCTATGGCCTGAAAGCGTGCGGGTGGCCGTCGATGTGCCGGTGTCGCTTTTTCTTGCCGACGATTTCGTTGAACACGTGGCGCAGGCTGTGAACGCAGCAGGCATTGCGCCTGCACGCCTTGAGCTTGAAATCAGCGAAGCGGTGTTCTTTGGCGATGCCAACATCGTCGATCACGCGCTCGCCGCGCTGTTCAAATTGGGCGTGCGCCTGACCCTCGATGAATTTGGCAGCGGCTATTCCTCGCTTGCTTACCTGCGCCGGGCGCCGTTTGATTCGATCAAGATCGATGAAAAGCTGGTGGCTGAAGCCGGGCGGGACGATAACCGCGAGCTGGGGCTGGTGCGCGCCATCGTCGCTTTGGCCGGGGCGCTACAGATGGACACCATCGCCAACGGCATCGAAAGCGCGGTCTTGCTTGAATCGCTCAAGGATTGCGGGGTTCGCTATCTCGGAGGGCCGATCTTCAGCGAACCGGTCGATTACGATACCATCGAAGAGGAAATGGCCGGGGGCACGTGGAAGATCGTGCCCGGTGCCGACCGCTCCCGCCGCGCGCGGCGGCGAACGGTGTTCCGCAAAATTCAAGTCATCCATGATGATTACGCCTACGAAGTGACTCTGCGCAACCTGTCCAAGACCGGGGCCTTGATCCAGGGGTTGGCGGACGTGCCGAAAGGAACGCAATTCGTTGTCGATCTGGGCGGCGGGCAGTTGGCGGTGGCGACCGTTATCCGCAGCAATGGCGATGTTCAGGGGCTGGAGTTCGAACAATCGCTGATCGAAGATGGGGCGGGCGGGCTATGCACGCGCAACCGGGTTTCACCCTATGCAATCGCCGCCGCCGGTTCGCCGCTCGCGGCGCTGGGCCCCGGCAACTTTCACGGGATCGAACAGAACGGAGCAATTCCCAAGTTCGGCTACGCCATGCCGCCCCGCGCCGATCTGGGCTAGCATCGGGGCGCTCGGCCTGGGCGCAAGGTGTTGCGTTTTTCTCGAATGACATCTGTTTGACCCGGCGCTAAGTCGCGGGCGATGACCGACCTCTCAAAAATCCGCAATTTCAGCATCATTGCCCATATTGACCACGGCAAATCCACCCTGGCTGACCGGCTGATCCAGTTCACCGGCGGGCTAACTGCGCGTGAAATGTCCGAGCAAGTGCTTGATAATATGGACATTGAAAAAGAGCGCGGGATCACCATCAAGGCCCAGACCGTGCGGCTCAATTACACCGCCAAGGATGGGGGCACCTATCAACTCAACCTGATGGACACGCCCGGCCACGTCGATTTCGCCTACGAAGTATCACGCAGCCTCGCCGCGTGCGAAGGCGCGTTGCTGGTCGTTGACGCCGCGCAGGGCGTGGAAGCGCAAACCCTCGCCAATGTTTACCAATCGATCGAACACGACCACGAAATCGTCTGCGTCATCAACAAGATCGATCTGCCCGCCGCCGAACCCGAAAAGGTCAAGGCCGAGATCGAGGAGATCATCGGGCTTGATGCCTCCGACGCGGTGCTCACCAGCGCCAAATCGGGCATCGGGATCGAAGACGTGCTCGAAGCTGTCGTCACCCGCATCCCGCCGCCCAAGGGCAAGATTGACGCCCCGCTCACCGCCAGCCTGATCGATTCCTGGTATGACCCCTATCTCGGCGTGGTCATTCTGGTGCGGGTGATCGACGGCAAGCTGACCAAGGGCCTCAACATCCGCTTCATGCAGGGCGGCACGCAGCATCTGGTTGACCGCGTGGGCTGTTTTACCCCCAAACGCACTGACCTGAATGAACTCGGCCCCGGCGAAATCGGCTTCATCACCGCGCAGATCAAGGAGGTGGAGCAGGCCCGCGTCGGCGACACCATCACCACGGTCAAAAACGGATCGGACACCCCGCTGCCCGGCTACAAGGAAGTGCAGCCGGTGGTGTTCTGCGGGCTGTTCCCGGTGGACGCGGCGGATTTCGAGAAACTGCGCGAAAGCATCGCCAAACTGCGGCTGAACGATGCCAGCTTCTCCTTCGAGATGGAAAGCAGCGCCGCGCTTGGTTTCGGTTTCCGCTGCGGGTTCCTAGGGCTGCTGCACCTTGAAATCATTCAGGAACGCCTGACCCGCGAATACGACCTCGACCTGATCACCACCGCGCCATCGGTGGTTTATCGCATCCATCTTGGCCATACCAAGACCGAGGATGCCAAGACCATCGACATTCACAACCCCGCCGATTGGCCGGATGTGAACCGTATCGACGTGATCGAGGAACCGTGGATCAAGGCGGTGATCTACACGCCGGACGAATACCTCGGCAGCATCCTGAAACTGTGTCAGGATCGGCGCGGCATCCAGACCGAACTCACCTATGTCGGCGGCCGCGCGCAGGTGACGTATGAACTGCCGCTCAACGAAGTGGTGTTCGATTTCTACGACCGCTTGAAGTCGATCTCGCGAGGCTATGCCTCCTTCGATTACGAACAGATCGGCACGCGCGAAGGCGATCTGGTGAAGATGAACATCCTCGTCAATGGAGAGCCCGTCGACGCGCTATCGCTGATCGTCCACCGCCACGTCGCCGAAGAACGCGGGCGCGGGATGTGCGAACGCCTCAAAGACCTGATCCCGCGCCACCTGTTCAAAATCCCGATCCAGGCGGCCATCGGCGGCAAGGTAATCGCCCGCGAAACGATTGCCGCCATGCGGAAGGACGTGACCGCCAAGTGTTACGGCGGGGACATTTCGCGCAAGAAAAAGCTGCTGGACAAGCAGAAGAAGGGCAAGGCGCGGATGAGAGAGTATGGGAATGTCTCTATTCCGCAGGAGGCGTTTATTGCGGCTCTCAGAATGGGTGAGGAGTAACCTCTCGCCTGTTCACCCTGAGCTTGTCGAAGGGCTGTCCTTCACTTCAAATCTTGCGTTTTAAGAAAGTGCAGTGCTTCGACAAGCTCAGCACGAACGGTGATGCGTGGAAGGCTGCAACTCCGGCCGACGGGCCTAAGCCCGACCGAGCCCTTCGACGTCACAGCCGCGGCTTTGCCGCGGCTGTGGTTGCCGAGGAAAGATTGAAGATAGGGATAAGTTGGCGGCAACCTCCATAATTGATGTTTTTGGTCTCGACGTTCACTGATCGTTCCGCAATATATGTCATATGGCAGTTCATCGTTTCTATGAATTCTTCGCAGGTGGGGGGATGGCCCGCGCCGGATTGGGCGAGGGCTGGGAGTGTTTGTTTGCGAACGACATCGACCTAAAGAAAGCAGCCACATATGTTGAAAACTGGGGTCGGGGCGCGATGGTGGCGGCTGACGTAAAGTCGCTAACTACTCGTCAACTTCCAGATGTCCCAGACCTGATATGGGCTTCATTCCCATGTCAAGATATCTCACTCGCTGGGGGTGGTGCGGGTCTAAAGGGAGAGCGATCAGGAACCTTTTGGCCATTTTGGCGATTGGTCAATGAGCTAGTCGCAGAGGGCCGTGCTCCATCAATTGTGGTATTAGAAAACGTTGCTGCAACGTTAACTTCCCATGGAGGGAAGGATTTTGAAGCCCTTTGTGGCGCGATTGTTGGCTCAGGCTACCGAGTTGGCGCGCGTGTGATTGATGCAGTTGATTTTGTTCCACAATCTCGCCCGCGTATGTTTTTGATTGCAGTGCGATCTGACATTGAAATTCCTTCGAAACTGGTCGAAGCATCGGGGTCGTTGGCGCATATCGACAAACGGGTGGCCACAGCTGTTGATCGCATGGCGGGGCGATCAAAGATGGGTGGGATTCTGAGTGCATGGGTAAATTGGGCGCTACCAAACAGAAGTAAACCGCCATTGCGTCTTGATCAGATAATCGAAAAAGAACCGTCCACTGTAAAGTGGCACAGTGCCGAGGAAACCGCCTCGCTTGTTGCGCAAATGAGCGAACTTAATCGGCGCAAACTTCAACAAGCATCGGAGGCCGGGAATCGCATGATTGGCACCGCTTATCGACGAACTCGTTTGCAGAGCGGTGAAAAGCAGGTTCGAACAGAGGTTCGGTTCGATGGCATTGCTGGTTGCCTACGCACACCCGCAGGCGGCTCTAGTAGGCAGATAGTGATAGAAGTAAACGGTAGCAAAGTGCGTTCGCGACTTATGACACCGCGAGAGGCTGCCCGCCTGATGGGACTACCAGATAGTTACCGTCTGCCTCCTGCATACAACGAAGCGTATCATTTAATGGGTGATGGCGTCGCCGTCGCGGTGGTGGATTATTTGGCTCGAAATCTGTTTGAGCCCTTGCTGGAGCGTTCTTGGCGTCTCAAACAAGCAGCATGACCATTCTACCATGCCAAGCCAATGCGGAACTCAGGCGCAAGATTGTTGAGTTCGCCGAAGTATTGAAAACTGAAGCACACAATCTCGGCGGCCACGGTCTGTCAGAGTACGATTTTTATGAAAGTGGTCTTTTTCGTGGTGCGATTGAGCGCGTGCGCGGACAGTTCAGTGCTACAATGCGGGAAAAGCGTGAATTTATAGCTCATGTTTTGAATTGGATGGAGGAGCGTGGATACGTGGCTCAATGGGAATCTGCGGGTGAGTCCAACCGCCACGATTACCTTGTGACAATGCCATCGGGACGTATCGCCGCAATAGAATTGAAGGGATGCCTTGACGGCAACAATACGAACATTTTTGAACGTCCACCACAACGTCCACCACAACGTCCACCACAACGTCCACCACAACGTCCACCACAATGCAATGAGTTTGTTGTTTGGTCAGTTTGTCAGAACCCTGGCGCAGACCCACGCCATAATGCTTGGTCTGGAATTCACACTCGCCTGTCAGCGGAAATTATTTCGAGGGGGCAGCAAGTAGACGGGCTCATTATTTGGGATATGGTTTGTGGCACGATCGGGCGACCTTGTCCGAAGATTGAAGCTGACGAGAAGCGATTGACGTCAGTCGGGCCTTTTAAGCTCCCTCCGCCATGCATTTTCCTGTTTCCTGCTACTATACCGTCCCCAAGAAATAACCCTAATCCTACTCCTCATTCGCTTGAAGGCGTTGAATTTCTTCACGCCTTGCACGCCGCGTTCGGAGGCCGGGAGCAGGAAACAAACAAGGTCGGCTTTAATGTGGGTTATTCTGGTAATGACACAATGCGAACGACCGCTGTTGAGCGTGGTGGGGTCGAAGTAGCTAAATCCGAACCGACTCCCATTCGTCGTTCTTGATTAGTTATTGATCGAACCACGCCCGTCAGAACTGACGTCGGTCAGCGAGCGGAAGTCTGTGGATTTCCACCCATTTATTCGCCGAATCAACTGCCTGCTTGTTCTGCTCACGCCAATCGGTGGCGAATTCCAAGACAGGGCAGGGGGAATGCGGGTCGATCATGCACGCAGGCTATATGCAAGGCGTATATGCATCAAGCGTGCTAATCCACATCGCTCGCCCCTTTACCATCCTGCGGATGGCCCCTCCTTCGACAGGCTCAGGACAGGCTCTCCCCCAATAGGGGAGGATCGCGCTGCATCACCGCCCAAACCCCTCATCTGTCAAAGTCCAAACCGTCTTCGGTGGCGCAGGCTCTGGCGGCTTTTTCGGCCCCGGTGGTTCCATGTTGGGCCAGTTGTGTGTCGGCGTGATGTTGACCAGCGCGCGTTCGGCTTCGCTGGCGGCGGCGGCTTCGAGGTCGCGGTCGCGTAGTTCCACAAACCGCGACCATGCCTCGCGCGTTTCCTCTGACAGCTTGGCCCATGCTGCGGCTTGTTTGGCCTCCACCTGGCGCCGAATTGCGTTGATTTTGTGGTCGATGCTGGCGCGCGCTTCTTCGGCTGAGACGTTGCCGCTTTCGCTCTCCCATTCCGCGCGCCATTGCTTTTTCAGCCGTTCGACCTGCATCGCGTCGACCGCGCTCATTGCCTTGCTGCCGCCATCGGCAAAGCGGTGCGGGGCGCGGTTTCTCAGCATGAACATCAGCAGCCGGTCATTGTAGCGGGTGCGGGTGCCGATCAGCGCGCCGTAGGAATAGAGCGGCTCCTCCACCCCGTTGAGCGCGCGGTCCATCGCCACATCCTCGATCCGCTGCACCCCGAGGTCGAGCGCCTTGTTCCACGCGGCGCGGAATTCCTCTGCCCCCGGTTGGCGGCGCAGGTAGTAGGCGCCGGGCTGGCTCATATCGACCGCCTTGCACGCCGCCGCGACCGATCCGGTATCGGCCAGCGCCTCGATGAAGGCGATCTGGCGCTGCGGTGTCCAGCCATCGTGGCGGGCGCTCTGGCGCGGAACGGGGGTGAAGGCGGGCAGCTCTCCGGCAGGAACGGGGAGGCGGGCGGTGCGGGGGTCTGATCGTCTGGTCATGGGAGTCCTCGTTTGTGCACCCGCCTCCGCGGGCGCATCCTCGCTATGCGTGCAGCAGAGCTGCACCCGCTGCGGGCGGGCACCAAAAAGTTCTGGCGCCCTTGCGGACGCTAGCGCGACCGATGGTGTGGATCACAAATCCGCCGGGTAGGAAAATCGTGCGTGGCGGGGGAGGGGTGTGCAGCTTCACTTGGCGTTCAGCGCGGGGGTGGTTATAGGGCTTCGCATGACAACCACGCTCACCTCCCGTATCGCGCGCGCAGCCTTGATTGCGGCGACCTTTGCCACCCTGTCGGCCTGCGCTGGCAGTACAGAGGGCAAGGACGTCGCCTATGTCGCGCGCGATGTCGAAACGCTTTATGCCGAGGCGCAGCGGCGGCTTGATCAGGGCAACACCTTGCAGGCGGCGGCGCTGTTTGATGAAGTGGAGCGTCAGCACCCCTATTCACCCTGGGCGCGCCGGGCGCAGTTGATGAGCGCGTTCAGCTATTACATCGCGCGCGATTACAACAAGGCGATCCAGAATTCGCAGCGGTTCCTGTCGATCCACCCCGGCAACAAGGATGCGCCCTATGCGCATTACCTGATCGCGCTGAGTTATTACGAACAGATCAGCGATGTGAACCGCGATCAGAAAATTACCGAGCAGGCGCAGACCGCGCTGCGCGAAGTCAACCGCCGCTTTCCCCAGACCGAATATGCCGCCGATGCGCGGTTGAAGCTGGATCTGGTGGCCGATCACCTTGCGGGCAAGGAAATGGAGATCGGCCGGCATTATCAGCGTTCGGGCCTGTGGCTTGCCGCCGGTATGCGGTTCCGCAACGTGGTCGAAAAATTCGATACCACCAGCCACACGCCAGAGGCGCTGTTTCGCCTGACCGAAAGCAGCCTGGCGCTTGGCCTGCCTAACGAAGCGGTCAAATATGCCGCGGTGCTGGGGACGAATTATCCCGGCAGCATCTGGTACGAACGTGCGTTCAAGCTGATCGACAAGCACGCGAAGGACGTGACCGCGTCCTAGGCCATCAGCCGGGCCTTCGCAGCGAGTTCAGCCTCGCAAGCCGCCCATCAGGGCATATTTCAGTTCGAGATATTCGTCCATGCCGTGGCGCGATCCTTCGCGGCCCAGACCGGATTCCTTGATCCCGCCGAACGGGGCGACTTCGGTGCCGAGCAACCCTTCGTTGATCGCGACCATCCCGTATTCCAGCGCCCCCATCACCCGCCACGCGCGTGCATGGTCTCTGGTGTAGCAATAGCTGGCGAGGCCGGAGCGGGTGTCATTGGCGATGCGGATCGCCTCTGCTTCGTCGGTAAAGGGGATGATCGAGGCGACCGGGCCGAACACTTCCTGCTGCGCGATGTCCATGGCTTGCGTCACCCCGGACAGCACGGTGGGGGTATAGAACTGCGCCCCGGCATTGTGCCTGCCGCCGCCGCACAGCCGTGTCGCCCCGCTCGCCATCGCGGCATCGGTCAGCTGTTCGACCTTTTCCAGCGCGCGGGTGTTGATCAGCGGGCCGATCTGGCTTTCGGGATCCATCCCGTTGCCGACCTTGAGCGCGCCTGCGCGTTCAGCCAGCGCGGCGGCAAAGCGATCATGCACCCCGCGCTGCACCAGCAGGCGGTTGGCGCCGATGCAGGCCTGCCCGGCGTTGCGGAACTTGGCGATCATCGCGCCGTCCACCGCCGCATCCAGATCGGCATCGTCAAACACGATAAACGGCGCATTGCCGCCCAGTTCCATGCAGGCTTTCTTGACCGTGCTTCCCGCCTGTTCGAGCAGCAATTTGCCCACCGCGGTCGATCCGGTGAAGCTGATCTTGCGGATCACCGGGTGCGAACAGAACAGCTGGCCGACTTCGGCGGGCTGATTGCTCGGCACGATCCGCAGGATTGCGGCGGGAATGCCGGCCTGATGCGCCAGCGCTTCCAGCGCGAGCGCGGATAGCGGGGTCAGTTCGGACGGTTTGATCACCATCGCGCAGCCCGCTGCCAGCGCCGGGGCGGATTTGCGGGTGATCATCGCCAGCGGAAAGTTCCACGGGGTAATCGCGGCGCAGGTGCCCACCGGCTCTTTACGCACCAGGATTTCCTTGCCGGGGGCAAAACTGGGGATGGTTTCACCGTAGGCGCGGCGAGCCTCTTCGGCGAACCATTCGACGAAGCTGGCGGCATAATCGACCTCGGCCCGCGCTTCGGCCAGCGGCTTGCCGCATTCGAGTGTGCAGATTTCCGCGAGCTGTTCGCGGTGGGCCACGATGAGGTTGAACCAGTCGCGCAGCCGGGCGGCGCGCACGCGTGCGGTTTCGCCCGCCCAATCGCGCCGGGCGGCTTCGGCGGCGTGGATCATACCGTCAATTTCCTGTGCGGAATAGGTGCGCACCTTGGCCAGCAGCGCGCCCGTGGCCGGGTTCATCACCGCCATGCCGCCTGCATCGTCAATCGCACCGGGGTTGAGCATCGAAAAGAGTTTCGTCATGTCGCCTTGCCTGCTGCGCCAGCGTGAAAAGCCCGCTGTGCTGTTCGCGTGGTGCTGTGCCGATTTTGCCCGGACTTGAAAAGGGCCGAGCGCGATTATTGCGCCAGCGGTTGCCCCAGCGGTTGCCCAAGCGGTTGCCCAAGTGGTTGACAGCGCGGCGGCGCGAACCTTAGGGCCGCGTGTCCGCGAAGCTGCGGATGATGCACCCCAGCCGATGGCCAGCCGACGGATTTTCTTTGACCGCTCTCTACGCCTTGCCCGATCACGAAGTGGTCTCCAACCTGATTCCGGGGATCGCCAGCCGCACCCTTGGCACAGATGATGCGATTGCGGCGATCCACGCTGCACCGGGGATGATCCCGGTTGCGATTGATCCCGAGGTTGACAGCGGCGGCGGCGGCAAGGTGTTCTGGGCCGACATTGGCGATTATCCCTATCGCGAATGGCAGCACATTTTCACCATCAGCACGCTGGCCGAACAGGGCGCTTTGGGTGCGTCTTTCGTCACCGATTTTGCGATTTTGCAGGATGATCGCATCCTTGCCGATCCGATCGAGCCGAGCGGTTTCATGTTCCACATTTCGCGCTGCGGTTCGACCCTGACCGGCAAGGCGCTGGCCCGCAGTCCGCGCCATCTGGTGATCAATCAGGGCGCGCCGTTGCAGCGCGGGTTCTGGGCCACGATTACGCGCGACTGGGCCGAAGATGCCGTGCCAAGCGCGGAAAATCTGCGCGCGTTCCGCAATCTGGTGCTGGCGATGACCCGCCGCCGGTTTGCGCAGGAAGAACGCGCGTTCATCAAGTTCATTTCGTGGAACACGCTGTATATGGATTTTGCGCTGGCGGCGTTTCCGCAGGTTCCGGCGCTGTTTCTCTATCGCGATCCGGTGGAAGTCATCGCCTCGGTGCTGCGCGAAACATCGGCAGTGGTGTGGGCGAAAGGGCGTCGGCAGGCCGGGTTCCTGTCCGGCCAGGATTGGCGCAGCACCGCAGCGATGGACGAAATCGAATATCTGGCGCATTGCTTTGCCCGCTACCTGCGGTTTGCCGCGCAGATGGATGCGCGGGCGGCGCTGGTGAATTACACCGACATCAAGCCCGAAAAATTCGCTGATATTCTGGCGCGCGGGTTGAATTTCAGGCCCGATGCAGACCAGCTTGCGCTGATGCTCGAACAGTTCAACTTCCATTCCAAAGACGATAACAACCAGCAGCAGTTCACATCGGACAGCGCGCAAAAGCGAGCGTCCATTTCCGAAGCAGACCGGCGGCGCGTGGCGGAAATCTGCGGCGATGCGCTGGCGCAGCTCGATTCATCGCCCGCAAATCTCTTTCCGCGCGCGCAGGCCTTGGCATAATTGCCGTAATCGGGCTAAAGCGCGCCATCGCGCCACGCGGCCCCATTGACAAGTGGAACACCCATTGACCGAAACTCTCCCCGACGGCCTGCTGAGCGTCGTCATCCCGAATTACAATTATGCCCGCTTTGTCAGCGAATCCATCGCCAGCATTGCCGATCAGACCTACGCCCCGATCGAACTGATCGTTGTGGACGATGCCAGCACCGATAATTCGGTGGAGGTCATCCGCGCCGCGCTTGATGCGGCGGCAGACAGGCTGTTTTCGACCAAGCTGATCGCGCTGCCCGAAAATGTCGGCAAACTGGGCGCGCTCAATCGCGGGATGCCCCACGCGCGCGGGCATTATTTCGTGATCCATGATTCCGACGATCTGCTCAGCCCCGGTTATGCAGAACGGACGATAGCCGAACTCGAAGCTGCGCGGGCGCAAGACCCCGCCATTGCCATCGTCTATTCCGATTGCACGCTGATTTCGCAGACCGGCGAAGCGCTTGACCGGGGCCGCTCGACCGCGTTCGATCCGGCGTTGATTGAACGCTATTCCTTCATTCCCGAACCGGCAATGTGTCTGGCCGCGCCGGTGATGGAAACCGCCCCCTATGATGAAACCATCCGCAAGGGGACGAAACACCACAAGTGGAAACGCATCATCGCCAATGGCTGGAAGGGGCTGCATATCCCCGAAGCGCTGTTTTCCTACCGGATGCACGAAGGCAATCTGTCGGGCATTGGCAAGCGCGTGATCGCCGAGGTTGAGCGCGGGGAGGGTGGTGAACGCATCCTGTCCGGCTATTGGCCGCTGCAAACCACCGAACGCTGACACGCCGATGAGCCAGCACGAATCGCAAGGGTTTCCGCTGACGCTGGACGCAGCGCGGATCGGGGTGGTCGGCCTCGGCTATGTCGGCCTGCCCGTGGCGGTCGCCTTCGGGCAGAAATACCCGACAGTCGGGATCGATATTCGCCCCGGACGGATTGAAAACCTGCGCGCCGGGCATGATGAAACCCGCGAAGCCACGCCCGAAGAACTGGCCGCCGCGACGCAGCTTGATTTCACGCTCGACTGGGCCGGCATGGCGGCGTGCAACGTGTTCATCGTCACCGTTCCGACCCCGTTGAATGATCACAACCACCCCGATCTGCTCCCGCTGGAAAGCGCCACGCGCGCGATCGGCAAGGTGCTGAAACGCGGCGACGTGGTGATTTATGAAAGCACGGTCTATCCCGGCTGCACCGATGAATTTTGCGTGCCGATTCTGGAAGAACTGTCAGGCCTGACTTATAATCGCGATTTTTTCTGCGGTTACAGCCCCGAACGGATCAACCCCGGCGATAAACTGCGCAAGCTGCCTGATATCCTCAAGATCACCAGCGGATCGAACCCGGCTGCCGCCGATTTTGTCGATGCGCTGTATCGCAGCGTGGTGACGGCGGGCACCCACCGGGCCAGCTCGATCCGCGTGGCCGAAGCGGCCAAGGTGATGGAAAACACCCAGCGCGATCTCAACATCGCGCTCGCCAACGAATTGGCGATGATCTGCAACCTGCTCGACATCGACACCACCGAAGTTCTGGAGGCGGCGGGCACCAAGTGGAACTTCATGGCGGTGCGCCCCGGACTGGTTGGCGGGCACTGCATCGGGGTTGATCCCTATTACCTGACCCACAAGGCCGAAGAAATCGGCCACCACCCCGAAGTGATCCTGGCCGGGCGCCGGATCAATGACCGCGTGGGCAAATATGTGGTCAACCAGTTCGTCCGCCTGATGGGGCGCAAGGGGTTGCTGCGCGATAATCTGCGGGTGCTGGTGTTGGGCTTTGCCTTCAAGGAAGACTGCCCCGATCACCGCAACACCAAAGTGGCGAGCATTGTGGAGCACCTGCGCGAATTCGACATTGCCGCCGATGTCTATGACACCTGGGTCGATGGCGATGAATGCGAACGCGAATATGGTATCCGCCCGCTGACCACGCTGGAACCCGGCAAATATGACGGGATCATCCTTGCGGTTGCGCACGGCGATATTGTGGCGATGGGGGCAGAGGCCATTCGCGCGCTGGGTAAGCCGGGGGCGGCGCTGTATGATGTCAAAGCTGCGCTGCCGAAGGGCACGGCTGATCAGCGCTTATAGAGCCTTTTCAGCGGCCATGCGGCGGCGGATCAGCGCGGCCTCGGTAATCTCGAACGAATGCTTGTGGTCAACATCGATCGGCCCGAACGGATAATCGAGCATCACCGGGGCCATTGTCACCCCCAACCGCCGACCGATGGCGTCAATCAGCCCGCGCATCGTGGTCAGTTTCAGCTTGTAGAGCACAAACGGCCACACCCCGAATGCCTTCAGGATGCGCATGTGGCGCTTGCCGAACTGCCCGCCGCCTTCAAACACCTTGACCGCCGTCAGCGCGCGGGCATTGCGCAGGCCATAGAGGTTGCACGATGATGATCCCCCGTCCTTGAGCTGGTGAAACGCCAGCCCCGAATTGGCGAATTCGCGCAGCACCACTTCCTCGCTCGACAGGCCGAGCGCCACGTCTTCGCTGCATTCCAGAAACCCGTTCACGAAATCGCGCACCAGTTCGGGCGTGTGCAGCGCGTTGTCGCCGGTGGTGATGACCAGTGGTAGCGGATTGTCGATTTCCTCCACCGCCGCGATCACGCTGTCCGCCAGGTTGCCGCGCGCGGCCACGAAAATGGTGGTGCCCGCCGCCGTCCATGCCTGCATCCGCGGGGTCGCCTCCAGCACATCGGGCGTGTCGAGAGAGACGTGGATGCGATCAAAACAATCGCTGTCGATCAGCGCTTCCAGCACCCGTTCGAGCATCACCTGCCCGTCAATCTCGACGAGGCATTTGTGCGCCTTGCCCTGCAGTTTCGCGACCGGATCATCCACCCCCCGGCGGCTGGCGGCCATCACCAGCACGGCTGGTTTTTGCCCGGCGGTTTGGGGGTGCGTAACTGTCTGGCTTGGCATGATCTGTCCTGTCTTATCCGTTGGCAGCGGGCGGGGCGAAGGCCTGCCCGGCGCGGCGCATCACGTCGCCCGCGTCGGCAAGGGCGGGGAATTGTTCGAGAGCGGCGCGCAGATGATCGCGGGCCTGCGGGGCGATCACCCCGGCGCAGCAGGCGTCAAACTTGGCCCAATATTGCGCCCAGGTAAACGGCGCGGCCTTGCTGCCCAGCGGCCATTCATGCACCGAGGTGAAACGCCGCCCATCCTTGAGGGTAATGTGCACCTCGGTGGGGAATTCGCCCTCCAACTTGTCCACCGGGTGGCGGTGGATGATCGCGAACAGGCCGCGCACATCGGCACCCATCACCCGTTCAGGCGTGAAATCCGCCAGCGTGCAATCCCCGCGCGCAAGGATGCAGCCGACCGCATATTCCGCGGAAAACTTCGCTTCCAGCGGGGTTTGCGGATCGGTGTAGAACACATTGTTGAAATGCACGCGCGGCATATGCAGATCGACGCTGGCGACCGCATCAGCGCCAAACCCGTGCGCCTGCATCAGGTGCTGCACCCCGTCCATCGCGCGGTGGATCGCGCCGCAGGTCGGGAACCGTTTCACCCGGAATTTGTGCGCGGTGATCAGCAGCGGATCGCCCACATTACCCAGTTCAAACCGCAGGTTTTGACCATGTTCGATATGGGTGATGGTATCGCGCAATTCTTCGTAATCCGGCCCCACCATCAGCCGGTTCATCCCGGTGCGCCCGTCCAGCGTATCGCGCCCGGCGGTGATCCCGGCGCGCGCCATGCTGGCCGCCATGATCCCGCCCTTGGCCGCCAGCCCGGCGTGAACCGGCTTCATCTCGGTGCCGAACTGGCTCATGAACCCCGCCGACATGCTGGTGGCGATCGACAGCGCGCGCGCGCAGGTGGAGGCGTCAAGCTTCATCAACCGTGCGGCCGCCGCCGTGGCCCCCATCACCCCGACGGTGGCAGTGGCGTGCCAGCCGCGATTGCGGTGCGCGGGGTTCAGCCCTTGGCCGATCCGCCCAAGGATTTGCAGCCCGGCAATATAGGCATCAATGCAGGCCGCGCCTGAAAGGCGTTCCTGCTCAGCAATCGCCATGATCGCGGGCAGCAGCACGGTGGTGGGGTGGGCCTTGGGCGGATCGAAATTGTCATCGAAATCGAGCACATGGGCGATTGTGCCATTGACCATCGCCGCCCACGGTGCAGCCAGCATCTGCGGCTGACCGATCACGGTGCAAGGCCCGCTGCCCCACGGGGCGAGGGTGGCGAACAGCTTGTGCGCCACCGGTTCCGCCGCGCCGGGCACCATCACCGCCAGCGTATCGACAAATTCGCGGTGCGCCCAGTCGCGCGCATCGTCAGGCCAGCGATCCGGCACGTCCGCAATCCATGCGCCATAGATATCAAGCGGATTGGTGTTCACGTTGTTCGCCTCGGCCCGGTTGCGCCCGTTTGTGCACAGTCGCAGGGCCGATAGCTATGCCTCGGTCATTGCACAAGCATTGCGCGGTTGATGATGATGGGCCTTTGATAATCGACCACCCGCCTACAAACCCCCTATTTACCCCCACCGCGCAATCCTGCGGGTGACACGCGCCCGATTGTGTGTTGTCAGGGGGCATGGCATCCAACCGCAGCCGGGGACACACCGCAGATGAATTTTGAGCTCAGCCACGAACACACCATGTTGAAAGATCTGGTCGGCAAGTTTGTGCGCGACCAGTTGATGCCGCTTGAAACCAGCGTGCTGGCGCGCGAATCCTCCGGGCAGGGCAGCTACCTCACCCCACAAGAAACCGCTGCGGTTGATGCCGTGTCGCGCGAATTGGGCCTGTGGGGGCTCGATGCGCCCGAGGAAGTCGGCGGCATGAACCTGCCGATGGTGGCCATGGTGGGCGTGAACGAGGAATTGGGCCGCACCGCTGTGCCCTATACCCTGCCGCCCGATTCCCCGAACCTGCGGATGCTGATGGTCGCCGCCGATGAACGCCAGCGCGCCGCCTATCTCGAACCCTATGTGCGCGGCGAGACCATCTCTGCCATCGGCATTTCCGAACCCGGCGCGGGGGCCGATCCGGCGGGCATGACCACCTTGGCGGTTGAGGACGACGATGACTGGATCATCAATGGCCGCAAGATCTGGATCACCCGCGGGGCAGAGGCGGATTTCACCATCCTGATGGCCGTGACCGACAAGAACCCCAATGGCCGCAACGGAATGTCGGCCTTTCTGGTGGACCGCGACGCCCCCGGCTTCAACGTGCTGCGCAAAATCCCGATGATCGATGGCACCGCCACCTATGAAATCGTGCTGGAGGATTGCCGCGTGCCGGGGTGGAAACTGCTTGGGCAACGCGGACAGGGGTTTGCGCCGATGCAGGTGCGGTTGGGCACGCGGCGGATCGAGATGGCATCATGGGCAATCGGCATGGCCAGCCGCGCGCTCGACATGATGGTGGATTATGCGCCGCAGCGCACCACCTTTGGCAAGCCATTATCGGCGCGCCAGACGGTGCAGAACTGGATCAGCGACGCCGCGACCAAAATCCACGCGATGCGGTTGATGACCTATGACTGCGCGTGGAAGATCGACGAGGGCCGCGATACCCGCAGCGAAATCTCGATGATCAAGAGCTTCTGCATCGAAAGCGCTTACGAGATAGTCGATCACGCGATGCAGATGTTTGGCGCGATGGGGATGACCCGCGAATTGCCGCTTTACCTCATGTCCAACAAACTGCGCACCATGCGCATTTATGACGGGCCGAGCGAGGTGCATAACTGGGTGGTGGCGCGCCAATTGCTGGGCACGCGGGAATGATCCGGGAATGAGCGAATGGATTGATACAGCGCGCGCAAGCCTTGGCGCGGCGCGGGAGTATGCCGAGGCGGTGCGGGCGGCGGTGTTGCGCGCGGTTGCCCCTGACGGCGCGCCGCAACCTGCGCTGATGGCGCGCGAACAGCACAGCGTGCACGGCTTTGCGTGGATCGCGGCAAGCATCGCTGCGTTGGAGACGACGCTCGATTGGGCCGTGCGGGCCGATGCGGCGGGGCAGTTTGGCGGGGCCGAGGAACTGACGCTGCGGATCGGATTTGGCGAATACCTCGCGCAGATTGCCAGCGGATTGCCGATGAGCGCGAGCGAGGTGGTGCGCCCCTCGGCGTTCGGCACCGAGGTTGAGGCGCACGCGCTGGCGTCGCATCCGGCAGTCGCGCGCCTGCTGGCCGATGGCAGCACGCCCGATACCCGCGCCGCGCTCACCGCATTGCTGGCCGATGGCGTGCGCCCGGATGAGGGGCTGGGGGACGCAACGTTCGATCTGATTCGCCAGCAATTTCGCGGCTTTACCGCGCAGCAAATCACGCCCTTCGCGCATCAGTGGCACCTTGCCGATGCGCTGATCCCCGATGCGGTGATCGCGGAAATGGCCGCGCTTGGCGTGTTCGGCATCTGCATCCCCGAAGACCACGGCGGGCTGGGGCTGGGCAAGCTGGCGATGGCGGTAGTGTCCGAAGAATTGTCGCGCGGGTGGATTTGCGCCGGGTCGCTCGGCACGCGATCCGAAATCGCGGGAGAACTGATCGCGGCCAATGGCACGCCGCAGCAAAAGGCGCGGTTTCTGCCGCGTATCGCCGATGGATCGTGCCTGCCCACCGCCGTCTTCACCGAACCCGATACCGGCAGCGATCTTGCCAGAGTTCGCACCCGCGCCGAACGGCAGGCCGATGGCAGCTGGCGGGTGACGGGGGCGAAAACCTGGATCACCCACGCTGCGCGCGCCGATCTGATGACGATGCTGGTGCGCAGTGACCCCTCGCGCCCCGGCTATGCGGGCCTATCCATGCTGCTGGCGGAAAAGACGCGTGGCAGCGCCGCCGCGCCGTTCCCCGATGCCCGGATCGACGGCAGCGAGATTGCAGTGCTCGGCTATCGCGGGATGAAGGAATATGCGCTGGGGTTTGATGGCTTTGCGGTCGCCGCGGATGGCCTGCTGGGCGCGGCGGAAGGGCAGGGCTTCAAACAGCTGATGCGCACCTTTGAAGGCGCGCGTATCCAGACCGCCGCGCGCGCCATCGGTGTGGCGTGGAACGCGTTTGATCTGGCGCTCGATTATGCGCAGGGGCGCAAGCAGTTTGGCGCGGCGCTGACGCAGTTTCCGCGCGTGTCGGACAAGCTGGCATTGATGGCGGCGGAAATCGTGATGGCGCGCGAACTGACCTATTATGCCGCGCGCGCCAAGGATCGCGGTGTGCGCTGTGATATCGAAGCGGGGATGGCAAAACTGCTCGGCGCGCGGGTGGCATGGAGCGCGGCGGATAATGCGGTGCAGATCCACGGCGGCAATGGCTATGCGCTGGAATACCCGATCAGCCGGGTGCTGTGCGATGCGCGGATTCTCAACATCTTCGAAGGCGCGGCAGAGATTCAGGCGCAGGTGATCGGGCGCGGCCTGTTGGGCGGCCAACAATAGCGGGAGGGGGCGCCTTAAATCGTGCGCCGTAACGGCTGGGTTGTGACCGGCTGGGCCAGCACCGCGTGGACAAGATCAACATGGCGCGGGCGATCCCCACGGCGTTTGAGCAGTCGGTTGATCCGCGAAACCAGCATGAACGGATCGAACGGTTTTGTCAGGAAATCCTGCGCGCCGGCATAAATCGCCTGCGCCTCATCCTCCTCGCCGCTGATGGTGGTGAACATCACCACCGGCAAATCATACAGCAGCGGCGAAATGCGCAAGCGGCGCAGCAGCGACAGGCCGGATTCGCCCGGCATCGCCTGATCGAGCAGCAGGACATCGGGCCGCTTGCGATGCACGCAGTCCCACGCTGCCTCGGCGCTGGTCACCCAGCCGCAGGCATGGCCGGAATCTATCAGCGCTTCGCTGGCGAGTTCGGCGATCAGTTCATCATCATCGGCAATCAGGATTCGGGCCATAGGTTGGGGCTTTTGTGAAGTGGGTGTGTTGGAAAATGCATCATTAACCATGGCGGGTTCCGGCGGGCTTGGCTTGACCCCTCGTAGAGTTCCCTAGACCTTGGCTTGACCCCACCTAGACCCCTCTTAGACCGGCCTTGCCCCCGTCCAGGCACCCTGTCAGTGTCGGGGTGATGATTCGTGAAAACCTTGGCGATCCGCCCAACATTGCCCGTTCCGGCCCTTTTTATATCACGCAAGGCATTCATAATTTTAGGGATTATGGCGGCTATGCAGTGCCCGGTGGGGGGCGGGTGCGCAGCGGGGTGTTATTCCGGTCGGGCCAGCATATGGAGGCGAGCGACGCCGATCTTGCGCTGATCCACGCGCTCGACATCCGCACGGTGATCGACCTGCGCGGAGTGAGCGAGCGGGAGGGATTCCCGTGCCGACGCCATCCGAACTTCGCCGCGCAAGTGATTGCGTTTGATGGTGAAACCAGCAATTCTCCGCCCCACGAAGGCGGCGGCGGGCAGGTGGTGATGACCCCCGAAAAGGCGCGGCAGCGGATGCTGGCGGTGTATAAGCGGATGCCCGTCAACCCTCCGATGATTGCAATGTTTACGCGCTATTTCAATGCTTTGGATGAACGTGATGGCGGCTCTTTGGTGAATTGCTTCGCCGGAAAAGACCGCACCGGGATCGCCGCCAGCCTGCTGCTCCACGCGCTCGGCGTCCACCATGATGATGTGGTGGCCGAATTTCTGCGCACCAATGATGCCCCCACCCGCGATGTGCTCGAACGCCAGTCACTTCCCCGGATGGAGGCGCATTATGGCGCCATCGAGCCTGAGGCGTTGCACAATTTAATGGGCGTTTTACCTGAATATATAGATACTTATTTATCAGAGATAACGCGCGATCACGGTTCGCTCGATACCTATCTCACGCAAAAATTAGGTGTGGATGAGGCAAGAAAACAGCGCCTCAGAGCAAAGCTGGTGGCGTGACAATCGCGCCGCGTTCCCTCATATCCCGTGTCGAAAAATTACTGGAAGGCAAATCATAATGGCCACCCACCACACCAAAATGCTGATCATCGGTTCGGGCCCGGCGGGCTATTCCGCCGCGATCTATGCCGCCCGCGCGATGCTGGAACCCATTGTTGTTCAAGGGCTTCAGCCCGGCGGCCAGCTTACCATCACCACCGATGTCGAAAATTACCCCGGCTTTCGCGAGGTGGTGCAAGGCCCGTGGCTGATGGAGGAAATGAAGGCGCAGGCCGAACACGTCGGCACGCGGATGATGTGGGACACGATCGTTTCGGTTGACCTTGAAAACGGCCCGCCGTTCCGCGCGATTGGCGACAGCGGCGATGAATATATTGGCGAAACTCTGGTGATCTGCACCGGCGCGCAGGCCAAATGGCTCGGCGTTCCCGGCGAAATGGAACTAGGCGGCAAGGGCGTATCCGCCTGCGCGACCTGTGACGGGTTCTTCTATCGCGGCAAGAAGGTGGCGGTGATCGGCGGCGGGAATACGGCGGTGGAAGAAGCGCTGTATCTCACCAACCATTCCGACGACGTAACCCTGATCCACCGCCGTGATAGCCTGCGGTCGGAAAAGATCCTGCAGGAACGCCTGTTCGCCAATCCCAAGATTAAAGTGTTGTGGAACAAGGCAGTAGAAAGCTTTGTGGCGGGCGATAATGGTATGCTTCACCACCTCGCGCTCAAAGATACGGCGACGGGTGAGACGTCCACCATCGAAGTGGACGGTGCGTTCGTCGCCATCGGCCATGCGCCTGCGACCGAACTGTTCAAGGGCAAACTGCCGATGGATGAGGGCGGCTATCTGCTGACCGAACCCGGCACCCCGAAAACCGCGATCCCCGGCGTGTTTGCGGCCGGGGACGTGACCGATCATGTCTACCGGCAGGCGGTCACCGCAGCAGGGATGGGCTGCATGGCGGCGCTCGACGGCGAACGCTATCTCGCCGCGCGCAGCCATGCTTCCAAGGCGGTTGAGGCGGCGGAGTAGCCCCTGATGCGAGTCCCCGCGCGCAGGCGGGGGTCTCAGGTGGTTGGCGCTTAATCGTGGGAGACCCCCGCCTGCGCGGGGGCTCGCCCCCGAGGTCAGAACACCGCGATTGCGGCGTGCAGGATCAGCGCGATCAGCACCAGCGATGACAGCGCGAACAGCGCAAACCGCACGATCACGCGGTTCACTGTCGCCTGCACAATGCTGTGCGCCACCCGCAGGCCAACATAGGCCCACGCGAGCATGGTGTTGAACCCGTCGCCCTGTCCGATGATCGCCAGCACGATTGCCACCGCGTAAAACAGCGTCGGCGCCTCGTGCAGGTGGTTGTAATTGTCCGCCTTCCAGCTGACCGTATCGGGCAATTTGGCGCGCAGGCTCACCCCGTCGCCGCCAATCAGGTTCTTGGAGTCGATCCCGGCGGCGTTCATCGCCGGGATGCGGGTGGCATACATCCACAGCCACATCACCATCGTCCACGCCAGCAGCGCGACGACGGGCTGCAAGATATCCATTCCGATCATGTTGTTTTCCTTATACCGGCAATGCGGATGGGTCAGCCAGCAGCGTCGCCATCACCGCGCGCACTGCCAGTGCCATAAGCGCGATGGTGCTGGCCAGGAACAACGCAAACCGCACCGGCACCGCGTTGACGAGGTTCTGCCACAGCGAATGCACGATCCGCAGCGCGACATAGACCCACGCCAGCGTCACATCGAGCGCGCCCGGCCCCATCACCGCCAAGATCAGCACCGTCGCATAGAACAGCGTCGGCTGTTCGTGCAGGTGGGTGTGATTATGCGCGGGCCAGTTGGCTTTGTCAGGGATGACGCCTTCCAGATCACTGCCGCGCGCACCGGGTTTGGCGGCGAGCAGTGATTTATCTTCAATCTTGGCAATCGCCCCGAACCGCGCGGGAATGATCCACAACAATACTATCAAAGTCCACACCACCAGCACGGCAGCGGGCGCGAGCATTTGCGCTTGCATCGTCGGATCCCCTCTCAAAAGTTCCAAGCCGTTACCTGCGAGCGCGGCGATGGATTGTCAATTGCACCTATTGCGCGGCCAGAACGTGCAGCTGAAAATAGCCGAGCGGGCCGCGCGTGCTGGTGAGCCGCAGACCGCGTGCGGCGGCGATGCGGCCCGCAACCGCGCCCATGTCATCGCGCGGTGCGACGTGGAACTTGGCGAGCCATGCCCTCAGCAATCGGGCGAGGGGACGCGGCAGGCCCGCTAGGTCGCCAAAATCCACCACGTGCAACGCGCCGCCGGGTGCCAGCAGGCCTGCCGCGTGATCCAGCGCCCCTTGCCAATCGGGTATCATCGACAGCGAATAGGACAGCACGATCCGGTCAAACTGCGGTTCGCCCAGCAGCGTCGTTGCGTCAAACGAACAGGCATCGCCTTGGCCCAGCTGCGCCTCTACCGCCACGGCGGCGCGCGCGCTTTTGAGCATTTCGGCCGAAATATCGAGGCCGTAGAGCCGCACGCCCGGCCATGCGGTGCCAATCTTGGCAAGGTTGCGCCCGGTGCCGCAGGCGATTTCCAGCATCCGCATCCCCGGCTGCGCCGCCAGTCCTTTAATTAGCGTATCACGCCCGAACAGGTAATATTTGCGCGTGAAATCATAAATATGCCGCTGCCCGCGATAGACCTCGTCCATCAATGCGGCATGACCCGAAGGCGCGCCTGCGTTCGCCATCAGGCCAGCTCGTAAACGTGCACGCCGCCATAGATCGACGAACGATCGCGGCGGGTCAGATCGGCGGAGGTTTCCTCAAGATAACGCCACCGCGACAGGATCACATCGTTCAGCCGGCCGGGCAGCAGGCTGGGTTCGGCAGCCGTGCGAAACAACACCCGCGCTCCGGGGCGGCTGGCGCGGGTGATCCGGCTCCACAACCCGTCAAGCTGGGCGTTGTTCATCCAGTCCTGCGCATCCAGCAGCACAAATCGATCCATGCTGGCCTCGTCCCGCGCGTCGATCCAGTCGACCATATTGGCGCGGGTGACGTCGATCTGCCCGATCCGTTCGCGCATCAAATCCCAATTGGTGCGCTGCAGATAGGGCGGCAGCGGCGCTCCCTCGGCCCGGCTATATCCGCGCCCGAATGCCTGCCAGGCGAAGTAATTATCCTTCACCTCGAAATCGCAGGCGAGCTTTTCCAGCCGCCGCCGCAGCACTTCGGCCATGCGTTGATCGCCTGCGAGATGCTCGAATTGCGCGGGCGGGATGCCGAGCCCGAACAGCGAGGCGGGCTGATCGGTCAGCCAGCGGATGAACTTCTTTTCGAACAACGGGGCCAACTCGCGTTCAAACACCTCGCGCTGTTCTTCGAGCGTCTGCGCTTCGAGCACCTTGCCCAGATCGATCTTGTAGAGTTTGGCAAACACATGGGCGAGGCCGATGAAATTGCCGAGCAGGCCCTTTTTGTAGATGCCCTTGGTGAAATACGAAATGCGCCTTTGCCCGCGAATGTCGCGCTTTTCCCAATAGGCGCGGCTTTCCGCGTCCAGGTGCGGGGCGATCATGGATTTATAGACTGCGCTGTTTTCCTTGTGATCGGCGTGCGCGAAGAAACGGTGGAAGCGTTCGTAATTGGGCAGATGCCTGATCGCCGCGATCTTGAGCCGCCCCAGCGCCACGTGCGCGTGGTTCAGATCGACCGCGGTCACGCTTTCGGGGTTCGCGGTGAGATAGGACAATGCGTTGCAACTGCCGCTGGCAATGCACATCACCCGGCTGTCAGGCTGGATGGAGAGGCCTTCCATGTCGACCACCGGGTCTTCCCAGATCTGGGCATAGACGAGGCCGTTGAAGGCCAGCGCAAATGCCTTGTCTAACAGCCTATCGCCCATCCTTGCGTCCTTGCGGATCACCGCGTCTTCGATGATGCGCTTTGCCTGTATGGCCATGTGGTCTGGTTCCTGTGTCACGTGAGACCCCTGCCATATTTTGCCCGCGTGTCGGCAATGTGACGGTATCCACAGCTAGCCCGCCCCGGCAAGGGTGCGGGCGAAAGCCGCCGGATCGGCATTGCCGCCGGTCAGCATGATGACCGTGCCATCGTCCACCGGCACCTTGCCCGCCAGCGCCGCTGCCAGCGCCGCCGCGCCGCCGGGTTCAACCACCAGCCGCAGATGGGAAAAAGCAAAGCGCTGCGCATCGCGGACTTCGGCATCGGTCACGGCCACCCCCGGCTCGGCCCGGCCTTGCAGCAGGCTGAGGTTGAGCGGTTTGGTGGCATTGGGTTGCAGCGCGTCGCAGATGGTTTTGGGCGCATCGGGCGCGGCGTGGACGATTGCGCCCGCCGCCATCGACTGACCGACCATGTCCCAGCCGACGGGTTCGACCGGGTGAATCGCGCTTGTCGGCGCACCCAAAGCGAGACCTGCTGCCAACCCGCCGCCGCCGCAGCAGGTAATGATACGGCTGGGCGCGCGGCCAAGTTGCGCGGCGGCCTCAATCGCGGCGCTGCCTTGCCCCTCGATCACCCACGGATCAGCGAATGCGTGAACCAGCGTGCCGCCACGTTGTTCGATCAAATTGGCGGCCACTTCATCGCGATCTTCGCCCCCCTGTTCCTTGGGAGCGCGCTGATACAGCACGACCTCTGCTCCAAGCGCCTTCGTATTGTCGAGCTTCACCTGCGGGGCATCATGCGGCATCACGATGGCTGCGCGGATACCCAACCGCCGGGCCGCCCACGCCACACCCTGCGCATGATTGCCCGATGATACCGCCACCACGCCTGCCGCGCGTTGTTCGGGGGAGAGGTTGATCAACCGCCACCACGCGCCCCTGATCTTGAATGCGCCGACGGGTTGCAGCACTTCGGCCTTTGCCCAGGCCTGCACGCCATTGATAACCACCGGCAACAGCGGCGTTGGCGGCAGGATCGCCGCAATCGCATCGGCGGCGGCGACAACCCCTTCGCCGGTTGGTATTCTGACATCAGCCTGGATCATTTGTCCCCATCCATTCATTCGCGTAAGCGCAGCGCAAGATTCGCATTACGAAAGGTTCCTATCATGTCGGCAGGAAAATCCACCACGGTTCCCAAACCAGTCCTCGTCATCGGGGCGGGCGGGGTCAGTTCGGTCTGTGTCCACAAGATGGCGTTCAACGCGGATATCTTTCCCGAAATCCACTTGGCCAGCCGCACCAAGTCGAAATGCGATGCAATTGCGGCTTCGGTCAAGCAGCGCTGCGGGCGCGACATCGCCACCTATGAAATCGACGCCGAAGAAGTGCCCGCGATGGTCAACCTGATCCGCAAGACCGGCGCAGGGTTAGTCGTCAATCTCGCGCTGCCGTATCAGGATCTGCCGATCATGGACGCCTGCCTTGAAGCGGGGGTCGATTACATGGACACCGCCAATTACGAACCCAAGGACGAGGCGAAGTTCGAATATCACTGGCAGTGGGCTTACCACGACCGCTTCAAGGATGCAGGCCTGATGGCGCTGCTGGGGTCGGGCTTTGATCCGGGCGTGACGTCTGTGTTCACCATGTGGCTCAAGAAGCACAAGCTCAAGACCATCCGCCAGCTCGATATTCTCGATTGCAATGGCGGCGATCACGGCCAGCATTTTGCCACCAACTTCAACCCCGAAATCAACATCCGCGAAGTGACCGCCCCTGCGCGTCACTGGGAGAATGGGGCGTGGGTGGAAACCCCGGCGATGCAGGTCAAAACCGAATTCGATTTCGAAGAGGTGGGCACAAAGAACGCCTACCTGATGTATCACGAGGAGCTGGAAAGCCTCGCCAAATTTGTGCCTGAACTGGAGCGCGCGCGGTTCTGGATGACGTTCGGCGATCAATACATCACCCACCTCACCGTGTTGCAGAATGTCGGCATGACGCGGATTGATCCGGTGAAGTATCAGGGCCGCGACATCATCCCGCTGCAATTCCTCGCCGCGGTGCTGCCAAAGCCGGAATCGCTGGGCGAAACCACCAAAGGCAACACCAATATCGGCGTGATCGCGACGGGTGAAGCGCTGGACGGTTCGGGCGAAAAGACGTTCTACATCAAGAACATCTGCTCGCATGAGGCGGCCTATGAGGAAACCGGCAACCAAGCAGTCAGCTACACCACCGGCGTCCCCGCGATGATCGGCGCGGCGATGATGGTGCGGGGGGATTGGCAGGGGGAAGGCGTGTTCAACATGGAGGAAATGGACCCCGATCCCTTCATGGAAATGCTCAACCAGCACGGCTTGCCGTGGACGGTCGAGGAGATGGATGGGCCGGTTGGGTTCTGACGCGGTTTGTTTCGCGCAGAGAACGCAGAGGAGCAGAGGGCGCAGAGGAGTTGGAATGGGAATTAATGATATTTCCTCTGCGGTTATCGAAGAGGCAATCGCTATTCATCGAGAGCTAGGGCCGGGATTGTTCGAAACCGTCTATGAGACTGTTCTGGCCGGGCGTTTGGAAAAGCGGGGTTTGCTTGCTGAACGGCAGGTGCCTGTTCCTATTGAATTTGATGGCCACGCCTTTGGCGCAGCATTCAAGATCGATATTCTTGTTGAAACGCAATTGATCCTTGAGATCAAATCGGTCGAGGTGCTGACCAAGCTTCACGCCAGACAATTGACCACCTATCTTAGACTGGCCAAACAGCCCGTAGGGCTGCTCCTGAACTTTTCTGCCGCCACCATGAAGGACGGCATTAGACGGCTAGTGAACAACTACCAGCCAGAATGAACACCTCTGCGCCCTCTGCTCCTCTGCGTTCCCTGCGCGAACCATTTCAGGCCAATTCAGGACTATCAATCAATGCAAACCAAAGCTGGTGATCCGGGCACCTTCGCCTATTTTGATCTGTCGCGCGTCGATAGCCCCGCTTTCGTCGTCGACGCGGCGAAGCTGCGTGCCAATTGCCGGGTGCTGGCGGACGTGCGCGATGCGGCGGCGGCTGATGGCGCGGATATCAAGGTGTTTGCGGCGCTGAAGGCGTTTTCGATGTGGTCGGCAGCCCCGATTATCGGCGAATATCTCGATGGCGTCTCCACCTCCGGCCTGTGGGAGGCGCGGCTCGCGTCCGAATTTTACGACGGTGAAATTGCCACCTATTCCGCCGCCTTCAAGCCTGAAGAGCTGGAGGAAATCTGCCGCCTATCGGATCACGTGATCTTCAACTCGCCCGGCCAGCATGATCGCGCGCGGCTGATCCTTGATCACGCCGCTGCCAACGGAGCGGGCGTCAGCATTGGCCTGCGCATCAACCCGCAGGTGCCCACCGGCGAGGTCGCCAAGTACGACCCCAGCGCGCCGGGATCCCGCCTCGGCTTCCCGCTCGACCAGCTGACCGAAGAACACATGGAGGGTGTCGAGGGCATCCATTTTCACAATCTGTGCGAACAGGATTTTGAACCGCTCAAAGCGACCTGGGACCGCGTGTTCGACGTGATCGAGCCGTTCTTCGGGCAATTGAAATGGATCAACATGGGAGGCGGCCACCACATCACGCGGGCCGATTACCAGCGCGATGAACTGGTCGAGTTCCTGAAAGACGCCGCTGAGGATACCGGCTGCCAGATCATCCTCGAACCGGGCGAAGCAGTCGCGCTCGACGCGGGGATTCTGGTCGGCACGCTGCTGGATACGATGTTCAACGAAGTCCCCGTCGGCATCACCGATATTTCGGCCACCTGCCATATGCCCGATGTGCTCGAAGCGCCCTATCGCCCCGCCATGCTGGGCGAAATCGCTGATCCCGACCTGATCCCGATCCGGCTCGGCGGGCCATCCTGCCTCGCGGGCGACGTGATCGGGGATTACCGCCTGCCGGTGCCTGCCGAACCGGGTGCGCGTTTCGCGTTTCTCGATCAGGCGCATTATTCGATGGTTAAGACCAACACGTTCAATGGCGTGCAATTGCCGAGCATCTGGATGTGGGACAGCGAAAGCGACGCGCTCGACTGCATCAAGCGGTTCGACTACGCCGATTTCAGGGATCGCCTGAGTTAGGGCGGCGATCCGGGGCGCTGCGCTGGTGCAAGCCCCTGTTATGGCAAGGGGGTTCAATGAAAATTCGATTCGCAGCATTCGCCGGGGCGCTTGCGCTCGCCAGCCTTGCCACACCGGTCGCGGCGCAGAGCTACAAGGCCGATCAGGTCAAGAAATCCGTGACGCAGGCCGATCTGGCCGGCATTGTCGGTGCGCTCGACCATCAGGTGATCAAACAAGCATCGGAAGGCGATGTTTTTGTGGTGGGCAGAACCACGGAAGGGATCACCTATTTCCTGTTCGGCACCGCCTGCGACGTGAATAATGTGCCGGGCTGTCAGGGCATCATGATGCAGGTCCGCTATGATCTGCCTGGCACGACGACGTTCGAAACGATTGCCAACGCAAACTTCAGTCAGGCCGCGCTGAATACCTGGGCCGATTTCGAGGAAGGCACGCTCGGCTTTACCCGCTATCAGGTGCTGGATCACGGCGTGACGATGGCGAACATCCGCGAAAACGTGGTGGTCTTGTTGGATCTGGTTGCCGAAACGCTTCCGATCGCTTCGGGCGAAGAATAGCCGTCAGATATCGGCGCGCGGCGGGGTGCCGGGTTCGATCACCCGTCCGCGCTCGTTCTGGTTGATCGCCAGCGCCAGCCCTGCCAGCGCGCTGAACTGGCGCGCGGCTTCTTCGGCGCGGGCATGATCGCCGCTGGCGTCAATCGCGCCGCTTTCGAACAGGTTGCGCCCTTCAACCGCGATGATCACCTCGCCCCGCCGGAACAGTGCGCGCAGCTCCTTCGCGCCGAATGCGCTCTCCAGCCGCAACAGGTGTTCGACGTAGCCGGGGTGCACCAGCACGCGCGCTTCAACCTGATCATCGCTGAACAGTGCAAACACCTCGCCAAAGGCTGGGTGCACCTGATCCACCTTGTCCAGCCGATGACCATCAAAGCTCACATGGTCACTCGCGCCGCCAAGCCCGAGCCATTTGCGATGCTTGCCTGCTCGTTGCAGTAAGGTGGTTGAACGGAACGGCCGGCCAAACCCCATCTGGATGATCACTCCGCGAAACACTGTTACCCAGCGGCGGTTCTTGCCCGATCCCCGGCGCTCTTCGAGGTGCGCTTCATAAAGGCTGAAGCTGTGCCCTTCGAGAACGCCATGCCAGCGGTCCTCGAAACCGGAACGGTCAAAATCGGGAACCAAGCCGTAGGTCTTGGCCGCCTCAAACTCCGCGCCCGGTTCAACTTCATGGTCGTAAGAAACGCCGAAGCTTTCCGCGATGGCCGAATTGATCCCGATCTTGATCGCCTTTTTCGCTTCGACAATCGGCTGATAGCCCCAGATCGAAACCACCATGATCCCGCCGAAGCTCAGCATTGCCTTGAATCCGCCCGAAAGGCCGGGGCCAAACCACAGGAACGCGAGCACCGGCAGCAGGATCACCGCGCCCCAAATCCAGCGCGCGCTGGCCTTTGCCTTTGCCGAAGCGCGCATCTCTGCCTGCGAGGCAAGCCATTCGCCCAGCTGACCTTGCATCAGGGTATCAATGTTGGTGAGCATTGCGTCTCCGGCGCGAATCTTTAACCAGTGTACCCCACAATAGTGGTTTCGGGTAAAGGGGGTGACAATGGATATCATGTTCTGGGTCATGCTGTCGGTCGCGGTGGCGGTCGCGGTGGTGGTGATCGGGATTTACAACAATCTCGTCGGCCTGCGGCAGAGCGTGCGGCAAGGCATCGGCGATATCGATGCGCAGCTGCGCCAGCGGCATGATCTGATCCCCAATCTGGTTGAGGCGGTCAAAGGCTATGCCGGGCATGAGGCATCGACGCTGGAAGCGGTGATCGCGGCGCGCAATGCGGCGGCAAATAGCGAGCCTTCTTCGGGCAGCGAGCAGAAGCTGCGCGTCGCGCTCGATAATCTGCTGGCTTTGGGGGAGGCCTATCCCGATCTTAAGGCGAGCGCGAATTTCCAGTCGCTCCAGACCGAACTCGGCGATGTCGAGGATAAGCTCGCCGCTGCACGCCGGGCGCTGAATGCTGCCGTGGCGCGGTTCAACAGCGCGCGCGAATCGTTCCCGGCGGTGCTGTTTGCCGGCGCGCTCGGGTTCGCCGAGGCGGATTTCCACCGGCTCGATGACAGCGAACAGGGTAGCGTCGATCAGGTGCCGCGCGTAACCTTCTGAACGCGCGGGAAACTGCAAAATCCGCGCGCTTGAGTCACATTCCGGTCGTGTTTGTAGGGCTGCCTCAGAAAAGCAACATTCCGCCCCGGTGCTGCCCATTTTTCGATTGCAATTCGGCCCGCAAGCCCTATTTGCCCCGTTCCCGCTGCCCCAAGGGGACTTCCTAACCGCAAGGCAGCTTGTCGTTTTATGGTTTTCACAAACCGTTTCGGGGGTCCCTTGAGTTGCACATCTATCCCGACGCTCAGGCTGTAGTTCGCGCGCTTTCGCCGGACGAACCCGTCATTCTCAACCGCCCGCACGCCGCGCGGCGCGCCGCCCGTTTCTTCGTTGAGAAGTTTCCGGGAAAGGTGCTTTATGCGGTGAAAGCCAACCCCGCGCCTGATTTGATCAACGTGCTGTGGGATGCAGGCGTCACCCATTACGATGTCGCTTCGATTGCCGAAGTGCGGCTGGTGCGCGGGATTTTGCCGCAGGCGGTGCTGTGCTTCATGCATCCGGTAAAGACCCCGGCGGCAATCAGCGAAGCCTATTTCCAGCACGGCGTGCGCACCTTCAGCCTCGATTCGGTCGAGGAACTGGAAAAGATCGTCGATGCTTGCCGCCATCCCGAAACCGGCGAGGCGCCGCGCGACCTGCGCCTGTGCGTGCGGCTGCGGGTGTCGTCCGAATATTCGGAGCTTTCGCTGGCCAGCAAGTTCGGCTGCGACCTGATCGAAGCGCCCGGGCTGCTCCAGCAGGCCCGCCAGCATTGCGACTGGTTGGGCGTGTGCTTCCATGTCGGCAGCCAGGCGATGACGCCGTTCGCCTTCGTGCAGGCGCTCGACCGCACCCGCGCCGCGATTGCGGAAGCTTCGGTGGTGATCGACATGATCGACGTGGGCGGGGGCTTTCCCAGCGCCTATCCCGGCCTCGAACCGCCGCCGATGGAAGATTACTTCGCGATCATCGCCAAGCATTTTGAAGCGCTGCCGATCGCCTATAACGCCGAATTGTGGTGCGAACCCGGGCGGGCGCTGAGCGCGGAATATAGTTCGATGATCGTGCAGGTGAACAAGCGGCGCGGCGATGAACTCTACATCAACGACGGTGCCTACGGCGCGCTGTATGACGCCGCGCACGTCGCGTGGCGCTTCCCGGTGCGTGCGCTTGAGGATGATCTGATCGAAGCCGATGCGGATTTCGCCTTCTACGGCCCGACCTGCGACGATGCCGATTACATGAAAGGCCCCTTCGCGCTGCCGGCCGACATTCAAGCGGGCGATTACATCGAAGTCGGCATGATCGGTGCTTACGGTGCGGCGATGAAAACCGGCTTCAACGGTTATGGCGCGGCGCAGGTGGTAACCGTTACCGACGAGCCGATGATGAGCCTGTTCAACGGCACCCGCGTGCGCGAAGCCAGCGATAACGTGGTGAGCTTGCGGTAAGGGATGCCGTTCCGCGCTGCGGGATGGCTGCTTTACGTCACGCGCTGACAAAAGCTGTCGGTGGGGTTGCGACCTCAGATCTGACCTTCCCATACCGTCATCCCAGCGCAAGCCGGGATCTCAGGCGGCAAACACGGCGCTTGAAAGCCCTGGGCCCCAGTTTTCGCTGGGGTGACGATGTGCGCGGTTTGGCAGTTTCCCGCCCATTATCCGCCTAGATCGCTTGCGAGTTGATCGCGCCCTCAAACCCCTGGCTCCGCGCGAGTGCGGATACGGTGAGCGCCAAATCCCAAAACAGGCGCGACAAAATGGGGCGCTTGCGTTATCCCGGTGGTGCAGTCTCTGAGTCGGCAGGCTCTTGGGAAAGCTTCTGTTCCGGGGGGAATTGGCATGGATTGGCATCCTTTCACACCATCCACGATTGGTCGGGCCAGCGCGGCCCTTGGCGTTTGTGCGGTGGGCGCATTTGCCGCCGCAAGTGTTCAGGCGCTCCCGCTGACGAGTTTCAAAGATCAGGGCGTCGACCATATTTTTGGAAGCTACGCCCCGCGCGGTGACTGCGCAAAAGAACCGCGTGTGACCATTGATGACAAGGGCATGACGTTCCGCGCCAATGGCCGTGAGGTAAAGCCCCCGCGGGTGGAATATGCGCTTACCTATATGGGTCAGCGCTATGACGGCATCATGTCCGTTTTCTTCCCCTTTCCGGTAAGCAACAATGACTTTGGCCGCGTGCTGATGTTCGTCAACTACGACGAGAAGCCGGGGGTCATCCGTTTTGAGCCCGACCTTGCGCCGGGCCAGCGACCCGATCCGTTCCATGCGTCATTCACCGGCGGCGGGTTGTTCACTCTGTGTCAGGGCAGCGCTCCTGCGGGCACGCCAGCGCCGCCGCAGCCGGAAGTGGCGGTCGCCGTGCAAGGCATCCCTGCGGAATGGAACAACCTCGTCAGCCTTGTCGGCAAATATCCGGGCAGCTACGCCAAGGATAATATCGACCTGTTTGAAAAGGGTGCCGTGGCCGCCGCCTTGAAATCACGGATGGGGCCGAAAATGGCGGCACTGAGGAAAAACCTGTCAGTCGTTTCGCCCTTGCAGCGCGCCGGGAACTATTTTTACCTGTCAGGCAACGCGCCGCATCAAGGCGGCGAAGAACAGGCCTATGTCATGATCGACCCGGCCCGCCGGGAAGTGCAGGTAGGCCTTTGGGAGCGAGGCAAGCTGACTGTCTATCCGCCTGCCACGGGCAGGCGAATGCCGGTCGCGCCAGAGATCAAAACGATGTTGGACAACAGCCCGCCGGAAACGGCAGTGCCGCTGCCCGGAACGCCTTGGGAAGTGGTTCCGGTGCAAGGGCGTGCGCCGATTGCTTATGTGAGCGCGGCGGGATCGCCGAACATCGAATCTCTCAGCCTGTATTGCGAAGGCGGCAAGCCGTTCATGGCGATGTTGCTCAACAAACCCGCACGCGACAACGCGTTGACGATGACGTGGAACTTTTCCGGCAGGCTGGTCAATATCCCCCTGCGGCGCGCCAATGCGGGTGGCACACAATGGATCGGCAGTTTGACAGGCACGCAGCTTATCCCGCTGGTGATGCAGCAAAGCGGGACTGTGATGCTGCGCATCAATGGTCGCGGGGAAGGGGAGGCATCGCTCGTCAATTCAGCCGCAGTTTTGCGCACCACCCTGCGCGGATGCGCAAGGCTATCTTTCAACGCGATGAAGGATAATTGGTCGGGGAGAGAGGATTCGAACCTCCGGCCCCTGCCTCCCGAAGACAGTGCTCTACCAGGCTGAGCTACTCCCCGACCGTGTCGGCCCTGCGCGGAAAATTGCCCCACGCAGGTCGAGGCAAGGCGCGCCCTATAGGTGTGGATGAGCGGGGTGGCAAGCGGGCAATTTCGCGCTAGGCACAGGTTATGATTGACCATCCCGAACAGCAATATCTCGATCTGATGCGCACCATCTGGGAAACCGGCAGCCAGCGCATTGATCGCACCGGTATCGGCACGCGGTCGGTATGCGGGGCGGTGCTGCGGTTCGATTTGGCGGGCGGTGCGATGCCGCTGCTGACCACCAAGCGGGTCTATTGGAAAACCGCGACTCGCGAATTGCTGTGGTTCCTGACCGGCAGCACCAATATCCGCCCGCTGGTGCTGCAAGGGGTGAAAATCTGGAACGAATGGCCGCACGCGCGCTACGTTAAAGAGACCGGCGATGCGATCAGCCTTGATGATTTCGTCGCGCGTGTCGCCGCTGACGAAGCCTTCGCGCTGCGCTGGGGCGAACTTGGCCCGGTTTATGGCAAGCAGTGGGTCGATTGGCCGACCTATCGTTACCGCGCGGACGGGCTGTATGAACAGGGGGAGGGCATCAATCAGGTCGCCGCCGTGATTGAAAGCCTGCGCACCAGCCCCGGCAGCCGCCGCCATATCATCGAAGGCTGGAACGTGGCCGAGCTTGACCGCATGGCGCTGCCCCCGTGCCACAAGACCTATCAGTTTCATGTCGCGGGGGATGGCCCCCAAGATGGAAACGCGCCCCGGCTCAATTGCCTGCTTTATCAGCGTAGCTGCGATGTCGCGCTGGGCCTGCCGTTCAACCTGTGGTCGGCGGCATTGCTCACGCGGATGATCGCGCAGCAGGTGGGGATGCTTCCCGGTGAACTGGTGTGGATGGGCGGGGATGTGCACTTGTATCTCAACCACGCGCATCTGATCGCGGAGCAGCTTGCCCGGCAGCCGCAGGGCCGCCCGACGCTGGAAATCACCCGCACCCCCGAAACAATATTCGATTACCGGATCGATGATTTCGTGGTGCATGATTACGCGCCGTTGCCCCCGATCAGCGCGCCTGTTGCGGTATGAGGCGGGATGATGCACCGCGCTTGACCGCTCCCCGGCGTTGAAATAAAAATACACTTCCTAGCAATGATTGCACCGGCTTTGGGCACGGTGCCAGGCAAGGGGGAGAGCGCCCGATGGCTGAACCTGCAAACCCGGCTGACACCAACCGCCCGGCGCTCGCGCTGCACGTTCCCGAACCGAAATATCGCCCCGGCGACAAGGCCGATTTTTCGCACATCGACGCGGGTAGCCCCGGCGCGCAGCCGCGCCCGGATGAAAGCTGCCACCCGTCGCAGATGGCCGATCTGGCCTATGGTCTGGTGCGGGTGTTGGGCGATGATCATCAGGCGCACGGGCCGTGGAACCCCCGGCTCGATCCCGAAACCCTGCGCACCATGCTTGGCCACATGGCGATGGTGCGCGCGTTTGATGAACGGATGTTTCGCGGGCAGCGGCAGGGCAAAACCAGCTTCTACATGAAGTGCACCGGCGAGGAGGCGACCTCGATTGCCTCGTCAATGGCGCTGGCGAGCGATGACATGGTGTTCCCCAGCTACCGCCAGCAGGGCATCCTGATCGCGCGCGGATATCCGATGCTGGACATGATCAACCAGATCTATTCCAACCGCGCTGACAAGCTGAAAGGCCGCCAGCTGCCGATCATGTATTCAAGCCGCGAGCACAGCTTTTTCAGCATTTCGGGCAACCTCGCCACGCAGACCCCGCAGGCGGTCGGCTGGGCGATGGCATCCGCGATTAAAGGTGACAGCCGCATCGCTGCGACATGGGTGGGTGAGGGCAGCACCGCAGAGGGCGATTTCCACGCCGCCTGCACCTTTGCCGCCGTTTATAACGCGCCGGTGATCCTCAACGTGATCAACAACCAGTGGGCAATTTCCAGCTTCAGCGGGTTTGCCGGGGGTGAACGCACCACCTTTGCCGCGCGCGGGCTGGGCTATGGCATCGCGGCGCTGCGGGTGGACGGCAATGATGCGCTTGCCTGCTATGCCGCTGCGCAATGGGCCGCCAACCGCGCGCGTGGCAATCATGGCCCAACACTGATCGAATACTTCACCTACCGCGCCGAAGGGCACTCTACCTCGGACGATCCCAGCGGTTATCGCAGCGCGCAGGAACGTGAGGAATGGCCGCTGGGCGACCCGGTGATGCGGTTGAAAAAGCACCTGATTGCGATTGGCGAATGGGATTTGGATCGTCAGGCGGCGATGGACATTGAATGCGCCGAGCTGGTCAAAGCCACCACCAAGGAAGCCGAAAAGAACGGCATCCTCGGCCACGGCCTGCACCACCCGTTCCACACCATGTTCGAAGACGTGTTCGAGGAATTGCCTTGGCACCTTGAAGAACAGGCTGATCAGGCGATCCGCGAACGCATCACCAAATTCGGCAGCGAAAGGCCCTTCGGATGAGCGAGAGCCCTGACACCATGACCGAAGCGACCGCAGCCAATCTGCCTGAACGCCGGATCAACATGATCGAGGCGATCAACGAAGCGCTCGACATCATGCTCACGCGCGATCCCGATGTGATCATCATGGGCGAAGATGTCGGCTATTTCGGCGGGGTATTCCGCGCCACGGCAGGCTTGCAGGCCAAGCACGGCAAAACCCGCGTGTTCGATACCCCGATCAGTGAATGCGGGATTATCGGCGCGGCGGTGGGGATGGGGGCTTATGGCCTGCGTCCGGTGCCGGAAATCCAGTTCGCCGACTATATTTATCCAGGTCTCGACCAGCTGATTTCCGAGGCCGCGCGGCTGCGTTATCGTTCGGCGGGTGATTATATCGCGCCGCTGACGGTGCGTTCGCCGTTCGGCGGCGGGATTTTCGGCGGGCAGACCCACAGCCAAAGCCCCGAGGCGTTGTTTACCCATGTCTCGGGCCTGAAAACCGTGATCCCATCGACCCCCTACGACGCCAAGGGACTGCTGATTGCGGCCATCGAAGACAATGATCCGGTGATCTTCTTTGAGCCCAAGCGGATCTATAACGGGCCGTTTTCCGGCTATTATGGCAAGCCGGTCGAACCGTGGAAGAAACACCCCGATAGCGTGGTGCCCGAAGGCTATTACCGCATCCCGCTGGGCAAGGCGCGGCACGTGCGCGAAGGTGAGGCGTTGACCGTGCTCGCCTATGGCACGATGGTTCACGTTACCGAGGCAGTGTGCAAGGCCAAGGGCATTGATGCCGATATCCTCGACCTGCGCACGCTGGTGCCGCTCGACATTCAGGCGATTGAGGCTTCGGTCGAAAAAACCGGCCGCTGCCTGATCGTGCACGAGGCGACCCGCACAAGCGGTTTCGGCGCGGAATTGTCGGCGCTGGTGACGGAACGCTGTTTCTACCATCTCGAAGCCCCGGTCGAACGTGTGACCGGATTTGATACGCCCTATCCCCACAGCCTCGAATGGGCCTATTTCCCCGGCCCAGTCCGCATTGGCGAGGCCATCGACAAGCTTTTGAGCGAGTAAGCGCACCATGGCGAAGTTCACATTCAACATGCCCGATGTGGGCGAAGGCGTTGCCGAGGCGGAGGTCGTCGAATGGCACGTTAAGGTCGGTGATCGGGTCGAGGAGGATCAGCACCTTGTCGACGTGATGACCGACAAGGCGACCATCGACATTGAAAGCCCAGTGGCGGGGGTTGTGACTGAGGTTGCAGGCGAAGCTGGCGATGTGATCGCCATCGGCGCGATGCTGCTGGTGATCGAGGTTGAGGGCGAGGTTGCGGAGGAGGTGGCGGCTGAGGCCGAGGTTGAGGTTGCAGAAAAAGGCCATGAACCCGTTAATGCTGAGCCTGTCGAAGCACCGTCCTTTACCCCGGAACCAACGCGGGAAGAAAAGAGCAGCCCTTCAACAAGCTCAGGGCGAACGGAGGTTTCGCACAAAGTCCTCGCTTCACCCGCGGTGCGCCAGCGCGCGCGCGACCTTGGCGTTGATCTGGCGCAGGTAAAGCCTGCCGAGGATGGCCGCGTGCGCCACGGCGATCTGGATGCCTTTCTCGCCTACAACGCCGGCAGTGGCTTCGCCTCGGCGGGCCAGACGCGCAGTGATGAGGCGATCAAGGTCATCGGCCTGCGCAAACGCATCGCCCAGAACATGGCGGCGGCCAAGCGCAACATTCCGCATTTCACCTATGTCGAGGAATGCGACGTAACCGATCTGGAAACCTTGCGCGCGCAACTGAACGCCGCGCGCGGGGATCGGCCCAAGCTGACCATGCTGCCGCTGCTGATTGCCGCGATCTGCAAGGTGGTGCCGGACTTCCCGATGATCAACGCGCGCTATGATGACGAAGCGGGCGTGGTGACGCGTTATGGCAGCGTGCATCTGGGCATGGCGGCGCAGACCGATAATGGCCTGATGGTGCCCGTGATTCGCGACGCGCAAAGCCGCAATCTATGGCAATTGGCGCGCGAGATTGGCCGCCTGGCCGAAGCGGCGCGCACTGGCAAGGCAACGTCCGAAGAACTGTCGGGATCAACGCTCACGATAACGTCGCTCGGCCCATTGGGCGGAGTGGCGACCACACCGGTGATCAACCGGCCCGAAGTCGCGATCATCGGCCCCAACCGCATCGTCGAACGCCCGATGTTCGTGCCTGACGGAATGGGCGGGGAACGAATCGCCAAGCGCAAGCTGATGAACATCTCGATTTCGTGCGATCACCGGGTGGTCGACGGGTACGATGCCGCCAGCTTTATTCAGGGGATCAAGCGGCTGATCGAAACTCCGGCGCTGCTGCTGGTGGATTGATGAAAAATTCGCAGCAAGGCAGGTGACGAGAGCGTTGACAGCTTTCGAAGCCAGCCCTAATGGCGCTGCTCCAACGAACGGGATGGCACCGCCTGAACGCTCAACGGAATGAAATACGCGGGTGTAGCTCAGTTGGTTAGAGCGCCGGCCTGTCACGCCGGAGGTCGCGGGTTCAAGTCCCGTCACTCGCGCCACTTTCCTCGCAGAGGGTCAAGTGGCCTCGCATCAAGACATTGAATAGGGCGGGCGTCAGTCCGCCTTTTCTTTTGTCTGCGCACCCTGCGGCGCGCTCCACCGCCCGGTTTCCATCCAGATCAGAAACCGCCTGAGCGGCAACAGCCAGATCAGGCCGAGCACCACATAGACAACCGTTTGGGCAAGACCGTTCCACCGTCCAATCAGCCCCGGCGCGTAACCCGCGATGATCACGGCGTAGATGATCAGCGCGATAAACAGGCTGATGATGCCAAACGGAATTCGCCAGGTCGGGGTTTCACGCATCAGTTTATTCCATAGATTCGGGTGGGAGTTATCACCGCATCCAACCGTCGGTCGTGCGGCTCGGTCGGCAGGGTGTCGCAAGCTTGCGCGTCCCATGCCAGCCCGATCGCTTGCGCGCCGGGATGTTCTGCCAGCCAGCGATCATAATGCCCGCCTCCTTGGCCCAACCGATCAAGCGCGGCGGTAAAGCCGATCAACGGCACGAACAGCACGTCGGGGGTGATCGTATCGGCATCGGCGGCGGGTTGCATCATGCCGAACGGGCCGGGGGCAAGATCGCTTTCGCCGTAAGGGTCGCTGTGACGGCGAAAGGTCATCGCGGCATCGCGCGCGGTGAAGTGCGGCAGGGCGATGGTGTGGCCCGCATCGTGGAAGAACCGGGCATAGCCATGCGCCGGGGCCTCGTCCGGCCCGGCATGATACAGACCGATCGCCGCATCAGGCGCGATTTGCGCAACGACCGGAGCGGGTGGCCGGTGGAACAACAACGCGCGGATCGCATCCGGCTGCGCAGCAACATGCGCACGGCGCGCGGCGCGCAATTGGCGGCGGAGGTCGGGTTTGTCTTTCAATTCTATTCACCCTGAGCGGAGTGGTAATGAAAACGACACATAAGGCCGGATGAGCGAGGATGTCGCGCGCCGGGTGACGTGCGGACAACAAAAACGGGCCAAAGGCCCGCAAGGGCGACTGCCCGCCCGAAGGGGTGGCCCCAAAGGGGCCGGGCCCCCGCAGGAAAGCCAAGCGCGCGTATGCGCGCGCCGGCGCTTGAGGCTGAACAAAAACGTGGCGGAACCACCATGGGTCGTTTGCGCTAGAAATCCTCTGACGCGTCTTACGTCAGGTGGGCGCCGTATGCCCAAACCTCCCGGACGAACCAGTAGGCAAGGGCAGGGACAGTTCCCATTGGATTGCTTATAGCCTCAGGGATATTCAATCGGCTCGTGCCGGGCAGTCCCGCCATATTAGTATCTAGGCGCTTGCAGCCGCCGCTTCAAGCGCGCTTGCCGTGGCTTCGGCGCGGGTTGCCAGCGCTTCGAGTTGCTGTGCAAGCGCATCGGACGCATCAGAGCCGCCGGACAGGTCGGTATCTGCCGCATCCGCAGCAGCGCGCGCGGCGGCAAGGTCATCTTCAAGCTGGGCAATCGCCGCGCGCAGGGCTTCTATCGCTTGCTGGTCAGGCGCGGGTTCGGGCGCAGGTGTGGGGGCATTGCCTTTCCGCACCTCGGCCAGTTCATCGGCAAGGAACAGCGCGGCAAACAGCAGATTTTGCGCCTCCAGAGGCGCGCGCGCAGCCCCCAATTGTGCATATTTTTCCGCAATAATCGCGCCCAGCGCTGAAATATGCGCTTCCTCACCCTCAGCACAGGCGATGGTGTAGCTTTTGGGGCCGATGGTGAGCGTGACGGTGCTCATCGCGCGCTATTCCTCCAGCTTGCCCAGAAGATCGTCAAGTTCGCGAAGGCTTTCCGCGACGTGTTCACGCAGTTTTTCATGGCTGTTGACCAGTTCGATCACCCGGGCTGAGCCAGCACCAGCCGCCGCACCCGACTTCGCCCCCGCTTCGCGCGCGGCGTCGATCCGCTGCATTGCAGCCTCGATACGCGTTATGGCGGTCGCGATACGATCAGCGGTCATATAAATGACATTACCAAGATAGCGAAGGCCACGCAAAGGTTTGGGCGGGGCTGTTGATAAGTGGGCGCGATTGGCGCGCGCGGGCGGCAATCACGGTATAGCGACGCAAGGTTGACCTACCCCGGCGGCTCGGCAATGGCACGGCGACCACCTCCCGGCACCGAATCGCGCTGCACTGCAAGATTTGTCCCCGGGCGGGCAACGGGCCGTGCCGCATCAGCTTGCGGCGCCGCAGCAGGAGAATTTTGCGCTCATGAGCATCGACGTCGCCCGCCTTCAACCCATGGCCAATGCCATCCGCGCCCTGTCGATGGATGCGGTGGAGGCCGCCAATTCGGGCCACCCCGGAATGCCGATGGGCATGGCCGATGTCGCCACCGTGCTGTGGACGGGGCATTTGAAGTTCGATCCCGCTGCGCCGCACTGGGCCGACCGGGATCGTTTCGTGCTGAGCGCAGGGCATGGATCAATGCTGATTTACAGCCTGCTTCACCTGTCAGGCTACGCCGCGCCGACCATTGATGACATTCGCAATTTCCGGACGCTGGGCAGTCCGTGCGCGGGCCATCCGGAAAACTTCCTGCTCGATGGGGTCGAATGCACCACCGGGCCGCTGGGGCAGGGCGTGGCGATGGCGGTGGGCATGGCGATGGCCGAGCGGCACCTGAACGCGGTTTATGGCGAGGCCCTCGTCGACCACCGCACATGGGTGATCGCGGGCGATGGCTGCCTGATGGAAGGCATCAACCACGAAGCGATCGGGCTGGCGGGGCACCTTGGGCTGGGGCGGCTGAACGTGCTGTGGGACGATAACCGCATCACCATCGACGGCGCGACCGATCTTTCCACGTCCGAGGATATCAAGGCGCGCTATGCCGCGACCGGATGGCATGTGACTGAGTGCGACGGGCATGACTTTGCCGATATCGACCGCGCCCTGAACGAGGCCAAGGCCGATCCGCGCCCATCGCTCGTCGCGTGCCGCACAGTGATCGGCAAGGGTGCCCCGAACAAACAGGGCACCAGCGCCACCCACGGCGCGGCGCTGGGCGCGGCAGAGGTTGCCGCTGCGCGCGCCGAATTGGGCTGGACGGCTGAACCTTTCGTGATCCCTGGCAACATCGCCGCCGATTGGCACCGGGCAGCCGAACCGGGCCGCGCGGCGCATGGCGCATGGGCAGGGCGGCTTGCGGCGTCCCCGCTGCGGGCGGATTTTGAGCGTCGGATGGCGGGCGACCTGCCCGAAGGTTTCAGCCTTGATGACCACATCGCGGGCCTGATCGCCGCCCCGCAGAAAATCGCCACCCGCAAGGCGTCAGAAATCGCGCTGGCGGCGATCAATCCGGCGCTGGCCGATACCATCGGCGGCAGCGCCGATCTGACCGGATCGAACAACACGCTGGCGGGCGGAATCGCCACCTTCAAGCGTGACAATTACGCAGGCCGCTATGTCTATTACGGAATCCGTGAATTTGGCATGGCCGCCGCGATGAACGGGATGGCGCTGCACGGCGGCGTGATTCCTTATGGCGGCACCTTTCTGGTGTTCACCGACTATGCGCGCGGGGCGATCCGCCTGTCGGCCTTGCAGCATTGCCGCGTGATTTACGTGATGACGCATGACAGCATCGGGCTGGGTGAAGACGGGCCGACGCACCAGCCGATTGAACACCTCGCGTCGCTGCGGGCGATGCCTAACCTGTTGGTGATGCGCCCGGCTGATGCGGTGGAAACTGCCGAGTGCTGGGGAATCGCGCTGGCGCAGAAAGACCGCCCGACCGTGCTGGCGCTGACCCGTCAGAACCTGCCGCAATTGCGGCTTGAGCCGGGTGAGAACCTGTCGTCGCGCGGCGGATACCGGATCCAATCGGCGGCTGCCCCGCGCAAGGTTGTCATCATCGCCACCGGATCGGAAGTTTCACTGGCGGCCGAATGCGCCGCGCAGCTTGAAGCGGCGGGCGTGGGTACGGATGTCGTGTCGATGGTCTGCACCGAATTGTTCGACCAACAAAGCGCAGCCTACCGCGCCGATATCCTGCCCGATGATGCGCTGATCGTCTCGATCGAGGCGGCGAGCACTTTTGGCTGGCAGCGTTACACCGGGCGCGATGGGCTGAATATCGGGATCGACAGCTTTGGCGCTTCGGCCCCGGCGGGCGACCTGTTTGCCCATTTCGGCCTCACCGCTGACACAATTGTTCCGCAAATCCAGAATAAATTGAACAACTAAGCAGGAGTTTTTATTATGGCTACAAAAGTTGCCATCAACGGCTTTGGTCGCATCGGACGTCTGGTTGCGCGCGCGATCCTTGAACGCGATGACCATGATCTCGATCTGGTGTCGATCAATGATCTGGCCGATGCCAAGTCCAACGCGCTGCTGTTCGCTTACGATACGGTGCATGGGCGCTTCGCTGGCGAAGTGACCGCCGATGGCGATGCGATCATCGTCAATGGCAAACGTATCGCCGTCACCGCAGAGCGTGATCCGGGCAAACTGCCGCACGCCGCGATGGGCGTGGACATCGTGCTCGAATGCACCGGGTTCTTCCAATCCGACGAAGCCAGCCGCCCGCACCTTACCGCCGGTGCCAAACGCGTGGTGATTTCCGCGCCCGCAACCGGCGTGTCCAAGACTATTGTTTTCGGGGTCAATCACGACACGCTGACGGGCGATGATGTGATCATCTCCAACGCCAGCTGCACCACCAACTGCCTCGCTCCGGTGGCGAAAGTGTTGAATGATGTGATCGGGATTGAACGCGGGTTCATGACCACGATCCATTCCTACACCAACGATCAGAAGATGCTCGACCAGATCCACAAGGACTTGCGCCGGGCGCGTGCCGGGGCGCAGAACATGATCCCGACCACCACCGGCGCGGCGCGGGCGGTGGGCCTGGTGCTGCCCGAATTGAAGGGCAAGCTTGATGGATCGTCCGTGCGCGTGCCGACGCCGAATGTCAGCATGGTCGATCTGGCATTTATGCCAAGCCGCGATACCAGCGTTGATGAAATCAACGCGGTGCTGAAGGCGGCGGCTGATGGCCCGATGAAGGGCGTGCTGGATTTTACCGATCAGCCGCTGGTTTCCTCGGATTTCAACCACTATCCCGCCAGTTCGACGGTCGACAGCCTCGAAACCAGCGTGATGGATGGCAAACTGGCCCGCGTGGTCAGTTGGTATGACAATGAATGGGGCTTTTCCAACCGGATGGTCGATACCGCCGGGGTGATGGCGAAGTTTTTGTAATAACAGCGTTTTCAGCACCCGTTCGTGCTGAGCCTGTCGAAGCACTGCTTTTTTCTTGAGCGCTGCGCCCGAAGGAAGAACGGCCCTTCGACAGGCTCAGGGCGAACGGAGTTGTTTGTGGCAAAGTTCAAGACTCTCGATGATCTGCCCGCCGACCTGACCGGAGAGGTCGCGCTGGTGCGCGTTGATCTCAACCTGCCGATGAAGGATGGGTCGGCCACCGATCTCACGCGAGTCGTGGCGGTAAAGCCGACCATCCTCGAACTCGCGGGCAAGGGCGCGAAGGTGCTGTTGCTTGCGCATTTCGGGCGTCCGGGCGGTCAGCGTTCCTCGGTGCTGTCAACCAGCATGGTGGTGGGCGATGTCGAGGATGTGCTGGGCAAGGAGGTGATGTTCATCCCCGAAATCACCGGGCCGGTGGTGGAACAATCGATCGGTATTCTGCGCAGTGGCGATATCGGCTTGCTCGAAAATACCCGCTTCTGGCCGGGCGAGGAGGCCAATGATCCGGCGCTGGCGCAGGCGATTGCCGCGCACGGCACGCTGTATGTCAACGACGCCTTCAGCGCCGCACACCGCGCCCATGCCACCACCGAAGGGCTGGCGCATCACCTGCCCGCCTATGCCGGGCGGTCAATGGAGGCCGAATTGAAGGCATTGGATGCCGCGCTTGGCAATCCCGAAACGCCGGTCGCGGCAGTGGTCGGCGGAGCCAAGGTTTCGACCAAGCTCGCCGTGCTCGAACATCTGGTGGGCAAGGTGCAGCACCTGATCATCGGCGGAGGCATGGCCAACACCTTCCTCGCTGCGCGCGGGGTCAATGTCGGCAAAAGCCTGTGCGAACATGATCTGGCCGCCACCGTCACCCGGATCATGGACGAGGCCGATCATGCGGGCTGCACCGTCCACCTGCCCTATGATGTTGTCGTAGCGAAGGAATTCGCCGCCAACCCGGCATCCTTGCGCACCTGCAACGTCCATGAAGTCGCCGATGACGAGATGATCCTCGACCTTGGCCCGCAGGCGACAGAAGCGCTCGCCGATGTGCTCAAGACCTGCCGCACGCTGGTGTGGAACGGGCCGCTGGGCGCGTTTGAAACCGAACCGTTTGACACGGCCACCGTGGCGCTGGCGCGGACTGCGGCGGCGCTGACGCTGGAAGGATCGCTGATCAGCGTGGCGGGCGGCGGGGATACTGTTGCGGCGCTGGCACAAGCGGGCGCGGGCGATAATTTCACCTATGTTTCAACCGCTGGCGGCGCGTTCCTCGAATGGATGGAAGGCCGCGTCCTGCCCGGCGTTGCCGCGCTGGAGGCCTGACATGGCCGCTGTTAGTGCCGAGATCGAGGCGTTGGCGCTGGGCGCGATGCGCGCCTGGGTGGCGGGCGATGTCAAGGCGATGAAAAAACTGACCGCGCGCGATTTCATGTTCATGGTCGGCACGCTGCCACCGCAATTGCTCGACCGGCCGAGCTTTATCGCCGCGATGGAGCGCGGCTTTGCCTGCACCAAATTCGGCTTTCGCGAAGTGTTCGTTCGCCAGCATGGCAAGAGCGCATGGTTCATCGCCGGAGCGGAGCTCGAATTGCGCCTTGGCGGGAAGGTGTGGACAGGGCCTTTCCTCGTTTCCGCCCTGTGGCGGCGCGGCAGTATTGCGCGCAACTGGAACCTTAGCGACATGAGCCTCGCGCGGCTGGACGAGGGCGATCGCCTGGCCGATGCAGTGCGCGGCCTGCAATTGTGGAAACAGGCATGAGCGAGGCAGTTGAAACCAGCTACGGCACGCTGACGACGGTGGAATCGGGCGAATTTTCCGGGTGGCGATATTGGCAGGGCGATCCGTTCGAAACCCGTTCCGGCCCGTTCTTCATGAAGCGCGAGGCTGATGGTTCCTACCTCAGCGCCTTCCGTGCCGAAGCGCGGCACATGAACGGCGGCGGGTTCATGCACGGCGGCTGCCTGCTGACCTTTGCCGATTTCGCGCTGTTCGCCATCGCCACTGATGAACTGGCTGGCGATCACGCGGTGACGCTCAACCTCGCGGGCGATTTCCTCGGTTCGGTCAACCCCGGCGCGCTGGTAGAGGCGCGCGGCGAGGTGACGCGCGGCGGGGGCAAGACCATATTTGTGCGCGGAATGGTGGTAGGCGATGGCCAGCCTGCGCTCAGCTTTACCGGAATTATCAGGCGCTTGTCGCGGCGGTAAACCTCCCGGCATAGCGTGGGATGCAATCCACCTGTGTGCAGATGCAGCATTGATATTGCAGCGCGCCGATCGCGTCGCTAAGGGCGCATACGAGAATTATGCATAGGTATGCAGAAACCTCGAAAACAAGTCCCGCCCACCCAGTTGCGTCATCGGAGAACGCCGCAATGAACTTGCAAACCATGACTGATCGTATTGCCTCAGCGCAGGGCTTTATCGCCGCGCTCGATCAGTCGGGTGGCTCCACCCCCAAGGCGCTGCATGGCTACGGGATCGCGGATGGCGATTGGTCGAGCGAAGATGAAATGTTCGCGCAGATCCACGCGATGCGCGCGCGTGTCATCACATCGCCCTGTTTCGGCAGCGGCAAGGTGATCGGCGCGATTCTGTTCGAAAAAACGATGGACGGTGTGGTTGACGGGGTATCGACCGGCGATGCCCTGAAGGCGCGCGGGATCGTGCCGTTTATCAAGGTGGATCAAGGCCTTTCGGATGAGGCTGACGGCGTGCAGTTGATGAAGCCGCTGACCAAACTGCCAGAACTGCTCGAAAAATCCCTCGCAGCCGGGATGTTCGGCACCAAGATGCGGTCGGTCATCAAATCCGCCAATCCGGCCGGGATCGCCGCTATCGTGGCGCAGCAATTCGACGTCGCAAGGCAGATCATCGCCGTTGGGCTGATGCCGATTATCGAGCCGGAATATGACATAACCGCCGCCGATCGCGCCGAGGGCGAGGCGATGCTGCTGGCCGAAATCACACGCCAGCTTGATGCACTGCCCGATGGCCAGCAGGTGATGCTCAAGCTGTCGATCCCGGCAACCGCGGGCCTTTACACGCCGCTGACGCAGCATCCCAAGGTGCTGCGCGTGGTCGCGCTGTCGGGCGGGTTTTCGACCGATGCCGCCTGTTCGCAGCTTGCCCGGAACCCCGGCATGATCGCCAGCTTCAGCCGCGGATTGTTGCAGGATCTGCGAAAAGGTCAGTCGGACGAGGAATTCGACGCGGTGCTGGGCAAGGCCATCGACCAGATCGCCAGCGCCAGCGTCGCCGGTTGAACAGGTGACAGATGCCGCGCGAGCGATTAGCGCGCATGGCATGACCGAAACTCAGCTTTATCTCATTTCGCCGCTTGATGTGACCGGCGACTTTCCCGAACGGCTCGAACGCGCGCTGGCGGCAGGCAAGGGTCTTGTCACCGCGTTCCAGTTCCGGGTGAAGGGCGTCGACAACCACGAAGCCGCCGCGCTCGCCGAGCCGTTGCAGGCGATCTGCGCCGCGCATGATGTCGCCTTTATCGTCAACGATTCGGTGGCGCTGGCCAAGCGGTTGAAGGCGGACGGCGTGCATTTGGGGCAGGACGATGGATCACCCCGCGAAGCGCGCGAAGAACTGGGGCGTGAGGCACAGATTGGCGTGACTTGCCACGCCAGCCGCCACAAGGCGATGGATGCGGGCGAGGCGGGGGCCGATTATGTCGCATTCGGCGCGTTCTACCCCTCCACCACCAAAGATAAGGGGCCGGACGCCGAAGTGCCCGATCTTGAACTGCTACAATGGTGGAGCCAGATCTTCGAAATTCCCTGCGTCGCGATTGGCGGGATCACTCCCGACAATTGCGCCCCGTTGATTGAGGCGGGCGCGGATTTTCTCGCCGTGTCGGGCGCGGTATGGGGCGGGGATGAAGTCGCTGCTGTGCAAGCCTTCGCCAAGGCAATCGCCCAATCGCGTTGAAACGGCGCGCTAAAACGTCGAGCCGAGCCGGGTGCAGATCAGCTTGCTCGGGCTTCCGTCGACATTCAATTTTTGCAAGGTGTTATCGCCAAGCCGCCGGAAACGCTGATCTTTCTTGGGGCCGCGGGTAAACAGCACTTCATCCCCGCGCATCAGGTAAATCCCGTTGCCTTCGGCGTTGACGTAGCTTGACGCGGCGCCGATGCGAAAGCCTTCTTCGGCCACGACATCAAAGGCTACACTGCCGGCATCACCCGGCAGCGCGCATTCGTAGTTCCCATGCTGGAGAATGCCGAGCACCCCGGACGAAGGCCTGTCGTCGCGGTTTGGCGGGAGCGATTTTGCGCGGTCCTGTCCGTAGCCGCTCCCCGGAAGGAAGGCGGCGGCCGCGGCGGCGCTGATGATCAGCAGGAAAATGTAACGGGTCTTCATGATGGGTTCGCCTCTATCAGCCAGCAGCGGCGAAGGCCAAGCCTTTCAGCAGGCGTCTGCCCGCGCTTGCCGGGACGGGCAGGCTCGGCTATGGGCGCGCATCATTTTCGGGCGCTTGCGTTTCGGCGCGGTGCGCTCTCTCCACTTCCTTGCACAAAGGCCAATAGCCCCATGAAGATCAGCGGCGTCGATATTCGCCCCGGCAATATCCTTGAATATGAAAAAGGCATCTGGAAGGTCGCCAAGATCCAGCATACCCAGCCGGGCAAGGGCGGGGCCTATATGCAGGTCGAAATGAAGAACCTGCAGGATGGCCGCAAAACCAACGTGCGGTTCCGCAGCGCTGACACGATTGAGCGCGTGCGGCTCGACACCAAGCCCTTCCAGTTCCTTTATGCCGAGGGTGATGACCTGGTGTTCATGGACAATGACACCTTCGAACAGATCACGCTGCCCGGCGATCTGCTCGGCGATGCGCGCCCGTTTTTGCAGGACGGGATGCAGGTGAACCTGGAGCTGTGGGACGAAAAGCCGATCTCGGTTGAACTGCCCGCGCAGATCGAAGCAACGATTGTCGACGCGGACGCGGTGGTGAAGGGGCAGACCGCCTCGTCGAGCTACAAGCCCGCGATCCTCGATAACGGCGTGCGGATCATGGTGCCGCCGCATATCGGCAGCGGCACGCGGATCATCGTCGATGTCTATGAACAGGCCTATGTCGGCAAGGCGAACTGAGCAAAACTGATGGCAGCTATTTCCGGCCTGATCCGCGTAATGGAACGCGCCGCGCGCAAGGCGGGCGGGCGTTTGCGGCGCGATTTCGGCGAAGTCGAACATTTGCAGGCGAGCCGCAAAGGCCCGGCTGATTTCGTCAGCAAGGCGGATATCCGCGCCGAACGCACGCTGTATGACGAACTGCTCGCCGCGCGGCCCGGCTGGGGCTTCGTGATGGAGGAAGCAGGCGTGATCGAAGGCGATCCCGGAATGCCGCGCTGGATCGTCGATCCGCTCGATGGCACCACCAATTTCCTCCACGGCATCCCGCATTTCGCCATTTCCATCGCCGCGCAGGAACCCAAGCCCGATGGCAGCGGCTGGGGCGATGTGGTGGCGGGCGTGGTGTATCAGCCGATCACCGATCAGACCTTCTGGGCGGAAAAATCGCGCGGTGCGTGGTTGCAGGACGCGCGGTTGCGGGTCTCGGCCCGTTCACGGCTGGCCGATTCGCTGGTGGCCACCGGGGTGCCGTTCTTCGGGCATGGTGATTTTGCCGAATGGAGCCGGATTTTCGGCGCGATTGGCCCGGAGGTTGCGGGTATCCGCCGGTTCGGCGCCGCCTCGCTTGATCTGGCTTACGTCGCGCAGGGCCGGTTTGACGGGTTCTGGGAAAGCGGCCTGTCGGAATGGGACACCGCAGCCGGATGCCTGCTGGTGCGCGAGGCGGGCGGGTTCGTATCCGATTTCCGCGGGCGGTCAGCCCCGATCCATGCTGATCAGGTGCTGGCGGCTAATGACGTGCTGCATTCGCGACTGCATAAGTTGTTGGCAGGGGCTTTGCGATAAGGTCGCAGAACGCTCCAGACCCTGCCTAGACCCCTGTTAGACCCCACTTAGACCCCTGCTAGACCCCTGCTAGACCCCTGTGAGGCCCCATCCAGGCCAATGTTTCACGTGAAACAATGCCGCTTGGTGCTTGATGCCGCGCGCACACCTCGCTAACAGGCCCGCTCCCGCGCAGGCGCCCCTGTGGTGGAATTGGTAGACGCGCTCGACTCAAAATCGCGTTTAGCCTAAAAATCTAAGCCAAAAACCCTGTAAAACCAACAGTTTGAGCAAGGACGAGGTTTCCAAAAAGACTTACACAAGTCTTACACACTTTGGGGACTTCGTAATGCCAGTTGAAACCCACGAGCTAATGGATGGTGTGCTCCACGTTTATCGGCGTGAGGGTAGCCGCTACTGGCAATGCGCCACCTATCTGGGAAGTCGCAACCATCGGCAGACGACCAAGGAAACGAGCCTTGCCGCTGCCAAGGATTTTGCCCGCGATTGGTATATGGAGCGATGCGTCGAGGATCGCCAACGCCGACGCGGTGGCGCTTCCTTGCTGGACGTTCCCGTCCAGAATCTTATCGCCGGACCCGGCGCGCCGACCGATGGGCGGCGAAGGCGAACGCCAACCGGCCCCAGTTTCGAGGACGCCGCAAAAGCGTTTACCAGCGAGTTCGAGGTTATCACGTTGGGCGAACGCAATGCCGGATATGTGGCGTCGAAGTCCGATATAATCCGCGTCCATCTGTTGCCGTTCTTTGGTAACACGGCTCTTGCGGACATTACTGCTGGCAAAGTGCAGGAGTATCGGGCGCACCGTCAAACATCGCGGCTCGATCCAAAGACCGGCAAGCCGAAGAAACCTGCCCGTGCCACTCTGCATCACGAAATCGTCACGCTCCGTCAGGTGTTGAAAACCGCCAACCGTAAGGGCTGGATCGCGGCAATTCCGGATATGTCAGCGCCCTACAAAACTTCCGGCAAGCTGGAGCATCGCGCGTGGTTCTCGCCCGAGGAATACAAGATGCTTTACGATGCGACGCGCGAGCGGGCGAAGAATCCGCCCAAGCCGCGCTGGCGCGAAGTCTGCGAGACCTTTCACGATTATGTCCTGTTTATGGGGAATACGGGGCTTCGCCCCGATGAGTCCTCGCGCCTTGAGCTGCGGGACGTCAAGATCGTGAAGGACGAATCGACCGGCGAGCGCCTTCTGGAGATCGAGGTGCGCGGCAAGCGCGGCGTTGGTTTCTGCAAGTCGATGCCCGGTGCGATCCTGCCATTTGAGCGTGTTCGCAAGCGCAAACAGCTCAAACCGACCGACAAGGTTTTCGGGAAGTCGCCGCGCGAATTGATGAACACTGTCCTCGACGAGCTGAATCTGAAATTCGACCGGGATGGTCACGTCCGCACCTGTTACAGCCTGCGGCATACCTATATCTGCCTTCGCTTGCTCGAAGGGGCAGATATTTATCAAGTCGCCAAGAACTGCCGCACGAGTGTAGAAATGATTGAGAAATATTATGGGCGGCATTTGAAGAACAACATTGACGCCTCGGCTGTCAATGTTCGCAAAGCACGACCAAAGCCAGTCGCCGCTGGTAAGAAGGCTGCGAAGTCAACGAAATAAGCTGCATTGTTCGCTTTTCACGTTGCACATTTTGATCTCGTCGCTATAGGCATGTCGCAACGCGGGCGTGGTGGAATTGGTAGACGCGCGGGATTCAAAATCCCGTTCCGCAAGGAGTGTGGGTTCGATTCCCACCGCCCGCACCATCTATGTTAGCAGGCTCCGATAGGACCACCGAACGGGGGTCAGGAGCCTGGACTTGTAACGGTTTTGCGCCGGTCACCTATCTCACTATGCCACCTTGGCTTCGAATGCGAGCGGGCTGATGCCGCCCAGATATGAATGGCGCCTGCGGGTGTTGTAGAACCCGTTGATG